>Ga0134121_10004287_pt1 | contig 11706 bp, 8 predicted proteins | sample KB301_FD_96463 | JGI IMG/M metagenome (GOLD analysis project Ga0134121, IMG submission 96463) | Terrestrial soil microbial communities without Nitrogen fertilizer from Kellogg Biological Station, Michigan, USA - KB3-0-1 | ecosystem: Environmental > Terrestrial > Soil > Unclassified ...
GCTTGAATGCCCCGCCGGACATCCACGCGGCGATCCAGATCAGCCAGCTGCGCGCGTCCCACCGCCGCGAGGAGGTTGCTCAGTCGATAATTATAACCAATCTCCTTGTGCTCGTAGTGTCGCACCGGCTCTCGTGCCTGGGTCGCGAGGTGGCGCGCCCGATCGATCCAAGATTTTTTCGTAGCGAGCAGCATCCCGCCACCCGAGGTGGTGATGATCTTGTTGCCATTGAACGACAAGATCGAGAGATCGCCGAGCGAGCCGGCCGGCCGGCCGCGATACGTCGCGCCGAGCGCCTCGGCCGCGTCCTCGATGATCGCCACGCCGTGACGGCGACATGCCGCGATGATCGGCTCCCAGTCCGCGCACTGGCCGTAGAGATCGACGCCGACCACCGCCTTGGGCAGCGCGGCCTCGCGCGCGGCGCGATCGAGCGCATCGACGAACAGCCCCGGATCGAGGTTCCAGCTCGCGCGATCGCTGTCGATGAACACCGGCACCGCCCCGGCATAGACGATCGCGTTGGCGGTCGCCGCGAACGTCAGCGTCGAGGTCCACACCGTATCGCCCTGCCCGATGCCGAGCACGAGCAGCGCCAGGTGGAGCGCGGCCGTGCCGCTCGACAGCGCGACCGCGTGGGGCATGTCGACGCGCCGTGCGGTCTCGGCCTCGAAGGCGTCGACGTGCGGCCCGAGCGGCGCGATCCAGCCCGACGCGATGGCCTCGCCGACCATCACGAGTTCCTGGCCGGTGAGGTCCGGCGGCGACAGGTAGATGCGGGACATCGTCACCCGGGCACGGCGAGCACGGGGTGTGAGCCGGAGGCTTCGCTGCGCCGCGGCTTGGCAAGCTCGAGGTGATCGATCGCGTCGGGCACGTCGGGTGTGCTGGACACGCTGGACGCGTCGCGCAGGTCACGCGCGTCAACTACTTCAGGCGCCGAGACCGGCGGCGCGACCTTGTCTTGCGCGTCTTGCGCCCTGGGTGCCGCCGCGCCGAGGCCGCCGGTGTACTCGGGAACCAGCCGGCGCAGCGCGGCGCGAATCCGCCCGGCGTCGGGCTCGTCGACCAGCGCGACCAGCTCGTCGACGAGCGGCGTCACCTCGGCCCAGGCCGCGGAGGCGATGCGGCCGATGAAGATCTTGGGGTGCTTGGTCTTGTCGGCGTGCTCGGCGTCGGTCGACAGCTGCTCGAACAGCTTCTCGCCGGGCCGCACGCCGTTGAACTTGATCTCGATGTCCTCGTCGGGACGGAACCCCGACAGCGTGATCAGATCGCGTGCGAGATCGACGATCTTGACCGGTTCTCCCATGTCGAGGATGAAGATCTCGCCGCCGGCGCCCATCGCGCCGGCCTGCAGCACGAGCTGGCTCGCCTCGGGGATCGTCATGAAGTAGCGCTGCATGTCCGGGTGGGTGACGGTCACCGGGCCGCCCGCGGCGATCTGCTGCTTGAAGATCGGGATCACCGAGCCGTTCGAGCCGAGCACGTTGCCGAACCGCACGGTGGCGAACCGGGTCTTGCTGCGCTGCGCGAGCGCCTGCGTGTAGATCTCGGCGACCCGCTTGGTCGCCCCCATCACCGAGGTCGGGTTGACCGCCTTGTCGGTCGACACCAGCACGAAGCGCAGGGCGCCAAACCGGTCCGCGAGATCGGCGATGAGGCGGGTCCCGCCGACGTTGTTCTTCACCGCCTCGCCGGGGTTGCTCTCCATCATCGGCACGTGCTTGTGCGCCGCCGCGTGGAACACGATCGATGGCCGGGCCTCGGTGAACACCTGCGTCATGCGGCGCGCATCGGTGACATCGCCGATCTGCGGCTCGATCGTGAGCTCGGGGTAGAGCCCCACGAGCTCGCGATGGATCTCGAACAGCGCGTTCTCGAACCGCTCGACGAGCACGAGCCGCGCCGGCGCGTACCGGCAGATCTGGCGGCACAGCTCGCTGCCGATGCTGCCGCCCGCGCCGGTCACCATCACGACGGCACCGCGGATCGACGCGTTCAGCTGATCCTCGTCGAGCTGGACCTGCTCGCGGCCGAGCAGGTCTTCGATCGCGACCTCGCGGATCCGCGACAGGTTCACGCGATCGCCCACGATCTCGTAGATCCCGGGGATGATCTTGGTGTCGAGCCCGGCGTCGCGGCACCGCCTGGTGATCGCGCGGATCTGCGCGCCCTGCGCGTTCGCGATCGTGATCAGCACGCGGTTCACGCGCCGCCGCGCGGCGATCTCGGCGACCTCATCGATCCGGCCGAGCACCGGCAGCCCGCCGATGCGCGTGCCGACCTTCAGCTGATCGTCATCGAGGAACCCGACCGGGCTGAGCGCCAGATCGGGCCGCGCGGCGATCTCGCGTGCGACGACCACGCCGGCCTGGCCGGCGCCGATCAAGATCACGCGCTCGCGCTTGCGGCCGGGCGAGCGCAGCTTGCGCTCGACGGACTCGCCATAGATGCGCCGCGCCGCGCGTACGCCACCGATCCCGGCGCAGCACAGGAAGAAGTTCATGCACAGGACGCCATAGGGCAAGACGGCGACCTCGAGCACCGCCGGCAGCGCCATCCGGAGTCCGAAGAGGATCATGGTGGCGAACGCGAGCGCGAGCGCGATCCTCATGGTCTCGCGCATGCTGATGTAGCGCCACGAGTAGCTGGGCACGCCGAACGCGCTGAGCAGCGCGTACTCGATCAAGACGACATACGGCCACCCGACCAGCGATGGCGCCACCCATGCGGAAGGAAGCAAAAATTCGAACCGGAACAGAAAGCCGAGCCAGTACGCGGCAGACAGCACCGCGAAGTCGAACACGACCTGAAGGCTTCGGCGGAAGAAACGCGGCATCGAGCTGACCGGATTAGGTGCAAAGCGCAGATGACTTGTTCATCACTAGCGCCCAGATGACTCTAGCACGACCACCGTGCGGCCAATCGTTAGATTTTATTCAGGTTTCCGGGTTGTGCAACCAGCGCTCGGGTCGCCGGATCCTCACCTGGCGATGTCAGTTTCGCTCGTTGTCGGGATCACATCGCACACGTAACTTGGATCCAAGTGGGTCCACTGAACCCAATCAAATCAGGCACATCAGGCACATCAGGCACATCAGGCGCATCGGGTGAATCAATATCATCGACCGTTCCAGGAGGGACAGGAACGCAAACGGTGCTCAGTGTGATGAGCATCCTTGCCATGAGCGCGGGCGCCTCAGGGTGTTGCGATCGGCTTCACCACGTTCACGCAACGAGCGCCGGTACGATCGGCTTTTCCGGTGCGGCGCCAATCTATCACCCGAATCCTGACTACGTCGGATCTGACAGCTTGTCTTGCACGAGCGCGGATATCCACTTCGGGGGTAGGCACCGCCGCACTCGTGAATGCCACTGTTACCCCGTGATGATGATTGGGCCGACGATCGAGATCGCTGACATCGGTGACCGTCAACGTCATTCCCTGAGCGGGTCGGGTATGTCAGGGGCGAGAAACTCGACCAGCGCCGCGTTGAAATCGGCGGGGTCTTGCCACAGCGCGAAGTGACTCGCATCCTGGAACACCTTGAGCTTGGCGTTCGGGATGAGCTTGGCCATCTCCTCGATCTGATCGAGCACGATCACCTCGTCGTGGTCACCGTCCGCCATCATCACCGGCGCCTTGATCGCGCGCAGCTGGTCCCGGGTGATCCCGGTCGGGCTGCGCCACAGCGGCCGGAGCGCGTCGACCAGGGCATTGTACGAAACGCCCGACTTGGCCAGCCGCTCGTAGTCGCTGCGGCACTTGGCGCTGTACGCCGCGAACGTCGTGCTCGGCGTGGTGCGCGACTTCGAGCCGTTGGCGTCGTAGTTCGCGCCGAACACGAATAACCGTTCGACGCGGTCGGCAAACGCGATCCCGAGCTTGAGCGCGATCTCGCCGCCGTCGCTCCAGCCCACCACCGAGGCGCGCTTGATCGCGAGCTTGTCCAGCACGGCGACCACGTCGGCCGCCATCTGGTCGTACGTGATCGCGGCCTTGCCCTTGGTGCTGCGGCCCTGGCCGCGGCTGTCGATCGCGATGACCTGAAACTTCTTGTCGATCAGCGCGGGTAGCTGAAACGCGAAGTGTGCAGAGTTGCCCAGGCCGCCGTGCAGGAGGACGACCGGGTTGCCCTTGCCATAGATCGTGTAGAAGATCTGCGCACCGGCGACCTCGACGCTGCCCTGGTCGTCGGCCTTGGGCATCTCCGGCGGCAGCGGCAGGGTCTGCCAGCGCGGCTTTTCGGGGCGCGGCTTGCGGGCATAACTGGTCGCCGGGATCAGGATGCCGAGGACGACGCCAGCTGCTACCACGACCAAGGCAACGCGCGTCAGACTCACCTCTCCATCATGTGTGATCACACGCCGGCTGGCGAGCGGTTTCACAGCGCGGTGCGATCAACCGGGCGGTCATTTGCTGTCCAGTACCTGTCGCAGTGGATCTGACCGGTTTGTAACTCCCGAAAGACCGCGAACACGCGCGCTGGCGACGCGGGGCAGGGCCCCTCGCTTCGAGGGAAAGCGAACCACCGACGTAAGAACCACCCCCAAACCTAATACTCAACCCGGCCTACCCTCGAAGAACCACCGGTGGAAGCTATCTCCGCTCGGGACCCTGCCCCGCGTCGCGGCGCTGCGCGTTGTCGCCACGTACAGGACCACTGCACAACCGGTCAAACCACTGCGATGAGGTATTAGCCGAATCGTTCACCACGATGTCGAGGTCATCTGGTGCCCGGCGTCGGCGTCGTGATCGCGTGGACCTCGACGCCCCGGCAGCCGGTGCTGTCTGGCAGCGGCTGGTCCGAGCTGACCTGGGCGAACCCGGCCGCTGGTCCATTGCAGTGCAGCGCTGCGAGATCGTGGGTGCGGTTGCCGTGCACCGACACGCCCGACAACGTGCGGTCCTTGCGAGGACTTGCGGTCACCAGAGCGCCAGCGACGCCGCGCACGTCGTTATCCTCGACGGTGAGGCCGGCGATATCGGCGATATCAGCGCTGGCCTGGATGATCGCGACGCTCGGATCGCCGCCGGTGTAGTCGATCACGTTGTGGCGGACGACGAGCCCACCGACCGAGAGCGAGCCGATCACCGGATGCGGCGTCGCCTGCACGATCGTGTTGTCCTCGATCGTGATGTCGTGGGGCACCGAGCCGTTGTTGTGTGCGGCACGAATCACGAAGCCAGGATCCGACGTCGCCGGACGGGCGATCGTGTTGCGGACGACGCGGATGTCGGTCCCGCGCCGGATCACCGAGATCGTCGGCCGGGTGCTGTCCCTGGGGTGCGCCGTGATCGCGTTGTCGGCGATCTCGACGCCGGCGACGTTGAGCATGCCGATGCCGCCACCGTCGAGCGTGGACTGCTCGAGCAACAGGCGGCTGGCGAGATCCCGGCCGATGCCTCCGAGCGTGATCGCCCACGCGGACTGCGCGTCCGGCGGGTGATGGATCGTGAGCTCGACGAGCGCGACATCCTCGATCGTGCCGCGCCCGGTGGGTTCGAAGTCGATCGCGGTGTCGCCGGTGCCAGTGATCGTGTCGCGCACGACCGTGATATCGCGCAGCGCGCGCTGGAACCCGATGCCCGAGCGATCGCAATCGACGAACCGCGAGTCGGCGATCACCACGCCAGCGACCTCGTGCCCGGGCTCGCCCAGCAAGCGGAGGCAGTCGCCGCCGATGCCCTGGCCGACGCGCTGATCGGGCCGGCGCATCGGCCCGAGCGTCACGTTCGAGATCACGACGTCCCGGGTGCCAGGCCCGAGCTGGATCAGGTGGGTCTGCTCCTCGGTGTCGGAGGCGTCGAGCCCGTCGATCGTGAGGTCGCGGATCACGATGTCGTGCGCGTTCTTGGTGTAGATCACGGCCCAGTCGCGGCGGTGGCCGGGCCCCGACATGCGCAACACCGTCTGGGTGCCGGCTCCCCGGATCGCGACCGGCCCGCTGGTCGGGTTGCTGGTCAGGTTGCCGATCAGGTTGATCGAACCAGGGCGGCCGGCCGGCCGCGCGAGGTTCCACACGCCGGGCCCGACGCAGACCTCGGCGCGATCCTCGATCGCCTTGTCGAGCGCACGCTGAAACGCCGCCGAGTCATCGGTGCGATCGTCGGGCACCGCGCCAAAGTCGGCGGGGCTGATGCAACTGGCGAGGAGCGCGAGCAGCATGGTGAGCGGTCTCGCAATCAGGCCGGCTGAACCGGTCCAACCTGGCGATCGATCTCCCTGGCGATCTTGTCACCGACGCGGATGACGTAGTCGACCTCCGCGAACGGGGTGGGTTCCTCGCCCTTGCCCTGCAGGTTGCGGCCGAGCGCCTGGATGATGCGCAGGTGGGGAGACTGGAGGCCCTGCAGGCGCTGGAGGCCGTACTGGCCGCGATCTGGGCCGGCTCGCAACAGGGTCCGCCCGGCGTCGATGATCGCGCTCCCCACGGCCCGCTTGAGCTTCGAATCGGTCTGGGTCGACACGTCGGCGAAGTCGCCGAGCATGTCGACCACGATCCGCCCGGTCGTGCCCTGGATCGTGAGGGTTCGGCGGTTCTGCCGGCAGTTGGCCGAGAACTGGAACGTGCTGATGCAGCGCTCGCCGCGCAGCACCACCATGACCTCGTCCGCGCGCGCACCCGACGGCGCGTTCGGCGTGCGCACCGCCGTGACGCTCGACAGCTCGAGGGGGCCTGCAAACCAGTGAGTGAGGTAGAGCTCGTGCGGCAGCGTCTCAAACCAGCGTCCGCCGGGCAGCTTGTGCGACCAGTGCCCCTCACCGACCAGCATGCGATCGACGGAGGCATGCGTGAGGAACTCGCGGTGGATCCGGATCACCTCGCCGATCCGTCCTGCATCGACCCAGCGCTTGGCCGTCTGGATGCTGCGCAGGAACTTGGTGTTGTGAATGACCGCGAGCTTGGTGTTCTTGTCCTGCACCGACTTCGCGAGCCGATCCCAGTCGGCGACACTGGTCACGACGGGCTTCTCCATCACCAGGTGGCGGCCACCGGCGACCGCTTGCTGCGCGATCGCGGCATGGCTCTGCGGCGGCGTGCACACGTCGACGATGTCGCACTCTGCGATCAGCTGATCGAGCCGGTCGTAGACCGTGCCGATCTTGAACTCCGCCGCGCGTTTGCGCGCCTGCTCGGCGTTCGTATCGGTCACGCCGCGTAGCGTGAACCCAGGCGTCTTCTGCCACGCCTGGATGTGCGCACCAGCGATCAGCCCGCAACCGACGATACCAACGTTCAAGACCATCGCATCCTCCTTGCCTGCCATGAAAATACCCCGCGGACATGCTCCCGGGAGACCGCGAACATCTCCCGGGGGACCGCGGACACGCTTGATAGCGAGGCCGGGCCCGGCCCGGCGCTGGCTTGCCCTTGTCTCATCGTCTCGTCGTCCCGTGTGGATCCGTCGCGAGAATGCGCTCGATGACATCGGCCACGTTGTGGCGTGCGCGCCCCTGATCGTGCAGGTGGCGCTCCACGAACGCCTTGCCCGCGGCGGTTCGCACGTCGTCTCGATCGAGCAGCTGCTCGACCCCGCGGGTGACGCTCGCGACGCGGATCGGGACGGCCGCGCCGCGCTGCACGTACTCGAACACGAAGTCGTGACCCGGGATCTCCATCACCCCGAGCGGTAACCCGAAGGTCAGCGCCTCGAGCCCGACCGTCGACGTGAGCACAACGGCCGCGCGGGCCGCCGCGATCGCCGCGAAGATCGGCACCGAGTCGAGGACCGTCACCAGCTCCGGGATCGGGCTGGCGGCCGCGACTCGCGCGTAGTCGTTTGGGTCTTCGTAGAGGTGGTTCTTCACGATGACCGGGATATTGCGGGCCTTCAGCACCGGCGCCGCACCGGCCAGAAATCGCGCGAACAGCTCGAGCTTTTGGGCCTTGGAGCCATAGCCTTGCAGCTCGATCGGGTTGGACAGGAACGCGATCGGAGGCGCGCTCAGCTTGAGCGTCGCGAGCAGCTCCTGCCCGCGGGCCTTCCACATCGCGACGTCGAGGCCATCGAGGCGTGGCGTGCCGGTCACCACGATCCGGCTCTCGGGGACCTTGCTGGCCACGAAGAAGTCTTTGCTGCCTTCGCCCCAGGCGCAGACCGCTGCAGAGACCGCGCTGCCGTAGCGTGGGCCGGTGTAACTCTCGGGCAGTGGAAAGCGAATGCCCTCCTGCATCAGGACCGTTCGCGCCTGGGGCTTGCTCTTGCGTAGTTGCTCCACGAGCTCGATGTAGGGGTACACCGCGTCGTTCGGCACGACGATGACGCGCGTACGGTGGAGCATCCACCGCAGCCTGGGCCCGAGCCCCAGGGTCCAGACCAGCTGCTTCGCGAGCCGGCCGCGGCGCCAGGTGCCCTCTTCACCGCTGCCTTCGGAGGGCGTCGATCGCCGCCGCCGCACGTTGAGCGGAAGCACGCGGCGCGCCCCCGATTGCTTGGGCGTCTCGAAGCCACGCATCTCCGCGAGCGACACCAGGGTGCACGTGACGTTGCGCCGCGTCAGCTCCTCGGCCACGGGTGCCATCATCTCCAGGTGATGGCGAGGGTTCGAGAATACGAAGGCTACGTCGGGCATCGATAGACCTCACATCCCCGTTTAGTGTGCGCCCGGCTACCGGCGTTCAAGCGGCGAGCACGAAGCCGTGCATTCGCCTGGGCACCAGAGGCGGCACTCAGTCAGGAACCAGCTGCAGCGTGATCGCGAAGCTGGCCTCGGTCGGGTCGCCTTCCTTGTCCTTGGGAATCGGGAACCGCCAGCCGGTCATGAGGGTGCCGATGCACTCGTCCACCTCGCTGGAGAAGCCGTGCGCGGCGCCCTTCACCGTGCGCCCGGTCTCATTGATCGTGAGCGAGAGGGTGATCTTGCCGCGCGCGCTGGCGTCCTTCTTCAAGAATTCCTTGTAGCAGCGCTTGAGACCGGCCATGTAGGCCGACTGGATCTTGGCGAGCACGCTGTCGGCGGTGAGGGTCGTCTCGTCGATCGCCGACTTCTCGGCGACGGAGATCCGGCCGGTCGGGCCCTTCTCCTGGCCCTTGCCGCCACCCGCGCTCTCGGTGCCGCCCGGGGCGTTGATGTCCGGGCCGTGGCCGGTGCCGACGCGCGCATCACCGTCGCCACGCGAGCCGCGACCCGCGCCACCGCCGACCTTGACGGTCTGCCCGCCCTCGCGAACTTCGTTGATCTGCGCGCCGAGTTCGGCCCCGGGGCGCCGCTTGCTCATGTCGCCTTCGCTGGTGCCGTTCGTGCCCTCGCCGGTGAGCAGATCGGCGAACTTCGCGGCTTCTTGCTCCTGCAGCGCGACCTGCTCGGCCTTGCTCCTGCCGTCGTCGCCCTTGTCGGGCGTCTTGGGCCGGTCGGGGCCCTTCTGGGGCTTCTTCTCGGGGGCGGCATTGCCCGCGGCGGAGCCGGTCTGGGCGTTTTCCGGCTTGGGCTGGGTGAGGTCGACGGAATAGGTGTCTTGCTTGAACGTGAGGTTATAGGCGCGCTCGGCGATGCCGTGGTCGGTCTCAACGTCGGCGAACATCGCGATGATCACGATCGCGAAGTGCACGATGATCGACGCGCCCATGATCACCGAGAGCCGCGGATCGAAGCGATCGGCGAACGTGCCGCGCACCGACGCGGGCAGCATCGGCTTGGGCTGGCGGGGCGGCTCGGTGACGAACTGGAACAGGATCGTGAGATCGCCGAACGACAGCTTGCCGCGCGAGCTCTCGCTCAACGCGACCTGGAAGTAGTCGCCGTGGTTGTGCGCGCCGCCCGCCTTGAGTGTCTCGAGCGTGTTGACCTGGCCACCGCTATCGCTGAGCCGGCCGTCCATTTTGGGGAGAAAGCGCAGCGAGTAGCGACCCTCATCGAGCGCGAACAGCGTGAACTCGAGCGGCAGCCCGTCGATCGGGATCGAGAACGTGTTCCGCATCGACTTGCCGATCGTCACGGGCGCGCGCTCGCGGATCAGCCGCTCCTCGACGATCTTGCCGCCGAGCAGGACGCCGATCCGCAGGATGCGTGGCCGCGGCCCCCCCGCCTTGGAGACCTGGCGATGCCGGGAGCTTGGGGCCGCCATCAGAACGGCGCCTTCTTGACCGTCGCGAGGATGAGCGGCAGGAACTCCTGCTTCAAGCTCTCCCACTCGTAGTCGATGTTCTTGGCGGTGAGCACGTAGACCACGCTGGGCCTGGGGACCTTGCCGCACACCGAGACGATCGTGTCGATCACCGTGATCGGCTTGCCGTTGATGTACTCGATGTGAAACTTGCCCTGCTTCTTCTCGTTCTGGTCGCTCGACTCATCGGGACAGCCCTCGGCATAGGCCGAAGGTGCGAAACGTGCGGACGACCCGCAGACGGTGGCGGCAGCGACCAGCAATGTCCATCCATGCTTCTTCATGAGCGGTCCTTCGTCGTGACGGTCGTTCGGCGTGACTGCCCTTGGGCGTGACTATGGTTTGCCACCACGCTTGGCGCCACCCTTGGTCTTGGGTGCAGCCGGCGCAGGCGTGCCTGGTGTCGATGGCGTCGAAGCTCCGCCCTTCCCCTTCTTCAGCAGCTTCTCGGCGCGCTTGATCGCCTTGGTCACATCCTTCATGCGATCGTCGTAGAGCTTCATCTCGAAGTTCGCCATGTTCTTGTACTGATCGAAGTAACCCTTCGCGGTGTTGAGCCGGAGGAGCGTGTCGGGGAGGCCCGGAAACGGATCATTGTCGAGGTAGAGCAGGCCCAGGTTGTAGTACGCAGGGCCGTAGCCGCTGTTGCTCTGCAGTGCGCGTTTGTAGGCGGCTTCGGCCTTGCGGACGTTGTCGTCGTGCTCGGGACTGCCGGATGGATAGTCCGCGGCGTGTCCGCGATATGACGATCCGAGCGAGGTCAGCGTTATGACATCGCCGCGGCCAAACTGGTTCACCAGACGCTCGAATGACGCGAGCGCTTCGGCATACTGGCTGTTCTGTAGTTGGTGGACACCGAGGTTGACGAGCGCACTTGCATGGTTGGGGTTGAGCTCGACCGCCTTCTTGAAGGATAGCACCGCCTGCTCGGGTCGGTTCGTGTGGTCGTAGACCAGGCCGTAAACGTAATAAACATTCGAGTTCTGCTTGGCGGTCTCGCGCTTGAACAGATCGTCGAGCACGAGCTCGGCGGTGTCGTACAGCTTCTTGTGGTAGTAGGCGAACGCGACCATCGCGGCGGCGTCGACGTTCGCAGCGTCGATCTGCAGCGCGAGCCGGGCCTCGTGCAATGCCGTCTCAGCATCCGGCGACGGGCTCGCAAGCGCTACACGCGCAACCTTGAGGTGTTGCTCGACCTGGTTTCTAGCTTGTGCGGGATCTGGATCATAGTTCGGCAATGTGACAATCGGACCTGTCCGATCGTCGGTACTCACAGGTGCCGAAGCGCCGCTACCGGCACCGCTGGGGGTCGGCATCGCACCCACGACTCCGGTCCCGCCCGCTTGGTTTCCGTTCAACGAGGTGCCGCCCGACGAGCTTACACCCGCGCTGGCGGAAGCATTGCCGGGATCTACCGGATCATGCATCGCGGGCGAGTTGCCTCCGATCTTCCCCTTGTCAGGTGTGGTCGTCTCCTTCTTGTCACCACCACCACACGCAACGACAACGCAGCACACGAGTACAGAAAGGGCTGGTGCAAGGCCAGGGATCGGGCCCCTCGATCAACGAGCCATCAAGCTATGAACGCAGCAC
>Ga0134121_10004289_pt1 | contig 11705 bp, 9 predicted proteins | sample KB301_FD_96463 | JGI IMG/M metagenome (GOLD analysis project Ga0134121, IMG submission 96463) | Terrestrial soil microbial communities without Nitrogen fertilizer from Kellogg Biological Station, Michigan, USA - KB3-0-1 | ecosystem: Environmental > Terrestrial > Soil > Unclassified ...
CCGGCCCCTTCCCGCGACCGGGGGGTTCCCTATTTAGCGAGGTTTCTCATCCCCACTCCGGTCCGAAACGCGTGAAGCACGGATCAACCTGCGTGACCCAATGCGCGCCCTCGAAGATATTCATGCCTAGCTTGAGGACCGAAACAGGTGCCGCCGCTCTCGTGCGGTGCAACGATTGAGAGGACCCGAAGTCTACCCAAGTCACAAGTAAACCTGTCGGGGCGAAAGCACGCTCCGGGGCCGATTGCACCGCGCCTACAAACAACAAGAGGAGCGGCACATATTAGTCCGTCTTCACATGCTGAAACGAAGACGGAGCGTGCGCGCATGTTACGCCGAGACAATCAGTCAAAAATCACTTTCATACGATTCGAATGACCGGTTCTCCGGATGACACGGACCCGATGATCCTGGCGCATGGATAGCCGGCGGCTTCGATCGCCGCACGGATGGATGCAGCGCGCCCCGCATCGCAAGCGATGAGCAGGCCGCCGGAGGTTTGCGGATCTGTGAGAAGGGTGCGCCGCCACGGTGGCAGTTCCGGCGGGAGAACGACGTCGTCGCCATAGCTCTCCCAGTTGCGCTTCGATGCGCCGGTCGCGTATCCGGCTTCGGCCAGCGCTTCCGCCTGAGCAAAAAACGGGATGTGTTTGTAATTTACGTCCAGGCTGACCCGGGCGCCGCGCGCCAACTCGAGACCGTGGCCCAGTAAGCCGAAGCCGGTCACATCCGTCATGGCGTGTACGTCCTCATCCTGCGCGAGCGTCTCGCCAATTCGGTTCAGCAGTGTTGTCGACGTCATCATCTCTGCGTAGGCCGCATCGGACAGCGCCTGCTTCTTGAAGGCGGCCGAATAAACGCCGACGCCGATGCCTTTCGTCAGGATTAGCGCGTCTCCCGGGCGGGCGCCCGTATTCCGCCGAAGATTGTCAGGACTGCAGAGCCCAAGCACGGCGAGGCCATAGATGGGTTCAGGCGTATCAATCGAATGACCGCCCGCAATGGGGATACCAGCTTCGGCGCAAATCGTGGCGCCGCCTCGCAGGATCGCACGCACCGTTTCTATCGTCAGTTTCTCAAGCGGCATCCCAAGTATGGCCAGCGCCATGATGGGCTTGCCACCCATGGCGTAGATATCCGAGACGGCATTGGCGGCGGCGATGCGGCCGAAGTCGTGCGGATCATCCACCATCGGCATGAAGAAGTCGGTGGTGGCGATGATGCAGTGCTGGTCATCGATCTGCCAGACGGCCGCATCGTCACCGGTTTCCGTACCGACGAGAAGCTGCGCATAAGTTGCAGCCTGCGGCTGGCCGGATAGAAGTTGCTGCAGAACCGACGGCGCAAGTTTGCACCCGCAGCCGCCGCCATGCGCCAATTCGGTCAAGCGAAGTGTAGGAACCAACATGGTTCATGCCTCGTTTTGAGAACGGGTTTCGTCAACGGGGGACAGACATCGGATAAAGTTTTAATTGCAATTCTGTCTCGTCCGCATTTCCAGGATATATGTAGACACTGGCCCCGCGCCACGGCCCGTGGCGTTTCAGCCGGAAATCTTTCGGAGAGACCGATGGACGCCGCTCGCCAATCCGATACGACGCTGAGGTGGTTTGTTTTCCTGTCGCTCGCGGTCGTGGGACTTTTCTATGTGAAATGGTTCCCCTACTACAATCGGACGTTCGTGGCCGCCGCCAATCACTCGATAGGCCCATCTATTTTGATGGGAACTGCAGCAGCGCCGCCAGCCCCATCGTGGGATGCCGCATTCGGATATGCGTTGGCATATGGCAAAGCGATTTGGCAGGCGATGGTATTGGGCCTGTTGCTAGGTTCCGGTATCCAGGCACTTCTTCCGGTTGATTGGGTGGCGCGGGTATTTGGTAGAACGGGTTTCGGCAGTGTCGCGGCTGCTGGTGCACTGTCAGTTCCCAGTATGATGTGCACATGCTGCGCGGCGCCCGTCGTCGTCGGGCTGCGCGAGCGACAGGCGTCTCCGGGGGCGGCGATCGCATTCTGGCTAGGAAACACGGTGCTAAACCCAGCAACGCTGGTGTTCATGGGATTCGTTCTGGGCTGGAACTGGGCAGGGTTGCGCGTCGTGCTCGGGATCCTGATGGTATTCGGACTCGGCTACGTTGTGAACCTGATGGTCACGCCGAAGGAGGCAAAGGCGGCCGAGGCGCAGATCGAGGCGCTCTCGGTAAGGGCTGAAACTTCAGGAGCATTCAGCACCTCGAATGCGTTCGTTCGCTGGATCGAGATATTCGTGCGCATGGCGGTGCGGCTGATCCCGGAGTACATCATCCTTGTCTTATTGCTCGGCGCGGCGCGGGCCTGGATGTTTCCGCAGATCGGCCCGGAGATCGGCAACCATATCCTATGGATCGTAGCGTTTGCGATCGCAGGCACTTTGTTCGTTATCCCAACTGCAGGCGAGGTGCCGATCATCCAGGCGATGCTCGCATTGGGGATGGGAGTCGGCCCGGCAGGCGCTTTGCTGATGACGCTCCCGCCGGTCAGCTTGCCGTCGCTCGCGATGGTATACCGCTCGTTCCGGCTGCAGACGCTTATCTTTGAGGCCGCGGCTGTCACGGCTTTCGGCATAGTGGCCGGACTGCTTACGGTAGCCCTGAAGTTCTAAGTCGATCCGCGTTAAGCCACGAGTAGCAACGCATTGGGCGCGTGACGTGCCCAGCCTGCTTCCGCAACTAAGACATCCAACCCGAGTGTCGCGAGATCGTCGGCAAAAGGATCAACCTGCATATCTTTGGCCTGGTACAGCATTTTTGCGTACGTATGACACTCGTCGCAGGTCTCAGCCTTGATGGCACCGGAATCTCCTTCGATTCCCCGTAAGGAGAGCGTGCGCGAACCCCCGCAGGTAATGCAGACGGCCCGCACGTGACTCCACGCCGTCGAGCAAAGCGAGCAGTACAAATAGCGCGTTCCTGGCGTCAGGCCCGTCGCCGTCACCACGCCCGAGACCGGTGTCGAGCCGCAGCAAGGACATGACCCGCGCTTCTGTAGAAGTCGTAAGGACGGCGCGTCGAGGGCTGCTGCGAGGCGGGTGAAATACACTTGCAGCGATGCCGCGATGTAAAGCGCCGCACCAGCATCGGAGCCAGCCATGTCACCATTGAGAAAATTATCGGCCAGAGCCTCGACCGAAGCAGGCCCGCGATCACGCAGGTTCGCGATCGCCGCCGCTGCCGGCAACGGCAATGTTTTGCCGTCGAAATAGGCGAGCAGCCTTACGAGACCATCGCGCCAAGCCGGATCTCGGTGATGCGTGTCTACAGCGAGCGGCGGAGTGCGCGTGGCGACCGCTTGCTCGACTGCGGACTGTTCCAGATCGGCGAAAGGCCCGAGCGTGGTCGCGACGGCATGCTGTGCCCGCGCGAGGTCTGCCATGAAGCGCAGCCATTCCTTCATTGGATGGCCATCGGATAACGCTTCCAAACGAACAGCACTCGCTAAGAATCGCGTCGTAGGATCTGGCAGGATCAGCGCATCCGGCGCCTTGACGCCGCCGAGCGGACTGCCGACCCACTTTCCTGTTGGTGGCGCTCCGCCTTGTTTCACACGCGTACCCTCACTTGGATGGTTTGTCGCCGTCGTTACCCGGCTGTGGCCCGGTCGATCCCGTCGCCGCCAACGCCCGGAACCATTTGCGATGATGCCGCCACGCCCACCCCGGTGTCACATAACCCTGAGTCATCGCGCGCATCGAACCCCTGACCCAGATCCCAGCATAGACATGGGTGATCCAGACGAGGATCGCGGCAATCGCCGCCAGGGAATGGATCAGTACAGCAAAGCGCTGCAGCTCGACCGAAGTGTAAGACGTGAAATAGCCTTCCCAGATAGCAATGCCGGTGAAAAATAAGCCCGGGATCAGCAAGGCCATCGACCAGAAGACGAATTTCTGCCCGGCATTGAAGCGCGCAACTTCTGGGACGTCTTCCTCTTCATTGGCGAGGACACGATCGAACGCGAGTGTCCAGGCGAGATCCTCCCGGTTCCATAGGTTGTCGCGCCAGAACTGAACGACCAGCCCGGCGTAGCTGATTAAGAGCACGATGCCGATCCATGGATGGATCGCACGCGTCCACTGGCCGCCGCCAAACAGGCCCGACAGCCAAAACATCAGTGGGTGAAACATCGCAAGTCCCGACAGTGTGAGCAGGACAAAGCAAGCGGCGGTGATCCAGTGGTTGATCCGGGTCACGGTGCCGAATCGGGTCAGCGTTCCTCTGGGGCGTGTCATACCGGTCTGTCCGTTCCAGGCCGCTCGTCAGTGGCATCCGGTTGGCCTTTGGCTTCGAGCAATCGTTCCGCTTCCAATTCGTCTTCGGGCTGAACCTCATTCGGTCCGACGACGACCCAATGCATGAACCCGGCGACGGCTGCAAAGGCGATGCCGGCGAGAGCTATCGGTTTGAGCAAACCTTTCCAGGCGGACACAACGGTGCTGATCTGCGGATTGTCCGGCAACCCGGCATAGATCGACGGTGTGTCGGCGTGGTGCAAAACATACATCACGTGTGTGCCATCGACTCCCGGCGGATCGTAAAGTCCCGCGTTCTCGAAGCCGCGCGATTTGAGATCCACGATACGCTCGCCTGCCCAATCCGTCATGTCGGACTTCGAACCGAACAAGATGGCTCCGGTCGGACACGCCTTGACGCAAGCCGGCTCCAACCCAACTGCTACGCGGTCCGAACACAATGTGCATTTATACGACTTGCGGTCGACCGGACTGATCCGTGGGATGTTGAACGGGCATCCTTTGACGCAATAGCCGCAGCCAATGCAGTTCTCGCTGATGAAGTCGACGATCCCGTTCTCGTATTGCACGATTGCACCGGGTGCCGGGCAGGCTTTCAGGCAACCCGGATCCTCACAATGCATGCAGCCATCCTTGCGGATCAGCCATTCCAAATTGCCTTTATCATCCTCCCACTCGGTGAAGCGCATCAGCGTCCAGGTGCTTGGATCCAAATCCATGGGATTGTCATAGGATCCCTCGAAATATCCAATCTCGTTTCGCAGATCGTTCCATTCCATGCAGGCGGCCTGACATGCCTTGCAACCGATGCATCGAGTGACATCGATCAGCTTTGCCACCTCGGCCTCGTGATTGCGGACGGAGGGGGGCGTCAGGGTCGAAGCCGACCGGCGGATGTAATTCTGCGATTGAAGATCTGACATGCACGACTCCGTCAGGCCACAGGGGCGCTGGTACTTTCGATATTAACCAGGAATGCTTTGAACTCCGGCGTCTGCGCATTGGCGTCACCGACGGACGGCGTCAGCGTGTTGGCGCCGTAGCCCTTTCGCGTCTGGCCGGTGAACCCCCAGTGGATAGGCACGCCGATCACATGCGTGGGCTTTCCATCGACTGTCATTGGGCGGATGCGCTTGGTCACGTAGGCCTTGCAAATCACGAATCCGCGCTTGCACGACACGCGCACCCAACTGGCCTGTGCAATCCCTTTCTCCTTCGCCAGCACCTCGCCGATCTCGATGAACTCCTCCGGCTGCAAGATCGCGTTGATCAGGGCGTGCTTGGTCCAGAAGTGGAAATGCTCGGTCAACCGGTAGGTCGTCGCGACGTAAGGGAAGTCCTGCGCAACTCCGAACGCTGCCCTGTCGTCAGCGAACACCCGCGCGGCGGGATTCGTCGATACCTTTGGATGCAAGATGTTTGGCACCGGCGATTCGAACGGCTCATAATGTTCGGGGAATGGGCCTTCCACCATCTGATCGAGGGCGAACAGACGACCGAGGCCCTCCGCGTTCATGATGAACGGACCGACTCCATCTGAGGGCTTTGTGGTCGGCCCATAGTCTGGCACGTCGATTCCGGTCCACTTACTGCCGTTCCATTCAATGATCGGCTTAACCGGGTTCCAAGGGTTGCCAGCAACGTCGGCGCTGGCGCGATTGTAAAGAATCCGACGGTTGTCCGGCCATGCCCAAGCCCAGTGTGGAGCGATGCCCTGCTCGCGCGGGTCCGTTGCGTCTCGGCGGGCCATCTGATTGCCCTTTTCGGTGAAACTACCCGAGAAGATCCAGCAGCCGGATTCGGTCGTGCCGTCGTCGCGCAATTGAGCAAAGCCATCGAGCAGTTCGCCTGCGTGTAGGGTTATCTCGCCGGATGGATCCTTGATGTCGACGCGCGCCCGGCCATTCATATCCTTCGCCAGTTCTGCCGGGTTTGGATCGGTCGGGTTCGTGTAATTCCAGGTCAGGTTCAGGATCGGGTCGGGGAATGCGCCGCCTTCCTTGCGGTACATCTCGCGCATCCGATGGAAAATGCCGGACATGATCCAGATGTCGGTTTTCGCCTCGCCTGGTCCATCTGCTGCTTTCCAATGCCACTGCAGCCAGCGCGCCGAATTGACCAGCGTGCCATCCTCTTCGGCAAAGCAGGTCGTCGGCAATTGAAAGACTTCTGTCTGGATGCTGGCGGGGTCGGACGGATTTTGCGGGCCGAAATTCTCCCAGAACCGTGAGGTCTCCGTGTCCAACGGGTCCATGGTGACTAGGAATTTCAGCTTACCCAAAGCTCTGCGGATCTTGCCCTTGTCCGGGAACGCCTGCAGAGGATTGAATCCCTGGCAGATGTATCCATTCATCTCGCCTTTCGACATCATCTCGAAGGCGCAGATGATGTCGTACCGCGGAATGTCGAGCTTCGGCAGCCAATCATAAGCCCAATCATTGTCGGCGCGCGCCGCGTCGCCGTAGATCGCCTTTTGGAAGCTGACGAAGAACTTCCGATAATTCTGCCAGTAGCTCGTCTGCCCCAGACGCAGCGGTTTGTATTGCCGCGTTTTCATATAATCCTCGAACGTGGTCTCTTCATCGGCGGGAATCGTAAGATAGCCGGGGATCAGCTCCGACAGCAGTCCGATGTCGGTCAGCCCCTGGATGTTGGAATGGCCGCGCAGCGCGTTCATCCCACCACCCGCAACGCCGATATTGCCCAGCAGCATCTGGACCATCGCCATTGTGCGGATGTTCTGCGAGCCCACCGAATGCTGCGTCCAGCCAAGGGCGAAAAGACTTGTCAGCGCCTTGGCTGGCTCCGCGGTCGTGGCGAACAGCTCGCAGATCTGCAAGTATTTGTCCTGCGGAGTGCCGCAGATGCGAGACACCATCTCGGGCGTATACCGCTCGACGTGTTTGCGAAGCAGGCTCATGACACAACGCGGATGCTGCCACGTGTCGTCCACTTTAGCGTAGCCCTGATCGTCGAGTTCATATTCCCAGCTCGACTTGTCGTAGCTTTGCGTGCGCTCCTGGTAGCCGGTGAACAGCCCGTCCTCGAAACCGAAGCCGTCCTTCACGATCAAGCCGGCATTGGTATAGGCCCGCACATAGTCATGCTGGATTTTGTCCTTCTCCAGCAGGTAGCGGATCAGCCCGTTCAGGAATGCGATATCGGTGCCGGGCCTAATAGGCGCGTAGACATCCGCAACCGATGCGGTTCGGGTAAAGCGCGGATCGATCACCACCAGCTTGGCGTTGTTTTCGATCTTTGCTTCGATCACCCACTTGAAACCGCACGGGTGCGCTTCGGCGGCATTGCCACCCATGACCACCACCACGTTGGCATTCTTGATGTCCTGCCAAGTGTTGGTCATTGCGCCTCGACCGAATGTTGGAGCCAAACTGGCCACCGTCGGTCCGTGTCAGACACGCGCTTGATTGTCGAAGACAAGCATTCCGAATGAGCGGGCAACCTTCCATGTGAGGTAGGCCGTTTCGTTCGACGACGCGGAAGCCGCCAGCATGCCGGTGGTAAGCCAGCGGTTGACAGTGGTACCGGCGGCATTCTTGGCGATGAAGTTCGCGTCGCGATCCTGCTTCATCAACGTCGCTATGCGGTTCAACGCAAAGTCCCATGAAACCGGCTTGAACTCGCTACTGCCCGGCGCCCGGTATTTGGGGACTTGCAGGCGTGTGGGCGCGTGCACGACATCGAGTAGCGCGGAGCCTTTCGGGCACAGCGTTCCACGGTTCACCGGATGATCCGGATCGCCCTCGATATGCATGATGTGGGAGTGGGCGTTTTTGGCACGGTCGCCAAGGCTGTAAATCAGAATCCCGCAGGCGACGGAACAATACGTACAAGTGTTGCGAGTCTCAGTTGCGGCTGTCAGCTTGAATGGTCGGACTGCAGCGGCCAATGCTTCGCCGGCAAAGCCGAAGCCCATCGCGTCAAGGGTCGATGCCGCGAGGGTGGCGCCAGTAAGCTTAACAAATCCACGACGACTTAAATTCATTGTCACGCGCTCCAATGAATCTTGACTGCGAACACGGGAAGAACTTTGCCGCAGATTGCATGAGCAAACACAGTATAGACCCAGCGGCCGACATCACAAACCGAATCAGCCGGCCGCCGCCAAGCATCGACATTGCCTTGTCTTTGAGCTGACCTCGCTCATTGCAAACCGCGCAAGCTTGCTCGAGTTCCGCTGGGCCATCTCGTCGCAAGACCGCTAACCGCTTGATCTTTTTTGGTGCTCGGCTGGCTTTGGTTCAAGAGATCGAATCTTCGCCGATCTGAAAAAGATCATTACGATTTCCGTTACGAAGCGATGAGTTCGCTACCGCGACCCACTGTGAACGAAAAAGTTGTGTCGCAAATATCCGCGACGCCACTGCTGACGGCAGGCTCCACTAGTGTGTTCGTCTTCAAACGAGTTCGCGTTCTTGGCGGGTGCGCCTTTAGCGCGAGCTGCGAGCGAGCGAAGCTCGAGGAGCCGGGCGGTCGCGTATCCTGAGAGCGAATTGCCGGCGAAGACAGGCGCGACCGGAATACTTGGCTTTTGTTTCAGACGTCGCTGAAGCAGGTTCATGCTCGATTTCCCCTTCGTCAGGAAATCATCGAGAGCTTGTTAAAATTCAATACGTGTCGAGCGCCATGCGTGTGAAAGAGTCCTAGTCGTTGTACAACCGGCCATCTCATATCTTCGGTGTTATATACGGACGTGCAGAAGAGCCTCCGAGCACAGCTCTTGGCGCGTTTAAGGCGTGCGCTTTGAAATCAAAGCATCGTGCGAGCCAAGAGCTGTTTATGAGATTGCTAGAACATCGGTCACAAACCACGGTTGAGTTTTAATGCCCCCCTGACGAAGTCTACGGCCGGGCAGCACCGTTCGCTGCATTGAACCGGAGATGAATATGCTTCGTCTGTCTGACCATGAGCACGCTAGCTTGCTTACCGAGGAACTCGGCTCCAGTAGTGATGATTTCATAATAGCACGAGAAGTGGGACCGGGGGTGAGCCGGACGGCCACCGCCTACAATCATGTCGGCGATGCCTACACCCGGTATGCTGATGGCGAAAGTGCCGAGGGCGTTTTGGCACCGGCAAATCGTTTCGCGAGATCCGACGGAATTGTTTGGGAGGCTCTCTGCACTGCGATTGATGAGCTTCACAAAGCGGGCGTATCGACTATACGCATACTTGATGCCGGTTGCGGGCCGGGCATCTGGACAAAAAAAATTGCCGAATATGCGCGACGCAACGGCCTTGCCGTCGCCGTCGTCGGATTTGACATTTCACGGACCCAACTCGATCTGGCTCGAAGTCAAGCGGCGGAGCTTTTCAGCCGTTATCCAAATGATGCCAAGTCCACACTAGAGTTTCTGGAACATGATCTCGAGAAACCGCTGCCGTGGGAGAATGGGTATTTCCATATCGTTTTGTGCAATTACGCGGTGCTTAATCATATCGCGGAGAGCTTGTTGCCTCGCGCGATTGCAGAGATCTGCCGCGTCGCGAGCGTTCGCGTGATGGCAACGATGCGTGCAGTCGGCAGCCCTGCCTCGGCTTGCATCATCGGCATGGAGCACGTGCGTGAATACCGTAACGATCCAAGCTGCGGCCAGCTTTCACTCGTTCTCAAGGACGGGAGTCAGCACCGGCTGCCTTTCAATATGTATTCGGCTCAGGCAATCGAAGGCTTCTTCGCCGCTCACGCCAGCATAGTAGATATCCGAGCGTTGGACGTGTTTGTCAGCAGGTTCGCTGCGGATGAAAATTGGAACGCATCTCTTTTGGCTGGCATGCCGGACCGCCTAGCTGTCGTGCAAAGGTTGAAGGAGATGGAAGATACTCTTTGTCGCTTGCCGGGCTGGGTCGATCACGGGACTCACATTCTTGTCGTCGTACAGCCTAAATCAGTCAAAGATGAAGATCGGTCGGAAGGTCCGGCGGATTCAGAACACGACCGGGTCGTCACTTCGTTTCAGGAATTTTTGAAGTGTCAGGCCACGTGACACTCATCGACGTTTGTCTGAGTTCATGCTCCTGATCTCAGCGCTATTAGGTCCGTCGACGCGCAACCGATGTTATTTCCCTCTTCTACGCCAAAATCAGAAAGAAGCGCTGACGGTACCACGTCGCTGTTCTCTGCGCGGGAACGGTCTAGGTGCCGCAGTTTTTGGAAAAAGACCGGCGCGTCGAAACACGCCGGTCAAGTTGCTTCTGGCATAAATTCTTGAGGCATCCGTACAAAGTCCCTGTCCCGTTCAGGATTCGGCTCGCGGACGACAAGTGGCGGAATCTTCGCACGCGCGACTGAGCCCAAGTTCAATTCATACAAAATTACAATCTGATCGCCCCAATGGCGCCCGGCTCGACAGCGATCGTTCCGCGCGACACGTTTGGGGCACTTTGCATGCTGTCTTGGGGGATCATGTTCGTGGCGATCATCGCGGCGGCTTATGGACACTATGAAGTCGCGTTTTGGACAATTGTACTCAATCTGCTTTCCGCGGCAAGCACCGTCACCGCGGTAGTGCGCGATCCGAGCTGGTACATGGCAAGGCGTGGCCCAAGCCTGTCTCTAAGCGAGGAATCAGAAGACGAAATCATCACCATCGTCGCCTCGCAGGTGGTGCTCATATTCCTCAGCTCGGTCTTGGCCTGGTACTTGGGACAGTGGGCGGGATATTTTTGATTTGCTGCCGCACCGTGAGGCGCTGTCGGGCAAAAGTGGCCGGCGACTTCAAAGGCCTATCGAATTGCTACAGTTTCGTATGGTTCGCACGCGCTTTGGCGCGGGGATCCTGGATTGTCTCAATAGGTATGTTGGATGATTATGAACTCCCGATCAAATCCGATCGTCCGATGACACGAATTCAGCAAATGGTAAGGCGCAAACAGTGACCGCAATGCGCATTCTCGTCGTCGAAGATGACGCTCAAACTGCAGCGCTCGTTGGTCAAGCGCTCCGGGATGATGGTCACACGGTCGATGTGGTTGCCGAGGGTCGCGAAGGTTTAAAGCGAGGCGCGATCAACGCCTATGATGTGCTCGTCGTCGATCGCATGTTGCCGGGCTTGGACGGGCTGTCGATCGTGCAGAGCCTGCGCACGGCGGGGGTGAAATCGGCCATCATGCTGCTAACCTCGATGGGCGCGATTGAAGACCGGATCGAAGGTTTGGAGGGCGGTGGCGATGATTATCTTGTTAAACCGTTTGCACTCGGCGAACTTGTGGCGAGAGTGAACGCGCTCGGACGCCGTTCGACGTTGCTCAATGACGAAGTCGTATTGTGGGTGGCCGACCTTGAACTGCATCGCATCCGTCGCGAGGTGAAACGCAACGGCCAACCGATCACGCTTCAGCCCCGCGAACTCAAGATGCTGGAGACGCTGATGCGGAGCAAGGGCCAAGTCATCAC
>Ga0134121_10004290_pt1 | contig 11705 bp, 7 predicted proteins | sample KB301_FD_96463 | JGI IMG/M metagenome (GOLD analysis project Ga0134121, IMG submission 96463) | Terrestrial soil microbial communities without Nitrogen fertilizer from Kellogg Biological Station, Michigan, USA - KB3-0-1 | ecosystem: Environmental > Terrestrial > Soil > Unclassified ...
ATGCGCGCTGCCGGCTAGACGGCATTGATCCTCGCCTCGAGCTGAGCGACTCTCTGCTCCAGAGCAGCAACGCGGCTTTCCAGCGTCCCAGGCGTCGGCGTCGGGGTGGGTGGCGTAGGGGTCGGCGTCGGTGGCGTCGGCGTGGGGGTCGGGGGTGTGGGGGTCGGGGTTGGAGGAGTCGGCGTTGGCGTCGGTGGTGTCGGGGTGGGGGTCGGGGTCCTCTGGGTTTGCAGCCAGCGCTGGAAGCCGTTCTCTCCCTGTTGCGCGAAGTAGAGGTCTTCGCGCTCGGTCTCCGTCGGCTCGCCGTCCCACAACTCGTAAGTGGGGTTCCACCATGCCTTGCGCGTGGCAAACGCCTCCCGGAGATGGTCGCTGCAGCTGCTTTCGTGGAGACCTGGCGCACCCGCCCGCCTCCGCTCGACATCGCCTCCGGCATAGCGGCCCGCCAGAGCGTGCTCGAGATCCGTGGGCTTCCCATCGGGCGAGTGCGGTGGCTCGAACGTCCAGCGTTGATCGATCGGGACCGGTGTATTGAAGCCGTGGCCGATACCGGCGAAGGAGCGCGCTCCAGAGGGAAGCTGGTAGCCAACACCCGGGCGCTTCCCGGAAGTACCGGTACCGCCGCCCTGTCCTGGTTTGTTGCGAGGATCACCTGGTGGAAGTGGGCTCACTTGACCTCCTCCTTCTTTAGAGTTAGGTCATCAAGCTTACAACAATCCCGGCGGAAACGGATGTGAGGCTTTCCCTGTAGACTCCGCGCCATGGCGCAGCGTTCCCGCAAGAGCAAGCGTCCCACCTCCGGTCCCGGACGCCGGGCCGCCGCGCCCGCGGCGGTCGAGACCCGGCCAAGGTGGCGCCACGCTCCGGCCGTTTGGTTGGCGGCCGCTGCGCTCGCCGTCCTCGCTTTCTACATGTCTCTCCGGCTGGTCGCTCCCGAGCCCTGGTCGTACGACGAGTACTACCATTTGGGGCTCGCTCGCGTGATGTGGTCCGACTTCCGGATCGAGTCGTTCCACTGGACCCCGTTCTCCATCTTCTTCGACCACTTCGCGGACAAGGAGGCACTGTTCCACGTGCTCCTGATGCCGATCGCCGGGCTGCCCCTCGTCAAGGCAGGCATGATCGGGACGGTCCTCGGCCAGATCTTCGTCATCGGGGTCTTCGCCTGGATCCTCTGGCGGCTGCGCGTGCCGCGCGCCCCCCTGTTCCTGCTCGCCATGACCGCGCTGGGGCCGATGTTCGCCTTCCGCGCCGAGATGTGCCGGCCGCACATCTGGCTGATCGGGTTCTCCCTCCTGGTCCTCGGTCTCCTGGCGACGAACGCCTCCTGGAAGGTGCTCGTCCCGGTCTGCGCCCTCTTCGGTCTCGTCCATACGGGCGGGTGGATCGCCATCCCGTTCGCCGCGGTCTGGTCGGTATCCGGCTTCCTGTCGCAGGCGCCGGAGGAGCGGCGATTCGATTGGAAGCCCCTGGCCGCGGCGGCAGGCGGCTGGCTGCTCGGCCAGCTCGTGCATCCGAACGTGCCGGAGAACTTCCGGCTCTTCTGGCTGCAGAACTTCGTGGTGCCGTACCTGTCGACCGCGGGCAGCGCCGCCCTGCGCTCCCAGATCGGCACCGAGCTGACGCCGCCGGACCGGCAGGTCCTGCTGGGGCAGCTCCCCACCTTCGTGCTGCCGCTCCTGGTGGCCTGGTCGCTGCTGTTCCGGGAGCGGGTGCGCACCCGCTCCACGCTCACCACGGCGGCATTCGGGCTCGCCTTCCTGGCGATCGGCACTTTCTTCCTCCGCCGCTTCTTCGAGCTGGGAGAGCCGATCTCGCTGCTCGCTCTGGCGCTGATCGTCCGCGAGCGCCACGCGGCCGGCCTGGTGCGCCGCCGGTCCGGATTCTGGCCGGTCGCGGCGGCGATCGGGATCCTTCTCGGAGCTGCATGGACCTGGCTCACCACCAACAGCTTCGACTCCGGCCACGTCTCGCCGCCCCGCGAGATGGCCGAGTGGCTCGGCGAGCGCGGACAGCAGGGCGAGCGGGTGTTCACCGCGCAATGGGCGGATTCGGCTCCGCTCTTCTACTCTGCGCCGCAGCTCCAGTCGCTCGTGGTGCTCGATCCGACGTTCTTCCTGGCGAAGGACCCGCAGCTTTTCGAGACCTACGTGCGAATCATCCAGGGGCAGAGTCCCGATCCCGCCCGCGCTATCCGCGAGCGCTTCGGAGCGCGCTGGGTCACGGTGTCGAAGCAGCCGGCGTACCGCACCTTCGCCGAGCAGCTCGCCCGCACGCCGGGCGTCCTGGTGCCGTACAACTCGCGGCCTTATCTGGTGTTTGACCTGCGAGGGACGTACTGATGCGCATCGTCTCGCTGGTCCCGAACGGCACGGAGATCCTCTTCGCGCTGGGCGCGGGCGATCTCGTGGTCGGAGTGAGCCACGAGTGCGACTTCCCACCGGAGGCGCGGACGCGGCCGATCCTCACCGGCAGCGCCCTGACGCCCGGGATGAGCGCCGCCGAGGTGGACCAGGCCGTCTCGGCGCAGGTGGGCAGCGGCCTCAGCCTCTATACGCTGGACGAGGCGCGGATCGCCGAGCTGGCTCCCGACGTGATCGTCACCCAGGAGCTCTGCCCGGTCTGCGCGGTGAGCACCGAACAGGTGGACGGCGCCGTCCGTCCCCTCCCCCGCTGCCCGGAGCTCGTCTCGCTCGATCCCACGACTCTCGCGGACGTCTTTGCCGACATCCGCCGCGTCGGCGAGGTGGCCGGACGCACGGCCGTGGCCGAGACCCTGGTGCGCAGCCTTCAGGATCGCCTGGACGCGGTGCGCGCCCGGGTCGCCGGCCGCCCCCGGCCGCGGGTCGTCGCTCTCGAATGGCTCGATCCGCCGTTCGCCGGTGGTCACTTGGTGCCGGAGATGATCGAGATCGCCGGCGGGGAAGATGCGCTCGCCCGGCCCGGAGACCACTCGCGGCGCCTGACCTGGGACGACGTGCGCGCCGCCGATCCCGATCACGTCGTGGTGATGCCCTGCGGGTGCGACGAGGCTGGAGCGCGCGAGCAGATCGGCCTGATCGCCGGACGTCTCGAATGGCGGGAGCTCCGCGCAGTCCGCGCGGGACGCGTCCATCCCGTGGACGCCAACGGTTGCTTCAGCCGCCCCGGCCCTCGGCTGGTCGACGGGATCGAGCGGCTGGCACATCTGTTCCACGGCGCCTGACCCTCACCCCTGGCCGCGCAGCCACTCGATCACCTGCGCCTCCACCTCGGCCGGAAAAGCGACGTGGCCGCCGCGGAGCCAGGCGACGTGCAGCCGGGGCGAGGCGCCGGTGAGCGCCGGCCGTACCGCGCGTGCGGGGACCATGGGATCGAGCTCGGAGTTGAGCAGCAGGGCCGGGATGCGCAGCGTGCCGAGGAGCGGCGCCACGCTCACCCGCGCGTAGTAGTCGGCCGCGCCCGCGAAGCCGTGGCGGGGCGCGATGAGATGGTCATCGAGCTGCAGGAAGGTGCGGATCTCGTCCAGCCGGCTCACCGGGAAGGGGACCGGGCGGCGGGCAGCCACGGCGGCGTAGACGTCTTTGAGACTGGTCAACAGATATTTGCGATAGATCCAGAGGGGAGGGGAGTCGATCTCGACCTGCGAGCGGGCCAGGTCGACCGGCGCGCAGAGCGCGGCCACGGCAGCTACCCGGGAATCGATCTCTTCGGTGGCCAGGCGGAGCACCACATGGCCGCCCAGGGAGTAGCCGATCACATAGAGGCGCCGGTACCCGGCGAGCTCCGGGCTGGCCAGGGCGGCGTGCACATCCGCGGTGAGCCCCGCGTGTCCGTAGTCCTCGCCGAGACGGTCCGAGCCCCGCAGGTTGAGGCGGAGACAGGACAGCCCCGCGGCCTCCGCCGCGGCGGCTCCGCGCGGCATGTAGTGGCTGTCGATGGACCCCCCCAGACCATGGACGAGGACCAGGGCCTCCTCGCTCCCCGGCACCTCCCGCCAGCGACCGGTCAGGCGCACGGGGCCGGCCTGCGGATCGTCCACGATCGTTTCCCAGGCGGACGCCGCCGGGCAGCCGAAGGGGCGCACGGCATGGCGGAGCCGCGGGGCGATGGTCCACAGGTGTCCGGTCAGCAAGCTCGGCGGCATCGCCGGCGATGGTACCCCTCGGGAGCGATCCGCGGGAAGCTCAGTTGGCCCCGGTGCGCCGCGGGTTGCCCTGGTAGGTGGGCCAACCCGGGCCGCCGCTGGAGTTCCCGAACTCCAGGGCCTCCAGCAGATGGGCCGGCTGGCCGGCCGCACCGCCAGGAGTCTTTCCGATCACGATCTCCAGCGTGCCATCGCCGTCGAGATCGGCCACCACCGGCGCCGCGACCGTGCCGCCTTCGAGGTCGTACGGCCAGCCGCCCAGGGTCCGGCCGGAGGCCTGCCAGACGTGGAGGCCGCCGCCCAGGTCGGGCACGATCACCTCCGGCCGCCGGTCGCCGTCCAAGTCCGCCAGAGCGGGGGAGGCGGCCACCGCCACCTCGGTCGCCACCGGCCAGCCCGGCAGCAGACGGCCCTGGCCGTCGACCACCGAGAAGAAGCCCGAGCCATCGAACTGGCCGCTGCCGATGGCGATCTCCAGGCGGCCGTCGCCGTCCAGATCGGCGAGCGCCGGCGAGGAGAAGACCCAGGTGCCCGGGAGCTTTCCGAGGTCGGTCACGCGCCCGGTCCGGTCGATCCGGTAGAGGCGCCCGGTGACGCTTGCCGCCACGATGTCCACCGCGCCGTCGCCATCCAAATCCGCCACGGCGGGCGAGGAAGGACCCAAGGGGCCGAGGCGGGCCGGCCAGGAGCCGGGGGGAGCAGTGCCGTCGGCACGCAGCGCCACGAGAAGTCCTTCGGAGGTCCCGGCCAGGATCTCCAGGCCGGGTGCGCCATCCAGGTCGACCAGGGTCGGCCCGGTGTTGCTGGACGTCCCAACCTTGCGCGGCCAGCCGGGCAGACGCCGGCCGGCGGCATCGAAGACGTGGACCTGGGCGTCGTCCGAGACCACCACGACCTCGTCGCGGCCGTCCCCGTTGACGTCGCCCGCGGCCGGCGAGCAGAGGACCCAGCCGCCGATGTCCTGTGGCCAGCCGGGCAGCTCGCGTCCCGCCGCGTTCATCACGTGGACCTTGCGATCGCGGACGAATACCAGCTCCGGTTGACCATTGTGGTCCAGGTCCTCCACCAGCGGAGAGGACTGCTCGACGTTGCCGTGGAAGGTGACCGGCCAACCCGGCGCGAGGGAGCCGTCGGCCTCGCGCAGGAAGGCGTCGCCGCGACTGGAGAGTGCAAAAATTTCAAGGTCGCCGTTGCCGTCCAGATCTCCCAGGGCCGGCGAGGTGATCATCCCATCGGAATCCTGCTCGCCGGCCGCCGGCCAGCCCGCTTTGACCGCGGGGCCGCGCAGCACGAGAGGGAACGGCAGGTCCTGATGGACACCCGCGCCGCGGACCTCCAGATGGAATGGACCGCTCGTTCCCCAGGCGACGTCGGCGGCGACGCGCACCTCGACGGTCATCGCGCCGGCCCGCCGCGACGGCCAGGCCTGCGCCGGCAAGCTGCCAGAGACGACTGTGGCCTGCGGGCCGTCCGACACCAGCTGGACCGAGACTCCCTGCACCGGGAGCCACGCGTTCTCGAGATCGATGCGCAGGCTCGCGGTCTCGCCCGGCTCGGCCACCCCCTCCCACGAGCGGAGGACGAACGTCGGCCGTGCCGGAGCGGTGAGGGCGCGCAGCAGATTGAGGCGGCCGCTGCCCAGGGACTGGAAGCGCCCGTTGCTCGCCTCGAAGGGGAGCGGGTCCGCCGTGGCGATCACGCGGGCCGCCGCCTCGGCGGGGGAGAGACGCGGCCAGGCCGACAGCACGAGGGCCACCGCTCCGGCCACGTGCGGGGCCGCCATCGAGGTGCCGCTCGCCCGGGTGTAGCGCGCATCGACCACGCCGCTCGCGCCTCCCAGGGCCGTCCCTGCCGCCCGGGTCGAGAGGATCTCGCTCCCCGGCGCGGCGATGTCCACGTTGGGACCCCAGTTCGAGAAGAAGATCCGGCGGTCGCTCGCCACCGTGGCCGCGACGCTGATCACCCGCGGATCGGCCGCCGGCCAGGTGTCGGCGCCGTCGACGCCGTCGTTGCCCGCCGCGGCCACCAGGACCACGCCCAAGGAGGCGGCGTACTCCAGGGCCAGGGCCATGGTGCTCGACTCCTTCCCGCGCACGCCGAAGCTCATGTTGATGACGTCGGCGCCATGGTCGGCGGCCCAGCGGATCGCGGCCGCGATGTCGTCCTCTTCGAAGACGCCGAGGTGCGCGCTGTCGCTCGCCCGCAAGACGTCGAACCCGGCCCGCACCGGCATGATCTTCGCCCGCCAGGCCACCCCGGCGATCCCCTGGCCGTTGCGCGCCGCGGCGCCGATCGTGCCGGCAATGTGCGTGCCGTGCCCGTTGCGGTCGGCGGGATCCCCGTCCGGAGCCTGATAATCCTCATCGGAACGGACCGAGAGCCCGGCCGCCGCGAGAGCCGACAGGGTCTCGTCGGAGACGTCGACCAGGTCGGTCCCGGGGTTCCCGGCAGCATCGCGCCAGATGTTGGCGGCCAGGTCCGGATGGCCGGAATCGACGCCGGTGTCGATCACCGCCACGATGACACCGCCGCCGCCGCGGCGGGCCGGATCGGGCCAGATCTGGGCCTGGCGCCGCCAGACCTGCCCCCAGCTGATCCGGTCGAGGCCCCACATGTCGGCGTAGGGCTGCGCCCAGGAGCCGCTCTGGAAGGCGTTCTTGCGGCCGGGATCGATGAAGCGGTCGTTGGGGAGCGCCGCGGCGACCGCCAGCCGGTTCGGCTCGGCGAAGTCGACGTGCGGATCGCGCCGGAGCGCAGCAGCGGCCTCGTCCGGATCGACGCCCGCACCGAGCTCGATCCGGTAGACGTGATAGAGCCCGGGCGTCCGCGCGCTGTCTGGAGAAACTGCAAGACCTTCCCGGCTACTCCGCCCGGGCGCGCCGCGCAGGGCGCCGGCCACCGCCGCCGTCTCGCGGAGCCGCAGCTCGGCCACCGGCAGAAGGGACTCGCAGGACGGCCGGAAGACGGCGCGGACGTCGCGGACCCGAAGCTGGCGGAAGAGGAGATCGAGGGAGGAGGAGCGGTCTGCGGTGGCCGACTGGAAGGGCTTGCCGCTATGGAAGAGCGCATCGGCGCAGACCGTGACGCCGTCCTTGAAGCGAACGAGCACCTCGCGGGAGACCGGGAGCGGCTCCGGCGCAGGAACGGACAGAGCTGACAAAGCTGACAGAGCTGACGGACCGGACAGGCCGGCCGCACCTGTCGTTCTCGCGACAGGCGCCATGCTGGGTACCACCGCGCTGCCAATGCGGGGGGCGATCAGGAGGGACACTATCAGCAGCAGGAAGCCGGCCACACGCCGCTTCCGTACCGGACAACACATGGTGAAGACCTCCGAGCATCCGAGCAACCCTCTGGCGGTCTGACGTCAAGACCGCACCCTGCGTCCTCTTCACGTCTCGTGCCAGAGGCGGCTGGGACCGTGGCTCCGTATAACCTCTTTGAAATCGCATCCGGGTCGGAACGACTCCCGAGGAGACCACCATGAGCTTTCGGCGTTGGGGAATCTGTCTGCTGCTCGCCGTGCTGCCTCTCGCGTCATCTCGGCTGATCGCGGATGAGCTGCCGTCCTGGACCGCCATCGGGCCCGACGGCGGCGTCGCCGGTGCGCTCGCGGTATCGCCGGCGCTCCCGGACTGGATCTTCGCCGGCCTCCAGCAGGGCTACGGCATCTTCAGGAGCACCGACCGCGGCAGGAGCTGGGGAGCCGCCGCCGACACCTTCGGCCGCTTCGTCGTCGACCTGTCCATCGACGCCGACGGAAAAGCTTTCTACGCCGCGGCGGATGACGCGCTGCTCAAAAGCACCGACGGCGGCGCCCTGTGGCCGGCGCTCGACGCGAGACGGGGGTACACGCTCGTCCGGGCGCATCCGCGCAAAGCCGCGATCGTCTTCGCCGTGCGGAAGGGGCACCTGTTGCGCAGCACCAATGGTGGCGTCACCCGCACGATCGTCCAGGGTCCGCAAGGCGTCGCCGCCGTCGCGTTCGCGGTGATGGACCGGCGCACCGTGGCGTACGCAGGGGGCAGCAACGGATTCTGGCGGAGCACCGACGACGGCCGGAGCTGGACGAGCTCCAATCCGGATCTCCCCTTCACTCCTCATGTCGAGTCGATCGCGGTTGACGCCAGCGATCCCGGCGTCGTCTACATCGGCCTGCTCCGGCAGTCCCCAAAGGGCCTTTTCAAAAGCACGGACGGCGGCATCACCTGGCGGTTGAGCCAGCGCGGGCTCCAGGTGAACGGCCAGGTTCCACCCGTCCTGGATCTCGCCGTCGACCGGACGGATCCATCCATCGTCTACGCCAACGTTGAAGGCGAGCTCTTCCGCAGCGTCAACGGCGGACGCGACTGGTCGCGGCCCGGCCCTCGCCTTCCCGGCCTTTCCATCACCGACCTGGAGACGACCGGATATGGCGTCCTGGCCGCCACTCTGGCAGGCGTCTTCCTGAGCGCCGACCATGGCCTCACCTGGAGCCTCCGCACCCACCAGATGGTCGCCACCTCGATCACCGGACTGGCGATCGACAACCAGGCGCCGGCCCGGCTCTATGCCGGTGACGCGCTGGTGGGCGTCTTCAAGACGACCAGCAGGGGCCGTCCGTGGCTGCGCCTGAAAGACATCCAGGAGTCGTATGACTGGTACCGGCCGCTGCAGGTCGATCCGACCGATTCGAGCGTCGTCTACGCCGGGGTGAACGACGGCATCGCCAAGAGCGTCGATGGCGGGCGGCACTGGACGGTGCACTCAGGGCTCAGCTGCCTGGCGCCCTTCAGGATCGCTCTCGATCCCCGGGAGCCGAGCCGCCTCTATGCTGCGGGGCTGTTGCACTGTCTCCTGGGGCTCAACTCCTGCGTGTTCTACCGCAGCCTGGATGCGGGTGAGACCTGGCAGTGCATCGGAATCGCCGCTCAATTCAGCGGGGTGGCCCCCCTGGCAATCGATCCCTTCACCTCGGCTGTCTACGCTCAAGACCTGTCCGGAAACCTCTTGCGGAGCACGGACCAGGGCGCGACCTGGACGCTGGTTCGCGAGCGCCTGTTCGCCAGCTCCTTCGCCGCCTCACCGCTGGTCGAGGGGACCCTCTGGGCCGGGAAGCTGAGCGCGGTGGAGCGCAGCCGCGACGGCGGCGCGACCTGGCGATCCTTCGGGACCGGACTGCCCGCTCCCGAGCTCGTGGTCGGCCTCGCTCCCGACCCGGTCGATCCCGCGATGATCTATGCTGCGACCGAGCTGAGCGGCGTCTTCAAGAGCACCGATGCGGGGGAGACCTGGAGGCTCGCGGGGATCTGGTCACCCTACGCCCTATATCAAGGGGGCCTGCTGGTCGATCCGCGGGATCCAACGATCGTCTATGCGGGGACCGACAGCCTGGGCGTGCTGCGCCTCGATCAGAGAGGGAACTGAGATCCACGAGGAGACCAAGCATGCGACACCATCGGATCGCGCTCGCTTTGTGCCTTTCTCTTCTCCCGGCAGCTCCGCTCGCCGCGGATGAGGCCTGGACCTCCATCGGCCCGGAGGGTGGCAGCGTCGGGGCGCTGGCCTTCGCCCCTTCGCGCCCGGCCACTCTCTACGCCGGCGTCGACCAGCGCGGCATCTACCGGAGCACCGATGGCGGCCAGTCCTGGAGCCCCGCGGGCCTCCGCGGAGCGTACTTCAACGACCTCGCGGTCGACCCGGTGCACCCGTCCACGGTGTACGCCGCCACGTTGATCGGGCTCCGGAAGAGCACGGACGGCGGCTCGTCCTGGCACCGCCTGAAGACGGGGTTGCATACCCTGGTCTTCGTCGTGGCGGTCCACCCGCAGAACCCGTCGCTCGTCTTCGCCTCTGACGCAGACACGCTCGTCAGAAGCACGGATGGCGGCCTCACCTGGACGGCGAGCCCCCGCTGGCCGCAACGGGTGATTTCCCTGAGCTTCGTCCCCAGCCGGCCCGACACCCTGTACGCCGGGGCCGAGAACAGTGTCTGGAAGAGCACCGATGCCGGGAGGACCTGGAAGCGGGCGAGCAAGATGCCAGGCCTCATCACGGCGCTCGCCGTCGACCCCCACTCGTCCCGGATCGTCTATGCCGGTGGCGCCTCCGGCCTGATCCTGAAGAGCAGCGATGGCGGCGCCACCTGGCAGCGGCATCGCCTGCCGGGCATCGACCTCTCGCCGATGACGTCCATCGTCCTCGATCCGGCGGATCCGGCCACCGTCTATGCCACCGCGGGCGAGCTGTTCAAGAGCCGGAACGGCGGCAGCGTCTGGGCGCGCACGGGATCGGGCCTGGAGGGACCGATCCTGGCCACGCTGGAGGCGTCCCCCGATGGGCTCCTGACCGGAACCTCGGCCGGCGTGTTCCTCAGCACCGATCAGGCGGTCTCCTTCGAGCCCCGGAACCGCGGCCTCCCCGCCTTGCCGGTCGTCGATCTGGCGATCGATCGCCAGGACCCGCCCCGGCTCTATGTCTCGACCCCGGTCAACCCCTTCAAGACCCTTGACCGCGGCGCATCCTGGCTGCCCTTGAGGAGCTTCCAGGATTACGACTTCAGAGACGACGACCCGCACCGGCTGCAGATCGATCCGCTCGCTCCGGAGACGATCTATGTCACCACGATCGAAGAAGTGGCCAGGAGCACCGATGGAGGCGAGAGCTGGACCGTCGGCGGGAGTCTCTTCTGCCTCTTCCCGAGGGCTCTGTACCTCGACCCCCGGATGCCGAGCGCCCTCTATGTTTATGGATGGAGCCTGACGCCCTTTTGCGGGGACATCTGCGAGTTCTACCGCAGCGTGGATGCGGGCCGCACCTGGGACTGCGTCCCTTCCTCGCTGTTCCTGGTGGGCGTCGATCCCTTCACCTCGGCCGTCTACGCGCAGGACGGTGACCGGCTGTGGACCAGCACCGACGGGGGCGACACCTGGACCGTGCTCTCCGGGAGCCTGGGGAAGACCTATTACTTCCTGACCTTTTCTCCCCTGGTCCAGGGGACTCTCTGGCTCCCGGCGCTCGGCGAGGTGGGCCGCAGCCGCGACAGCGGGCGGACCTGGCAGTTCTCCTCCACCGGCTTGCCGGCCGTCCAGATCGTCGCGCTGGCCCCTGACCCGGCCGATGCCGGGACGCTCTACGCCGGGACCGAGAAGGACGGGGTCTTCGAGAGCACCGATGCCGGAGAGACCTGGAGCCCGGCCGGGATCTGGCCGGCCGGCGTGCTCCTCCAGAGAGGGCTCGCCGTCGATCCCGGGGACCCGTCGATCCTCTATGCCGGGACCGACCTCGCCGGGGTCCTGATGCTCGATCAGGGGGAGTGACTTCGAGATGCCGCGATCGGGCGGGTCAAATCACCCGCTCGTTCCCCCCATCCACCGGAATCTGCGCTCCCGTCGTGCGGGCGAAGAGGGGGCCGCAGAGCTCGGCGGCGAGCTCGGCGACGTGCCGGCTGGTGACCTCGACGCCGAGGACATTCCTCTTCTTATAGGTCTCGACGTCCAGCCCGTACGCCGCGGCGCGGGCGGCGAGAACCTCATCGGTCCACACCCCGGTGTCGAAGACCGCGTTCGGATGGAGGACGTTCACCCGGATGCCGTCCTTC
>Ga0134121_10004291_pt1 | contig 11704 bp, 9 predicted proteins | sample KB301_FD_96463 | JGI IMG/M metagenome (GOLD analysis project Ga0134121, IMG submission 96463) | Terrestrial soil microbial communities without Nitrogen fertilizer from Kellogg Biological Station, Michigan, USA - KB3-0-1 | ecosystem: Environmental > Terrestrial > Soil > Unclassified ...
TCCGACCATGAACCGCACCCATCTCACTTTTCTTGCTGTTTTTGTCAGCCTTTGGATCCCCGCAGGCGCTCGCGGCGATGTCCGCACGGTGCGCACGCCCAACGGCGGCAAGGTTCCCGATGTGGTTCTGGATGCCAAGGGTGTCCTGCACATGACTTATGGCGACCGACAAAGCGGCAACGCCTACTACGTCCAATCCCCAGACGGCGGCAAAACCTTCACCAAGGCCGTCCAGCTTAATCGCCGCAACGACACCGTCACCGTCGGCATGGAGCGCGGTCCACGGTTGGCGCTCGGCAAGGACGGCTTTCTTCATGTAGTATGGCTCGGCTTTTACAAGGCGGGTGGCAGCATCTGGCACACGCGCAGCACCGACGGCGGCAAATCGTTTGAGCCGGAGCAAAAACTCGAAGACCCCGCTTACGGCCTTGACAACGCCGCCCTGGCGACGGACGCCAAGGGCAATGTCTTCGTGCTGTGGACGGGAGGTTTCCCCGGTTTCACACGCGATCCGGAAAGCGATATCGCTGCGCCCATCATCATGGTCCGCTCGACCGACAATGGCAAAACGTTCAGCAAGAACGAACTGCTCAAGAGTGACCACCCCGCCAGTGGTCATGCCTGTGGCTGTTGCCGGCTGGAGGCTCGCATAGGCGGCCCGGATGACGCCAACCTCTACGTCGCCTTCCGCGGCGGTTACAAGGGAATCCGTGATCCGTGGCTGCTCGTCGGCAAAAAGACCGAGAACAATTTCCGATGCCTCAGTGTGCACGCCGACCAATGGAAAACAGGCTGCCCCATGCAGGGCATGCCGTTTAGCGTAGACTCGACAGGAAAAGTGCTGTTCAGTTGGATGAGCCGGGATAGGGCCTACTGGACAATGTCCGACGAAGGCGCCAAGACGTTTTTGGCTCCCATTGCCACTCCGGAAAAAAACGCGGGCGGCGCCAAGGCCAAACAGGCATTTCCGATGGCGGTGAGCAACGCCAAAAAAGAGATTTTGCTAATGTGGACAGAAAACGGTGATGCCCGCTGGGCCATGTACGGCGCTGACGGGTCGGCCACGGGACAGCACGGCGTGGCCGGCACCAAGGTCGGACAGGATAAGCCGACCGCATTCGCTGGAACGGACGGGCAATTCTACATAGTTTGGTGAACAGGTGTCGAACCGTGACGGAATTCTGATTGCCAACACCCTGGATTTTTGGCTGCACGGCTCCACCACCGAATTTCCGGCCGATAATAGGCCCAACGCCACGGCATGTGTGGCATTCCCCTGCGGATCAGCTCGATGATTGAACCCTTCGATAATGAAGCAATCGCACCTGGAACGCCACCGCCTCCGCTTGCCAATCCAGATTTGCTGCCACCCCCCGAACCACGGCGACGGTGGACCTGGGTGGCGTTGACAATGGGTATACTGGCCTGGTGTGTCATTATTGTAGTGGCCACCGCCATTGCGGCTGGGGAGCGCAACTCCGAAGAAAAGCTCGGCGAAACAGCGGGCAAAGAGAGCATCAATCTCCTGACCATGCGAGCGCAAGCTCGCTATTTACTCGGCGCCCGCGATACTCTGAGCCAGTTTTCGCCGGGGAGCGAACACCAGATTGCAGCGCAGGTTAACACGCTCAACGTTGGGCCGTTGGACCAGCGGCTGCGCTACGTGGTTCTGGTTGGCGAGTTGCAAGGGCCAGATGCGGCGGTCAAGGCACTCGACGATCTTGATGCATTGATCGCCCGCAATAATGCCAAACTCACACAAGAGCAAGAATCGCAACGAACCGTGTTGCGCAAGTTGTATGCCGATTACCGCCGGTTGCGCTACGATGCGCCATCCGTCAGTGACGCCGATCGCAAGATCCTGCGCGAGCAACTGGGTTGGTTCGGCAAACTCGCGCTGGCGCCGGAGGGGCAACCGGCCGTCCGCGACGAAGTGATTGCAGCCGCTGGAGGCGCGGCGGCAATCGACATCTATGCCGAGTGCCCTGATCCGGCCGGGCGTGACGAGGCGTTGCGACCGGCGAAGCGTGTCACGGTGACGATCTGGACCGCCGTGGGCGGCGGTGTTTTCTTTTTGTTTTTGGGTTTTTGCGGCCTGTTATTGCTGGTTGTGCTGATGGTCATGGGCAAATTGCGCGGCGGGTTGGTGTGTGGCTGGTCACCGGCCGGAGTCTATGCCGAAACTTTTGCACTATGGATGCTCATGTTCGTCGCACTCAGCATTGGCGTGAGCCGGCTCGAAATGGGCGAGTTTCGCTACATTGCGGCCGCGCTGGTCATGCTGTTTTCTCTGGTGGTCGTGTTCTGGCCGGTACTGCGCGGCCTGAGTTGGCGGCAAGTGCGTGAGGACATCGGCTGGACGCTCGGCCGCCGGCCGGCGTTGGAGCCTGGCATTGGCGTGGGCTGTTATGTCATGAGCTACCCGCTTTTGGTTGTCGGAATCGTAATGGTGCTTGGATTGATGGCCGCACAAACCCTGCTGAGCGGCGGCGGGCCGTCAGCAGATGATTTGACGTCGCCGTCCACTCCTGGCCACCCCGTGGTGGGACCATTGGCCAGTGGCGACTGGCCCTTGCGTTTGCAACTGTTCTTTCTGGCGAGCATCGTTGCCCCCATTGTGGAGGAGACGATGTTTCGCGGCGTCCTTTACCGCCACCTGCGGGAGGTGACGCGAAGATTCGCCCTCGTTGGAAGCATGATTGTGGCCGGTTTGGTCAGTAGTTTCATCTTCGCGGTGATCCATCCGCAGGGGCTTTTGGGCATACCGGTGCTAATGGCCCTGGCAATTGCCTTTGTGCTGACGCGCGAGTGGCGCGGCACGTTGATACCGTGCATGGTGGCGCACGGACTTAACAACGGGTTGGTGCTGCTGGTGTCGGTGGGGATGCTGGCGGAATGAGGGGATCACTTGTTGACACCGGATTTTCTGATGTTCAATGTCCTTTTTTCACCGGGCCGACAAGTCCCAGACCAAAACCGTTGTGTCCGAGCTTCCCGAAGCGAGCAGGCGGCTGTCGGGCGAAAAGGAAAGTGAATTCACAGGTCCCACGTGGCCGACGAGATTCAACCGCAACTTACCGGTTTGCGTTTCATACACCTGGATGCTGTGATCACCCTTTAATCCCGTCACAGCAAGCATCCGGCCATCGCGGGACCAGCACATTTCTACACGCGCCTCGCCTTGAACGTCAGCGTTGGCGTCCAGAACGACGCTTCGTTTCGCAGTCGTCACATCCCAAATCCAAATGTCGCGGCGATTCGGAACCCACGACGCCAGTTTTTGTCCGTTGGTTGACACGGCGATTGCCAGCTGCGGGCTTGGCCCAGAGTTTCCTATTGGTGATTTGTCGGACTTGGTTAACCGCTCCTCAATTTTCCCCAGCGTCTTGCCGGTGGCGGTTTCGCAGACCTGAATGGTCAAGCCATTGATGAACGCCAGGGCCACCTCGTCGGTAGAAAAAACGCAGCCGCGGCTATCAGGAGGTGACCAAAGTCGTTTGGCGGTACGAAGGTCAAATAGGTTCGCGCCCTGGCCTTTTCCCAGGCCTGATACAGTCTGTATGAAATACCGGCCACTTGGCGAAAACATGCTGCCTGGCCCCATGCCGTGCGCCGCTGGCAAATCGAGGCTTCCAATTTGTTTGCTCGTTGCCAAATCAAAAATACCGAGCACGTTGTCATTATTGCGTTCCACGTATAACGAGTGGTCCAGCGCCACAACGCAATTGTCGTTTTTCCGGCCAAGCAAAGAAGCTTTCAGTTGTTTCCACGACTGAGTGTCCCACGCGAAAAGCTCGATGGCAGCATTGCTCCAGCGGTCGAATTTGCCTGAGCCGGTCTGCAACTTCAATCCGTCGGAATCGAACCGGACAGATTCCACGGGGTGACGGTGGCCCTGGAACTGGTTCAATTCCTTGCCAGCGGCAACGTCGAAAAGCACCATGCGCTCGCCCAAACCCACGACTAATGATTTGCTGTCGGGCGCGAAAGCTAAACTACTGACTGCGTGAAAACTCAGGCCAGCGGGGCCGGTAGGCAGAACGTTGACTTGTGCGTTGTCTATGGACCACACAGCGACATTGCCGGCGCCATCGCCCGCAGCGGCCGTTTTTCCGTCGGGCGCCAGCGCCAAAGCGAGAATCGCGCCGAGTCCTTCTTGTTTTTTACCGATCCGATGCCTGTACCCGAGCAGTTTTCCCGTGGCAGCCTCGCGGAGGTCAATCAATCCGTTGCCATTGTGGATTAGCAGACTTTTGCTATCGGCCGCGATGGCGGGCCTGACCCAGTCTTGCGGCTGCTGGTCCATCCGCCATCGCACTTTCGCCTCGGCCACATCGACAACAGCTAATTCATCGGCCAGTCCACGCTCCCAACCCAGATGAACGACCAACAAAGCGCCGTCTGGCGAAATCACCGCATGACTGAAAGTTTTCTTAAGCAAGTCATCATATTTGGTGAATTTTGATTCTGATTCGAACGGCCTCCAAATGCGATTTTCCACGCCCGTGGCAATGTCCCCCACCTCAACGCACCATCATGGGACACGCCAATCACTGTCTTGTCATTGTCGGTCAATGCAATTGCTCTCGGGAAAAACTCAGGAGTGGCTGTCAACCTCTGCAGTCGTTTTTTCTCAGCGAGACTCCACACCACGATGGCGTTGTCCTGGGCAACGACAAGCGTCTTGCCATCGCGTGAAAAGACAGGGGAAATGCTCTGAAAAGCCTTGCCACCGTCCGAGGCCAAATCAAAAAGCTTGCCGGAGGTGACGTCCCAAATGTTCACGTTTGTGCTGCCGCCGACGAATCCAAATGTCTTGCCGTCGGGGGCGAAAATCCCGCATTGAAAGCGAGCGCCGAAATGCGTGAAACGGGTCGAGCCCAAGCGGGCAATAACGCCATTGGGCAGCGGGTCGCCGATTGCGTCAGTGCGAGTATTGCCTGGCGGTTGACCGTGGACGCTCGGCGGTACCAAGAAAACGGCAAACAGCGCTGCGGTGTTACGGGCCAACATGGGGGACGGCTCCGAGCGGGAAGCGGATAGGCGAGCAGCTGAAGAGTAACTGGCTCAGAGCGTTTGGTCCAGTGTAATCGGCAAGGCAGCGCTAGGCGTCGCGGCTCCAACGGCGTTTGGTTCCAGGCAGCACTGTCTATTTAATTTCCGGCTTCATCTCCAAATTCTTGACCAAAAACGCCCACGTATCGGCCGCTTCTTCAATGGCTTTCGCCGTCGGCCGCCCCGCGCCATGACCGGCTCGAGTTTCAATGCGGGCCAACACAGGCGCCGGTCCCGCCTGACAGTATTGCAACTCGGCGATGAATTTGAAGCTGTGACTGGGCACAACGCGGTCATCGGTGTCGGCGGTGGTGACCAGCGTTGCAGGGTATTGCGTGCCCTTCTTCAAATTGTGATACGGCGAGATCTTGAAGAGCGCCTTAAACTCCTCCGGGTCGTCGCTGCTGCCGTAGTCATCGACCCAGTAACGGCCGGCGGTGAACTTGTGGAAACGCAACAAATCCATGACGCCGACGGCCGGCAGACAGGCGCCGTACAAATCTGGCCGTTGGACCATGCAGGCCCCGACGAGTAGGCCGCCGTTGCTGCCGCCCTGAATGGCGAGCCGTTTGGTTTGCGTATACTTACTCGAAATTAACCACTCAGCCGCTGCGATAAAATCGTCGTATGCGACCTGGCGTTTGGTTTTGACGGCGGCCTGGTGCCAATCTTTGCCGTATTCGCCGCCGCCGCGGATGCAGGCCTGGGCGTAAACACCGCCCATTTCGCACCATTGCAATTTGGAAATGGAAAAGCCGGGCGTCAGCGGAATGTTAAAACCGCCATAGCCGTACAGCAAGGTCGGGTTGTTGCCGTCGAGGTTCAAGCCCTTTTTGTAGGTGAGGAACAGCGGAATCTTGGTGCCGTCCTTGCTCGGATAAAATACTTGCTTGACCTCGTAATCGTCAGGATTGAAGCTGACTTTGGGTTTGCGGAACAGCGTGCTTTTGCCCGTGGTCATGTCGTAACGGTAAATGCTCGGCGGCGTGGCGAAGCTGGAAAACGTGTAAAACGTCTCGGTTTCCTTGCGTTTGCCGCCGAAGCCGCTCGCCGACCCGATGGTGGGAAATTCCACCTCACGGATGAATTTGCCGGCCAGGTCGAACATCTTGACCTGCGTGCGCGCGTCCTTGAGGTAGGTGCAGACGAACTGGTTGCCGACCATGTGGGCGGAGATCAGATTCTCCTCGGCCTGCGGAATGATCGTCCCAAAACGGACCGGCTCCTCTTTTAAGGCGAGGTTCACCGCTACGACCTGACCGCGCGGCGCGTTTTTGTCCGTTTGAAAATATAACGTGAACTGGTCATTGCCGATGAAGTCATATTTGAAATCAAAATTGTCGATCAACTCGACGGCCTTGGTGTTAAGATCCTTCGGGAATTTCAAGGTAATGCGATAGCGACGATCCGTTCCCTTCCATGTCGCAATCACAAGGTATTTTCCATCTTCGCTGACGGATGACGAGAAACCCCAATCGGGATGATCGGGCCGTTCATACACAATTTTGTCCTCAGCCTGCAGCGTGCCGATCTTGTGGTAGCAAAGCTTGGCATCGAATACCAACCCCTGGAACTTTTCGCCCTTCTTCGGCTCGGGATAGCGGGTGTAAAAGAAACCCTTGTTGTCCGGCGTCCAATCAGCGTCGGTGAACTTGGTCCACTTCAACTCATCGCTGAGCTTCTTCCCGGTGGTGACATCCATGACGCTCCAGGTCGCCCAGTCGGAGCCCGCGTCGTTGATCGCATAAGCAATCAGGTTGCCGTCCTCGGAGACGGACAGGCCGCCCAGGGCGACGGTGCCGTCCTTGGACCATTCATTGGGATTGAGCAGCACACGCGGCTCGCCGTCGAGCTTTTCCTGGACATAAAGCACAGCCTGGTTTTGCAGGCCGTCGTTTTTGGTGAAGAAGTAACGCGTGCCGGCTTTCATCGGAGCGGAGTAACGCTCGTAATTCCACAGCTCGGTGAGGCGTTTCTTGATGGCATCGCGCTGCGGGATCGCCTTGAGGTAGGTCTCGGTCACCGTGTTCTCGGCCTCGACCCAGTCGGCGACCTCTTTGGAGGAACGCACATCCTCTTCAAGCCAGCGGTAAGGATCGGCGACCTTGACGCCATGATAAACATCGACATGGTCGATACGTTTGGTTTTGGGGTATTGCGGCGGATCGTCCGCGGCGAGGGTGGTGGCCACGATGCCTCCTGCAAGAAGAAACGCAACAGCGGAACACAATGAGCGCATGGGAAATACTCCTTCATGGCGAAGTGTCGGCAACTTGAAGATGATGTAGTGAAAATGAACGACGCTGGCGCGATCAGATGCACCCTTTATCGAAGCCGCAAACGGCTCGCCAGCTGCAAGCTTAACAGTTGCCGCGAATTAACACGTTTGTTAGCACAATAACGCAAAAGTTGGCAGGTCCGGCCGCAGTTCTTGCCCAGGCCGCACAATCAGAGCACCATAAGTGCTGTCAAATTTTGAGGTTGTGATAAACCTTGCGGAAATTGCATTGCGGATGGCTTTATGGCACTGGAAATGCACTGTAGATTGGCCATCTGCTAGTGAACGCTAAGGCCCGACAAGTTAAGCTTGTCATACCGGAACAAAGAAGACGCACCATTTGCCAGGAGGCCGCATCATGAGTCGCTCCGATTATCGCACCCTGTTGAACCATGGCCGCAAGGCTGGGCTGAGCACCCGCGAGCTTTATAGTGCCCTGGCGACAAGGCCGCCGGAAGCCCATGACAACAGCAACCGCCTGGCGGACGGCAACGGCTTCGTTTCGGACTACACGTTGGGCGGACACCGCGTGTACCGACCCGTCACGGGTGGGGGGCCGGCGTAGAGAAGAGTGGCAACCCTACAAAAACGGCCCGCAATGCAAAGACGGGGTGCATAAAACACCCCCACTGGCATTGCGGGCCGCATGTGTTTTACGTTTGTTAAAAATGTGGGACGGCCTTCCCAGGCCGTCCGTAGTGACAAGGACGGCCTGGGAAGGCCGTCCCACCTTGCTAGCCGTCCTACATGCCTTTTTGGAAGTCCTGGCTAAATATCCCGCCGGCTGAATTGAATCATCCCCACCGCCGCGATGCACAGCGACAGCAGGCCAGCGCCCCACCACAGCTTGACCACGGTTCCCCAATCGTATTCGCCACGCAAAATGTTGGGCAATGTCTTCAGCGCCCGGTCCGGCGACCAGATGTGCCCCGGCAACAGCGACAGCACAAATCCCGAGCCGTAAAGCACCAGCCATAACGCGGCCACGCTGAGAAGCGTGCTGTTGGAGATGGCGCTAATGGTCACGCCGCAGGTGACCACGATCATCAACATGGCAGCCACGGTCAGCAACGCAACCAAACTGCCCATGACCGACATGTATTGGTCGTGCAACAAGAAGAAGCAACCCAGCAACACTACAGTTGCCATGGCGAAAAAGGTGCCCAAAACCGCTACCAGGCGGGAGTGCCACTTGCCCAGGAAGTATTGGTGCCGGCTAATGCCGCGGCATAACACTGAATCTGCCAGGGTGCCGCGTTCCGCCGAGATGCAGCCGGCCGTCAGCACAATGATCAGCGTTACGCTGCCCAGAACGATCCAGCGCAGCAGGTCGCTCATCATTTCGGAGGCGGGCTGGACCAAACCGGCTTCGCGGTAAGCCCCGAAGCGATAAAGCAGGTAGCCAACCGCAGCCGACAATGACAAAAGCACCCAGACGCGGTAGATCCAGCTCTTTAAGGTCTGGTGCAGGTCCATGTGGAGTACAGCCCAGTAGGGCAGCAAACGGACCGGTTTGAACGACTTGGCGGGGGGTGGAGTAATGATGGCTTCCATGCCTTTTATTCCTCATTCTTGCACTTTAACGAGCCGCCGGGCTTGTCCCGGCGGAGTCAGGCGGGGATAAACCCCGCCGCTCGTTTGTCAGTTCTTGAACACAATGTTTAATTGATCGGACAACCGATAGCCGGCCAGCACCATGCGCCGAGCCGCGACTTCATCCGCCCTTTTCTGATATCCTGCGGGCAAGGCCGGCACATCAGCCGCGTTTTGCCCGCCCATGCCGCCGGATTTGCCCGCCGCCTTCAAAAACCCGCCGTCATCGCCCTTGTAAACAACCGTTTTGCACAGCTCCAGACTCTCCTCGGCCCAGGCCAAAAACTCGGTTGCCTTCAACTCCGGCAGCTGCTCGCGTTGGTATTGCGGGTCTTTCAGCATCTTGGCCACCATGCCTTCGACAGCCGTGAAATTGCCCTCGCCACGGAACAACAGGCCGTCCCAATAGGCATGCAAATTGATGGTCCTGGCGTCGCCCGGCTTGGCCTTCACAATGATCAGATTGCCGCCTTGATCGCCGCCCGGAGGCGCGAAACCGGGTGCGAACGTTTCTTTGGTTGCCATCAAACCAACCGCATGCAACGGCTGATGCAAATCGCCAACCAGGTGAAACAGCCAACAAATGCGAACCGCCTTGTCATGATCCGATGTGTCCTCGGCCAAAAGCAGCTTCATTGATTGTTTCAATGCCGCGAGCACGTGCCGTGGTTCGCCTTTGCTGTCAAATTCCGGCTCCAGCATTTCCTTGCGAATCTTGGCTTCGTCAAACTTGCCAGCATCGTTGGGATGAATGTAGGGCAAATCGATATAGTGCCAGACGCCCTTGTTGTACTTCGATTGAATGGCGTTCGCGTCCGTGGCCGACAGCCCTTCAGCCTTCGGACCGCGAACCCAGTCGGACCACGTCGCCGCACGCAAAAAAGCCCATTCGCTCGCAGGCAAACCCTTGGGCGGATTGGCGGCCAAGTAAATGTCGTAATGCGGATGAGCCCTCAGGATCTTGGTGACTTGCAGGCGTTGCTTGTCGTCCAATTGCTTCCAGGTGATGCGGGCGATGGCGTGGTGCCCGGAGGCGCTCCAGGCCAAGGCGGTACGTGGTATGCATGCAAGCGTCACCAACATCAAGGCTATTGCAAGGTTGCGCATCGAAGGTTCCTCATCGGGAATGCAGGTGCGATTTCACTCGATGTTGAACTATGAATCGTCGCTGTAGATTACATGAAAACCCAGCGAAGTCGGCGTGAGCGAGTCAGAAATAGAAACCGGATAACGACAGAGATGCCAAATCCCAGATGATAAATGTCGCCGGCAGTTCGATTGCAACCATGACGCAGGCCAGCAAAAACAAAAAATCGTTGGCCCGTGAGAGATAGATGAACATCCCAACGGCAACCAAGTTGATCGCCATAAGACAATGAACGACCGTTTCAGCCACATCCGCTCCCGGCCGCGGTTCCAAGAAGATTTCCGTGTAATACTGACTCCAAAGCAATGCCATCGTGCCGGGAATGGCCCACATGGCAAGTGCAAACAACCACCAACGGCCAGATTTTAAAGTCATGGCTTTTTGTGCTTATGCCGCTTCCGCGTTCCCTTGATACGCCCGCGCAAATCCGCGCGACTCTTCCTTCTCCACCAAATCCAAAAACGCCTGCTCCGTCTGCTGCCCCACGCTCCGCATGCTGATCAGCGACACCTTGTTGTCCGACAACGTCATGAAAACATTGGCCAGCGCCGAGGTGTTGTTGGCGTCGTCCCCCATCAGCATCTCCAGGCGACGGCTGCGCAGAATGACCGATTTGAACTCGTTCATTTGCTTGATCCCCTGCACCGCCTTGGCAATTCCCTTTTGATCGCCTTCCAAATCCAACTCGTAATGGTTGCGGCGCATCCGTCCTTTGAGATCTTGCAAGGAACCGAAATAAATCAAATGCCCGCGGCTCAGCACCGCCGCATGATTGCAAACCTCGTCCACATCCGTCAAATTATGGCTGGAAACAATCAGCGTTTTCTCTTTCGCCAGTGACTTGATCAAATCCAGCATGCTGCGCCTTGCTTCGGGATCGAGGCCGTGCGTCGGCTCATCCCAGATCAGCAAATCCGGCTCATTAATCAGGCTCGTCGCCACGGCCAGGCGTGCCGTCATGCCATTGGAAAACCCGTCAATCATGTCACCCGACGCATTGAGCAGATCGACCGCCCGTATCAAAGACGCCAACCGCGGCTTGCGAACGCTCGCCGGCATGCCAAAAAGCCGGGCAATATAGTCGAGATAGGTGATCGGCGTCATGCCGCGTGGAAACTGGGGATTGGTCGGAATGTAGCCGATGCGGCAACGCAGCGCCGCCGCGTTGGGACACATGGTTTTGCCGAACAGCTTCACCCAGCCCGCGGACGCCCGGTGCAATCCGAGTATCAGACGCAGCAGCGTCGTCTTGCCGGCGCCATTGGGCCCAAGCAGGCCCAACACACAGCCGGGTTCGAGTCGCAGGGTGACATCATTGAGAGCAATCTGGCGGTTCTGGTAAAGCTTGGTAAGCTTGTACGTCTCCACCACCAAATCGCTGGAATTCTCGGCCACGAGGGTCCCTCCTCGCTGGGAGTCCAAAACAGCCGGGCATTGTAGCGGGGGGGCGCAACGCTTCCTATAGCAACTCCCCTCTCCCCATTGTTACGTCCCCGCCGCTGCCTGCGCTAGCGTATCAGCCGCGTGGGCGTGCCCCCGCCTCGCTGCGGTCAGGCGCAGACTTAGCGCCAACGAAGTGACGCCGGACTCGCGCCCGGGGGTCATCCAGGCGTAGACTGTCCTTTCCGAAA
>Ga0134121_10004293_pt1 | contig 11704 bp, 9 predicted proteins | sample KB301_FD_96463 | JGI IMG/M metagenome (GOLD analysis project Ga0134121, IMG submission 96463) | Terrestrial soil microbial communities without Nitrogen fertilizer from Kellogg Biological Station, Michigan, USA - KB3-0-1 | ecosystem: Environmental > Terrestrial > Soil > Unclassified ...
CGGCACGGTGCTCCTCACCACCCATTACATGGACGAAGCCGAGCGCCTGTGCGAGCGCGTCGCCATCGTCGACCACGGCCAGGTGATCGCCCTCGGCACGCCGGCCGAGCTCATCAGCTCGCTCCACGCCGCCAACGTCATCGAGTTCTCCTCCGAGCCGGAGATCGACGAGGCCAGCCTGCGCGCCCTGCCGGGCGTCACCGAGACGCACCGGCGAGGCCCCAACTGGTCGCTGCCCGTGGGCTCGCTGGCCGAGACCGTGCCTCTCCTCCTCGCCTTGATCGAACGCAAGGCGGCGAAGCTGGTCAATCTCTCGACGCACCGGGCGACGCTCGAGGACCTGTTCGTCTTCAAAACCGGCCGCGCCCTGCGAGAGGACTGACGAGATGAGCGACGAAAAGCGCTATTACCCCCTCGTCGAGCTGACCGTCTCGCGGGCCAAGGAGTTCGTCCGCGAGCCCGAGGCGCTGTTCTGGGTCTTCTTCTTCCCGGTGCTCCTCGCCGTGGCCTTAGGGCTCGCCTTCCGGGAGAAGGGTCCGGACAAGATCCCGGTGGGGATCGTGGCCGCCTCGCCGTCGGACGCCGTCGCCGCCGACACCGCCAAGGCCCTGGAGGGCTCGCCGGTGCTCCTTCCCCGTCAATATCCCGCGGCCACCGGCCGCGAAGCCCTGCGCACGGGCCGCATCTCCCTGCTCGTGGAGCCCGGCCCGCCCGTCGTCTTTCGATTCGACGAGACCCGGCCGGACTCCCGCATCGCCCGCCTCGAAGCCGGCGAGGCCTTGCAGCGGGCGGCCGGCCGCAAGGACGTCGTGGCGGTACGTACCGAGAAGGTCACCGAGAAGGGCGCGCGCTACATCGACTTCCTCGTTCCCGGCCTGCTGGGCATGAACCTCATGGGTTCAGGGATCTGGAGCCTCGCTTTCTCGGTGACCATCGCGCGCACCCGAAAGGTGCTCAAGCGTCTGGTGGCGACGCCGATGCGCAAGAGCCACTACCTGCTGGCCCAGATCCTGGGGCGGCTGGGCTTTCTGATCCCGGAGATCGCGATCCTCGTCGGCTCCGGCTGGCTCTTCTTCGGCGTCGCCGTGCACGGCTCCCTGTTGCTCCTCCTGCTCACCTGCCTGCTCGGCACCATGAGCTTCTGCGGCCTCGGCCTGCTCATCGCCTCCCGCGTCTCCACGATCGAAGGAGCGAGCGGCCTGGCGAACCTGGTCATGCTGCCGATGTGGCTCCTTTCCGGCGTCTTCTTCTCCTCCGAGCGCTTCCCGGACGCCGTGCAGCCGTTCATCAACGCCCTCCCCCTGACGGCCCTCAACCAGGCCCTGCGGGGAATCATCACCGAAGGCCGCGGCCTCACCGCCATCGCCCCACAGCTCGCCATCGTCGCCGCCTGGGGCCTCGTGAGCTTCGCCGTAGCCTTGAAGATCTTCCGGTGGCGGTAGGCCCGTGGACCGGCCCGAACGCCCCGCGGTACTCGCCCTGTTAAGCCGGCTTGGCGACAGCCCCTTGGGGGAACATCTCATTCTCGCGGGCTCCTCCGGACTGTACGGCGCCAGCGAGACGATTCCGGCGCTGACGGAGGACGTGGACGTTGTCGTCGACGCCGATTGGGTTGCCGCTCATGAAAGCCTGGTCCTCGACGAGATGCGACGCCTCGGATTTGATCATCAGCCTGAAACGTGTACCTTCAGTCTCGCGGATGGCATGTCGCTCGACTTGGTCGGATACTCGAAAGCGGATCAAATCGATCGAGTCGGAGGGGGTCCCCATCTCCCCGTCATGGTCTTCGGCGATCTGAGCAAGCTTCTCTCGGCGCCCGAATCGACGGTCGAGCTGAGCGGCGGGGGGCGCGCGCTCTCGCCGGCTGCGCTGGCAGCCTCCAAGCTGCTCACCGTACGGTTGGAAAAGGGGAGCAAGGATAAACTCCAAGCGTTGCTCCTGATCGAAGAAAACGCGGGAGATCCGGAGTTTTTAGATAGTCTTCGCCGGATTCTCGCCCTTTTCGATCCAGAGGGAGCCGACGACGCTCTATCCGATGCCCAAATGGCCACTTTGGCTGTGTCAGGAGATGTACAGCGCACCGATCTCCAGTCGAGCGGCTATAGAGAAATGTCGGATGCTGCCAAGCGCGGCCTGCGGTTGTTGCAGCGTCTCTTGGGACGCCAGGAGGAAGGGGCGTGAGCGGAAAGCCCATTCTGACGACGGCCGAACGCTGGCGCCGTCACCAACGCGACTTGAAAGCGCACCGGCGTCGAAGCCTGTTCCGGCGGAGCCATCCGCGATTTCATCGGGACCTATCTATCCTGCCCAATCTTTTCCTGCTTCCGGACCGGGCTCGCATGGCTATCCTGCTGGTGTCCGCTGAGCAGATCCGAGAAGAATTGAAAGGCCATGCGATCTGGACTCTCGACACGGCGGCGAGGCTCGTTACCGGCCACGGCTTCCTGGTGGCGCATGACCTGACGGGATATCTCGATCGCGAGACGCTGGAGAGGCTGATCGAAGAAGGCCGCGTCGGAGCTCCCGAGCAGGCGGGCCTCAGCGTCGATCCCCTGTACGTCCGCCCGCCGATGCTGATCGCCCACACTCCGGCCGAGCCCATTCCGTTCATCGAGCTCGCCTCGGGAGACCGGGTGGTGCCGTGGGACTTCCTCATGCGAGACCTGATGGGAACCCTGGGTTGGCGCCCGGATCTCCTGAATCGTCTCGAGGCCTCGTACCCAGGGGAATTACAAAGAAAGCTCCGGCCTACCGGCTGATGCCGACCTTCCTCCTCGTCCTCGCCGACGTCACCCTGCTGATCCACCTCGCCACGGCGGTCACGGTCTGGCGCGGCGCGCGGTCGATCCGCTTCCTTGTAGCCCAGCCTCCTCGGTCTGGACCCTTGCCTCGGGTCTCCATCGTCATCCCCGCCCGCAACGAAGAGCGCAATCTGGAAGAGGCGCTCCGGTCCGTGCTGGCCCTCGACTACGACAACCTGGAGATCGACGTGGTGAACGACCGCTCGACGGACTCGACGGGGGCGATCCTCGACCGCATGGCCGCGGCGAATCCACGCGTGCGGGTGGTCCACATCCGCGAGCTGCCTCCCGGCTGGCTGGGCAAGAACCATGCCCTGGAGTTGGGCGGGCGCAAGGCCACCGGCGACTATCTCCTCTTCACCGACGCGGACATCATCATGGAGCCCTCGGCTCTGCGCCGGGCGGTGGGAGCGATGGAGGCAGACGGTCTCGATCACCTCGCGGTGGCGCCGGAGATCGAGCGCCGGAGCCTGCTCTTCGAGATGTTCATCGGCGTCTTCTCACTCTTCTTCTCCCTGTACATCAAGCCCTGGAAGGTACCGGACCCGAAGACCCCGAATCACGTCGGGATCGGCGCCTTCAATCTCGTGCGGGCCTCCGTCTGGCGTGCGGTGGGCGGCCACCAGCCGATCGCCATGCGGCCCGACGACGATCTGAAGCTGGGCAAACTGTTGAAGATGAACGGCTTTCGGCAGGAGATGATGTTTGGCCTCGGCATGCTGCGGGTGGAGTGGTACCGCACTGTGAGGGAGCTGATCCAGGGCCTGATGAAGAACGCCTTCCCTGGCGTGGATTACCGGATCTCGGTGGTCGTCTCGTCGACCTTGGGCCAACTCACGATCCTGGTGTGGCCCTTCCTGGCCCTCTTTGTCACTTCGGGGACTACGCGATGGCTCAACCTGGCGAGCATGACCGTTCTCTTCACCCTCTGCTGGCTCAACGCACCTCTCGCCGGCGTGCGCCGCTGGCACGGCGTAGGCTTCCCCCTCGCCACCCTGCTCTTCCTCTACATCCTCTGGCGCTCGACGCTGACGGTCCTATGGAACGGCGGTATCGACTGGCGCGGCACGCATTATCCTTTGGCGGACTTGAAGGCCAACAAGGTTTAAAAAAGGGGCGCGAGGTTGGAGAACTCATCAGCACTGTACGACTACTGGCGAAGGTGCCTGGCCGATGTCGATCTCAGGTCACCCAGCACTAACGACGACTTCTTTCCTCTGACGCTGGAGGAGGTGACTTCCGGCCGGCTGCAGGAAAGTCTGTCCCAAAGGATTTTCGGCCAGGCCGAGCAAAGCCGGTCCCGAGGTAAGGGGAAGCGGGCCTCGGAGGAGGGCGAGAAGCTGGCCTCCGTGGCGTTGCTGGTGGCGCCTTTCGGCCTGCGCCGCTTGTTTCATCATGGGACTCCTCGGGAAGCGGACGCACAGCCGTACTACCCTCTGTGGATCCCCGCCCGGCTGACCCGCGAAAGCGGCACCCTGAGCGGAGCGCAGTATTCTCCCTGGATTGGCCGGGAGTTCCTGCGACCCGTGTACAGGGATACTCCGGTGATCGGCGAGCTCGAGGATCTAGAGCGCTGCCTGACCCAACGAACCCCACCTACAGGAGCCGCTTGGGAGGATGTTCTGGACTACGCGGACGGCATGCTCCAAGCCGTCACGGGCCACTCCATCGCTGAGCTGAAGCTCGACGACTTCGAGATCCTGACGCCGGTGGCAGCGCTCTGGAGCGAGGACAAGGGAATCGCGAGGGCCATCCTCACTCTCTACGACCGGATCCTCAAGATGGAGCCGCTGCCCCCGCTCCTGCGGACTCTGGCCGATGGCAGGGTTCCACGAACGGCCCCCGAACCTTATACCCTCGTTCCTTCAGGAAACGCTCTGCGCCACTGCGGCCAGATGAGCAGCGCCTTACCGCTGAGCCCGTCTCAGAGACAGGCGGTCCAGGGCGCCCTCTCGCTTGAAGAAGGAGAGCTGCTGGCCGTAAACGGCCCTCCCGGTACGGGAAAGACGACCTTTCTTCAGAGCGTCGTCGCCTCGCTCTGGGTGCGGGCCGCTCTGGCGAACAGCGAGCCTCCAGTCGTCATGGCCTGCTCGACCAATAACCAGGCGGTGACCAACATCCTCGATAGCTTCGCGGCTACGGCTTCTTCCGCCGCCGGCAATCCCTTCGCGGAGCGTTGGCTGCCGGGCATCCAGTCGTACGGCCTCTATCTGCCGTCTCAAACGAAGTTCGGAGCCTCGAAGTACCAGGAAGCCGCGCGAGGCTGGCCGGCCTGGCGGGGGCTTCCGGAGCTCATGGAGTCTCCCCGGTACCTTGCCGAAGCGGAAGCAGTCTTCCTGGGCAAGGCCCGCCAGGCTTGGCCTGAGGCTCAGTTCCCCGGCATCGGAGAGGTGGTCGCCGAGTTGCACCAAAGGCTGGCGGCAAGCCATGGCCGAATCGAGGAACTGGTCGCCGACGCAGGGTCCGTCGCCACCTTTCGCCGCGCGCACAATGTGAGGACTCATGAGGCGGCTCTAGGACTCGTCGCGACTGCCGAGGCCGAGCATCGCTCCTCCCTTCAGGCTCAGGAGACCCTCCATGCGGAGCTCCTGGCGGCGCTGGAGAGCATTTCATTCTGGGAGGATCTTCTCTCCTTCATTCCCGCCATCCGGAAGCGGCGGGACCGGCGCCTGGCTCTGCCTTTTTTGAAGCGGCATCTTCAGATTCCGGCCCACGAAGGCAGCGACTTCGCCGCGATGGCCGCCGGCCTTGAAAAAAGCATGAAGGAATGTCGTGCCCGCCTGGCCACCCTCCGGTCGTGGAGGGAGACGGAGGAACGCCTTGCGGGAAAGCTGGCGGAGCTCGGCGCGCGTCCTCTGGACGAGCCTGGAAGGATTCTCGATCTCCTCGACCCCTGGCGATATCTGACGTTTCTCCTTGCCGGTCGTTACTGGGAGGGTCGATGGCTGCTGGAGATGTCGAAGGTTCTCAGCTCCGGCCAGAAGCTGCACGCACAGAACCGGGCGGCGTGCGAGGCTCGCCTGCGCCGATTTTCCATGATCACACCGTGCATAGTGGCGACTTTCTATCAAGCGCCGAAAGTGATCGCATTCTGGGACCCTGAAGCGCAGCAGGAGTTACCCCTCGTTTCCTTCCTGGACCTGCTGATCGTCGATGAGGCCGGACAGGTGTCTCCGGAGGTTGGAGCCGCGAGCTTCGCTCTCGCCAAACGGGCGCTCGTCGTGGGAGACATCCACCAGATCGAGCCCGTCTGGTCGATTCTCCCCTTCGTTGACATCGCGAACCTACGGGCCTGCGGGATCCATCTGCCGAAGGACGACGAGAGCGAGGATGCTGCGTCATTCCGTGCCTGCCGAGGCAGTGTCATGCTGCTGGCCCGCCGGGGTACGGCCTTGACCTGCGAAGGCGAGCGCGGGCTCTTCCTCAGCGAGCACCGGCGCTGCGTGCCGGCGGTCATCCGGTACTGCAACGAGCTCGTCTATGGGGGGCGCCTCCAAGCGCTGAGGCCCGCCGAATTCAACCCCGTATTGCCCGCTCTCGGCTGGGCCCACATCACGGCACCCGCCGGCTCGGACGGCGGCAGCCGCATCAACCTCGGCGAGGCTCAGGTCATTGCGGACTGGATCGACCGACACCGGCGCCAGTTGGAAGGTCACTATAGGCGCTCCATCGCCGAGATCGTCGCGGTGATTACACCCTTCGTCGCTCAGAAGGGAGTCCTGGACAGCGCCTTTCGCGCCCTCAACCTGACCGGAGTCCAGGCCGGCACGGTTCACGCGTTCCAGGGAGCGGAGCGCCCAGTGGTTCTTTTCTCTCCGGTCTACAGTCTGCCGGACGCGCCCAAATCCCTCTTCTTCGACTCGGGGCCGAATCTCCTCAACGTCGCCGTCTCGCGCGCCAAGGATTCATTCCTGGTCTTCGGCGATCTGCGTGTCTTCGATGCCACCCGAACCAGCTTGCCCTCGGGAAAGCTGGCCTCTCTCCTCTTCGAATCTCAGGACAACGAGATCACGGACGTCGAATCCGCCCAGCACCTGAAAGGCACACAGGGAGTGCGAAGGATCGCGACACTCGATGAGCACCGCGCCACTCTCCGTCGAGCCCTGGAGCAGGGTAAGGATCGCATCCTTATCGTATCCCCTTATCTTTCCATCAACGCCGTCGAGTCGGACGATGTGAGGTCAGCAGTGGCTGGAGCGAAGGCCCGGGGAGCCCAAGTGTGCGTCGTCTACTCGCGCGATCTGAGCCCCTTGACAAAGCAGACGACACGACAGGCTGTCAAAGCCCTGGAGCAGGCAGGCGCCGAGGTGCGGGCTTCGAATCGGATGCACAGCAAGACGCTGGCCATGGACCAGAGGTGGATCGTCGAGGGTTCCTTCAACTGGCTGTCAGCAGTCCGGGACGAGCAGAGCGCATTTCAGCGCCATGAGGCATCATTCGTCTGCGAGGGCCCAGAGGTTCAAGGGTTCATCGATGCGGCGTGGCGAGAGGTTGGCGGCGACTTCTCTAAGATCGCATCGTGATTAGAGAGGAACCGCCCGGCTCCGCATCTCGCACAAGTTGATGGACGGACGGACCGCGAAGTTTTCCGCCCTGATTCCCGAAGTTCAGTTCACCCAACCATCCGGCCCGGGCGCTTCCAGCGCCGCGGCGGCGGCCAGGCGCAGCCGCTCACGCTCGCGGGCCTCTTCCTCCTCTTCCCAGATCCGGCGCTGCGCGGCATCGCGCCGGCGGCGGTGGCGAATGGCCCAGAGGGCGAGGAGGGTGATGAGCAACCACAGGGTCACCGAGCTGGTGAGCACCGGCACCCAGCGATACCAGAAGGTCTGGCGGCTCCAGAAGGAGTCCTCGGCGCTGGCAAGGGAGGTGCCGGTGGCGGCGAAGAAGGCGTCCTCGAAGGAGAGGCCCCGGGCCACGCCCGCCAGGATCGCGGGCGCCACCCCCGGGCCGTAGCGGTCGAGCATGTCGCGCACGAAGGAACCGGCGACGGAGTAGGCGCGGTTGACCTCGGCCTGGCCGCGGGTGAACTGGCCGTCCAGCGCGGCCAGCGAAACCGGGCGGTCCACCAGCAGGGCGAGAGTGAGGCGGGTGCGGTCGTCGAGACCCCAGGAACGGCCGGCGATCATCGCCATCCCTTCCTGGAACCAGCGCGGCAAGGGCCGGCCGCCGGCGGCGCGGGCGACCAGGACGTGGGCCGTCTCGTTCAGCAGGACGTCGTCCAGCGACGAGTCCGGATAGCTCGGCACCCGCTCCGGCAGCAGCACGATGAGGCCCTGATCTCCCAAGGCATAACCCACCACCCAGCGCGGCGCCAGGCCTGCCTCCGGCGAGCCCTCGGGCGCCAGCACGACGCGGATGGGTGAGCCGGGATCGCCGAGGCCTGTCAGCCGCATCAGGCTCCCAAGTTGCGAGGGTACCGCGGCCCGCAGGCGCGCAGCCGTGGACGCGAAGCGCGGCGGGGCTTCGAAGTCCAGCCGTGGCGGCTGGACCGCCGCCACGGCGGCCGGCGCGAAGAGCGCGATTCCTAGGAGAACGGCCGCGATCAGATGACGCTTCATGAAGAGATCCTACCCCTCTCCTTCGAATCTGCCTGGGGCGGTTGAATTATTCCCGCCGGTGTATACTTCCCCGTCTTTCGCCCGTGGTCTCTCTGCAATCAGGCGGTCTCCGACGACTTGTATCGTCCTGCGGTGACCTCTTTGGCCTTGAGGTGAGGTGAACATGGCTCGAAGTCGCACTGTCCGGATCTCCGTCCTCGTATTCGCGGTCCTCACCCTCTCCCTCACCGGCTGCCACCAAGCCTCCGTTCGCTACAACACACGAGTTTCCGCCCTGCTCTCCGAAGCCCTGCCCAAGGTCCTGCCCATCCCGGTCGACGGCGTCACCCGCGGCCAGCTCCGCAACACCTGGGGAATGGCACGGGACGGCGGCCGGCATCACAAAGGAATCGACATCTTCGCGGCGCGCAACACGCCGATTCGCAGCGTCACCGAGGGAATCCTCGAGACCAAGGCGATGCGCGGCCTGGGCGGCCAGGTGGTCTATATCGTCGGGCCCGGCGGCTACCGCCACTACTATGCGCACCTCGAGGAATTCGGTCCGCAGGCGGAGGGCGACTGGGTCGAGGCCGGCGAGGTCATCGGCTACGTGGGCAACTCGGGCAATGCCGCCATCTCCTCCACCCATCTCCACTATGGCATCTACACCCCAGGCGGCCGCGCGGTGAACCCGTTCACCTATCTCCGGCTCGGCCAGCCTTTCGTGGCGACCCAGCAGGCGGCGAAGTAACCTTCACCGCCTGCCGCGGCTTCCAGGGCCGGCTGTTTTGAGGGCAGACCGTCAGAAGGTCTAGACCGGAGGCTTCTTCGGCGCCGGCGGCTTGGTCGCCGGAGCAGGCTTCGTGGTACCGGCCTGAGGCTTGGCCTGAGCGCCCGCGGCGGGAGCTGCGGTCGGCTCGGCCGGCGCACCGATCGAGATGAGCTCCACCTCGAAGATCAGCGGCGAGTTGGGACCGATCGTAGCGCCGGCGCCGTGCTCGCCATAGCCCAGGGCGGACGGGATGTAGAACTTGTACTTCGAGCCCACCTTCATGAGCTGAACACCCTCGGTCCAACCCGGAATCACCTGGTTGAGCACGAACGTCACAGGCTCCTTGCGATCGTAGGAGCTGTCGAACACCGAGCCATCCATCAAGGTGCCCTTGTAGTTCACCGTCACCGAGTCGGTCGGCTTCGGATTCGGGCCCGTGCCCTCGGTGATCACCTCGTACTGCAGGCCGCTCGCCGTGGTCTTCACGCCCGGCTTCTCCTTGTTCTTCGCCAGGAAGGCCTCGCCCTCGGCCTTGTTCTTCTCGCCCAGGGCCTTGCGCTTGGCTTCCTGCTGGGCGGTCACCTGCGTTTGCAGGGTCTGCATGGTGGTCTGCATCTCCTCGTCGGTGAGGAGCGGCGCGCCGCCGCCGAGGCCGTCCCGCAAGCCCTTGACGATGAGGTCGATGTTGGCCTGGATGTCGTTGCTCTTCAGGGATTTACCCAGGTTGAGACCGATGGTGTAGCTGGCCTTGTCCTGCAGCGACTCCGGCTTGCCCGGCACGGCGGGCGGCGCGGGGGCCGGCTGCGCGGTCGCAGCCGGGGGGGCCGCGGGTTTCTGGGCAGGCTTGCCGGCTTGGCCGTGCGCCGCTCCAGCCGCCGCGACGAGCAGCGCGGCGGAGAGGGTGAGGAACTTTTTCATACGGTTCTCCAAACGTTAAAGGATTCCCACAGGGGAGACGGAACACACTGCCATCTCCGGCGATCGGCGAATAGTACCCCAGGGCGCCGATGTCGCGCCCAGGGCATCTCCCGGCCTAACGCTTGAACGTCTCCTCAGATTCCCCGGCTACGCCAGGCGCCATTCCCTACCAGCCCATCAGCATCACCACCACGCCCACCATCGCGATCGAGCCTCCGGCGACGGCGTCGCCGTAGCGATCGAGCCAGGGGGTACGCAGCAGCCTGGCGCCGGCGCGGGCGGGCGGGACGAGCGCGACCATCGTCGCCAGGGTGGCGAGCTCGTAGAGGACCACGATGCCGGTCGTCCTCATCGCACCGAGGGGAGCGGCGGCGAAGAGCAGGGGGACCACCGCCACGCACGGATCGGCGCTGAACAGGAGGAAGAGGCCCAGGACCGTCGCCTTCTCCGGCTCGTGGACATGGTCGTAATGCGTGTGGGCGTGGCCGTGAATATGCCCGCCGGCCACCCGGCGAAGGCCCCAGATCGCGTAGATCAACCCGAACGCGATGAGCAGCAGGCCGGCCACCGTCTCCATCCGCTGGCCCACCCTCTTGATGAGCTCCATGCCGAAGAAGAAGCCGAGCAGGCCGAAGAGGACGGAGACCGTCACGTGCCCGAAGCCGCAGAGCAGCGTGACCCGCGCCGTGCGGGCCGCCGACCACCCCCGGGCGCGAGCCACGGCGGCGAAGGGCACCCAATGGTCGGGAGCCAGGGTGTGGAGGGGACCCACCGTGAGCGCGGCCAGGGCGAGGGCGGCGAAGAGTCCTTCCTGCATCGGCTTGGTACCTCCTCGGTCGGACGACCCGTGGCCGCGCCTCGTGGGACGCCGAGAGCCGAGAGTATAGCGAATGGAGGGACCTCGGGTCCCTCGGCCGCTGCTAAGGCGTTGGCAGTCGCTGCTATGACGTTGGCGGTCGCTGCTAAGGCGTTGGCAGCCGTTGCTATGACGTTGGCGGCCGCTGCTAAGACGTTGGCAGCCGCTGCTAAGGCGATAGCAGTCGCTGCCAAGGCGATAGCAGTCACTGCTAAGGCGTTAGCAGCCGTTGCCAAGGCGTTAGCAGCCGCTGCTAAGACGTTGGCAGCCGCTGCCAAGGCAATAGCAGTCGCTGCCAAGACGATAGCAGTCACTGCTAAGGCGTTAGCAGCCGTTGCTATGACGTTAGCAGCCGCTGCTCTGGCGACTACCCCCGCATCGCCAGGGCCAGAATCCCCGGCAGCTTGCCGAGCGACGGCGCCGTTTCGAACTGGCTCAGCTTGGGAGCGGGATCAGAAAGGTACTAAGAAACGCGCATCACCCCGGGGGGGATTGAGGACCGGCCCGGGCAGGAACCGCCCGTGGCCCGAGGCGGAAGGGGTTTCCGCGAAACCCACACGGACCGCCAACGCGACAGACCTCGCGTCCCTCGGGACGCGGACTTGACAACCCTCTACGCAAACGCGTACTCTTTAGAGGTCAGGCACAGAACAAGCCTGTCGTAGCACCCAGAGAACGGCAAAGGGACCTGGTTTCGAGACGGGTCCCTTTCGTGTTTCTGGCCACAATCAAGGAGAGTTTGAGCATGCGCATTACCGGAAAAGTGAAGTGGTTCAACGACAGCAAGGGCTTTGGTTTCATCACGCGGGACGACGGGCAG
>Ga0134121_10004295_pt1 | contig 11702 bp, 6 predicted proteins | sample KB301_FD_96463 | JGI IMG/M metagenome (GOLD analysis project Ga0134121, IMG submission 96463) | Terrestrial soil microbial communities without Nitrogen fertilizer from Kellogg Biological Station, Michigan, USA - KB3-0-1 | ecosystem: Environmental > Terrestrial > Soil > Unclassified ...
CGCGACGTTCACCATGAAGTAGCGGAGGGTCTGCTCCTTGCTGCCATTTCGCCTGAAGGTGATCTCGACTCCCGGGACGCGAGCGCGGGAACGTCCGGTCGTGGAATCGTCCGCGGCCGTTCCCTGCACGAGGGCGCCGCCTTTGCCGATGGCAATCCGCCTCGCTCCCGTCACCTCGCAATCGCTCATCGCGAGGAAGAACAGGAGCAGGCCGGTGATGCTGTTGAACGATCCTTTGCCCAGCTTCTTCTCCATGGCCTTGGTGAAGAAGTAATTCACCTGGAGGATCGTGCTCAGCGACGCCTTGAGCTCGTTCAAGCCCGAGCTGATCGCTTCCTCTTCCATGGCCGACAAGTCCGGAATGGCCCCTGGGGCTTCGAGGCCGAACATGAGATAGGAGTCGGCATCCGGGAAGAACACGAGCGCATTCCCGATATCGGGTCCGCTGAACGGGTAAAACACCGTCGAGTATTTCGCCGGGGCATGGCCCGTCCACCAGGTCCGCATGTGCTCGAGGTTCGGCTGCTGAAACTGCTTCCAGCCGGACGCTATCTGCTCGGCGTATTCTGCGTAGGACTGGGTTTGCGCATGTTCGGCGAGCTTCGAGTCGGAGGCGACGCCCTTGCCAGCGAGAAAGCGCGCGGTTTCGGCCAGATCGCCAGCCGCAGACTCGCCGGCGAGGCTCGCGGCAAGCAACGCCCCGCAGAGGGCGGCAACGGCCAGTCTCCTGCTCAAGGTGTTCTCCTCGCGCAGATCACAGTTTTCTCCTGCCGGTGTTCATCAGGGCGCATCATGTGTACGCCCAGCGCAATCGTCCTATTCCAGGACGGGAGCAGATCCACCACCTGGCGCTACTTCTTCGTCGGTGCCTGCCGTCTTCGCGATTGCTTCTTCCCCCCGAAGAAGGGCATGGCGGCGGCTTGTTTCATCCACGACGCCGCCTGGCGTTCGTCGAGATCGTCCACGGATGTCGGCTCGACGCCCCGTGTGGCCTTGCCCATCCCGATCGGCGTCACAGGCGGTTCCGGCTTGATCTCCGTGCCACGTATGAACATCAGCTTCACATGGCCGACGAAGCCGCCGCACGCGAAGCACCAGCCCCCGTCCACGCCGTAGTATGCCATCCCCCACTTCACCGCACGCTGGAGCCCCGGCAACGTTCTGGCCGCCAGGGCATCGATGCGCTCGGCGATCTCGCGCTGCGGCTGCGGCAAGCTGGCGATGTAGGCGAACACGGGCGCGTCACCTTCCGCCGCCTTCGCGGCGCTTGCTTTGCCCGTCATGGCGACGAGCAGCACGGTGATGTGCATGTTGCCGTCGTCGCGGAACTCCATCTCGCGGCGATAGGTGAGCGCGCTACTTGGCCCACGCCGGCTCGTCCGCGGCGGGATCCCCGCTCCAGTGCTTGTTGCGCAACGGGCCCTTCTTCTCGGCACTCCACCGTATGAGCCAGTCTTCGATCATGCCTTCGGGCGCGTCGCCGACGGGGCGGCTCCCGCAGCGGAACACGACCATGTCCTTCGCAGGACGCACCTCCGCGAACGCATCGCACGCCCGCAGCGATCTCACGATGTCGAACCGCTTGCGGGTGCCCCACACGACCAGCTTCGAGATCGGAGCCTTGTGATTGGCCTTCTTGTAGATGACGTCGACGACGGTCGCGTGCATCGCGCCCGCGGGCGTCTTCCACGCGATCTCGGTGGACGGCGACCGCAGCTTCTCGCCCTTGTGCAGTGCAAGGTGGCTTGCCCCCGCCGCAGCAGCAGCCGGCGTCACAATTGCAGGCGCGATCGGATCGCTCTCCGGCTGCACCACGGGCATGCCTTCGAGCGAAGCCACCACGCGATCGCCGGACAGCAGCGTCCAGCCGCTGTCGCTGCTCCGCGCCCATAGCGCAGGTCCGAGCACGAGCGTCCCTCCGTTGGGAGCGAAGTCGGCGAGCGCAGGCAATCGCAACAGGTGTTCTTCATCTTGGGGACCGCCCTCGCCACAATCGCTCGTCGTGACAAAGGCAATGATCGGAGGATTCGCCGACAGCCACTTGATGCTCGCGTCGGTGATCGGACACGGCTCCGCCGAGCTCCAATCACGTCTCGCGGTGCCGAGCTTCAGCGCGACGCTGGTATGCATCCCATCCGCATTGTCCGTCCACTCGATGCCGGGCTGCGTCGCTGGCGGCGCGATCTCCGCCTCGGTGGCATCGTCCGCGGGCGAATCCGGCTGGGTCGTGACCGGGCCGACCGCGAGCGCCGTCCCCAGCGACACCACGCCCCAGGTCACGCACGGATCGTCGTCGCCCATGTAATACGTCGCGCACGACGCCAGCTCGACGCCCGCCGCGGTGCGAGCCAGCGTGAGCTTCATCGGAAACCGCGCGCGTTCCTCGCCAGCACCCGCCTTCACCTTCCACGCGCTCGCGGGCGGCATCTTGTACGCCGCAACGCTGTCGCCGGTGACGAGATACGCCTTCCCGTCGCTATCCACGGCCACCAGGTGCTCGCGATCGAGCCAGCGGACAGCCTCGGGCGCCGTCGGGAGCTTCACGTCGCGCTTCACGGCGACCCCGGTCGGTGCGAGCGCGAGCACCTTCACGTGATCGCCAGCGATGACCGCGCCGACGCTGGCCTCGGCCGCCGGAGGCGGCGCGGACGGCGCGTCGGCGGGCGCGGCGGAACCAGCCGGCTTGTCAGAACCAACGGCTTTCACGTCCGGCTGTGGAGCCACTTTGCCACACGCAACGAAGAGCGACAGCGAGACGACGGCGCGAGCCACATGCAACTTCACGCTGCGAACATGCCACGCCTGACCGCGCGGATCCGCAAAGGCGCGGCGCGGCGCGAACAGGCCCTCCATCGCCGGTGAACGCGCATCCGCTCTCGCGCTGGTCGCACTTCATTGCTTCATCGAAGCCACCGTCTCCAGCGCGGCCGCGACCCTCCACGGCGAGAAGCTGCGTGGCCGCCGGCACCGCGCACGACAACCGGGCACGTCCATCGCAGCGGTGCGCCAGAACTGGAAGCCGACCGGAGCGCTGGCCGCGCGCTCGTAGATGTGCACGACATCGTTGGTCTCGGCGTGGACCCTCTGCTTCGATGGCTCACTTCGAGCCGGGCCTCGTGGTGCAGCGCCGGCACATTCGCCTCGCACATTCGTGCGTTGATGCACGAGTAAACTGATTTTTCGTGCCTTGTTGCAACGACGCTCCGGGCGCATCGTGAATGGCGAAAGGAACGAGAGATGCTCAACCTCACCCGCTTTGGACTCCTCGCTGTTCTGCTCGCTGCCGGTTGCACCGACGATGGCACAGCCCCCTTCCTCGGCGACTGGACATACAGCACCGGCGAGTTCCGGCTCGACTGCGGCGGCCAGGTGATGCAGTTCCCGCTCGACACCTCGCTCGTCGAGACGTTCGCCGCCGGCACCGCGACCGATCTGGCGAAGTCCGACACCATGGGCTGCGCCGGTATCACATTCGAGGTGGCGGGCCGCGTGGCGCGCCTCGCCCCGTCGCCGCAGTCGTGCACGATCCCCGGGATGGGAACGTCCACCGCCGAGAGCTACACGTTCACGCTCGGCGATGACGACCGCACGCTGGTCGCCGCGAGCAGCGGCACCCTCGCCATCCCCGGCGCCCCCGGCGCGTGCACGTTCACCGGCGGCGGCACGCTCGTGAAGCCGTGACGGCGCGGCGGAGCGTGGGCAGAAAGCCACACTATTTCCGTTTGGCCCAGTACCCGGGGCGACGCTGGTCCGCGGCCACCGCAAGCACGTGTGTAACGGTCGAGAACCGCTCGTAGATGATTGCATATGGAAACCGCCGAAAGCGACACCACCGGAAGTCGCCGGATAGGTGCGGATACTGCGGCCAACGGTCAGGATGATCCCGGACGCGTTCGATGGCTCGATCGTACTCGTCCATGAATCGACGTGCTACGGCGGGATCGCGCTTGGCGTAACGAATCCTAGCGGCACGCGCCTCCTCCGCAGCCGCAGGATGGATGAGGATCAACGGTCGTCGTCCGCGAGCTCTGACGCGACGATGCGGCGCGCTTCCTCGATGGTCAAGCCGCGCACCGAACCGTCCTTGAGGTCGCCCGAGCGCTGCTTGATCTCGTCTGCCCACGCTGCGTGGATCGCCACTTCGCTTTCATCCTCGTAACCCTCTGCGTCGGCGCTCTCCAAGAGCTTCTCGGCGACGCGCACGCGTTCTTGCACCGAAAGCTTCAGCGCCTCGCTCAGTACTTTGGTCGATGCGGTGGCCATCGATGGCAGTGTAGCGAATCGGCGACGATCCGGCGAGCCCCAGGCACCTCACCGTCGAAGCCGATCCACTGGGATCCGATCGACTGGATCCGCCGGGCGCCGACCCGCTGGGCGTCGATCCGCCGGGTGCCGAACCGCCGAACCGCCGGCCGGCCTTGCCAGGAATGGCTCTGCTTCGATGGCTCACTTCGAGCGCTCGGCCGCGAGGGTCAGATCATCCTCGGTCACGAGGCAGGCTTCGCGGATCCGCTGCACCGTCGCTGGGGCGTCAAGGGTGAACCACTCGTCGTGGCCGCGGTCCTGGCGCGCCGCCAGGATCGCGTGCTTGATCGCGAAGAACGCGGTCGCTGCGAGGACCAGCGGCGGCTCGCCGACCTCCTTGGAGGAATACAGATCATAGGGATTCTCGGGAACCTCGGGAGCATCCGAGCGCGGGAACAGATCGACATTGAGCTCGATCGGGATCGAGGTGGTCGCCGGGATCTTGTACGTCCAGGTGTTGGGGGTGTTGAGCGTGCCCCGGTCCGGCCCGTCGGGCTGGATCACGACGTCCTCGCTGAGCACGTAGCCGAGGCCCTGGATGTAGGCACCCTCGACCTGCCCGATGTCGATCGCCGGGTTGAGGCTCTTGCCCATGTCGTAGAGGACGTCGGCGCGCAGCACCGTGGTCGCCCCGGTGAGCACGTCGATCTCCACCTCGGTGCATGCCGCGCTGTAGGTGTAGCCGGTGAACTGATAGACCTTCTCCTCGGCGCCAGCCGCGACCACCTCGGGCTTGAAGTGGAGGCCCGTGTCGATGGTGGTGCCGCCCTGCTGCTGGAAGCGGACCTGCTCGGACAGGTCCACCCGGTCGGCTTCGGCCATCGCGATGATGTTGTTCCAGATGAGCTTCTGCTTGCCGGCCGGCCCCACCAGCGCGCGCCAGCCCTCGGCGTAGTTCCAGAAGTCGATGCCCTGAGTCTTGCACCAGTCGGGGCCGTGCTGGTCGAGCTGTTTCAGGCAGTAGTCGTTGAGCCGGTGGCGCAGCCGCTGGCAGGCTTCTTTCGCGGCGCTGGCGTTGAACTCCGAGCCGGTCGAGGCGCCGGTGGACACCGGATTGGGCACCACGCGCGTGTCGGTGTCTGCAATCTCGATCAGCGAGAGTGGCACATTGAGCGCTTTGGCCACGACCTGCGCGACCTTGATCTGCAGTCCCTGGCCGAGCTCCACGCCGCCCTGGCGGACCAGCACCGTGCCGTCCTGGCCGTAGACCTCGAGCAACGCGCCCGCTTGCTCGAGGAACGGCGCGTTGTAGCCGCTGCCGTACTTCACGGGGATCATCGAGATGCCGCGCTTCTTCCACCGGTTGGCGGCGTTGAACGCGCGGACGGCCTCCAGCCGGGCGGCGAAGTTGGAGATCTTCTTCATCCGCGCCCACACCGCGTCGAGGTAGCAGTAGTCGAGGACCTGGCCGTACGGGGTCAGTGCGCCGAGCTGGTACAGGTTCTTCTCGCGGACGTCCTCGGGCAGCATGCCGATGGCGTGCGCCGCGCGCTCCACGGCGTCCTCCTGGATGAGCAGGCCCTGCATGAGGCCCATCGACCGCATCGCCCCGTTGGACGCCTTGTTGGTGCGGCAGACGTCTCCCGACGACTGGTAATTGGGAATGTAGTACGCCCCGTCACTGCGCAGCTGGATACAATCCATCACCACGAACGAGCAGTCATAGGTATTGCCGCCGTCGCTCCAGAAGTCGGTGGACTGGCCCATCAGGCGTCCGCGGTGGTCGGGATTGTCCTCGCCGGTGCCGATCGCGATGGCGTATTCTCCGAGGACCGGGTGGCGGTGGCCGATCATGGCGCTGTCGTTCTCGCGCCGGATCGCCAGCTTGACCGGCCGGCGATGCTTCCAGGCTGCGACCGCGGTGGCCGCGGCCACGTAGGGCGAGCGCGTGGTCTTGCCGCCGTAGCCGCCGCCGACCCGCGCGATCTCGATGCCGACGTGGTTCATCGGGATCGCGAGCACGTTGCGGACCGCGCTCTGGACCGAGTCGGGGCTCTGGGTGGAGGACTGCACCGTGATCTGGTTGCGCTCGCCGGGCGCCGCGACCGCAGCCTGGGTCTCCATGTAGAAGTGGAGCTGCGCGCCGGTTTGCGCCTGACCGGAGACCACGCGGCAGGCCACGCCGCGGATCACCGCGCGGTCGGTGCCGACCCAGTCGAGCGACGTGCCGGGCCGCCGGATCTTCCAGATGTGCACCGGATAGCCAGTGGTGGAGTCGGCGAAGATGCTGCCCTTGCGCCGCGCTTCCTCGATGGTGAGGATCGGCTGCTCGGGCTTGCCGTCGCCACCGATGACCGGTGAGTACGCGATCAGCTGGGTGGCGATGAGCTGCGCCACATCGATCGCCCGCTGCTCGGTGTCCGCGAGCACGAGCCCGATGCACTGGCCGTAGGTGGTGACCTGGCCGTCGGCGAACACCGTGTCGTTGCCAGGGCCCAGCACGTTGGAGCCGCCAGATGGAATGTCGGCGCTAGTGATGTAGTCGCCGAAGCCGGGGTACGTCGCCTGGAGGTACGCGCACAGCGCGGGGATGTCGGCCGGCTTCCAGCCGTCACCGTCGGGGACGCGGTAGGCGATGTTGGCGAGCGCGTGGGTGCTGGTGACCGCGGCGGCCTGGAGGCCGCGGGGCGGCAGCGCCAGATCGTGTGTGTACTGCGCCTCGCCCGTGGCCTGCAGGAACGCGCCCAGCTTGATGTAGGGCAGGTTGACCGGATACTCGCCCTTGTACTTCTCGTAGGATTGGTACCCCCGGCTCACCGGACGCTCCGGCCGCTCGCCCGCCGAGCGCACGACGGGCGGGACGTGCTGTCCGAGCTGTTCGGCGACGTAGACGAAGAACTGGTAGAAGAAGCTCTCGGCGAGCGCGATCCGGTAGCGATCCGAGAAGCCCTCGTAGGGCAGGTGCGCCATGCGCTCGCGGTAGCGCACCAGGTTGGCCTCGACGTCGTGGCGGATCTGGCCGATCGCGTCGCGCAGCGCCGCCGCGTCCCACGCGCGCTGCCGCAGTGCCGCCTCGGCTGTGGTCGCGTGAAACGCCACCGGGCCGATGCCGCCCAGGACGATGTGGGCCTCGGCCACGGTGCCGGCGGCGTCGAATCGCACCGCGATGCCCGCGTTGACGATCGAGTGCGCGTTCTCGGGGCGCAGCGCGATCTTGAACGTGCGGCAGTATTGCCGCTCGCCCGTCCACGGGATGACGAACCCGACCACGACGCCGTCGTCGCGCAAGGCCGGCGAGCGCTGATACTCGGCGGCGAAGTCGAGGATCGGCAGCTCCACGATCTCGTGGTGCAGGCTGACCCGGACCCGCGCGCCGAGCGCGCAGTAGGCGGTGAACGCGTCGGACGGAAACGGCGTGCCCGCCTGGATGTGCCGCACCACCATCATGGTGTTGCCGGCGACGCTGGCGGCGTTGCGCACGATGGTCCCGGCGGTGTGGCGCACCATGTAGTGCAGCGCCTCGAGCCCCGACCGGCGCGGCCCCGAGGTGGTCGCGAGCAGCCGGTTCAGCTCGTCGTAGAGCTCGCTGTAGGTGACCGCCGCGCCGACATGGAGCCCATCGCTCTGCGCCGCGATGCCGAGGAGGTCGGGGACGCGCGAGATGTCGATCGCGACGTGTGGATCCTCCGTGAACCGGTCGTACACGCCGATCGACGTGTTGCCGACGAGCAGCTTGACGTTGGCCGCTTGCCCGGGCCCGCGGTAGTGCTGCCGGATCGCGTGGACCTCGGCGAGCGTGAGCGGGCGATAGTAGTGGTAGGCGCCCTTCTGGTAGTGGACAGCGCGCGGCGGGTGGGCAAGCGCGGGCGGAAACTCCGGGGTCACGGTGGTCTCGTGCGGCACCCAGTCGGCCGGATCGATCACGGTATGCAGGCACCCCTGCTCGTCCTTGGGGCCCCAGTCGGCGGCGAAGTGCTTCATGCCATACAGGATCGGGCGGTAGCCGGTGCAGCGGCACAGGTTGCCGTCGAAGATGTCCTCGATCTGCCGCTGGCTCGGCGCGCCTTCGTTGCGCGCCGCGCGCTCGGTGAGGAACGCGTGCATGTTCATCACGAAGCCGGGCGTGCAGAACCCGCACTGCGAGCCGTCGTCCTTCGCGATCCGGAACTGTACCGGCGAGAGCTTGGTCCGGGTCGAGCCCGTGCCCTCGGTCGTGGTGACGGCCGCGCCGTCGAGCGTGCACAGCGGCCGGAGACAGGCGTTCACCGAGCGGAACTTCGCGCGGCCCGGCCCGGTGGCGGCGTGGCCGGGCTGCTCGGTTGCCCCCACGCTCGCCGGCGGCCCGGACCACTCGGCGAGCATCACGGTGCACGCACCGCAGCCACCCTGGGCGCACACCTTCTTCGTGCCGGTGAGGCCGACCTCGGGCGAGCGCAGGTAATCGAGCAGGAGCAGCGTCGGGTTGACGTCGCGGATCACGACCTCGGCGCCGTTGAGATAGAACCGCAGCTCGTCGGTGGGCCGGGGAGCACTCTCCGTGGGAGCTGCAGCAGCGCCGGGATGCGGTGAGGCAGGATCTTCGGGCGTCATGGGACCTTGATTGGGGGGTTCGGCGTCTTCAGTGTCCCGGCGTCGGGGCAGGTCCGTGGCACTTGCGGGTTCTTGAACACGGCGTACTGGGCGAACGCGACCTGGACCTGCAGCGAGGAGTCGAGCGGGATCGCCGCGGCGATCGGGCCGGTGCTGCCGGGAAACGGCGACGGATACGCGTAATCGGAGAAGTAGTCCGCGTTGGCCTGGTTGAACTCGGTGCACATACCCGGGAAGTTGAAGATCGCGGGCACGTTGCTGCCCTGGGTCTGCAGCACGCCGGGTGGAGCGGCGAACGCGCCCATGTGGCACGACACGCAGCTCGAGTTCGCCTGGTCCACCACGCCGGCGAGGCGCTTGTTGCAGCCGTAGTGCTCGGGGATGCCCAGCGGGGCGAGAATGGTCTCGTGGAGGGGCTTGCTCTGGGGCTTGGCGACCGCGGGGAAGCTCGCGTGGTCGGTGCCCCACTGCACGCCGAGCGGCTTCATGCGCGCGAGCACGGTCTTGCCTTTCAGCGTGCCGTCATAGGCCAGCGTGCTGTAGACCCAGCGCGTGGGCGAGCGGAGGTCGACGACGGCGACATCCATCTGGACCAGATGCACCTTGCGGACCTCGCGATCGCAGGTGGCGTACTTCGTCGGGTCGAGCTGCTTGTGAGCATCGGCCTGCCAGGTGGTGGAGCCCTCGAGGTACGGGACGTCGTGCCCGTCCGCGGTGGTGTTGAGGATCTTGACGACCACAGTGCCCTCGGGGAACGGCATGCCCTTGGCCAGCATGCGGCCGTCTTTGGTCTCGACTGCCGGCTCGCCGCTCGCCGGCCAGCCCTGGCCCACGACCGCCGCGCCGCATGGGTTGTAGAAGCCGACCGACCAGGTCTCGAACAGCGGATCCACGCCGTCCTTGGCGGGGACGCCGGGCAGGTGGTGCAGGCCGCTGCCGCGGCCGGGCCCGTGGAACGTCGAGTCCGCGGTGGACAGCTCGTTGGTCAGCCCGTGGACGAACTCGCGGCCACGCTGGCCGTCGAACGCCATCCATGGGATGTGGAACCAGCGCGTTCCCTGATCCTTGATGGTGGCGCGCCAGCCGACGTTGTCGGGGAGGTCCGGATCCTGGCCCTCCCAGACGTAGTTGACGATGTCCTGGATGTAGCCCTGCCACTCGGCGTTCCAGGTCGGGTGGGGATCCTGGAAGTTCACCTTGCGCTTGAGCCAGGGCGCGTCGCACGTAGGCATCGTCTTCGGATAGTCATGGCTGAGCTTGAATGTTGGGCCGGTCCAGCCTGGCGGCGGTGCGTACACCGCGTCACGGAACGCCAGATCGGCCGGCGATGGCGCTGGTGGCGGCGGTGGCGGCGCCGGCGGGGGTGGTTTTGCGGGCGTGGGATCGGGGGCCGGCGCTGGTGGCGGCTCTTTTTTGGAGCCACAGCCGATCAGCGATGCCGTCATGACCAACAGGAATCCACACGCACTCCGAGTGTCTCGCATCGTCTCTCCTTCCGCGGCGCGGTCGCGCCGCTAGCGGTCGCTTACTTGTGGAACCGGAACCTGGGCCGCGGTGTCGAGGGCGGGGTGTACGCGCGCTGCGCCAGGCTCCAGCTAAAGTCGGCGCCAGCGCGCTGCGCGCCCTGGTGGCAGTTCTGGCAGCTGTCGAGCTGGTGGTAGGTCTCCATGGTGATGTTGGCGACCTGGCAGGTTGGAAACGCCAGGCCACCCACGGTCGCCGGCGTGCCGTCCTCGCAGCCGAAGTCCTGCTGGTCGGTGCTCGACCACGGCGGCTGCAGCGGGTTCGGGGCGGGCGTCGTTGGCGACGTCGACCACTGCGAACCGATCAGCCAGTAGTTTGCCCACATCGTATTCTTCACGAGCGCGCGAAAATTGCTGTTGATCTTCGTGGTCGGCAGCTCGGTGGGCGTCGATGGAATCGCCGACAGCCGCGCCACGTTCACCGGCTTCAGCTGGGCTGCCTCGGCCGCAGCCGTCGAGCTGATCGGGTTCGGCTCGTAGCTGTAACCGGGGTGATCCGCCGGGTTGGCGCGGCTGCCGTCGTAGTACGACGGCTTCATCCCAGCCGGCATCGTCGGATCCTCGCCGAGGTTATCGACCTGCTCGAAGGTGCCCCAGACCCACTGCGGGAACTTATCGACCTTGTGGGTGAGGTGGAACCCGACCATCCCGACGACCGTGGGCTTGCACGTGCAGTCGTAGATCCGCCCCTGGCCGTTGGGCAGTGTGCTCTTGCACGTGTCGGTCTGCACCACCAGCGCCTCGGTGGTGAAGAACCGCGAGCGATACTTCGGATCGAGTCGGGACAGATCGCGCCAGGCGATCTTCACCTCCATCGCCCCCAGGGTGGTGGGTGTGCTGGCCGGGAAGTAGATCGGCGGCAGCCCGTTGGCGGGCCAGTTGGCGCGATTATAGAACTTGTTGGTACGGATATATTCGTACTCCGCTTTGTTGAAGCGCACCTCGTAGCGCGTGAGCAGGCCGGTCTGGTCGATGAGCGGGCCGGCGAACGCCTGGTTGAGCTCGTCGGCGACCGTGCCGAACTTGGCGGTGTTGATCAACTGCGGCCGGCGGTCGCCCTTGGGGACGTCCTTGCACGGGCTCTGCGGGCTCGGCTGGTCCCACGGAGCGGGGGCGGAGCCGTCTTCGGGATACAGGTCATACGCGGTCTTCCAGCCGAGGAACGCGGGCACGAGGCCATCGACATAACCTCGCTGGAACACCTTCGGATCGTCGGGCTGGAACGGCTCGCCGTGAGACTCGGGCCGCGACGGCCACAGGACGGCGATGAAGTTCTGCCACAGGAACGTATCGAACATGGGCCGGGTGTCGATCGGAAACGCCGCGAACGGAAACTCGGGAACC
>Ga0134121_10004296_pt1 | contig 11702 bp, 5 predicted proteins | sample KB301_FD_96463 | JGI IMG/M metagenome (GOLD analysis project Ga0134121, IMG submission 96463) | Terrestrial soil microbial communities without Nitrogen fertilizer from Kellogg Biological Station, Michigan, USA - KB3-0-1 | ecosystem: Environmental > Terrestrial > Soil > Unclassified ...
CCGGGCGTCCGCCTGCCGTTCGATCAGCTCGTGCTCCGTCCGATCGGGGAGCAGGTCGCGGCTCCGGGCGCAGCCCCGGACTCCCCCGTGGCGAACCGCTTCATCGCCGCCCACGCCTCGCGCTACTGCACGCCCGGGCAGCCGGGGAGCAAGACCTGCCGGTCGCTCCCCTCGCCGCGGCCGATCGGGCGGGTGATCGTCCATGTCCTGGCGGTCCCCTCCACCACCCGGCGCTCGGGCGTCGAGGCCGTCGTCGCCGGCTGGCAGAACGCCGGCCGGGAGGCCAGCTCCCACTACCTGGTGGACCGCGACGGCACGATCACCCAGATGGTGCGCGAGGCCAACGTCGCCTTCCACACCCCGGGCAACAACCCCGACTCGATCGGCATCGAGCACGCCGACATCTGCAACGATCCGGCGCCCTTCACCACCCAGCTCTACGAGCGCTCGGCCGCGCTGGTGCGGGACATCGCGGCCCGCAACGGGTTCGTGATCAGCCCGACCACCGTGCTCGGGCATCACGACGCGAACCCCAACCACGGCGATCCGGGGCCTTATTGGGACTGGGAATATTACCGTCTCCTGCTCGCCTGGGACGGCCAGGACCGCGCCAGCCGGCCGGTGCGCGTGGTGAACGGGGCGGCCGGAGCCCTGGGCACGCCGACGGGATGGCAGGTAGGGCACCGCCGCGCCATCCCGAACGACCACTGCGCCTCGCGGCGCGATCCCTGGGGAGAGCGGTACTGGAAGGCCCGCCCGGCGGCCAGCGGTGCCGCCGCCGAGCTCTCCCTCCCCGTGGACGAGCCCGGCACCTACTCGGTCTCCCTCTGGTGGCCCGACGTGGCGGGCGCCAACCCGGCGGTGACGGTGGAGATCGAGACCGGCTGCCTCTCCAGCCCCTGCCTCCAAACCTCCTCGACGCAGATCGCCACGGTCGACCAGCGGCGCAACTTCGGGCGCTGGAACGTCGTGGCGACGGTCACCATCGACGGCCCGCCGGCCGAGATGAAGGTCCGCCTGCGCCGCGATTCGGCCCAGCCCGGCTGGATCCTGTGCGACGGCGCCCGGCTGCTCCGCATCGCGACGCTGGCCCCCCAGACGCCGGCAGGCTCCGGACCGCTCGGCCCCGAGGGCGATCCCGACGACGCCGTCGTGCTCGACCGCTTCGCCAGCGACTCGGCCGCCCTCACCGCGGCCCATCGCGCCGCCCTCGCCCAACTCGCGAATTCGATCGTCGGTAGCCAATCCGGTTCCCAGCCGGTCCAGAGCATCGATCTCACCGGCCATACCGACGGCAGCGGCGACGACGCCTACAACCTCGAAGTGGGGAGGAAACGCGCCGCCGCCGCCGAGGCCGAGCTGCGCCGGCAGATCGAGACGCTCAGCCCGGGGCTCACGGCACGGCTCTCGTTCCGGCCGTCGAGCCAGGGGGAGGCCTCGCCAGTGGCGAGCAACTCGACCGCCGACGGGAAGGCCAGGAACCGCCGGGTCGAGGTGCGCCTCGGCCGCGGCCGGATCGAGCCGGTGGCCGTCTCGACGATCACGGTTCCCGTCTCTTCGGGAGGATCGCCGGTCAGCGAGGATTTCACCGAGCAGGCCCCACCACCGGACCCGGTACTGATTCCCCTCGGTCCAGGAGGGCACGAGCTCGTCGGAACGGGCACCCCATTGCCGGTCGGCGCCCCAGCCTACACGTGGTCGGTCATCGACGCCACCGTCGCGCGAGCCTCCCTGAATACCGACAGCCAGACTCACCCGAACTTTGTGACGGTACTCGGATTGCGGCCCGGGCAGACGGTGCTCCGGCAGGTCTATCGGGCGTCGGTGGGACCCCCGGCCACGTTCGACCTGCCGATCGTCGTCGTCGGCATCGAGATGAGCCTTCTCGATCCCGTGGGCCCGGCGGTGCCGCCGACCGGCGCCAACGAGCTCGTGCGGCCGATCGGCCGGGCCAACGGCGTGGCCCACCGCTCCGTGCTCGTGCAGCTCCAGCCGGCCGCCGCCCTGGCGGGAAAAACCCTCGAATGGAGCTTCGTTCCCGACACCGGAAACCGCCAAGCCCTTCCGGCGGGCCGTTCGATCCTGGAGCAGGAAGGCACGTTCGCCTTCACGGCGGGATCGGCACCGGCCTCCGGCACCAGTGTCATCGACGGCACGGGAAAGGCCGCGGTCAAGGTCAACCTGCCGAACGTCGCCTTCAACCGCGGGCGGCTCGTCGCGGCGGTAACCGGCAGCTCCGGGGTGAGCGCCCGCATCGATCTCGAAGTGCCTGGAGTCGTGGTCGTCGATCCCGGGCACGGCGGCTCGCGGAGCATCCCCGACTCGTCCAGCAACAACGCGAAGGGCGTCGTCTCGAACGTCCTGGAAAAGACTCTGGCGCTGGACTTGGGACTCAAGCTCCGCGATGCCCTGCTCGCCTCCCCGCGTCTCGTCAAGGTCTTCATGACGCGCGACTGCGACGTCAACATCGGCGGGATCGAACGGGCGGTCGTGGCCCGCTGCAAGGGGGCCGATGTCTTCCTGAGCATCCACCTAAACGGAGGGGCGGCGACGGTCCGGGGAACGACGACCTTCGTGCGGGCATTGACCAACGGCAACGTCAACCGACCCGAAGATTTCGCCCTGGCGCAGCGGGTCCAGACGGCCGTCGTGGCGGCGATTCCCGGAGGAGCCGATCTCGGAGTCCTGGACGATACCCATACCAGGCCAAAATCGCTCGCCGTGTTGAACGACGACAATCTCGGCAACACCACGGCGTTCCATCCCACCCGCGCCTGCCTCGTGGAGGTCGAGTTTCTCTCCAACGACGCCGCGGACCGGCAGTTCAATCAGGCCGCCAACCGTGAGACCCTGAAGCTGAGTGTGACGCAAGCGATCGCCGACGCGATCGTCGCCGATCTGACGAACCAGCCTTGACGGTGGGGCGGGCCGGATCGCCGCGCCAGCCTCAGGCTGAGGGAGTGGGCCACCGCCAGCGGCTTTCGTATATCACCGATGGCGGCCGGGACGGGAGACACATAGAATCCAACCGTGACCGATCCAGGCCCCAACGCTCCCCTCGACACTGCCGAGGCCGACCGGCTCTACCGCGGCTTCCCCGATTTCTCGGATTGGGGAAGCCTCTCCCCTACCGATGCCGACCTGTGGAGCCGCTTCGCGTCGAGCCTCGCGGAGCGCCGGAAAGCCGCGTCGCCCGAAGCCCTGAGCGCCGCCGTCGAGGTCGCCGTCCGCGCCGCCGCCTTGGATACCGGCGCGATCGAGGGTCTCTACCCCACGGACCGCGGTTTCACCATGACGGTGGCCGTGCAAGGGCTCGCTTGGGAGCAGATGATCGAGGAGCGGGGAGCGGGGGTCCGCGAGCTGTTCGAAGCCCAACTCGAAACTTACGAGCTCGTCCTCGACGTCGTCACCCAGAAGTTCCCGATCACCGAGGCGTGGATCCGGACCGTCCACGAGACCATCTGCGCTCCCGAGAAGACCTACCGCGTGCTCACGGAAGTGGGATTGCAGGAGCAAGATCTTCCTAAGGGCCAATACAAGACCCGCCCCAACCATGTGCGTCTGACCGACGGGTCCTACCACGCCTACGCGCCTGTGGATCGGGTGCCTGATGAGATGCACCGCCTGCTGGAGCAGATCCGGACGCCAGAATTCGAGCTGGCGCATCCCGTTCTCCAAGCATCGTACATCCATTACGCCTTCGTAGTGATCCATCCGTTCGCAGACGGCAATGGGCGGGTGGCCCGGGCGCTGGCGTCAGTGTTCTTCTACAGGGCGGAATCGATTCCGCTGGTGATCTTCTCGAATCAGCGGCGGTCTTATCTTGATGCTCTGGAGACGGCGGATCGGGGAGATCACAGGGGGGTGATCTCGTTCTTCCTGGATCGGGGGATCGATACGATGCAGCTTGTGGTGGAGGGCTTGAGGACGGCGGAGACTCCAAGACATGCGGAATTAAAGGGTCGTATCTCTCAAATCCTGGAAAAGAAACAGGATCTGGACTGGAATGAGATGGAGAGTCTCTCCAATCGGATCCTGGATGTAGTCAACAGAGAATTTCGTAGGCAGTTCGATTTGCTAGCTCTACCCGACCAATTTTCTCTCAACTTTTCGAATGACGAGATGAATGATTTTTATCTCTCGCCGCCTGACTATCGGAGTGGCGACTCGGCAATGATTGTCGTCCTCAAGGGCCCGAGCACACTGATAGAATGCCCGGTAATCCTTTCTGCTTTCAAGAACCAATCTCTCCCCTTTGCCTTCGTCCTCAACCCGGGGACCGACCGCCTTGAGATCAGACTGCAAGATGTCTCGCCAGAAATCACACCCAACCTAAGAATGAGGCTATCGAACTGGGTACAACGCGAACTCAGCCGCATGTTGGCCGAACTCGCGCAACAAGCTGGCACCTGAGACGCCGCTGCCAGCCACTGTAGAGACGCCCACGGGGAACCCCGTGGGGCGTCTCCGGCGAAGCGTCGCCCTCTACGTCTTCGCAACAATCTGGACCGCGCGTCGGTATTCAGATCTTCCAGACGTCTGTGAGGATATGGCTTCGAGGAGACGCCCCCATCGGGGGTTCCCCCCGAAACGGGGCGTCTCTACAGTGGCTGGCAGCGGTATCGAGACCTCTGCCGACACGTCAAACCGCTCCCTCTTCTCCCGGCGGGCGGGGGGGAGGCTGGGAGAAGAGGGCTGGGGTGATGAGGGTTCGAAGCGTCGCCCTCCCCGTTTCCGAAACAGTCTGAAACGCGATTTCGTCGGCCTTCAGACCTTCCAGGCGGCTGTGGAGATATGCCTCCGAGGAGACGCCCTCATCGGGGGTTCCCCCCGAAACAGGGACGTCTCTACCTCCTTCGTTCGGCGATATTGATTTACATTCCGCCTTCCCGCCGTTCGCGGCGCAGATACTCGGCGAATTTGCGCACGAGATCCACGGTCAGCGTTTCCTCCTCGCAGGCGCGCTGGAACATGAGTAGGGCGACAATGGCCTCTCTGTGGACGTCGCGGGATTCGAAGATGGGCATCAGCTCGGCGGCCAGCCTCTTCAGGTCCGCCGTGCAGCTTTCCTGGGCGTAGAGCAGGGCGAGGTCGAGGGAGACGAGCGCCGCGTCATAGCCCATGTGGCGCTCCATGAACTCGCGCTGGACTTCGCGGAAGGCAGCTTCGGCGGGTCCGAGCCGGCCCTGGCCGCGATGGATGAGCCCCTCGGCCCAGAGTAGACGGATCAGGTCAAGGGGTTGCGCGTCGGGCTTAAGGAGATCCCTAACCTCGGGAAGAAGCTCCTCCGCCTCGGAGACCCGGTCGACTTGGACGAGGCAGCCCAGCAGGTTGTAGCGGGCATAGTTGAAGAGCCGGGACTCGCTCGCCGGATCGATCTCCTGGGCCGCGTCTTGGAGGAGATCGATCGCCTTCGGAAGGTCTCCGGACTGCTCCACGATCTTGGCCTTCTGTAGGAGCGTCTTTCCCACTCCATGCCGGTCCCCGAGCTCCCGATAGATCCCCAGAGCGCTATCCGCTAGCTCCAAGGCCTCGTCCAGACGGCGCTGGGCACGACGAAGAGAGCTCTTCAGATCCAGGATCTCCACCTGCACTTCCGGATTGCCGCTGGAGCTAAGCGCCAGGCATCGCTCTGCCTTGACGAAGGCGTCGTCAGCGCTGCGAAGCTCGCCCAGAACCCGGCGAGCGTTGCCGAGATAGGCAAAACAACGGCCCCGCAGATCCCGCACCCAGTTGGAGTCGTAGGCCTCTCCCAAATGACGGACGACGCGCAGGGCCAGATTGGCCAGCTCAACCGCCTTGCCAGGATCGCTGAAAACCGCCTCCCGGCTCTTTTTGAGCAGGAGCTGGCAGAGTCCCCAGGCATGGAGCCCATCATCCTCCTCCACCGCACGAAGCTGCTCCGCATAGGGACGCTCGGCCAGCCGCGCCCAGAGCTCCGGCGCCTCCCGCCCTTCGAGGACCACGACTTCCTCGTTCCAATGGCCCACTTCCTTCTGCAAACGCGCGATCTCCTCCCGCCGCTCCCGGCAGACCGGGCAGCGCTCCAGGAAATGGGGGATCACCAGCCGCAGCACCTCCTCATGCTCCAACCCGCCCGACAACCACTTCGCCAATGTCTCCAGCGACAGATGCGCGTCTTCCAAGCCAACCTCCTAATTCGAATGATGCCTTCTCAAGCAACATAGTCTCACAAGAAGGCTCTTTCGTGACACCTTGTAGAGGAAAAGCGGGGCCGGATCGCTCCGGCCCCTTTCCCAGCTTTATCCGTTCGGATCGATCGTCACCCCCTCGTTCGGCAGAACGGGAGGATCGGGGTTGACCGTGGTCCTGGTGCCGTTGGGATCGATCGAAGTTCCCTCCTTCTGCCAGGCGCGCGGCAACAGATGGACCAGGAAGCTCCAGAGCTCGTCGCCGAATCCGGCAACGTGGACGGCCTGTGTACAGGCGGAATGAACCGGCTGCGCACCGACCGGCACGGCGGCGACGGCCAGCAGGACGACCAGCAAGGCGGCTACAACCCCAACACGAAGAGAGAGATACGAAGTCATGATGACTCCTCCGGAGAGGATCTCGAGGGCCGGCGGAATGCCGGCGGAGTCCTTCCCCATGGGAGAAAGGTTGCTCCTGCCGGTAAACTTGCGCTAGAGGGCAACTCTTCAGCGAGCCCAACCGGCCGCCTCCGGTGCCATGCGATACAATGCCGGCCAATCGGAGGGGGAGGGTCCAATGTCGGTGAGAACCTTGTCGGAGCTGTTCCTGAAGGCGGCGAGCTACAACAAGCCGGACTGCCTGCTCTCGAAGATCGGCGGCACCTTCCAGCCGATCTCGACGGCGGAGCTGGTGGACCGCGTGCGGCGGCTGTCGAAGGCCCTCCGCGAGCTTGGCGTCGAGCCCGGCGACCGCGTGGCACTGATGGCGGAGAACGGCCCCCACTGGCCGACCGTGGACTTCGCGACGCTATGTATCGGCGCCGTGCTGGTGCCCATCTACCCCACGCTGCTGCCGAAGGAGGCCGCCTACATCGCCAAAAACTGCGGCGCCAAGGTGGTCGTCGCCGAGACGACGAAGCACCTGGAAGGCCTGCTGGAGCACGAGCTTCCCGAGGTCAAGCAGTTCGTCCTCATCAAGGGGGAATCGAGCGATCCGAAGGTGGTCTCCCTCGACGCGCTGATCAACCGCGGGGCCGGGGTGGACGTCGACGACTTCGAGAAGCGGGCCCGCGCCGTCAAGCCGGAAGACCTTGCCACCTTCATCTATACCAGCGGCACCACGGGGACGCCCAAGGGCGTCATGCTCACCCACGAGAACATCGCCTCCAACGTCGTCTCGGGGCTCGCGGTGCTGAACCTCGACGGGCGCTACACGGCGCTGACCTTCCTGCCGCTCTCCCACTCCTTCGAGCGGCTGGTCGACTACTGCTACTTCCTCACCGGGTGCAGCATCGCCTACGCCGAGTCCGTGGCGCTGGTGGCGCAGAACCTTCAGGAGGTCAGGCCGCACGTCTTCGTCTCGGTGCCCCGGGTCTACGAGAAGCTGTTGGGGCGGATTCAGGAGAACGCGGCGCAGCTCTCCCCCATCCGTCAGAGGCTGTTCGCCTGGGCCGTGGCCCTGGGGCGCAAGGCGCTCCCCTACCGGCTCAAGCACCAGAGACCGCCGGGCCTCCTCGGCATTCAGCTCGAACTGGCCGACAAGCTGGTGTTCAAGAAGATCCACGACCGGCTGGGCGGCCGCTTCGTCTTCGCCATCTCCGGCGGCGCGCCGCTGTCGCGCGAGCTCGCCGAGTTCTTCTGGGGCGCGGGCGTCCCCATCTACGAGGGCTATGGCCTCTCCGAGACCTCGCCGGTGATCACGGTCAACAGCCGCGACGCGGTGAAGATGGGCACGGTGGGCAAGCCGATCCCCGGCGTCGAGATCCAGATCGCCGCCGACGGCGAGATCCTGGCCAAGGGTCCCAACATCATGAAGGGCTACTGGGGCATGGAGAAGGAGACGGCGGAGGTAATCGACGCCGAGGGCTGGTTCCACACCGGCGACATCGGCGAGGTCGACACCGACGGCTTCCTGCGGATCACCGACCGCAAGAAGGAGCTGATCATCAACGCCTACGGCAAAAACGTGGCGCCGGCGCCGATCGAGAACGCGCTGAAGAACAGCCGCTACATCAGCCAGGCGGTGGTGCTCGGCGACAAGAGGAAGTTCCTCGCGGCGCTGCTGGTGCCGGACTTCGACGCCCTCAAGGGCTGGGCCGAGAGGCAGGGCATGGCCGCCAAGCCCGAGGCGCTGGTGGAAGATCCCAAGGTTCGCGCGCTCATCGAGCAGGAGGTGAAGGACGTCAACGCCGGCCTCGCCCACTTCGAGAAGATCGTCGCCTGGGAGCTGCTGCCCAACGAGTTCACCCTGGAGACCGGCGAGCTGACGCCCACCCAGAAGGTCAAGCGCCGGGTGATCAACGAGAAGTACGGCGAGATCATCGATCGGCTGTACGCCGAGGCGGACAAGCACGGGGGGTAGGCGACCATGGCATCCAATTTCCATCTCGAGGTCGGCGCCGACCGGCTGGCGACGCTGACGTTCGATTCGCCGGACAAGAAGCTCAACGTCTTCACCCGCACGGCTCTGCAGGAGCTGGAGACGGTGCTGCAGGAGCTGGCCGGACGGCAGGACGTCGGCTGCCTGATCCTGCTTTCGGGCAAGCCTGCGGGGTTCATCGCCGGTGCCGACGTCGAGGAGATCGCGCGGGTGACCGATCCGCTGGAGGCGGAGGCGGGCTCGCGGGTGGGCCATCGCCTGTTCGCGGCCTGGGAGGCGCTCCCCTTCCCCACCGTCGCCGCCATCCGCGGCGTCTGCCTGGGCGGCGGTCTCGAAATCTCCCTCGCCTCCACCTTTCGCGTCGCCTCCGACCGGCCGGACACCAAGCTGGGGCTTCCCGAGGTGCAGCTCGGTATCCTCCCCGGCTGGGGCGGCTCCACCCGGCTGTCCCGCCTGATCGGCATCGCCGACGCGCTGGACCTCATCCTCACCGGCCGGACGGTCGATGGCCGCAAGGCCCTCAAGCTCGGCCTCGTCGACGCCCTGCTGCCGGACTCCCGCTTTCTCGACGAGGTGCGCAACTTCGCCCTCGCCCATCTCGGCAACAAGCATCGCGACGCCGCGAGCGCCGACTTCAAGGAAATGCTCCTCGAAAAGAACCCCGTGGGGCGGAAGATCCTCTTCGACCAGGCGCGCAAGAAGACCCTGGAGCAGACCCGCGGCCACTATCCGGCGCCCCTGCGCGCCATCGAGGTGGTGAGGTTGGGGCTCGAGCAGGGCGTCAAGGCGGGCTTCGACGCCGAGGCCCGGGCGGTGTCGGAGCTCGCGACCTCGAAGATCTCGAAGAATCTCGTGCACGTCTTCCGTCTGACGGAGAACGCCAAGAAGGAGACCGGCCTGCCCGGCGCCGAGCCACGCAAGGTGTCGTCCACGGCGGTGCTGGGAGCGGGCGTCATGGGCGGCGGCATCGCCCAGCTCATCGCCGACAAGACCGACCTTCCGGTGCGCATGAAGGACGTCAACGACCAGGCGCTGGCGACCGGCATGATGCACGCCGCCGAGCTGTTCGACAAGCAGGTGAAGCGCCGCCGACTGAGCGTTCCGGAGTCGAAGCGCAAGATGGGCCTGCTCCTGCCCACGCTCGACTTCTCCGGTTTCGCGCGGGCCGACCTGGTGATCGAGGCCATCGTCGAGAAAATGAGCGTCAAGCAGGAGGTCTTCGCCGAAACGGCGAAGCACGTGCGGGCGGACACCGTCCTCGCCTCCAACACCTCGTCGCTTTCCATCGCCGGCATCGGCGCCAAGACGCCGGAGCGCGCGCGGGTGGTCGGCATGCACTTCTTCAACCCGGTGGGCAAGATGCCGCTGGTGGAGGTCATCGCTCCCGAGGGTAGCGATCCGGTGGCGGTGAACACCGTCTTCGCCTATACCCGCAAGCTCGGCAAGACGCCCATCCTGGTGCGCGACACGCCCGGCTTCCTGGTCAACCGGCTGCTGATGTTCTACTCCACCGAGGCCCTCTGGCTGCTCGACGAGGGGTACAAGATGGAGGATCTCGACCGCGCGATGACCGAGTGGGGCATGCCGGTGGGTCCCATCACCCTCACCGACGAGGTTGGCATCGACGTCGCCTTCAAGGTGGCCCACATCCTGCGCGATGCCTTCAGCGAGCGCCTGCCGATTCCCGCCTGGCTCGACAAGGTGCCGGAGTCCGGCCGGCTGGGCACCAAGAACGGCAAGGGCTTCTATCTCTATGAAGGCAGGGACCGCAAGGGACCGGACCCCAGCGTCTATGCCCTGCTGGGTCTCAATCCCACGGTGGAGAACCCGGACCCGGGGCTGATCGCCGACCGCATGGTGCTCCCCATGGTCAACGAGGCCGCCCGCTGCCTGGAGGAGAAGGTGGCGAAGAGCGCCTCCGACGTCGACCTGGCGCTCATCTTCGGCACCGGCTTTCCGCCGTTTCGCGGCGGGCTCTGCCGCTGGGCGGACCAGGAGGGGCTGGCCTCGATCATCAGGACGCTGGAGCGCCTGGAGAGCTCCGTGGGCGACCGCTTCAAGCCCTCGGACGAGCTGCGCGAGACGGCCGAGGCCGGCGGCTTCTACGCCCGGTTCGGGTGACGGTGGGGGGTGCTTTTTCGTCCTCCCCGGGGGACGATACGGCGCCCTCCCCCTCGGGATCCCCCTCCGGAATAATCCTGGCCCGGCCCTTGCTGTGTTGAGTAGGCAGGACACCTTCGGAATCCGGGTTCGGCCTTCGAAGGTCCCGACCTGAACGGAACGATCTCAAGGAGAAATGCCATGTCAAGAACCTTACGGATGACGGCGCTCGCCCTCGTCGCGCTCTGCGGCGCGCTGGGCGTTGCCCGTGCTCAGGAGCCGGAGAAGCCGCAGGCCGAGTTCCAGGGCAAAGTGAACGTCAACGAGGTTCTCCTGGACGTGCTGGTCACGGACGCCAAGGGCAACGTGATCGTGGGTCTCGACAAGAACGACTTCGTGGTCAAGGAGAACGGCAAGCCGGTGGCGCTGACCGGCGTCACCTTCTACAGCAACCGGCGGCTCCTCGAGTCCTCGCCCAAGCTGGCGAAGCAGGGTGTGAGCGTCGATCAGGCGACGGACGACCGCTACTTCGTTCTCTTCTTCCAGGACCAGAAGGAGACCGCCCAGGAGGCGCCCAAGCTCCTCTCGCAGCAGTTGGAAGCGGCCAAGCGGGCCAAGGGGTGGGTGGACGGCGAATTGCTCCCGAACGACTGGGTGGCGGTCGTCTCCTTCGACACGCGGCTCAAGGTGCAGCAGGACTTCACCCACGACAAGCGCAACCTGGTGGCGGCGATCGACGATGCCATGAAGGGAGCGGACCCGGAGGGCAACTTCCCCTCGCGCATCAACGCCAAGGGTCCGTCGCTCCTCGCCGGCCTGCCCAGGGGCAACGAGCTGCGGAACAAGACGCCGAACGTCTACGAGGCGATGCAGCAGATCGCCCGCTCCGCCGGCAACATCCGGGGCCGCAAGAACCTCCTGCTCTTCACCTACGGCCTGCCCGGCCGCGAGAACACCTTCGGCAGCTTCGTGCCGGACGACCGCTACTTCAACCCCACGGTGCGCATCCTCAACAACAACAACGTCGCGGTCTACAGCCTCGACCTGACGCCCGCGGCGGTGGAGCACAC
>Ga0134121_10004297_pt1 | contig 11699 bp, 12 predicted proteins | sample KB301_FD_96463 | JGI IMG/M metagenome (GOLD analysis project Ga0134121, IMG submission 96463) | Terrestrial soil microbial communities without Nitrogen fertilizer from Kellogg Biological Station, Michigan, USA - KB3-0-1 | ecosystem: Environmental > Terrestrial > Soil > Unclassified ...
CTGCTGGCGGTGCCGCTCGGGGCCACCTACCCGGTTACCTACGCCGATATCGCGGGGGCGGGCGCTGCCGCCGCCCCCATCTCCGCCACGGCAGCCAGCGCCATCGCAATTCAGTTTGCCGTGAGCGGAGCCGGTACCGTGCGGATCGGCGACGCCAACACAAGCGCCACTCGCGGAATCCCGATTGCGGCTGGCGGGGCTGACTACTGGGGTGCGATCCCTGGGGCGCCGCGCTACGAGCTGGATCGCACCTACTACTACATTCCTGTTGGAGCAACCCTCAGCATCACAGTCTGGCGATGATCTGGCAGCCACAACCCGGCCCGCAGACGGCCGCCATTCTCTCCGAGGCGGACGAAATCCTGCTCGGCGGGGCGCGCGGCGGAGGCAAAACTTTGGCGGGAATCTTATGGCTGCTCAAAGGCAACTACGACCTGCCGGAGGGTCACCCGGTGCGCAATACGGCAGTGAATTGGCCGCACTACCGGGCTTTGGTGGTTCGCCGTAACGCGCAGGACTTGCGCGACTGGATTGATCAGGCATGGGAGATTTTCAAGGACACGGGAGCCAAGAAAACCGGCCAGCCGGTCACGTTTGAGTGGCCGAGCCATGCCAAGATTTACACGGACCACCTGAATGACGAGGACGCCTTCAATAAGTATCGCGGCTGGAGTCTCACCAGAATCTTACTGGAGGAACTTACGGAGATCCCCTACGCCAAGTGGTATCTCCGGCTGTTCGGTTCGCTTCGCGCCCGCAAGCAGGGCGATGGCAGTACGATGTTGAAGACGCAAATCCTGGCCACCACCAACCCGGATGGTCCCGGCATGATGTGGGTCAAGCGGCGCTTTGTCGAGGTATATGCGAAAGGCGCGCGCATTCCGCCCAACACGACATTCCGCGACCCGCTCACAAAGTTGACGCGCGTGTTTATCCCGGCCTTGCTCGACGACAACAAGTTCCTGGGGCCGGAATACGAGCAACAATTGCTGGCGCAGCGCGGCGAGAGCGAAGCGATCTATCAGGCGTGGCGCTGGGGTCGCTGGGACGTGTTCAGCGGGCAGTTTTACGACACCTACCGGCCGGACGGGAACCGCGAGGGCGAACCCGTTTGGGCCAAGCACACCTACGACGCGGCTGACGTTGTGCTGGCTCCCTACTGGCCCATGGCCATCGGGGTCGATTGGGGCTACAATCACGACTCCGCGGCCTATTGGGGCCGCTGGAACCAGCAGGACAAACGCCTGTACGTGTTCCGCGAGTTCGTAGCGCGTCAAATGGGGTCGCGGCAGCTCGGGCAGGAAATCGCTCGGCGCACCCTGCCGGATATCTTTGGCCTTGGCGACCAGGCGCATGTGCCGCTATTCCTTTCGCACGACGCGTTCAGCAAGGAAGACAACACGCGCACGCGAGCCGAGTTATTCGCGGAAGGCGTCGAGGACGTTCTAGGGCAGGGCAGTACCCACATTGTGGACCTGACGGATGGCGAAAAGAAGATGGACGCCCAGGCGGCCTTTGAGGCATCGACCAATCGGCTGCGGTCGCTATCGAACGGCGCCGCGATCACGATTCACAAGGCGCGGTCGGACCGCCCCGCCATGGCGGCCTACACGCGCGAGATGCTGAACTGGCGCGTTCTGGAACAGAAGCCGCCCGACATGGATTATGCGCGCCGTCTGCTCGCGCATGATAACGGCATGGCGATGGCGGACGAGTATCTGGCGCGGTTTCGCGACCGCAAGGAGCCGGATCCCGTCCCCAAGCTAAAGATTGAGCGCAGTTGTGTCAAATTGAAGAACTGCCTGCTCTCAATGGTGTACGACGAAACCAACACGGAAGCGCCTATGAAGGTGAACTCGACCGCCGATTCCCCCGGCGACGATCCCCACGACGCGCTGTGGTACCTGCTGATGGGTGCCCGCATGACCGTGAACCGCAAGCCGCGCTCGGTGTTTATTGACGAGCGGCTGGCTAAGTTCAGCGATCACGGCGACCCGGCGATCCGGTACCAGATTTTGCAGAAAGCCAACGAGGATTATGGCCGGATTCCGTCCAGCATGGAGCCGTTCTCAGTGGACCGGTTGATGTAGATGCCAGCCGTCAGCGTAGCCCAAAGACGCCTCTTTGCACTTGCCGAGCACCACCCGGAAGAATTATCCGCCAAGAACAAGGGCCTTGCCTCCCTGGGGAAAGAAAAACTCCACGAGTTCGCGGACACGAAGGAAAAGGGATTGCCACAACGTGTGAGCAAGCACCCCATGAAGTCGAGGTACGGGAAGTAGTGCCGGATTTGAAGCTCTCCACGGGCCGCATCGTGACCTACTCCATCGTGCCTCGTAATCCGGTCCCCAAGCGTGGCGCACCCGCCCCGCTCAATATCCGCTACGGTCCTCTCGAAGCAGGGCCGCCGACCAAAGAAGAACAACTCGAAGCCGCGCAGGCGATCAACGCCGCGCTTCACCCACAGGAGAATCCCGATGCGTGACATACCGAGCGGCGGCAAGATGCCGAGCGTGACTGTGATCGACATCAAAGGCAAGGGCGGCAAAACTCCCGGCGCTCCGCCGCCGGACGCCGCCGCACCGCCCCCGCCCGACGATGAGTCCGCCGAGAGCCACTTCAAATGCCCAATTTGCGGCGCGAGTCTGTGCGCGACCTCGAAGGAAGAGGAAGACGCCGAGGGCAGTGAGGGTGCCGACCTGGGTATGCCGCGCGGGAGGATGGGAACATAATGGCGACTGCGATGCTCTTGACGGTTGCATCCGACCAACCCTGCATCGCTTCAATTCGGATGGTGAAGCTCGATATCGCCATGGCCTTAATGACGACCCGTCGAGCCGCGCAGTCATCGCATACCGAGTCTATCAAATGCTGAACCCCTGGGCTGTCGCCCGTCAAGCCGAACAGCGGGCGGCCGCCGCCGAGGAACGCGCCGCGTATCTCGAAGGCCAACTCAGGATGCTGTGGGAGCGACTGGACGTTGCCCGAGAAGGGCAAGTGACGGCGCTCAAGATCAACGCGAACGTGGCGAGTCAGAGGGCTTTTGGCTTCATTCCGTATCCCGAGGTCGTGAGCGTGCCGCCGCCCGAGGAACGGGAGATTCGCGAACTCGATACCGATCAGGATATTCGGATGAGCGCCGTGGACCGTGAACTGTCGGCGTTTAAGCGCCGTGAGATGGAACTGTTTAGGGAGCGTCAAGCGGCTGGATGACAACATTGGGACCAGCGACGGGCGTTTTAGACGCCGAAACGATTAAGCGTCTGTCGAGCGACAAGCTCAAGGCTACAATCGCGCGGCTCATCGACCAGGAAATCGAGCCCGAATCCATCGAGCGGTACCGCAAGGCACGCCGAAACGTCTTCTATTGGAACGGGATCTTTGATCTCGTCCCGCGCCGGCTGAACGATCAGGTGGTTGACTATACTTCAGTCGGTATTCCGATCTCCAGTGACACGCAGCGCGGGCGGGAACTGAATTACAACTTCAATATCATCCGCGGCGATTTCATCAAGGCCGTGGCCAGCATCGGATTCAAGGCCCCGGACTGTGCGGCGGTGCCGGATGAGGCTGATTCAGAGGATCAAATCGAGCTTGCGCAGCGAGCGGACCTCGTGGACCAGAAACTCACGCGCGGAATCGACATGAATGGCCTTCAGGCGCAGTTGATTTACGATCTTTCGCTCACTTCGACCTGTTTCATCTACACGCCATGGGTGGCGGACGGCCTGAAATACGGATTCACCGAAGAACCCACGTTTGAGGCCGAAAATGTACCGTTTGGCGACCAGGGATTCCCCGGCGTAACGCTGCCCAAAGAGGGCGAACCCAAAAAATACGAGAATGGCGGGGTCGAATTCCGCATCCTGACCATTTTCAACGCCTCCGCACCAGGGTTTTCGAAGGATTTGAACAACCGGACGGCGTGGTTCCGCTACGAGGACGACATTACGGAAGCGGAGGCCATCGAACTCTTCCCCGACATCACAAAAGAGGTGCTGAGTAAGGCATATCCGAACGATCAGTCGGGAATTGGGCAGATGACCCGCCAGCAGGTGTCGAGCGAGAGCGGAATTCAGCGGGAACGCTCGAATAAAGTGCGCAAAACGCTGTATTGGCTGCCCCGCATGTTTTTCAACAATCTGCGCGAGGAGATGGTGGACTCTGGCGACGGCCAGGAGCAGAAATTGTCGGAAATCCTGCGTACCCGCTACACCAGGGGCCTCCGCGTGACCATGATCAACGGGGAAATCATGGATTTTCTCGAAGAGGCCATTGAGGACTGCCTGACGCCCTGCAAGCCGACCGTTTCCGACTACCTTTTCTGCGATCCACTGTGTCATGACACGATTCCAGTGCAGGAACTCCTGAACCGGACCGGCAATATCGGCGTGGCGACTCTTTTGCGTGGCGTCCCGGTTACGGCGGTCGAATCCGATATGTTCGACCGCGAGGCCCTGCAAAAACGCGAGCCGCATTCGGCGGAATTCCTGCCGGTGAAGCGCCGGACCGGGCAGCGCCTTGAAGACTCCTTCGCTCAACTGCCGCAAGCGCGATTCAGCGATCAGCAGATGCCTTTCATGCAGGGCATGCGGGAGATGAGCCGCGAAAACAACGGTATCACGCTGGAACTGGCGGGCGCCGGGCCTTCCGTATCGACCGCCCACGAAGCCGAGATTCGCAAGCAGGCCGCCGCCATGCAATTGCGGCTGACCTACAACAATACCCGGTGGGCCGTGGCCAAAGCGCGCGAAAAGGCTGTCCGGCAGTATGCCCGCTACGCTCCCGGCCAGATGAAATCCGAACCAGGCAAGGGCGTGCTAGGGCCAACCCCCGGAAAGATGGTGGAAATCGCCGATCTGGTGGACGGCAAGTTCCACTTCGAACCCGACGACTCCATGCCGCGCACGTTTGAGGACGAGCAGCGGTCTTTCAAGGAAATGGTGACCGGGAATACCATGATCCCCGAGGACTTGCAATCGGCCATCGGACTTCAGAGCGCCGTGAACCTTCCGCGCATCCAAAAGTACTTCGGCGCCGCCGGGTGGTATTACCCCGGCAAAGACGAGGTGCGCAAGGTCCACAAGATCGTCCAGCAGTTGCTTGGGGAGGCTCCCGCGCAGCAGCCGGACGGGTCCATGGCGGCATCGGTGCCGCTGGACCCGTGGGACGACGCATCAATGATTTCCCAGCTCACCTCCGCGTGGCTCAATAGCGACGCCGGGCAGGAGCAGGCGCAATCGAACCAGGGCGGTTTTCAGAACGTGGTGGCCTATTGGCAGGCTGCCGATACCGCCGCCAACGCGCCGCAGCCCAACGGCAAGTTGAGCGTGACGGCGAATGTGGACAAGATGGCGCAGGTACTCGGGCCTGAGGCTGCCGTCGACACGCTTGGACAATTTGGGGTGACGATCCAGCCGCCACCGCCGCAACCCGCGATGCCACCGATGGGCACTCCTCCGCCGCCGGAGGCTCCGCAACCCCCTCCCAACTAAAAGGACACACACTATGGCCGATGATGCAATGACCGCACCCGCAGCGAGTACGCCCGCGACCTCAGCACCCAGCACGCCCGCCACTCCGGCGGTCGGCACGGACTTCATGTCGTCGATCGATTCGATGCTGACCAGCGGGGAAACGCCGGATACGACCGACCAGCCCGATACCGGCGACGAGCCGATACCCGAGGATCCGGCACAGCCTCAGCATGCCGCCGCGACCGAGCACCCTCCCGAATCCTGGGACTCCGAAATCGGCGAGCCGCAAATTGTGGATGGCCCCAGCGGCGAGAAACTGCACCAGTACACGCCCGAGCAGAGCTTGGCGTTGCACTCGAATTCGCGCTTTGCTCAGGAATTACGAGCGGCCATCCCGGACATCACGGTCCAGGACGCCATTTCGCACGACCAGGCATACACGGATCTCTCGAAGATCGTCCACGACATGCGGCGTGGGGCACCGGACGGGGTTCAGCGGTTCGCCAATATGATCCTGAAGGAATCCGGCGGGAGCCGGTTCGCGGCGGGACTCACGGAGCAACTGGTCAACCATGTGCGGCAGAACGACCCCATGGCCTACGACGGACTGAAGGGCGGCTTTGAGAAGGACATCGAAAAGGAACTCTACAGCCTCGCGCTCAAGGCCAAGAACGATCCCCGGCCGGCCGTGCGCGACGGTTACCGCCAACTCGCCGAATGGTTCCACTACCACATCGCCAACGGGGAAGTAAAGCCCATCGACGAGTACGCGACTTTCGACCCCCTGGCCGACCGCGCCGCTCAACTGGATGCCCGCGAGCGGGAATTGCAAGCGCAGGACCAGGAGCGTCACCGGAACCGCGTGAATTCGTGGACCGCCTCAGTAAGGACGGACATAGAGGCCGGGCTATCGGCTGAGATCCAAACCGGCCTAAAGCCGTATGCCGCGCGTTTTGAAAAGAGTCCCGGCCTGTTGAAGATGATCACGGAGTCGGTGACGCGACAGGTTCGTGATCAAATCAAGGCCAACGCTGAATTTCGGGACCGTTTCGGAATCCACTGGGACCAGGGGCAGCAGGAATTGTCCCGCCAGTCCGCGCAGTCCGTCAAAGACTTTTATCTCGCGAGAGCGAGGAGCATCTTAAAGCAGCAACTCCCGAAGATGATTTCCTCGGCCTCCAATGGCATGATCGAATCCAATAAGTCACGCCATCAACAGCTCGAAAGAGCATCGTCGGCAAGCCACCGCGTTTCGGGAGCTACGGGTGCGCCGCCAAAGCAGTCGATCATGCAGCCGCCGGGCAAGTTCAAGACCCCCGCCGATTACGCCGCTGAACTCGACCGCGTAACTGCATAAATAAAAGGACTTCTACATGGCTACCAACCAACTATTCCAGCAAAGCGAAGTAGTCCGGCCGAAACTTCAGCCGTGGCTCAACAGCTTTCCAGTCGCTTCCAACCTCGTCGAAAAGGGCGAAGTGGAGCGCGTCGGAGAGCGCGATTACCGTATCCCGGTCAAGTTGCAAAATGCGGGCCGCTACGGAACCATGAACAAAGACGGCGGAGCCTACGGACGCGGCAACGCCATGGCGGGCGACAAGTTGATCTCGTCCTACTTCACCACCCGCATGAACGGTGAATTGACGCAGCTCGCCAAGGACGCCACCGCCTCCAAGCCCATCGCCATCGTCAGCGCCTTCAACGACGCGGTCAAGGGTATGATGGAGCACTACCATCTTCAGGAGGATTTCTCCTTCCACACCGATGGCACGGCACTCATCGCCACCCCGGCCTCCGTCTCCACGGTTTCCGGCAAGAGCGTGTACGTCATGGAAGGCAACCTCAAGGCGTCCTGGATTCGCCGCGGCCAACTCCCCGTGATCTACAGCGCCGCCTATGCCGCGCAAATCTCGACCAGCCTGTACGTGCAAAGCGTGAATTTCAAAACGGGCGCGGTCACAATGAGCGGTACGGTCCCCGGCGCCGCCGCCACCGACCTGTTCTGCTTCGAAGGTGTGACCGGAACCGGCTCCGCTCCGGCATGGAAAAAGGGCCTGGGCTACTTCATCAACAGCTCGACCTCTTCGACCATCCTGGGACTCAGCCAGTCCACCGAACCCGAAGTTCAGTCCAACTTTATCAACGTCGCGGGCGTCATTTCGTGGCAGGCCGGCATGGCGCTGCTCGACATGATGGACGACCGCCGGCCGCAAACCAGTTCTAAGACCATCGGCTTGTGCAACCGTGCACAGCGCGCGCAAATCATGATCCAGGAGATGCAGATTTCCCGGATCGACCGTCAGCCTGGCAAGATGAACCCGGTGGACCTGCTGCCCAATATCAACATGGAGAGCTTCCCGTTCTGCGGACGCGATGTCATGATCGATCCTCAGATGGACCGCTCGAAGTTGATCTTCTGGGATCCCAAGTCCTGGGGTAAAGCGCGGCTGACCGACCTGCACTGGGTCGAGACTTCGGACGGTAAGCGGTTCTACCCGCTATATGCCGCCGATGGCGGACCCGCGGCGGCGGAATGGTTCGGCATGACGCTGGACGAGGATTGGTACTGCTTCGACATCGCCACGACCGGCTTGCTGTACGGCCTGACGCTGCCCTCGAACTACTAAGGAAAAGGGAGAACACACAACATGGCACTTACTACTGCTTTTACCAATCCAATCGGCGGACATCCCGCCCTGCGCGCGCCGGGCTGCATCTTCGTCAATGTGCTCACCGGCGGAGCCACCTACGCCACGGCCACCGGGGGTGTGGCTGTGGATCTCGCTACCATCCTCGCGGCGGCTTCCACCAACGGGATCGCCGTCGCGGACATCATCATCATCGATGGCGCCAGCACGGACGGTTACCGCGCCGTGTTCGCCTTTGCCTCGGGGACCACGTACAACATGCGGCTGTACACCTCGGGCGCCTCGGAGATTGCAGACGGGGCGGTCACCAAGACCGTCAACGCCAAAATCTGGCTCGCTGGCGGATCGCTGTCCTAACGTGATCAGCGCATCAGACTTACGGCGGCTCAACCGGAGGTTCGGCGAGGAGTTCGGGTTCAACCCGCACGGCCAACCGAACTTCCGGTGGTCCCGCACGGAAACACTCTTCCGCTACGTCAGCCATGGTGAGCAGTACGTGCGAACCCCCGGAGGAATCTTTACGCTTCAGAAAAAGTACACTCCGCGCTGTTGGGCGGAGCGCTACGGGAAGTGCTGGATTCTGACCAAGTGGCGGCACTACACGGAAGACGAATGGTACGGCATGGTCAAGGGGGCCATGCCGTACCCCAAGCAAGGCGACTGGGAGCCGGTCGAGACGATCCGGCTGGGCGAGGAGTATCCCGATCACGCCGTCGAACCCAATCTTGACGAAACCCAGCAAGCCTGCGCGGCCATTCGGGCGCATCGGGCGCGGCTGAGCAGTTATCATTACGATCCGCACCAGAACGTATTGGCGCGCGAGATTGAACTTGAGTCCGAGCGTTTACAGCAATCAAAAGTCAACTCCATCCTGAGCGGTATTGATTCCGAGCTGAGGGACTTGACACCCGCTTTTGGGAACGACCCCGGCACCCACGGCGGGCCTTTGGAATTTATGTCGGGCAGAAAAGGAAAACCTCATGTCAACAGCAGCAGCGCCTCTTGAACTACAGGGCGCTTACGTCCCTCCGCAGCGAATCACCATCGCGTCAATCTACCCCATCGAGTGCGTGACTCACATTGCGCGGCGCGCGCCGAAGCAGAGTTTTCCGGTTCCGGCAGGGACCAAGGAAAAGCCGGGGCTCTTGGTGGTTGAGGATACATGGGAATCCGGTGGGACGCTGGACAAGCCGGTTAACCACCGGATCCTGGCACAGCACACGGCCAAGCATATCGTGGACGACCTTACGGTTTATCTGTTCGAGGCTCACGCGGCGTCGCGGTCCTATCCGGGCATCTTCATTTGCGCGGGCGACTATCCCACGCCGGAGGAGATCGCGGATGCGGAAGGGTGCCAGCACCGATACTACCAACGGCTCATTCAGCAGGCCCGCAAGCTCGCGTTTGATAAGCGCCCCCAGGATATCCAGGACAAGCACCGCATGGCCGCGCGCGCCGAGGGTGTCACTGGCGAGGACTGGATGCAGGAAATCAGCAAGGACTCCAAAAAGAAGTGTTCCTGGTGTAGCGAATTCATCGATCAGACCGCGCGGCGGTGTCCCAAGTGTTCCGGGTTCCAGACCGCTGAAGACGCGGCGGCGTGGGAGAAGATGAGCGGCAAGCCTGCTGCGCCCGCGATTCCCGTTCCGCCGGTTCAGCAACACGCGAAGGGATAAGTGGCACAAGAGACATACGAATCTTGCTGCATCCTGATCCGTCAATTGCTCGGTGACGACGACGAGGCCGGAGGCGACATTTTCACGAACGAAAAGATTCGCCCGGCCTTTAATTCCGCGTGGGATGAGCTGATGCTAATGCAAACCAACGATCAGGTTCCTGCTGCGGAGCGCATCTGGTTCCACACGCTGCCCGCTAACACGGCAGTGCTCTATCCCGAACAAGCCAGTATTACTGATCTTGGTTCGTTAGTGCGACTGGAGGAACGTCCGGTCGGCACCAGCACCGCGATTACGGGAGCAGTGACGGATAGCGGAGCGATCAAGGTCACGGCCACAGCTCACGGGCTAACGGGCACGCCTGAGGTGTTCGTCGAAGACGTGGCGGGGGTACCGGCCAACGGGCGGTTCTTTGCCGACGTCGTTGACGCCAACAATCTTCGTCTCCGAGGCTCAATCTTTAGCGGCACGTATACGTCGGGCGGGTTCGTCACCACCAACACGGGGCGGTTTACGCCGGTGAATCTCCGCGAAGACCTGAACGATCGCGCGGCAGACGATCTGTTGCGCGAGTATCAGTGGCGCGAGGGTGCATTCCAGTTCGTCGGTGCCACCAACGCCGTTCAGTTGCGGATTACCTATCGCGCGGACGGAACCGCACCGGTGACGGGGAGCCTGATATATCAAGGCATCAAGAACTCTCTCGCCTGGCGCGCGGCTTCGATTCTGGCATCATCCAACAATCGTGGCGCTGCGGAAGTGCAGCGGTTGGATGTGGAAGCGCGGGGACCGGAACTGGATGGACACGCAGGTCACTACTGGGTGTACCTGTCCAACCTCGTGAGGCAATTACAACGGGTCCGCTTTGAGCGTCCGGTTCGACCGCCGGAGCATTTGGAAAGTATCTACTACCCAACGAGCTGGTAACAAAAAGGAGATCACGATGGCGACAAGAAATTTGGAACAGGCTCCCAATCGGGCGGCCCTGAAGTATTGGCAAGGACACGATGTAACGGGCTTTGAACAGCCGCCCAATCTGCTGAACAACGAGAGTCTGCTGGCGATCAACGCGGCGGGCACTGGAACGGTGGCGCTCATCAAGGCCAATGCTTCGGATCAGATCGTATTCGGCGCGGCGCCGGCCGCCGCCTCATTTACCCAGGCGGCGCTAGAGCCATCCTCGACGATTGGCCTGAGTGTGCCGCGATTGGCACACGCGCGCTACTCGTTCGCGGTCGATGGTGGGGTTACGGGCCTTATCACTCCGGCGTCGACTGCCGTCATCCCCGCGCTGGCGATTATGATTGCCGGTACGGTCAACGTGACGGGCGCCGTAACGTCCTTGGGGTCGGCTACCCTAGCGGTAGGTACGTCGGCTGGGTCTTCCGCCAGCTCGTTGCTGGCCGCGACAGCCAAAGCCTCGCTGGGCACTGGCGTACTGCTGCCGATCGTCCCAACGATTGCGGTACCGGTCAAGATGTCGGCCGCCGGGAGCATCACGGTCACCGTTGGTACTGCTGACTTGACCGGTGGAATCGTTGAGGTGTTTGTTCTCTATTACACGGCAATTGCGTAACGTGTAATGCGCGACTACCCCTCCGTCAGAATTAATAACTTCGGCGGACCAACTCGCAACGCATTGGCGACCCGCAATATGCGGTTCGCCGCAGCAGACCAAGATTCTACGCCTGTGCCCACGATGAAGGTGCGCACGCGCGAGGGACATGAGGTCGTGTGGACACCAAACCTCGCCGTCAAGTCCATGTACAACTTCAACGTCACGGACCCCATCCTTGGCGTGCCGGTAAACTGGGTCTTTTTCCTCACGCTGGGCGAATTCAAGATGCACGACGTTGTTAGCGGCAACGATTTTGCAATCACACCAGGGATCTCAGTCA
>Ga0134121_10004300_pt1 | contig 11696 bp, 12 predicted proteins | sample KB301_FD_96463 | JGI IMG/M metagenome (GOLD analysis project Ga0134121, IMG submission 96463) | Terrestrial soil microbial communities without Nitrogen fertilizer from Kellogg Biological Station, Michigan, USA - KB3-0-1 | ecosystem: Environmental > Terrestrial > Soil > Unclassified ...
CTCCGGGGCTGCCTCTCCACCTCTGGGGCGTCAGTGCGGGGGGATATTGGGCGCACCCGGTCCTCGCCCGCACCCGGCTGGTGACAGGAGCCATGTTCGAGGACGTGGCGCCGCACCTGCTCGAATGGTCCCGGCGGGTCGCCCCACAGCGCTGGCCGGCCTACCTGGTCTTCGAGCGCGTGCTGCGGACCGCCTATCGCTACCTGGACATGCGGCGGCACGCGGAAGCCTTTTCCGTGCGGGCGGTCACCTACGTCAGCGGTGCGCGGGACAAGGGCGTCCGTCCGCCCGACACCCAGGAGCTCGCCGTCCGCGCGAACGCCCGCGTCCGGATCATCGAAGGGGCCAGGCACCTCGAATCCATCAAGCTCGCCAACCGGGAGATCCTCGCCCTGGCGCTCGACACGTTCGCGCGGGCGGAGGAACAGCCCGAGCTCTCCTTGCCCCCTCCCGCACCATTGAATAAGCTGCGCCTCGGAGCCGAGCCGGACGTCTCCGGCCAAAGTCCTTCGAGGTGCCACGCATGCATGGAGCCGCGCGCCGTTCCGTTCTCTTCGCAGCCGTTCTCCTTCTCTCCCTGACCGCGGCCTCGGCTGCCGCTCCCCCCGCCGCGCTGCAGGACCCGGACGGGCTCTCGGCTCTCAAATACCGGCTCCTCGGCCCGGCCTGGGGCGGGCGCGTGTCCCGGGTGGCGAGCATCCCGGGCAATCCCAGCGTCTATTTCGCGGCCACCGCCTCGGGCGGCGTCTGGAAGTCCGAGGACGGCGGGCTCTCCTGGAACCCGGTCTTCGACGACCAGCCGATCTCGTCGATCGGCTCGATCGCCGTCGCACCCTCCGATCCCAATGTCGTCTACATCGGCTCCGGCGAGGCCAACATCCGCGGCAACGTGGGGGCCGGCAACGGTATCTACAAGTCGACCGACGGCGGCAAGACCTGGACCCACGTGTGGACCCAGGAAGGGCAGATCGGCACCATGGTCGTCCACCCGCACAACCCGGACATCGCCTTCGCCGCCGTCCTCGGCCACGCGTTCGGACCCAATCCCGAGCGCGGCGTCTACCGCACCACCGACGGCGGCAGGACCTGGAAGCAGGTGCTCAAGAAGGACGCCGACACCGGCGCCTCGGACGTAGCGCTCGATCCCTCCAATCCGCACATCGTCTTCGCCGGCCTCTGGCAGGCCCGCCGCCGCCCCTGGGAGATGACCAGCGGCGGCCCCGGAAGCGGGCTCTGGATCTCCAGGGACGGCGGCGACACCTGGAAGCAGCTCACCGGCAACGGCCTCCCCGAAGGCACCTGGGGCAAGGTCGGCGTGGCCGTGGCCCCGTCCGACGGCCGGCGCGTCTACGCCATCATCGAGGCCGAGAAGGGGGGCCTCTTCCGCTCCGACGACGGCGGCGAAAACTGGGAGCTGGCGACCGCCTACCGCGGGCTCCGGCAGCGCGCCTGGTACTACTCCACCCTGACCGTCTCGCCGGTGAACCCGGACGAGGTCTGGGCTCCCTCGGTGGCCATGTACCAGAGCATCGACGGCGGCCACAACTTCCGGCAGGTCCGCACCATCCATCACGGCGACCATCACGACGTATGGATCGATCCGAAGAATCCCAAGCGGATCATCGCCGCCCACGACGGCGGAGTCGACATTTCCACCGACGGCGGCGCCAGCTGGTTCCAGCCCCCTCTGCCGATCGGCCAGCTCTACCACATCTCGGTGGACAACCGGGTGCCGTTCCACGTCGCGGGCGCGCTCCAGGACATCGGCACGACCCAGGGCCCCAGCGACTCGCTGACCAGCGGCGGCATCCGCAACTCCGAATGGCATGACGTGGGCGGCGGCGAAGCCGGCTGGGTGGTCTCCGATCCGTCCGACCCGAACATCGTCTATGCGGGCGAATACCTGGGCATCATGACCCGCTACGACCACCGTACAGGAGAGGTGCGGAACGTCAGCGCCTGGCCGGACAACCCGTCCGGCTGGGCCGGCAAGGACATGCGCTACCGCTTCCAGTGGACCGCGCCGATCGCGGTCTCGCCGCACGACCCCAAGGTCGTCTATCACGGCGCCAACGTCCTCTTCCGCACCACGGACGGCGGCCAGACCTGGACGGCCATCAGCGGCGACCTGACGCGCAACGACAAGACCAAGGAGCAATGGTCCGGCGGCCCGATCACCGGCGACAACACCGGCGTCGAGACCTACTGCACCCTCTTCGTCGTCGCCGAGTCCCCCCGGCAGGCCGGCCTGATCTGGGCGGGCACCGACGACGGCCTGGTCCACGTCACCGAGGACGGCGGCAAGAGCTGGCAGAACGTCACCGCCAACGTCCCCGGCCTCCCCGAGTGGGGGACGGTCAGCATGATCGAGCCCTCGCACTTCGACGCCAGGACCGCCTATCTGGTGGTCGACGCCCACCGGCTCGACGACATGCGCCCGTACCTCTGGAAGACCACCGACCTGGGCCGCAGCTGGAAGCGCCTCGACGGCAGCCTGCCCAAGGACGTCTATCTACATTCCGTGCGCGAAGACCCCGCACAGCAGGGCACGCTCTACCTGGGGACCGAGCGCGGCGTCGCCTTCTCTACCGACGACGGCTCCACCTGGCACTCCCTGCACCTGAACCTCCCCACCGTCGCGGTGCACGACCTGCAGGTCAAGGACGACCATCTGGTGCTGGGCACCCACGGCCGGTCCGCCTGGATCTTCGACGACCTTTCGGTGGTCCGCGCCCTGAAGCAGATCGAATCCAAGGACGCCGAAGCCAAGGGTCTCTCTCTGTTTCCCGCCCCCGACGTGGTCCGCTGGACCCTCGAATCCGTCCCGAGCCTCGGCTGGACGGGCACCAATCCGCCGCGCGGCGCCCGGATCTATTACTGGCTGAAGGACGAGCCCAAGGGCGATATCAAGCTGGAGGTCCTGGACACCTCGGGCCGCGTGGTGAACACCATGACCAGCAAGGCGCCGGAGGTCACCGGCAGCAGCGAGTACGTGGACGACGAGAAGGAAGGCCTCGCCCAACTCGCCCTGCCCAAGGGCAAGGGCGTGCAGCGCGCCGTCTGGCCGCTGCTCTGGGATGGCGCCGAGATGATCCCGAATTCCAAGCTCGACTCGGGCTTTCCGCTGATCGGCCCCACGGCGCTCCCCGGCACCTACACCCTGCGGTTGACGGTCGACGGCAAGACCGCCACGACTCCGCTCGAGGTCCTTCCCGATCCGCGCTCCACGGACTCGCCCCAGGACCTGGAGGCACAGCTCCGTTTCGCTCTCGACGTGCGCGACGAGATCACGCGCCTGACGCGGACCGAGCAGCGGCTCCAGAGCGTCCGCCGGCAACTCGCGGCCCGCAACGACCTGCTGGCCAAGGAGCCCGGCGCGGCGGACCTGATCACCTCTTCCAAGGACCTCATTGCGAAGCTCGACACCATCGACGAGAAGCTGCACAACCCCAAGGCCGAGATCACCTACGACGTCCTGGCCATGCGCGGGGGCGCCATGCTCTACTCGCGCCTCTCTCCCCTGTTCGACTTCGTCAAGACCGGCGACGGCGCGCCGACGCAAGGCATGCGCGACGTCCTCGCCGCCTACAGGCAGGAGCTGGCGACCCAGGAGGCCGCGCTCGCCGCGCTGCTCGACAAAGACCTGGCGAATCTCAACGCCGCGGCCGCCAAGCTGGGGTATCCGGCAGTGTGGGTTTCAGTCCCGGCCAAGTGAGAACCGGCGGACCACGAGCGCCATGGGCAGCCCGACGCAGAACATGTGGACGGTCAATCCGACCGGTGAGTAGGGGATCTTGAACGGAGCCGCGGAGAGCGGCACCACGACCGCATTCATGAACACCCACACCGCGATACCGTAGAGCGGGCCGCACACGAAAGCATGGTCGACCAGGAACCTCAGCTTCCGGCTCGCCAGGAAATAGACGGTGGTCGCCCCGTAGGCGATGACGTATTGCAGCAGCAGGCCGAGGGCGGCGGTGGCCGCCCCACCCTCGAACGAGGACTGGCCCAACAGCCCGCTGGCGACCGATTGGAGGACCCACGCCGGGCTCACTCCCCGCCGGATGTAGCTGACCAGGCACGCCGCCGTGATGTCGCAAGTCCCGGCGATCAGACCACCCCAGAAGATCGCCCGGTAATCCCGCGTCCTTCCCAAGGAAGACTCTGCGATTTCCATGAGCGGTCAGCCTGCAAACCGGTTGCCAGAGGGATTCGATTCGGAAAGGGCTGACCTGCCGTAAGTTACGTGGCACGAGAGGAGAGAGGACCAACAAGGTAATTCAAATCCCTGAATCAGGGCATCCAGAATTCTGGTATCAGCTTCCTTTGAAAGGAGAGCGAACTGCGCACCGCCGGCCCTTCCTGCCCGACGGGCCGGGAGCCGGAATCCGGTTTTTTCTTGAGACGGGGCCGAGCCAAGCGTGACGGCGAACGTCTTGCCGCTTCAACGGCGGATGGCGAGGCCAGCCGTCCGGTGCAAGCGAGGGTTCGGCGGCGTCTCCGGTGGAGGTTGTACTGCCTGTGGCAAGAGCTTCTCCTGCTCCTTGAGGTCCCGATAGAAGGCTTCGAAATCGAAGTTGTACTGGGCCATCTGCTCCGCACGCAGCCGATCAAGCTCATCGACGATGGGGTCAGTGATCATGAGGATTCTCCAAGCAACTCTTCGGGTGTACAGATATACGGTAGCACCACACCCAAGGGCTCACAGACTAACCCAATCCGCGGTAGAATCTCCGCATTCGCGATGTGGTTACAGTTCCAGGTGAGGAGATAATCGACCTGATGCACAGCAGCCGTTGCGATGTGCAGGGCATCGGGGTAGGCCGCCTGGGGCAAAAGCCCTTTCTGAACAATTGTGACTGCCAATTTCTGTGCTGAAGCAGTCACCTCCAACAGAGGAATTCCTTCAAGGATAGCGAGCCGCCTGGCGGCCGACTCCGGGTTTCCCAGGCGAGCCTCGTTCACGACCACAAGCGAGGCAACAAGGTCAAAATCGTGTCGGCGTCGCTCCCACCAGTCGAGCGAGATCTGTTGATGAGCCGCCGCGACGACATCCCTACTCGGCCTAGCTGTGAGATAGCCGACCATGGAGGTCTCGATGTAGACCCGTGCCTTCATGAGAGGATCTTAGCATAGCCCTCAACTCCGGAGGGAGGATTCGATGCGCTGTACGAGCCCGGCCAGGCCGTTCAGAGGAACGGAAACTCCCGGTAGGGAGAGGTGTGGGTCGTTCAGGCGGGAAGCTCGCAAGGCGCTGTGGGAGGCCTACGCCTGGTTTGTGGCGGCCTTCCGGGAGGCTGCTGAGAAGCTCCGGAATGGAGACCGCGCCGCAAAATTTCCAATCGGGAGCTTTCCGCCTCATCTTCCCTTCGTCTCAGGCGCACTGACCTGAGACACCGCCCGAGCCGCAGTTCCGATCCGACAATTACGATCTTTTGATCGGCTCCTGACCAGTGAGCCGTCGAAGTCGCGCGTACCCACTCACCGGTGGTTGGGTAGGAAGGAGCCTGCCAACCATGGAAAGCCGGTGAGCTGCGAATAGAAACGGCGAGAGGCTGGCCGATCGCTCCTCTGGAACGGCTCTCTTGGCTGGAAATCGCGGTGATAGCCGCCGGCGGACTGGCGGATGCTCAGGGATGCTTCAGTAAAAGGGTGGACCTTATGAGGGCGAAGAGCATCAAGAGATCGTGACGGCGTTCGATGGCAGTCTTCTCACCCACCTAAGTAACCCTCTTTCAATGCATAACGCTGCGGGCCTAACCGGCGACGCCGCGTAGCGGTGTCGTCCGGTTGAGGCCTAGTGTTATGCGCAGCCGCTTCAAGCCGAGCTGTAAATGGCACGCCACTCCTTTGCCTTATCTTCCATACGCGATACGACACTATCGGATGCTACTGCATTTTCTAGGCCAAATAGTGCTCCAATATCATGAGACTCAATATCTAGGGGGAGCCTCGGCTTATCGGTAATCCTTCTCGCAGAGATCGAAAGCATATCGATTAGGTCATTGTATACAACATAGTCCAAGGCGATCTTCCCCACGCCAACAACCTCACGTCTTCCCACCGCTGTTATTTCAGATAATGCGGCGGCAGAAAGATATTTCCTTGTTGTCACGATCAGTCCGCACGGAACTCCGCGAGCCAACAGTGTGCCGGCTAATTCTCTTACAACGTTGACACTCTCGGCCCTGTTGCTATCTCGCCGCCACTTGACTTGTATAATCGTTTGGATCTTGTCGTTGACAACGATATAGCTATCTATGCCGCCATCCCCGCGCCCCCCTAGCGATTGAACCTCGCATTCCAGTCGTTCGGCAAGCAGGCGCGCGACGACCTTCTCTGCCTTAAAAGGGCTAATTCTTGTTAATAGAGCTGAGTTCTCGTTGAGGTAAGGGAGAAGGGCGGCAACAGGCACATGCTCGGACTCGAGTGGATGCTTACGCAAGGCACCAAAAACACCAAGATCAAGATCGGAGAACCCTGCCTCATTGAAGAAATGGCCAGACCAGAAGCCACATGATAGGCAAAGGAACACGTAATACCAAAACATCGAGTATCTTTCGTCATCCATTCCGGGAAGATCCGTGAAGTCTTCAACAAAGTCCATCCGGGAGGAACAGATGGGACACTTGCGTTGCCTCCGGAGCTCCGAACGAGGTGGGCCTAAACGATAACGGGATCTCGTCCTCCATAAGAAGATCTCTCGTCTGTCGTGGACTGCAATTCGCGGCACCGAGTTATCCATCTATCTACCCCTACCTATGCACGCGCATAACGGCTATGAGCCTAAGCGGTGGCGTCAGCCGTCCGCTTGAGGCCTTGAGTTGGGCGCTTACACGAGCCTACACCCTCACGAACCCAATAGTTAAGAAATCCTTTCGGCGTACAACGTTCCCACATTCACGGCAGTTGCGGAGGCTTCAGTGACCTGAAGTTCCTCAGAGCCATTGATTAGAAGAACGGCTGTCCAAGCGTAACCAACGACGATCCCATCCTCATCCTCCAGCCTCCAGACACTTCTTGCAGGAAGGATATCTCCGATCCCTCCGCCAGCGCCATACTCCATTAGATGCTCTTGGATGAACTCCCTTAGGTTGGCAGGGATCCAAAAGGGTGTGTCTTCTTCGATTGTTCTCATTGTGTTCAGGTAGCGCATTGCGTCCAACGAAGCGTGGCGCCAGTCATCCGCTTGCCCGGGGTTGGGCAGTTTACCTCACAAGGAGTTCTCAAGGGATCGCATTCCCTGACGGATAACACGGACGTCGTCTTCGAACTGCGCCTGGCAGTCCCGCAGGTACGTGATTAGCTCGGGGACCTCTTGAATTTTGAGCGCCGCACCTCTTTTGCTGAGTTCACGCAAGAAGACATCGAAATCTTCTTCTAGGTCACGCTCCTTATGTTGGATTTGGTCAAGCAGGCGCTCCAATTGCTTCCTCTGGAAGAGTCTTAACGAAAATCCCTTGAGGCTTAGAATCGTTCGCAGCTCTGCCCGGACCTTTCCCAGGCCAGTACAGACACCACCTAGCCGAAAGTCGCCCAAGAGATTGGGAGCTGAGACAAGCTCCTTTCTTAAGGCTTTCAGGTCATCACTTTCTAGGATTAACTTTCCGCAGCGAGTCGTTACCAAGTTGAGTGCCTGACTCACTGCCTCAGCAAGCGTTGTCACTGCGACCAAGATTTCCTCACGATGTTTACGTTGTTTCTCAGGTACCTCACCCAAGGCTGCCGGCAAGGCCTTCATTGCATCTACAAGATCAGAAACGATGGGAATGGATGCCATGCTCCCCTCCTGTTAACTGTGAAACGCCAGACGCCCAATCGGGATAGGGGGAGCCCTCACGGGCCCCCTCCTCCCACACCACCGTGCATACGGGTCACGTACACGGCGGTTCGGCTGATTTAGTCGGCCTCTCTTGCCATTCGCCTCTCTCGGCGAACTGCCGCCGCGGGAACTGACGTCGGATGGCTCCGACTCCCGCTTCAGCCGGTTCGAGTGGCAAACCGGAGCGTCCTTCTCCGTACCCCAACCCCGGCTTCATCCTCTGGACAAGCCAGAGGCAGCTTGCGCTGCTTGACAGATGCAATGCCGGACAGCTCGGCACGGAACGACCACTCCTCTCATTCACCCCGGTCTTAACGGGGCACCGTTCGGGCCTTCAAGGCTTACGCCTCTACTATGCCCTCTGCTGACTTCTGCCCGGTGGTCAGGAGGGATTGCTCCCCCCTCAGTTCGGCTCCCACCGAACACCGAGCAGATCTCCCAGGGTAAGACACAGAACTTTCCCTGCATAAGCGCCAGATTTATAAAGCCCACCCCATCGCAGAAGGAGGACTTCGCTGTTCCGTGCCAGCTCGTCCCGGATGGACCACACCTCATATCTGGTTCCTGTTCGTCGCCCCGCAGTTTTGGAATCAGGCTTCCTTCAGACCCCACCTCACGATGACGCCCTTGCCTTATCCTAGCCTTCGGCTCTGCGAACACCTGGCAGAGGACTTTCACCTCTTCAGTTCTGTGCCATGCCTGGCACACACGATACTCGAGTTCAGCGGCGCGCGCTTCTGGCGCGTCCGCTGCAACGAGGGGTTAGGCGGCAACATGGCGACGCCTCAACGTAGCTTGCGGCGCGAAACCCTTGCCGCGATAGCGCCCACCGCGAGTGCGCAGGCGCTCGCCAAGCCAATAGCCGTTGCGAATGTCAGAGAGATGAAATCGCGCACACCTTTGCAGGTCCATTGCGCCGCTATCCACACGCCGTCGTGATTGAGGCAGTCCAGGCTGGCGAACAAGCGGAGAGCCGCGAGTGCCAGCATGAACGCTGCGGCAGCACAGGCAATAACAATTGCTGGGCGAGCAACCGACATTGATTTGCCGCCTAACCTCTATATCGGCGTCTTTGGCCGCCTCATTTACGACCGTCCCGCTCTCCTTGTCTCTCCGCCAAGCGCCGCAGAGAACCTCCAAAGCATCTGAATGCGCTCAACTTACGCCTCCTGCTTATCGAAGTCAAGCGCGAGAGCTGCTGGCCCTATGGATTCGACGCCTCCATCCCCCGAAGTGCGTTTCCGCGGGGAGCTGGAAGGCTTAGGACCGGCGATAAGCATTCCCGCCCCGAGGGCAGTTTAGGCGACCATGAAGGAGTCGGGCAGAAATCCGGTAAGCGGCTCCCTGACAATGGATTGGCTCGAAGCCTGGAAGGTTGGGCGGTGACTTACACGACCTGACGACTGAGAGAAGGCGGCTGTTCCAAGGAAGCCTTCTGACATTGCCTCCGTCGTCGCCAGCCGATCCCCTGGACCAGATGGCGGATCGAGCGCGAGGTGGCGACGAACCGTTCAGAAGACCAGCGGGTGGACCACGCACGCCCTCACCGCGTGTAGAGCGCCTCGTGGTACGCCCGGCCTTCCTCGACCAGGCGGATGCGGCCGGCGGCGGCCATGCGGCGGAGCGCGGTGGCCACGTTGCGGACCTGGGCCGGCCGGCTCAGATGTTTGCCGTAGCGCTGGTTGATCTCGCGGGCGATGGACGCTCCGCCAAACGTCTCGGTGGGGTCCTTGGTCTCCATCACGCGGGCCGCGAGATTGCTGACACGGATCGATGCGCCCGGCGGAAGATCGTCCTTCGGGGTCGCTGGCGGGATGCGGGAGCGGGCCACGAGCTCTCCCGCCGCCTCGGCCGCCGTCCGGTACGCCTCCAGCCGCTCGCGGGCGGTGGCGAGCTCGGCGGCGTGGGTTGCCCGCTGCTCGCGATGGTAGACCTCGCGCTCCGCGTGATGCGCCTCCTGGCTCTCATGATGCTTCACGCACGCCTCGAGGTCGGTCAGGAGCTTCCAAACAGACATCTCTTGTCGCATTGCACTCTCCTCTTCCGTCGTTGCACCGCTCGAACGTCGCAACCGAGGGCGTGAGCCCCTCATTGCACCGGAGAACCGTCGCAATGAACCTCCTGACCGGCGCAACGATCCGGTGCAAGCCACCATTGTACCTCTCCAACGTGACGCAGAACAGGGGAAACCTGCCTTTGCACCGGTACATTGCGACATTGCACCGCTTCCATCGAGCTCTTCTCCGCCCGGCCGGGCCACGCGATAGCTCCAACCGTCGCGGATACAGGTGCAACGGCTCGGAGAACCTCTGGACTGTCGCAACGATCGCGACCAACGGCGCAAAATAGACATCCATTGCGCCATTTATCGGGTACATTGGCGCAAAGTACCGATCCCGCGAGCCGGTGGACGAGATCGTTGCGCCGTTCTGCCGGTACAATGTCGCGAATCTCCAGCTCATTGCGACAACCAAAGAGTCCGTTGCGCCACTGAAAGGAAGCACGGCGGTGTCGAGGCTGATAATTGCGCCGTCCGATAGGTCCGACGCGCCACTGCTCCGGTACATTGCGCCGATGTACCGGTACAATGCGACGTTGTACCGGTACATTGCGCCGTTGCACCAGTGCAATGCGCCATTGCACCGGTACAATGGCGCGTTGCACCGGTACGTTGCGCCGATGCACAGGTACGTTGCGCTGTTAGAAAGGCCTCTTAGGCGCTGGACGCTCGCCGGCTCCTTCGCGCGGTGATCCCGGCCTGGATGGCGATACCCAGGACGGTGAGCCCGATGAGGACCAGATTGCTGTTGCCGGGACTGACGCCGAGGGCGTCGACGATCAGGCCGGCCCCGACCAGGGAGGACAGGAAGATCAGAGCGCCTTCGAAAAGCCAGAGGGAGAGCGCTCCCACCACGATCCCGCCGACGACGAAGACCAGCACATCGGCGAGCCCGGGCTGGGAAAGGTCGACCCCGAGGAGGTCCGCGGCGAAGAACCCGCCGACCAGGAAGCCAGCCAGCATCACGGCGAAGCGTTGCAGCACGACCGCCAGGAACATCCCTGCGAGGCCGAAGAGTGCCGCGACGAGCCACTGGATCCACTCCGGCTGTCCGGAGAGGAACACCGGAGCGAAGCGGAGCCCCGCGAAGAAGCCGACGAGACCCACGAACAGCCAGAACAGGCGCCGTCCCGCGATCAGCAGGATCGCCCCCGCGACGAGAGACAGGATTCCGGCCGGTGCTTCGATCATGCCTCACCTCCCGCTACTGGATACGTGAGTTGCCCGCGGAAGTTGGCGTGCGGTTGGGCGCGGGCGTCAATTCGCAAACCCGTCTTCCAAGCGATCCGCGAGGAGAGGTGGTGTGCTCGCGAGACAGATCGCTCGGCTCGCCAGATAGATGGCTCGGCAGACGCGGGACTACCGCCGTCGAGCTCGGCCGCGAGCGGCCTTCACCGGAGGCTCCGGGCACCCCAGGGTCTTGAGCAGCTTACGAAATGACCTCGAGTTCTTCCGGGCGCGCTCCGGGTCGAGCTTACCGCAGATCTTGATCGCGCCGGCCTTCTTGTCGTAGGCCCGCTTCTGGGAGCACGCCTTTAAGAGCTCGTAAGCGTCCACCGTGTCAGCGCGCCCCGGCACCACCTGCTTCTCGATCCGCTCGACATGCTCGAAGAGCCCAGGCAAATCCCGGAGCGCCTGGGGGTCGGCTACCAGCCAGTTCTCGAGCTTCGTCACCTTCAAGACGACCCGCACGTCGGCGGTGCCCGAGCGCCCCTGCACCTCCCGCTCGATCTGCTGGGCCAGTTCCCCGGAGCATTCGGGGCGAGTCTCCTTGTCGATCAACAGAACGATCAGGTCGACGTCTTTGGCGAGCAG
>Ga0134121_10004301_pt1 | contig 11695 bp, 9 predicted proteins | sample KB301_FD_96463 | JGI IMG/M metagenome (GOLD analysis project Ga0134121, IMG submission 96463) | Terrestrial soil microbial communities without Nitrogen fertilizer from Kellogg Biological Station, Michigan, USA - KB3-0-1 | ecosystem: Environmental > Terrestrial > Soil > Unclassified ...
TACAGCGACGCCCTCGGCATTCTCGGCGCGCGCAACCAATTCGCCAGAACTCAACACCGCGGCCCGCTTCAGGCGCGCGGATTCTTTCCACGACTCGGGTTTTTGTGCGAGTGCGGGCAAGCGCAAGAGGGCGTGCTTGTTGGTCACCCAGTTCCAAGGGATCCAGAAAAATTCGTCCTGGAGCCGGGCGGAAATCTGCTGCCATCCGGATGCAGAAGCGGGGTCGAAGCTCGAAACAGCAAGGCATTTGATGAGCGTGGCTGCGGAGAGAAACTTGTTTTCGCGGACCCGCTTCACGATTTCGCACGGGATGAAGCCCGGAAAGATCAGCAGCACCTCGTCGGCGCCGGCCCGGCTCGCGGTCGCGATGGCGCGAATAAGTAAGGGCACGCCGCCGATCTCGCGGAACAGCAATTCTTCGGCGTCTCGCCCACCTCGTGACTCCGGAATGCTCAGGATTGCTTGCATGGGAGTAAGGCTCCGTTAGGACCTTGGTCGCGGGTCAGCTTCCGCGAACGCCAGGCGAACCAGCTGAGGCCAAGAACACACCACAGGAGGTCACGAAATCTCCGGGTTAGTGCGAGAACCACACCGGCGGCTGGAGAAAGTCCGAATGCGGCGAACGCGGCGGCGGTGCCGCCCTCGTCGGCTCCAATCCGCGCCGGGAGCCATCCCGCGACCATTTTGGTGACGCGGGTGGCGGTTTCGATTCCGAGGAGCATGGGAAGATGGATGGGAAGCCTCGCGTACGACAACACGACCGCCGTTTCCGCGACAAGAAGAGCCTGGCAGAGCAAATCGAGATACAGCATCGAGCGCGCAGAGAGCGGATGGCGTGTGCGAAAGGTGCGAATTTCTTCTTCGAGCGCCGCGCCTTTCCGCAGCCAACCGGGGGCGCGTTCGCCCAAAGCCGCAACCAATCTTTGCAGCAGAGGCTTCTGGCGAACGAGAAGGGTAAGCAGCAGGGCGAAGAGGAGGGCAACTCCGACAAGTGTTCGCGCATTCTGCGAGCCGGCGAGCAGAATTGCCGCGGCGACGCAACCCGCAAGTCCCAAAACCGCCGACGTAAACCAGTAAATGCCGGTGTCCGCCAGAGTCGCGGTAGCCGAAGCGTTCCAGTTTCCTTTGAGCAGGTTGATCTTCATGGGCTCGGACAAGGCGGGACCGAGCACGGACAGATAACCCATCGATTGCGAAGCAAGCCGAATCCCGAGAAGCTCGCTGAACGTGGCCTTCACGCCTTCTTGCTGGAGTGCGATCCGCCAAGCGTGGGTCTGAAGCACGAGTCGCATGAAGCTGACGGCGACGAGAACAGGTATCGCGCGCGACGCGGTCATCAGCTGGTGCACGACTGCGGTCCAGCCGATTCGCGAGGCGACGAAGGCGAGCAGGCCAAACCCTGCGACGATGAGAATGGTGTCGCAGCGTTTCATTGCTGTTGGAACCCCTGGGTGGTAATGGCGATACCTTCCGCAAACTGCGTGGCGTTGGGCTTGTAGTCGAAATACTCGATGGTGAGATCGGTTCGGCCGAAGATGTGCGCGTCGGTGACGCTTTCGGTCGAGAGAGGGAACCAGAACCCACCTTGCTTCTCATAGGTGTGGACAAAATGTATGTGCTTGGTCCAGAAGGACGGATTCTTTGCAGGGTTTCCTTCGGCGCGGACCAGAGCATAGTCCTCGGTATCCACCCAGATTCGCCCTTCGAACAAGAGCTTGTCCTTGCGTTTTGGCTTAACGTCGATCGCGTAGGTAGGCCGGTCGCCGACAACGAGGCCGACCATGTGAAATTCGTAGTTGTCGGAACAGAGGCGCGTTTTCTCTCGTGCTTCAGGAGCCGACGTCTGTGACTCGGACTCCAGCATCTTGCGCAGTACGTGCTTCTGGGCAGCCTTCCATCCTTGCTCGGAGAGAATCTCGAAATGCTTGGTGCCATCGGAGTCGCCGTTCACGCGCACGAGCATTTCAGCGCGCTTATTCATGCCATCGTTTTCAAGAACGTAACGGCGTATCCCCGCATAGCCCTGGGTCAGTATCTGGCGGTGCGCATCGCGCTGAACCATCCGCTCGACAACTTCGCTGGCGGTGGGCAGCGAAGTATCTTGGGCCGCGGAAAGCGCTGCGGCCGGAAGGAGAAACAGAACGACTGCCAACAAAACGTGATGTTTCATGATCAGAACTCCAGTACGAATTTCCCGCGGTATTCCCGCCAGGCTGAATTGAAGAATCCATCGAACCGCGCGCTCGCCAGGTTGTTCTGAACGTCCCGCGGGTTGAAGTGATTGAAGAGGTTGAAAACGCCAACGCCGACTCGCGCATGCAAGTGGCGATCGCCGAAGGGCAAAGCGACCGGTCGCGTAACCTGAAGGTCGAACGACGAGAAACGTGGGAAGCGATTGACGTTGCGCGGCCCAACGTACTCGCGGAATTCGTTTTCGACGGAATAGGGAAAGCCTGTGTGCAGCTCATAGACCGGCACGAGGGTCAGCTTCAGGGGGCCGGCGAGAGTAGCCCAGAAGAGGAAGCGATTCGGGGCGTCGAACGACAAACGACCGCGGCCATTTGCCTGAATGACCGGCTGCGCGAGGTTGCCGAAGAACTGATTGAGATCGTTCAAGTCGCCGAATGCACGCGACCGGACGTACGAAACATTGAAGACGTTCTGGCGCAGCTTGTAGCGGGCCGTCCATTGGAACTCCCGGTAGGAACTGTTGCCGCCGTTCGAAAGCTCGATCGCGCCTGTGGTCCGGTTCGCGACGGGTGAAACGACGAAGTCGTCCGTCGTATGCCGCTGTTCGTAAGCGAAACGCAGGAGCAGGTTTCGCGTAACCTCGCGGTCAAGTTCCAGGTTCCATGAAACGCTGCGAGGATTTCGGATTGGGCCGGCGAATCTGTTTTCGTAGAATGTGGAAGTCGAAGCGGCGCCGTTTTCCCCGAGGAGGGTGACGGTTCGATCCGGGAAGTCGGGAAATGTGGCGGCCAGGAGAGGAACGCGATCGTAGAAGCGGCCGACTCCACCCTTCAGCAAGGTCTTTGCGTCCTTGGTCAACGTAAGAAGAAATCCGACGCGTGGAGCTGCGTGCGCCGAGTGCGTGAGGGTGTCATAGTCAAAGCGCATGCCCGCGCTCAACGTGAAACGCCGCGCAACCGCCCACTGGTCTCCGACAAACCAGGCCGTTTCGTTTTGATCGATGGCGAACGAAGTTGGCTCGGAAAACCAGATGCGTTCGACAGGCGTGTCTGACTTGCCGTCGATTTCCACCGGGAGAAAGGCTTGGCGGCCCTGATACTCGGAATGCTCGAAGCTCAGACCTACGGTGAACTGGTGCAATCCTGCAAATTGCCAGGGCGCGAATCGATAGGTTTCTTCCCAGCTTGTACGGGAACTGCGCCGCGCCTGCCGATTGAAAAATCCACCTTCCGTCGTTTCGAGCATCAAGCGATAGGGATCGTCGCCTTGTGGGGTGATGTCCGCGTCGAATCGCTTGTAACTGAACTGAAAGGTGAGCAGTCCCGCTGCGCCAACTAGGTAGCGGTGCTGCAGGTAGGCCTGGAAGCCCCGCTGATGAAAGTCCGGCGTGGACGCCTGGGTTGTGAAGGTGTTAAGGCCAAGATAGTCGAGTCTCTGCGGGTAGATGGCGAACGAAACCGTGGCCGTCTGCTTGGGCGTGAGAACGAAGTCGAACTGAGTATAGGAGTCGAAACTTTCGAGTTTCGTATCTCGTTCGAGCGGGGGCAGGCTGTTCACAGGCGTGCGCACAAAGCGATATTCGAAAGACTGCGTGATAGCGACGCGGTTTTTGACGATCGGGCCAGTGAATGTGAATCGCGGTGTGGCTGCGCCGATTCCGGCGATGATGCCGTCACGGTCGCGTAGCCGAGGGACAAAGTTCTGGAGCGAAACGTGAAACTTGTCGTAGTCGCCCGTTTTCGTGGTGATGGTAGCGACCGCGCCAGTGAACTTGCCGTATTGCGGATCGTACGGATTGGAAATGACCTGCACCGAGGAGACCACGTCGATGGGGAGGTTGATTGCTTGTACGCCAGTCACGGGGTCCGTAACGTTCGCGTTGTTGACGAGCGCTCCGCTTTGCGTGTTGCGGCTTCCTTTCAGATTCACGCGTCCGTCAGGGCCACGAACAACTCCCGGTATAAGCGGCAAAGCACTCTCGAAACGCTCGTTGGTGTTCGGAGCGTCACGCAATGTGTTCGAAGTAACGGTCTCGGAGGGCGCGGGGTCCTTGGTTTCTGATTGGTCGGCTTTCACAACGACCGACGAAGTGACTTCGGCTGGCTTGAGATGAAGAAGCAATCGGATTTCGGTTGCTTCGACACGTATGGTTTGCCGGATGGCGAGACCGGGAGCTACCGCCTCAACCTGGTAGGTTCCAGACTCTACGGACGATACGCTGAAGTTGCCGTCTTCGTCGGTCTTGGTTTCGATGATTGCGGGTCCGCTGAACGTTACCTTTGCGCCGGCAACAGCGGATCGGGCGCCTGCGGAGTCCTCAACGAAAACAATGCCTGTAACTTTCGCGAAGGAACGGTCAGGCTGGGCCCCGCGCGAGACAGGAGCGAATGGCCAAACCGCTGGCAGCAGGAAAATGAAGAGGAACAAGACGGCGTGCTTCGAGGAATCTCCTCGCGGATATCGATAATGAAAAGGGATTTCCTTCAACGTTTAAGCGTCCTGTTCTGCGTGCGTTGTATTTCGAGGCCACATGCGAGTTCCACGTCGACTAGAACAAGGGCATTCGCTGTTCCAATCGTGGTTCGGAGACGATCTCTCGATCCTGTTTCTTATGTGTGGCTTAGCGAATGCGCGTATGCTCTTGCAGAAATGGGGGCAGGTTCAAGCGCCTAGGTTTCGACGGTTTCGGCGGGATGTCGACAGGCTCGTCAAGGGCTCGGAACCGATTCCTGCGTTCGCACAGCGATAACAGCGGCGTCCTAAGGATGGCCATGATCGTGCATTCCCTGCGAATACGATGAGTGCATCCAATAGTTCGTCGATTTGAGGACGGGAGAAGCGGTCCTGTCGTTCGAAGAATCCCAGAGGGACGCGAAAAACGCCATGAGTGCGCTCGAACAGATCGAGACAGGCACTTTTGCTACACCCAGCTGGGTGATCTCTCCTCCGGACTCGGTCCGGGTTGTCAGCTGGAATATCAACCGAGGCTTGCATCTCGATCGAGTGATTCAGTTTCTGACCGGCACTAAGGCCGACATCCTTCTCCTGCAGGAGGCCGATCAGAATGCGCGGCGGACACACCAGATTAATGTTGCAAGAGAAATCGCTCAGAAGCTGCGGATGAACTATGCCTTCGGGAGGGAGTTTCAGGAATTGACACAGGGCTCCCGGACGTCTCCGGCTTATCACGGTCAAGTCACGCTTTCCCGGTGGCCTTTATCCAATTGCCGCATCATCCGCTTCGAGGAGCAGACGAGTTTCTGGCGGCCGCACTGGTTCCTTCCGGAAATTCCGCCGTTTCAAGAGCGCATTGGAGGCCGGCTCGCGCTGGTCACCGACGTAAAAATCGGAGACAGGATGATCGTCACGTACAACCTACATCTCGAGAGCAGGGGCGATGACCGTCTTCGTTGCGCGCAACTAGACGAAGTTCTGAGAGACACACAGCGATACAAACCGAGCGAGCCTGCTCTGCTCTGCGGCGACTTTAACCTGGATGCATCGAACGGGGCTGCGGCCGATGCCCTAAACCGCGCCGACTTCGAGGATGCGTTGGCGAATCGCCATGGGCCGACGAAGCCGCACTCTTTCTTCGAGGAGGGAAAAATCATTGACTGGATTTTTGCGCGGAAGCCGATGCGTCCGAGCAGGGCACAAGTACATCATTCCGGATCCGCGTCCGACCACTATCCGCTCTCAGCGGATCTAGCTTTTGCATAACGGTTCACTTAGCCGTGAGTTGTGCCCAGCGTTTCGGTTCTAGCCAACGCGTTTCGTCGCTCCACGTATCGATCTAACTCCAAGCGGTCGACCACCCGTCGCTTCCCGAGCACGAACGAAGGAATAACCTTCTCCCGCAATAGAGTTTCAACCTGCCAAGTTGTCGCACTTCGGTATTTGGCTGCATCCGGAATGCGCATCAGGCGCGGCACGACGATGGCCGACAGAGACCCGCAGGGATCTTCGTGGAGCGGCAAAATCGCGAAGTATTTTGTTTTGGTTGCTATGTCCTGCTCTGCCCAAACGCTTGGCCGTTGCCTCATTGGGTTTATACAGATGAGGGCGAGCTTTGTCTTAGACATTCGCTGTTGGGGAAAGTAACTCGACGCGGAAAAGGATGGAGCAACATCGGAGGATGCGTACAATAAGCGTAGATTGTGCTGGACAGTGCGTCGAATAATGCGTCGAATGAACGTAGATTGTGCTCTGCCTATATCGGCTATCAGCACAAAGACTGGCCTTGTTTACGAGGGGACGCGGAGCGCCTAGCTTCACTCCCGGCGTCTGGACCACAGTGGTCAACGGAATTCAATAGATGTTAAGTTATAAGTTGATAGAACTTTCTTCTTGACAAGCTATGCCCTGACATCTTGCGGATTGCGGTCAAGCAATAACTTGACATAGTCTGCCTCGGTGGAGGCGTATCGATTCGTGCGGGGAGCCGTGGCCTTTCGCCCATAGCCGGAATCCTAGGATGAGGTGCAGAGACGAAGCAACGTCCTGTGAACTGAAGGTCCGAAATGGAGACCTCGAATCGAGATTCAGCGTGCAGCAGCCAGGTGATGAAGCGGTCGGGCGATCCGGCAGTTTCGGCGTTCCCGGCAAAACTCAATCGGGTACTTGGGTGCTCGCGGCCACCATTCTCGGTTCAAGCATGGCATTCATCGACGGTACGGTAGTCAACGTGGCTTTGCCAGCGCTGCAATCGAGCCTTCACGCCACGGTCGTAGATGTCCAGTGGGTGGTCGAGTCTTACGGATTGTTTCTCTCTGCATTGCTCCTGATCGGCGGGGCAATGGGTGATTCGGTCGGGCGTCGTTTCATTTTCCTACTGGGCACCGGAGTATTCGCCGCCGCGTCGGTTGGCTGCGGTCTTTCTTCGAACATTTCGCAGTTGATCGCCGCCCGTTGTATCCAAGGGATCGGGGCCGCGTTTCTGGTCCCGAGCAGTCTCGCCATTATCAGCGCTTGTTTCGATGAAAAGTCTCGCGGCCAAGCGATCGGAACTTGGTCGGGATTCACAGCGATCACCACGGCTTTAGGTCCTGTCCTGGGCGGATGGTTGATCGAGCATGCCTCCTGGCACTGGGCGTTCTTCATCAACGTTCCCTTGGCGGTCGGAGTAATCGCAATTTCGTTGTGGCACGTTCCGGAATCCCGGAGTTCCATTGCGCGGCGTGTGGATTGGCTCGGAGCTGCGGTTGCGACGGTCGGCCTTGCTGGAATTGTATTTGGATTTATCGAGTCCGCGAGGCTCGGCTGGTCTCATCCCCTCGTTTTTGGCACGTTGATCCTTGGAATAGCGGCTCTCGTCGTTTTTGTGTTCATCGAAAAACAGGCAGTTTCACCCATGGTTCCGCTTTCGCTCTTTAGATCGAGCAGTTTCACTGGTGCGAATCTCCTGACGCTGCTCCTTTATGCTGCGCTGGGAATTTTCTTTTTTCTCTTTCCGCTGAATTTGGTTCAGGCGCAGAAATATTCGACCACCGCCACGGGCGCGGCCGCGTTGCCGTTCATCTTGCTCATGTTCGCTCTTTCGCGTTGGTCGGGTGGGCTCGTGGCCCGCTACGGCCCGAAGGCTCCGCTGATTGCCGGCCCACTCATTGCCGCGGCGGGTTTTCTCCTGTTCGCTTTGCCTTCAGTTGGAGTGAGCTATTGGATGACCTTCTTTCCCGCGTTCGTTGTGCTCGGCTTCGGTATGGCCGTCAGCGTCGCACCTCTTACAACCGTGGTGATGAGTTCAGTGGACGAGACCCGCGTCGGCGCTGCGTCCGGTATCAACAATGCCGTATCCCGCGTTGCCGGGGTTTTGGCTGTTGCGGTTCTCGGAATTGTGATGGTTACCGCGTTCAGCCATCGATTGCAGCACTCAATCTCCACTCTCGATCTCGCTCCCGCGGCTCTCGATCAAATTCAATCGAGTGCGATCCGGCTCGGCGGTCTCGAGGTGCCTCGCGATCTGGATGAACGGACCTCGTCGGCGCTTCGCGGGGGGATGGAGCAAGCGTTTGTATTTGGATTTCGCCTGATCATGTTTCTCTGCGCGGGACTTGCGGTGGCCGGTGCTGCGGTTGCGTCGCGGATGATTCCTTCCTCTACTGGTGGACGAGTTTCCGGCGTCGGGGGCGTTGCTGAGGAAGAGACGGAAATTCCTAGGAGCGACGTCGGGCACTACAACGGTGTTTGAAACCGTTACAGGTTCCTCGCTGTCCGATTTTTAACATTGACATAAAATGTCTAGAGAAACCTTGCGAATTCGTTCAGCACTACTTGGATCGGTTTTGTAAACCGATGCAGGGTTACGCTCACGCATCGTGAGCGTCTATTGCCGTTTGTGCTCAGTCAGACGCGAGAAGAAAAGCTGGCGAAGTTTCAGTTGTTGTTCCCTAGCATGGCTGGGGTGTTGACGAGTGTCCGAATTACTCCGTCGCCTCAAAAGCGTGAGCAAATGTTGAGGGAGGCGAGGAACTTGCTTCGCTGAAGAGTAAGCTTTTTTGGCCTGCACAGAGTACGGTCGTACTCCTTGCAGGTGAATAGGACGATAAAAGACTGAATCGAAAGGATAACCCGATCAACATTTGCGTATTCGGGAGAAGGAATCCATTCGCTGCATTGCCGCTCGTGTTCTCTGACAGGCATACGGGACTCCTCGCTTAGTGATCGCGATCACTCACAGGAACAGATTCATGGAAGGTAGGGCCGTCGCCTTGCGGGTACACGAACGAGCGTTGCGCTTTCATCACCGTGAGACGCGCATAGTAGGTTGGGTCTGCTTTATCGTCCGCGCGGTAGTCTGCAATGCGCCGAATGACTTCTTCTGGGGCATCCCCGCGGGCAAGAGCTCGCTTGGCGTACGCCCAGTCAGCTTCCGACTGGCTGCGATGGCCTACGGGTATTTTGCGTGTTCCCGTTTGTGAATCTGCAAGATGCCGAGGAGATTCCGGCGAATCTTCCTGGACGCAAAAGTCTTGCAGGTGATAAATCGAGTCAGTCTCGTGGTGCGCGCGCACGACGAAAGCGTCGCTATACTTTCTGTTCGTGAATCCAGGCAAACGCAGAAGCCTGGAGATATCCGTGGCTGCCGGATCGCCGCCATATCGCGCGGCCAAAGCCCGCAAAAAGGTTTCCGCCTGGTTCGTGTCGAGGCCTTCGACGCGCCACACGACTTGATGTTTTCCGGGCGAAGTATCGAGAACGAAATTTGGCGGAGGTACGTCGCCCGAGGTGCGGATCGCTTGAAGAGAAGCACTAGCCTCCTCGTCCAGGTCCAAATAGGCGTGACGTATGTCTCGGATATGTTCTTTTGTCCGGTTTCGCGACCCTTCTTTAACGGGATTCATGCCAATGAAGATGTCGGCTCCGGACAGATTTTGCACATGAAGCCAGGACTGAAACCCAGCACTCGCGATTGTCTCTGCAGGAAGGATCCGCTGCAAGGTTTGCTGTCGTATTCGATTCCGGACGAGCACTGCAGCATGGTCGCTCGGCTCGTGAATGGCGAACACGTATTCAGGCGCCGACAGAAATCGAGGCGTGAATGAGGAAACGCTATTCATACGTGTTCCCTGGGAGCGACAAAGATAGAGCGGAAATCAAAGATGTCGGAGTCTGGGTCGTAGCTGTTGATTTCGAGGACTTCGGAGATAAATCTCAGGCCCGGCCTTCGTTCGATGTGCACAACGACGTTCAGCGAATCCGCCACGTTCGTTTTAATCGAACGGTAAGGCAGTTCAATTCCACTCTGCAAAACGCAACTCGTAAACCGAGCCAAACCCTGCTTTGCGGAGCTCGCATGTATGGTAGAGAGCGTGCCGGCGTGACCCGTATTTAGGAGTTGGAGTAGATCGAATGCCTCGCTTCCCCGAACTTCCCCCAGCAAAATACGATCCGGGCGATGTCGCAACGAGGCTCTGAGAAGGTCACGAATGGAGACAGCAGGGACGCCGTTCTGCTCCCGCCGGGCTTCGAAGCGAACGAGATTCGATTGGGTCAGCTGTATCTCTGCGATGTCTTCGATCAGCAGGATGCGTTCATCCGGAGGAATGAAACGCCCAAGGGCGTTTAACAGCGTCGTCTTGCCGGTTCCTGTGCCACCACAAATCAAGAAATTCCGTCGCTGCAGAATGTAGTCTTCAAAGCGATTCGCGAGAGCGCGAGTGAGCGTTCCGCTTGCGATGAGGTCTGCAATTTCGAAGTGGCGGACGTTGAACTTGCGGATCGTTAGGGTCACGCCGCTCAGGCTGCAAGGAGGAATCACGGCTGCCACGCGGCTGCCGTCCGGCAGGCGGGAATCAAGGATGGGCTTTGCTTCCGAGATGTCATCCCCGAGCCGCCTTGCTATGTTTTTCACTGCGACGAGGAGCGAGCGCTCGCCGAGTGAGACGCCGCGCACCTGTTCGACGAACCCCGCCTTCTCTACGAAGACCTGATCAGGGCCGTTGACCATGACTTCGCTGACGGCATCGTCGAGGATGAGGTGTTCTATAGGTTTGAGGAACGGAAGTATAGTTTCAAAGCCTGGCATCAGAGTTCTCCTGCAGCGAGTTGCTCGAAATAGGATCTGTTGGGATCGTTGTAATAGGGCTTCAGATAGCAGAAGGTTGGCGGAATGGGATTGAGTCCATCGTAGGCAATCGTGATGGCTTGGGCGTTTCGCAGTTCCGTGAACGTCTTCATATCAAAGCGGAAGTCGGTCTGTGTGTTGTAGCTCTTGGAGGCGGTGATGTTGGCTCGGTGCGAGACGGCTTTTCCCGTTAGCAGGCTAACGCTGGCGTCATGGCCGCTTTCCGACAAGTTATAGCTGACCTTCAAGCGGTCTTCCCTGCCGCAGAGCTCGCTTGCGGTCCTTGCGGAAAAGTCGTCGGAGAGACAAAGAAAAATCTTCGTCCTGAACGTCTGGAGGAGGGTCCTCCAGCTGTCGCCAGGAAGCGAGGAACGCAGCGAGCTGATACTTTGGGTCGCGACGATCGGAATGCACTTGGCCTGCCGCGAGAGGCTGAAAAATTTTTCGTCTCCGGTCGGATCGCTTTCGCCGACCGTAGCGAAATGCTGGTATTCGTCGCAGAGAAAGAGAACCTGGCGAAAATACCGGTCTTTGTCCGATTCAATTTGTGGGATGCGATTCAGGACGGCGCGCTCGAAATCGAGCTTCATCATCACACCGATGGCCTTGGCTAATCCGGCGTTCATACCTACTGGGAAGTTCAACGAACATACCGCACCATGTTCCACAAGCCAGGAGAAGGACGGCAGCGCCTTTCCGTATCGACCATCGGAGTTGAGTTTCGGGTCATAACACTCGCGCCTCGGGCAGAAGATGCGTTTTACTTTCGGGTTGTCGTCAAAGAGCGATAGGAATACGGAAATGCCTTCGACGATTGATGTTCGGAGTTTTGTCTCGATCCGTTTCCAATCCTCCCGGAACCACCTCTGGACCGCATAGAGTTGTTCGAGCTTGTCCGGGTCCGCAAACCTCGGGTCAAGGACCGTGATTGGTTCGGCGGGA
>Ga0134121_10004302_pt1 | contig 11694 bp, 9 predicted proteins | sample KB301_FD_96463 | JGI IMG/M metagenome (GOLD analysis project Ga0134121, IMG submission 96463) | Terrestrial soil microbial communities without Nitrogen fertilizer from Kellogg Biological Station, Michigan, USA - KB3-0-1 | ecosystem: Environmental > Terrestrial > Soil > Unclassified ...
CGACCAACCTGACGGAGCGGCCGGCGAGCCTCTCGCAGCCCGGGATGATGACCTGGAACCGGGCCGGCACGACCGGTTACCTGACTGCCATCGGCTCGCGCAAGCTGTTCCGCGTCAGCCAGGGCTGCCTGGACGGTCCCGGGAACTACGCCGCGTGCGTGTTCGGCCCGTCGCGCGCCGCCCCGGATGCCGTGGAGGTGGGGGAGGGACCGACCGGCGTCGCCCTGCGCGAGGACCTGGGGCGCCTCTACGTCCTCAACCGCTTCTCGAATTCGATCGCGCTGGTCGATGCGGCGACGTTGTCCAAGGTCGGGGAGCTGGCGCTCCACGATCCCTCCTCCCCGACGGTGCGCAACGGCCGGCGCTTCCTGTACGACGGCATCGACACCTCGGGGCACGGCGACAACTCCTGCGCCTCCTGCCACATCTCCGGAAACATGGACGAGCTGGGCTGGGACCTGGGGAACCCCGAAGGGGACTTCGTCGCCTACGGCACGCCGGGAGACAACGTCCGGTTCATCGTGCCGCAGAACAACCAGCCGACGACCGTGCCGGCGCAGCAGCCGTTCGCGGCGCACGACGGGTTCGACCCGCAGAAGGGGCCGATGACGACGCAGACGCTGCGCGGCATGCTCGAGCCGCTGCACTGGCGCGGCGATCGCGGCACGCTCAACGCGTTCAACAAGGCGTTCGTCGGTCTCCTGGGCTCGCACGACATCGGTCCGATCAACGGCGAGCCGGCCGGGCTGAGCGCGGCCCAGATGGAGCTGTTCCGCCAGTTCTCCCTGGGGATCGCCTTCCCGCCGAACCCGTTCCGGAACGTCGACGACACGATCCCGAACTTCACGCTGACCATCCCCAACAACCCGTTCAGCGGCAACCCGACGGAGGGGCAGCGCCTCTTCACGTCGGGGAGCACCGACGCGGGGCAGTCCTGCTCGGCCTGCCACGCCCTGCCGTTCGGCGCGGCCGGCGGCAGGATCGGCGGGCTGAGCCCCGGCGATCCGGACGTCGCCAAGGCGGGGCTGTTCAACGGGAACCTCGACGGCAGCGGGCACAGCGACCTGAAGGTGCCGCACAGTCGCAACATGTACGAGAAGCTCGGCCCCCGGTTCGGCGCGCCGGGGACGACCAATCCTCCCGAGTCGAAGGGGGGGTTCGGCTTCACGCACGACGGGTCGATCCCCGACCTGGGGACCTTCCTGTCGGCCGGGGTGTTCAGCCTCACGCCCCAGGAGACGCGCGATCTCACGGTCTTCCTGACGCTCTTCCCGACCGGCATCCGGCCGGCCGTGGGGAAGAACCTGACGGTCCCCGCCGGCGCCCCGCCGACCGGGCCCCCGCCGCAGGAGCTGCTTCTCTCGACCCTTTTGACTCTCGGAAACCTGGCCGACGCCAGCCGGCATTGCGAGCTGGTCGCCTGGGCGCGCGGCGCCTCAGGCCGGCTGCGGGGCTACTACCTGAACGGCGGGATCGGAACGGGCGGGCTGTGGACCACCGACGTGGCGGGGGAGCCGCAGCTGAGCACGCTGGATTTGCGCCAGGGGGCGGGAGGGCCGGTCAGTTTCCTCTGCGCCACGGTCGGCTCGGGGGTGCGGCTCGGCGCCGACCGTGACCTCGACGGACACCTGAACGGCGACGACTGCTCCCCCGGCGACGCGGCCGCCCCGTGGCTCACGCCGATCGAGGTGACCGGGCTCGCGGTCGACGCAGCCTCTCCTGCGCACCTGGCCTGGGACGGCAACCAGCCGGCGGGGGCCGGCCCCGGCGTGACCTACGAGGTCGCGGGGGGCGGCCTGCTGGCCCTGCGCACGTCGGGCCTGGGAGCGTCCACGTCGTGCCTGGCCTCGGGGCTCGTGGCCACCGCCTACGACGACACGCGCGCCGCTCCGCCCGGCGGGGACGGCTGGTTCTATCTCGCCCGCGCGCGGAACTCCTGCGCGGCTGGCACGTTTGGTCAGGGCAAGCAGGCGATCGACGCGCTGGCCTGCCCCTAGGAGCCCGGCCCGATACTCGGGCAGGCTCCTCCCGCCGGTTGGACGCCGGGGGCGTTCGAGGATAGAATCCGAGGCTCAAGACGCGGAGGACGACGCACGTGCGAACCCGAATCACGGTTCTGGCTTTGTTGGGCGGAGCGGCGCTCCTGGCGGGCTGCAACGACAGCGGCAACACGACGACCATCATCAACCAGGGGCTCGATTGCGGCCTGATCCGCGACGACTTGATCGGTGACTGGACGATCGACATCACGGCGGCCAGCCGCACTCTGCAGAACTGTACGGGCGCCGCGCCGGGGAACAACGGCAGAAGTGTCACGCTCAACAACTTCCCGGGGGACTTCGCCGGCATGGATGTCTTCGGCAGCGACGGGAGCACGAGCTTCAAGATCAGCGCGGACCGAACCGACATCGACAACGACACGAGCGTCTCGCCCGAAGTGACCGGCACGGTCCAGGCAGATTCATGTCTTGGGCTCGCGCGGGTCTGGGACGCAGACGAAGTGCTCTTCATCCAATGCATCGGCACGTTCAACATCAGCAATCAGACATTCTCCGGCGGTTGCGATTCGGTCGAAATTGATGACGACGTAGACGGGATTCCCGAGACGTCGTGCAGCCTCGATTCGAGCCTGGCGTTCAACGCCAGCATCAACTGACGGAGGAGCGCCCCTGGACCCGAAGGAGATGCAGGAGCGGATCGAAGAGGCGCTGCCCGGGGCGCTGGTCAAGGTCGAGGGGGCCGAGGCCCACTTCAGCGCCGTGGTGATCGCCAAGGCGTTCGAAGGGAAGTCCCGGATCGAGCAGCACCAGATGATCTACGCGCTGTTCAGGAATGAGATGGACGGGGGGCAGGTGCACGCGCTCCAGCTGCGCACCGTCACGCCGTCCGAATGGGAGAAGGAGACCTGAAATGTCAGCCGACCTCGTCGCCATGATCAAGAAGGAAATCGATTCCAACACCATCTGCCTGTTCACCAAGGGGACGACCGACATGCCGATGTGCGGCTTCTCGGCGCGCACCATCGCGATCTTCAAGGAGATCGGGAAGCCGTTCAAGACGGTGGACATCCTCCCGGATCCCCGCATCCGGCAGATCCTGTCGTCCGTGAGCAGCTGGCCGACCATCCCCCAGGTGTTCGTGGGGGGAAAGTTCATCGGCGGCTGCGACATCGTGACCGAGATGCATCAGAAGGGGGAGCTCAAGCCCCTGGTCGAGCAGGCCTTCAAGACGCAGCCGGCGCCGGCCCGCTAGGCGCCTGACCGGTCATCCGGCCGGGGGTCGCCCCCGGCCGTCGCGGCCTCCCCACACTCTTCGAGATTCCCCCAGTTCCCCCTGCCCGGGAAGGTGGCGTTCCGCCTTCCCGGGGCCTAGATTCTGCCGCCGGGGCAGACCGCAACGGGGGAGGTCTGCCGCCATCGGACGGGCCCGGCCCCGTGGGAGTCGCCCATACCGACACCGGCGGAGTACTCCAAGAGAGCCAAGCAGGCGGCGAGGGCCGGCAACTACGACCAGGCAGGCGACTTCTACCGCCTGGCGGGGGACTGGAAGCGGGCCAACGAGATGTACCTGAAGGGGAGCCATTTCGAGCTGGCCGCCCGGCTGGCGGAAGAGATGGGGGACCTGCCGAACGCCTCCCTGTACTACCTCAAGGCGGGGGACCTGGCGGCGGCGGGGGAGATCGAGCTCAAGCAGGACAACCGCGACAAGGCCGCCTGGATGTTCACCAAGGCCGGCCAGTTCGCGCGGGCCGCCGAGCTCCTCGAGGCGCTCGACCAGTTCGCCGCGGCGGCGCAGAACTACAACCGGGGCGGCTTCAAGGACAAGGCGGCGATCCTGTACGTCAAGGCGGGGCAGGAGGCCCTGGCGGCCTCCCTGTTCGAGGAGCTGATCGAGAACCTCAACCGCCAGGAGGCGGGAAGCTTCCGCTCCGAAGCGGAGCGCGGCATGCTCCTCAAGTACCACCGCTTCGCGGGGGAGCTGCACCTGAAGCTCGAGCGGCCCGAGAAGGCGGCCGCGCACTTCGAGCTGGCGCTGATGTTCGACCAGGCGGCCGAAGCCTGGAAGCGGGCCGGGCACGCGGAGAAGGCGGCGGACCTCCTCCTGAAGCTGCAGCGGCCCGAAGAGGCGTTCAAGATCCTGCAGGAATCGGGTCGTCAGCTGTCCTCGATGGCTCCGGGCGTCCAGGCCGAGATCCTGGCGCGCCAGGGGAAGCACCGCGAGGCCGCGGAAATCCTGGAGGCCGCCGGCGTGCTGATCAAGGCGGCCGAGGCCTGGAAGGAAGCCGGCGAGCCGCTGCGCGCTGCCGTCCTGTTCGAGAAGGACGGCGAGACGGACCAGGCGGCCAACCTCTACGTGCAGGCCGGCAAGCACGAGGAGGCGGCGCGTCTCTACGAGTCGGCCCGCGACTTCAAGAACGCCGCCGAGCTGTACCGCAAGGCCGGGCGGACCGAGGACGCCGCCCGCGTCTACATGAAGGCCGAGGACCCGGTCGCGGCCGCCCGCCTGTATTACGAGAAGAAGAACTACGACGCCTGCATCAAGGCGCTGCAGAAGGTGACGCCCGAGGACCGGGAGTTCCGCAAGGCGGCCTTCCTCCTGGGGCGCATCTTCGCCGAGCAGGGGCTGCACACGCTGGCGGCCGACAAGTTCCAGGCCGCCCTCGACGGCGAGGAGGTCAACGACGACACGGTGGTCATCCACTATTCCCTGGCCCTGGCCCACGAGGGGAACATGCGGCCGCGCGATGCGCTCCCCGTGTACCAGAAGATCGTGGCGTACGACTATTCGTACAAGGACGCCCTGGCCCGCATGAAGGCGATCGAGGAGACGCCGCTGGCCATGCTGGGCGCGCGTGGCGGATCCAGGAAGGAGGCCCAGGAGAGCGGCTGGTCCGAGCCGGGCCGCTACCGTATCGAGCAGTCCCTGGGCAAGGGGAAGCTCGGCGAGGTGTTCCGCGCCGTGGACACCGAGCTGGGCCGCAAGGTCGCCGTGCGGCGCCTGGCCGAGGGGCCGAACGAGACCGGCAAGGCGGACCGCTTCCTGAAGGAGGCGGCGACCGCCGCCCAGCTCAGCCACCCGAATATCGTGTCGATCTTCGACACCGGCACCGACGAGGTCGGCCGCTTCATCGTCTCGGCCCTCGCCGAGGGGCGCACGCTGCGCTCGCTCCTCGACGACAAGGTGCGCTTCGAGGCGAACCGGGTCGTCGAGATCGGCCGCCAGATCCTGCACGCCCTGGAGCACGCGCACGGCCGGGGGGTCCTGAACCGGAACCTCCGACCCGAGAACATCTTCATCACCGAGAACGACACGGTGAGCGTGTCCGACTTCGGCCTGGGGGTCCGCCTCACCGACCTGTCCACCCAGGAGCTCTCGGCCGGTCGCATCATCCAGTACACCCCGCCGGAGGTCCTGCTGAAGGACAAGGTTGACGCGCGCACCGACCTGTATTCGCTCGGCATCGTCCTGTACGAGATGGCGGTCGGGCATCCGCCGTTCCAGGGGAGCGACGTCGGCCAGATGCAGGCGCATGCGCCGGTCCCGTTGCCCGGCCCCGGCGAGAGGCCCCTTCCCGATTTTCTCAGGACGGTCATCCTGCGGCTCATGGAGAAGGACAAGGAGAAGCGGTACCCCGACGCCAAGGCCGTCCTCGCCGACCTCGAGCTGAAGGAGATCGTCCCCGGGATGACCGTCCTCAACCGCTACGAGGTCCTGGCGGAGATCGGCCGCGGCGGCATGGGGACCATCTTCCGGGCGCGCGATGTGGAGCTGGACGAGACCGTGGCCCTGAAGTTCCTGAAGGGGGAGATCGGCCCCGACCTGGCCGCCCGCTTCGTGCAGGAGATCAAGACCGCCCGCAAGGTGAACCACCCGCACGTCGTCCGCGTCTTCACCATGGAGAAGTGGCAGGACCATCGCTTCATCGTCATGGAGTACATCGACGGCGTGTCGCTGCCCCGCTGGATGGGCCGGAGCCCGGCCCCCTCGCGCGCCGACCGGCTGAAGCTCGCGCAGCAGCTGACGACCGCCCTCGACGCGGCGCACCAGATCGGGGTGGTGCACCGGGACATCAAGCCGGAGAACATCCTGGTGACGTCGGCCGGCGACGCCAAGGTCCTCGACTTCGGCATCGCCCGCCCGGAGAACCCCGGCCACACCCTGACGGCGACCGGCGCCGTCGTCGGCTCTCCGATGTACATGTCCCCCGAGCAGATCCAGGCGATGGGCGTGGACCGTCGCACCGACATCTATTCTCTCGGCGCCGTGCTGTATTTCCTCTTCACCGGCGTCGAGCCGTTCCACGGCAAGGACATCCAGGAAATCCTCATGAAGCACCTCTCCGCCCGTCCCCAGCCGCCGCATCTTCTCGACAAATCCATTCCCCGCCCGCTGTCCGACGCGATCCTGCGCGCCCTCGCGCCGGACCGGAACCAGCGCTTCCAGACCGCCCTGGACCTCAGCAAGGCGCTGGCGATGGCGGTGGAATCGGCGGCGTAGCCGGCTCACCTACCCCAGCGGTAGAGGAAGAAATCCACGACGATGACGAAGTACGCGTCGACAGGCGAGCCGCCTTTCAGGGCCGGCCTGTAACGCCACTGTTCCACCGCAACCCTCGCGGCCTCGGTGAATTCACTTTGGGGGGACTTCACGAGCACGACGTTCCGGACGCTGCCGTCCTTTGAGACGACGGCCTGCAGGACCACCCGCCCTTCGATTTTCTTTCTGCGGAGCTTGCGGGGATATTCAGGCAAAACCTTGCTCTCAGGAATGAGCTCGGGCTTGCTCACGCCGCACGTGCCGGCGAAGACGATCGTCCCCGAGCAGTCAATCTCCTCAAGCGATGGGTCGACCAGTTTGCGCTCCTTCCACATCCCGAGGCCCTGCTCCTTGGCCGTGCGTTCGACGGATTTGAATTCCTCCAGGCGCGAGAAGGCAGTCCGATCATCGATGGAGCCGTAGCCCCGCTTGAGGACCTCTTCGTTGAGGAAAGTCCCGTCCTCCAGGTAGACGTAGCCTACGAAGTTGCGCTCACCGTCCCAGCCCGGCACAGCACGGTCGAACTCCAGGACGATCCGCTGGCGCTCGAGAAGCGATGTGAGGAACTCCCGGGCCTCATTTTCAAGCGCATTGGACGGCTCCAGGCTGAGGACAGGTCGTACCCCGAGGAAATTGAAAAACCACTCTCCGTTGAACCGTAGAACGACGATGGTCGAAGAGTTATTGACTCGTACGAACCTGCCCTTGCGGTCGTCGACATCGTCATCCGCGGCCAGGGGCGGGCAGGCGCCCAGAAGGACGCCCACGGCGAGAAGCGATCGCACCAGAGCGTGAAGCTTCCACATGCGGTTCGACATTTCGCTCATTATATCCGGGCCTCCCGCTTGACGTCTATACTTTATCGAAGTATAGTGTGACGCATTACAGGGGGACGCGTGTTCACAAAGGAGCTCAAGAAGGGAAGCACGGAGCTGCTGATCCTGGCGCTGCTCGAGGAGCGCCCCCGCTACGGCTACGAGGTCGGCAAGCTCATCGAGCGGCTCTCCGGAGGGCGCCTCACCTTCCGCATCGGCTCGCTGTATCCCATGTTCACGCGGCTGGAGGCCAGGGGCCTCATCACGGGCCGCTGGGTGGAGAAAGCCGCCGAGCCGCGGCGCCGCTACTACCGGCTGACGCCGGACGGGCGGAAAGTCCTCGCCCAGCAGCGCGGCATCTGGAAAGAGTTCATCCTGGCGGTCAATCGAATCGTGGGGATCGGTCATGCCTGACTGGCGCGCCCTGGTCCGCGACCGCCTGAGCCTGCCCTCCGTGCGGCCCGAGCGCGAGGCGGAGATCGTCGAGGACCTGGCCCAGCAGCTGGAGGAGGCCTACCGCGAGGCGCTCCTTCAGGGGGAATCCGAGGAGAGCGCCCGCGAGAGCGTGATGCGGCATCTGCCGGACCGGGATGCGGTCCGGCAGCTCCTCGAGGCGGAGCGGGATGTCGTGCCGCCCCTCGAGCGATGGCAGGAGGGGGCCGAGGCCGCGGCCTTGGGGCGCGGGACGCTTCGGGCGGCGCTCGGCGGCCTGCGGGGCGATGTGCTCTATGGCCTGCGCATGCTGCGCCGCACCCCCGGCTTCACGGCCATCGCCGTCCTGACGCTGGCGCTCGGGATCGGGGCGAACGCGGCCATCTTCAGCGTGGTCCATGCCGTGCTGCTGCGCCCGCTGCCCTATCCGCAGCCTGACCGCCTGGTGCTGGCGTTCGATGCCAATCCGTCGCTGGGGAGGGACCGCGCGAACCCGGCGCCGGGCAACTTCCTGGACTGGCGCTCGCGCAACAAGGTCTTCGACGGCGTGGCGGTGTGGTACCAGTTCTCGCGTACGCTGCAAAGCGACGGGGCCGCCGAGCAGATCCAGTCCGTCCACGCGGACGGGGACTTCTTCAACGTGCTGGGCGTGGCGCCGTCTCTCGGCGAGGCGTTCGACCCGAAGACGATTCCCGGCGCGCTCTACAACGAGGCCTTCTTCTTTGTCGGCGGCGATCGCGTCCTCGTCCTGAGCGACGGCTTCTGGCGCCGGCACTTCGGCGCCGATCCCGGGGTGGTCGGCAGGACCGTCCTGGTCGACGGCGTCGCCTGGACGGTGATCGGCGTGATGCCGCCGACTTTCGCCTTCCCGAACGCCCAGGTGGACGCCTGGATGCCCTGGGACATCGCGCGCTCCTGGGACCCGGGCCGCTTCCCCGACGGCCCGCCACGCGACTACCGGTTTCTCAACGTGATTGCCCGGTTGCGGCCGGACGTCTCGCTCGAGCGGGCGCAGGCCGACCTTGCCGGCATCGCGGCCGACCTCGAGCAGCGCCATCCGAAGGCCAACAAGGGCTGGACGGTCCGGCTGACGCCCTTGCAGGCGGACCTGGTGAAGGACGGCCGGCCCGGCCTCCTGGTCCTGTCCGCGGCGGTGGGGTTCGTCCTGTTGATCGCCTGCGCCAACGTCGCGGGCCTGCTGCTGGCGCGCGCCTCGGGGCGCGCCCACGAGATGGCGGTGCGCGCGGCGCTCGGGGCCTCGCGGCGCCGGCTCGTCCGGCAGCTCCTCACGGAGAGCGTCCTGCTCTCCCTGGCCGGGGCGGTGGCCGGGCTGGCGATCGCCTATTCCTCCCTGGGCCTGCTGGTCTCGCTGGCCCCGAGCGAGATCCCGCGCATGGAGGACGTGCGGATCGACGCCGGCGTCCTGCTGTTCACCCTCCTGGTCTCCCTCGTCACGGGCCTCGTGTTCGGCATGGCGCCCGCGATCCAGGCCAGCCGGATCGACCTGACGTCGGGACTCTCGGCGGGCGGGCGGCGCGGCCTCTCGGCCGGCCGGAGAACCAGCCGCCTGCGCGAGCTTCTGGTGGTCGGCGAAGTGGCCCTGGCCCTCGTCCTCCTGGTCGGCGCGGGGCTGTTCGTGCGCAGCTTCGCCCGGGTCGTGGCGGTGGACCCCGGCTTCGATCCTGGAAACCTCCTGGTGATGCGGGTCTTTCTCAACACCAACGCCTACGGCGCCCCGGGCAAAGCGTCGCAGTACTATCGGGATCTGATCGCCCGGCTCGCCCCGCTACCGGGGGTCCTCTCGGTGGCCGGCACCACCGCGCTCCCCCTGAGCGAGGTGGGGATCGACTTCAGCCGGCCGTACTGGCGTGACGGGGAGCCCGATCCGCTCGGGCAGGCCCCGCAGGGGGGCATCCGCACCGTTACGCCCGGCTATTTCACGACCATGCGCATCCCGGTGCGCGAGGGGCGCGCCTTCTCGGAGCAGGATCGCATGGGCGGGCCGTTGGTGATCATGGTCAACGAAGAGCTGGCGCGCCAGACCTGGCCCGGCGTCTCGGCCGTCGGCCGCAGGCTGGTCATCGACTACAGGCGCCGGCCGTACGTCTACGAGGTCGTCGGTGTCGCCGGCGACACCCGTTACTACGGTCCCAGGAGCCGGCCGCAGCCGGAGATCTTCATCCCGCACGCCCAGAATCCCTATCTCGCTCTCAACGTGGTGGTCCGCTCGACGGGGGACCCCGAGCGGCTCGCCCGGGCCGTCCGGAACGAAGCCGTGGCGCTGGACCCGGCGCAACCGGTGCACAGCGTCACGACCATGGATGCGCTGATGCGCCACGCCGTGGCCCCGGACCGCTTCTCGATGTCGCTCCTGTCGGTGCTGGCCGCCATCGCCCTCGCGCTGGCCGCGGTCGGGCTCTATGGCATGACCGCCTACCTCGTCAGCCTGCGCACGAAAGAGCTGGGGATCCGGATCGCGCTCGGCGCGGAGCCGGGCAGCGTCCTCAGGATGGTGCTCGGCCGGGCGTGCCGGCTGGCGGCCGTCGGAGGCGCCATCGGGCTGGTCGTCGCCTTCGCGGCGGCGCGACTCGTCACGGCGCTCCTGTTCGGAATCGAGAGCGGCGACCCGGCCACCTTCGCGGCCGTCACGCTTCTTCTGGCCGCCGTCTCCCTGGCCGCCGCCTGGGGGCCTGCCCGGCATGCGATGCGGATCGACCCGATGTCCGTGCTCCGGCACGACTGAAGTCGCCCGCGAAAACTCCACGCTCCCGTCGCCACAATTGGATATAGTCCCCCCATCAACCCGAAGCGGTGCGGAGGCGTGGGACCATGACACGGCTGATTCCCGTCGACGGCGTCGAGGCGATCCTCCCCGCGTACCGGGGGACGCCGATCGATCGCCTGCTGCGCCACCACAATCTCGGCCAGGAGCCGCCGCGCACGGACAGGCGGGCCGATCTCCTGATCAGCATGTGCATGGACCACCGCAAGTACCTCATGCTCCCCACCGAGTTCGCCTTCGTGCTGCGCTCGGCCGGCGGCAATCTCCACGGCAGGGAATTCGAGCTGTCCTTCGCGATCGCCGTGGGGGGGGTCCGCACGATCGCGCTTCTGGCCCACACCGACTGCCGCATGACCCGGGTCACGGGGATGCGGGACGCCTTCGTGAGCGGGCTCGTGGAGCGGGGAGGCTGGGCGGCCGATGACGCCGCCGCCCAGTTCGACCGGCACGCGGAGCGCTACGAGATCGGCGACGCGGTGGAGTTCGTCGGCAGCGAGGTCGACAGGCTTCGACGCCTCTATCCCGGAGTCCAGGTGGCGCCGCTCCTGTACCGGGTCGAGGACGATCGGCTGGTGCAGATCGCCGGGCCCGACGGGTCGCCGCGGTGAAGGAGGAGGCATGACAGGCGGGTGTTTCTGCGGCGCCATCCGGTACCAGGCGAACGGGGCTCCGGGCGTCTCGACGCACTGCCACTGCGAGCACTGCCGGAGGACGAGCGGCGCGGCGTTCGTGACCTGGGTCGAGTTCCCCGCCAGGGGGTTCTCGTTCACCAGGGGAAAGCCGGCGTCCTTCGAGAGCCGGCCGGGCGTGACCCGGACGTTCTGCTCCTCCTGCGGCACGCCGCTGACCTACAGGCTCGCGGACACGCCCGGCACCGTGGACATCATCGTGTGCAGCCTCGACGAGCCCGGGCGCATCGCGCCCCAGGATCACGTCTTTTACGCCGGCAAGCTGCCGTGGGTGCGCCTGGCCGACGGTCTCCCGACCTACCCGCGGCGCCGCGCGGACGGCCGTTGAGGATCGCGGCCCCGTGAGCGAGGAGATGGCACCGCCGTCCACGCCCGACCGCCGTCTCCTCGCCGGCCTGAGCGGCGCCAAACTCCTGCTGCACGTCCTTCTGGCGGGCCG
>Ga0134121_10004304_pt1 | contig 11688 bp, 6 predicted proteins | sample KB301_FD_96463 | JGI IMG/M metagenome (GOLD analysis project Ga0134121, IMG submission 96463) | Terrestrial soil microbial communities without Nitrogen fertilizer from Kellogg Biological Station, Michigan, USA - KB3-0-1 | ecosystem: Environmental > Terrestrial > Soil > Unclassified ...
CGAGATCGAGGCCAAGGGCGGCAAGGCGGTGGCGAGCACCGACAGCGTGGCCGAGTGGGAATCGGCCAACCGCATCCTCCAGACCGCCCTGGATGCTTTCGGGCGGATCGATGTGGTGGTGAACAACGCCGGCATCCTGCGCGACCGCTTCTTCTTCAACATGTCGGTCGAGGAGTGGCGCGCGGTGATCGACGTGCACCTGAACGGCTCTTTCTACGTCTCGCGCGCCGCCGCCACGCACTTCAAGGCGCAGCAGTCGGGCTGCTACGTGCACATGACCTCGACCTCGGGCCTGGTCGGGAACCTCGGCCAGGCCAACTATTCCGCCGCCAAGCTCGGGATCGCCGGCCTGTCCAAATCGATCGCGCTCGACATGGCGAAGTACAACGTGCGCTCGAACTGCATCTCACCCTTCGCCTGGAGCCGCATGATCGGCTCGATCCCGACCGAGACCGAGGACCAGAAGGCCCGGGTCGAAAAGCTCAAGTTCATGGAAACATCCAAGATCGCTCCGCTCGCGGTCTTCCTTGCATCGGACCAGGCCAAAGACGTCACCGGGCAGATCTTCGCGGTGCGTGCGAACGAGATCTTCCTCATGTCGCAGAGCCGGCCGCTGCGCTCGGTACACCGCTCCGACGGGTGGACACCGGAAACCATCGCCACGCACGCCATCCCGTCACTGCGCGACCACTTCTACCGCCTCGACCGTTCTCAGGACGTGTTCTCGTGGGACCCGCTGTGAAGCGCGTGCTGCTCAGCGACTCCATCGCGCCTGCCGGCGAGGAAGCGCTGCGGCGTGAAGTCGAGGTGGTGCGCGCGCCGGACAGCGACGTCGGCACGCTGCGCAAATGGGCGCGCGACGTCGACGGTGTGCTCACGCGCAGCAAGCTGCCCGACGACCTGTTTGACGCCGCCCCGCGCGTGCGCGGCGTGGTGGTCCACGGCACCGGCACCGATCTCGTGCCGGTCGCGGCTGCCACCGCGCACGGCGTCATGGTGGCCAATCTGCCGGGGATCAACGCCCGCTCGGCCGCCGAATATTGCGCCATGGCGATGCTCATGCTCGCGCGCAACATTTTTGCGATCACCGGCGCGCTGCGCTCGAAGACCTGGGACGAGGCGCGCGTGCTGGGCGCCGGCGCGCGCGAGCTCGCCGGCATGACCGTCGGCATCGTCGGCGTGGGCGAGATCGGCAGCCGCCTCGCGAAAATCGCCCGCAACGGCTTCGGCATGAAGGTGCTCGGCCATCAACGGCGCCTGGATCGCCTGCCGGCCGAGGCTTCCCCCACTCCGCTGCGCGAATTGATCCAGAGCTCCGATTTCCTGGTTCTGGCCTGCCCGCTGACCCCGCAAACGCGTTACCTGATGAATCGCGAAACGCTGGCCTTGATGAAACCAGCGGCGTGGCTGATCAACGTCGGGCGCGGGCCGGTGGTCCAGGAAGAAGCCCTGATCGAGGCGCTGCGCGCCAAGCGCATCGCGGGGGCCATGCTGGACGTCTACGAGCATTACCGGCTCGAGCCCGGACACCCGCTGTTCAGCCTGGACAACGTGATCCTCACCCCTCACCTCGCAGCCGTGACGCAGGAATCGCGCGCGCGGGCGAGCGTCGCTGCGGCGGACGAGATGCTGCGCATCCTGCGGGGCGAGCGGCCGCGTAACCTGGTCAACCCCGAGGTGCTGAAGAAGGAAATGACATGAGCGAGATCCGCAGTGACCTCGGCTGGTCGACGCGTGAGCGCATCGTGGTGCGCGGCAAGGACCTGCCGGGCGAGATCCTGGGGGCGCTGAACCTGGGGGATATGGCCTTTTTCGAATTGACCGGAAAGGTGCCGGACGAAAAGCAGAGCCGGCTGTTCAATGCGATGGCCGTCACCCTGGTCGAGCACGGGATCACCCCCAGCGCGCTCGCTGCCCGCCTCACCTTCCTTGGCGCGCCGGAAGCAATGCAGGCTGCGGTAGCGGCCGGCCTGTCGGGACTGGGAAGCGTGTTCGTCGGCTCGATGGAGGGCGCTGCAAGGATGTTGTCCGAAGCCGTGGCGCGCGGCGATGATGCTCAAAAGGTGATCTCCCAGCACAAGCGCATTCCGGGTCTCGGCCACCATCTGCACAAGCCGATCGATCCGCGCGCCGTTCGCCTGTTCGAGATCGGGCGCGAAACCGGCTTCTACGGCAAGCACTGCGCGCTGATGGAGGCGATCGGGAAAGAGAAGGGAATGGTGGTGAATGCCACCGGAGCGATCGGTGCCCTCGCCTGCGAGCTGGGTCTCGACTGGCGCGCAGTGCGCGGAATCGGCGTGATGGCTCGCGCGGTCGGGCTGGTCGGCCACCTGCTGGAGGAGTCGCGCCAGCCGATGGCCGAGGAGATCTGGCACCAGGTCGAAGAGCAGGCGACCAGGCACATCCGCAAGACATGAATCTCGGCCGCGATAACTACCCGGAAGTGCGCGACGCCGTGCGCCAGCTCTGCAGCCAGTTCGATTCCGCGTACTGGCAGAAGATCGACGAGCAGCGCGCCTATCCCGAGGCCTTCGTCGAGGCGCTGACCAAGGCCGGCTGGATGTCGGCGCTGATTCCCGAGGAGTACGGCGGCTCGGGCCTGTCGCTCACCGAGGCGACGGTGATCATGGAAGAGATCACCCGCTCGGGCGGCAACGCCGGCTGCTGCCACGGCCAGATGTACAACATGAACACGCTGCTGCGCCACGGCTCGCCGCGGCAGAAGCAGAACTATCTGCCGAAGATCGCGAGTGGCGAGCTGCGCCTGCAGTCGATGGGCGTGACCGAGCCCGGCGCGGGAACCGACACCACGAAGATCAAGACCGTGGCGGTCAGGAAAGGCGACCGCTACGTGGTGAACGGCCAGAAGGTGTGGACCTCCCGGCTGCAGCATTCGGAGCTGATGATCCTGCTCACCCGCACCACGCCGGCGGACCAGGTGGCGCGCAAGGCCGACGGCATGTCGATCTTCCTCGTCGACACCAGCAGCAAGGGGCTCGAGGCGCGCCCGATCCGCAATATGGTGAACCACGAGACCAACGCGTTGTTCATCGACAACCTGGAGATTCCGGCGGACAACCTGATCGGCGAGGAAGGCAAGGGCTTCCGCTACATCCTCGACGGGCTGAACGCCGAGCGCATCCTGATCGCCGCCGAGTGCATCGGCGACGGCTACTGGTTCGTCGAGAAATCCAGCGCCTATGCGAAGGACCGCGTGGTATTCGATCGCCCGATCGGCCAGAACCAGGGCATCCAGTTCCCGATCGCCGAGGCCTACATGGAGATCGAAGCGGCGAACCTGATGCGCTATAAGGCCTCAGGTTTGTTCGATGAGAGGAAGCCGTGTGGGGCCGAAGCGAACATGGCCAAGCACCTGGCGGCGAAGGCTTCCTGGGAAGCAGCCAACGTCTGCCTGCAGACCCACGGCGGCTTCGGCTTCGCCGCCGAATACGACGTGGAGCGCAAGTTTCGAGAGAACCGGCTCTATCTGGTGGCGCCGATCTCCACCAACCTGATCCTGTCCTACCTTGCCGAGCACGTGCTCGGCCTGCCGCGCTCCTTCTAGCCGGTTCGCCGCACCTACTGCAGGATCGAGCCGCCCTTGTTGACGATGGCGAAGTCGACGTACTGCGACCCGGTCTGCTTGGGTCGCGTGAAATCGACCATGAACCCGCCGAGGTCGACCGACTTCATGCCGGCCACTGCCTTCGAGAGCGCCGCCGGGCTGGAGCGCGCCTGGCGCAGCCCGTGCACCAGCACCTTGGCGGCGATGTAGCCCTCCATCGAGCGCTCGGCCAGGTCGGGATCCTTCGCCTCTTTCGCGAGTTGCTGGTATTCACGCGTCATTTGCAGGGTGCGCGACGTGGTGAGCGGCCACAGCACGCCGAAGGCATAACCCGTGAGCTCTTCGGGGCTCAGGCCCTTCTTCATGCCGTTGATGTCAATGACCGAGACACCGTAGACCTGCGCCGTGCCGCCGGCCCTGCGATACTGCTTGATGAACTCCACCGCCGCGGAGGTCACGGCGCCGAGATAGATCACCTGCGCGTCCGACTTGAGCACGGCCTGCACCGCGGACTGCACGTTCGTGGTGTTGCGCTCGTACGGCGCTTTCACCACCAGGTTCACGCGCGTGACCGGGGCAGCCCGTTCCGCGCCGGTGACGATGTCCTTGCCGAAGCCGTCGTCCTGGTAGACGACCGCGACCCGGTTGATGCCGATGAGCGAGAGGATCTCGAACAGGCGCCGCACCTCGTCGGCGTAGCTCGCCTTGGTCACGTACACGTTGGGCGCGCCGAGCATCGTGCTCGCGCCGGAGATCGCGCCGACCAGCGGGACGTTGGCGCGCGCCAGGATGCCGTCCTTGATGATCGCCTCGTTGTTCGCCGTGCCCAGCACGCCGACAAAGGCGAGCGGAGCCTGCTTTCCCAGGATCTCCTTGATCAGGCGGACGGTTTCCTCCGCCTTGTAGCCGTCGTCGTAGGTCACCAGCCGGATGTGATCGCCGGCGATGCCGCCGCTGCTGTTGACGTGGTTCAGATACAGATTGATGCCGGCGCGGATTGCCTTGCCGCTGCTCGCCTGGGCGCCGGTAAATGCCGCCACCTGCGCGACGAGGATTTCCTTGGCCGAAGCCTGCGCCGAGGCGAGCAGGCAGAGCGCCGCGCTTATAACGATTTGTTTCTTGGTTATTACTGACTTCATGTTCGTTTCCCTCCCTGAGGAAAACGAGCATGCGGGTGCAATCAGAAAAGTGCGGCGGGGAAATTCACGCTTTCAGACAATCGGACTCGGGGAATAACGGCGTTTATTCCAACCGTGAAATTCTAGGCAGCCGCCTGGGCGAGGAGGCGGTTGGCCTTTGCCAGGCGCTCGACCAACGTGCGCATAAAGGCCTTGTGAAAACCGTTCTGGCAGGCATCGCTAGCCATGCGTACCGCGGCGAACTTGATCTGCATGGCGATCACCTTGCCGCGCGCGGTGATCGTGGTGGTGCGCCGCTCGACGCTGTCGGCGAAATAGAGCATCTCGCCGAACGATGCGCCGTGCGTCAGCACCGCGAGCGGCTTGGTCAGGAGCGTGACCTCGACCTCGCCCTCGACCAGGATGTAGAAGCTGTCGCCGGCCTCGCCCTCGCGCATCAGGACCGTGCCCGGCTCGATGGTCTGCCAATTGCCAACGCGCACCACTTCCCAGAGCTCGACTTCGCCGAAATCCTTGAAGAACGACATGTCGCGCAGCTTGCCGAATTTCTCCGAATCGGAGGTCGTGACTTCCGGTCCCGGGCGCAGGCTGATGAAGGCGCGCGTGATGTCCTTGCCGAACTCGAGCCAGCTGCGGTAGCGCTGCGAGGGGCTCTTCTCGATCGCCTTCATCACGATCTCGTCGAGCAGCGGCGGCAGTTCGGGCCGCAGGCTGGACGGCTTGGGCGGCGGCGTGTTGAGGATGGCGTAGGTCAGCGCGACATGGCTGCCGGCCTCATAGGGCAGGCGCCCGGTCAGCAGGCGGAACATGGTCACGCCGAGCGAATAGATGTCGGTCTGCTGGTTGAGGGGCTCCAGGCGCAGCTGCTCGGGCGACATGTACGCGGGCGAGCCGATGCCCTTGATCTGGGTAGTGTGTTCCTCGAGGCGCTGCTGGAACGAGGCGCCGAAGTCGGAGAGCTTGGTCTCTCCGTCGGCCGACAGCAGAATGTTTCCGGGCTTGATATCGCGATGGATGATGCCGTGCTGGTGCGCGTATTCGAGCGCGCGGATGCACTTGAAGATGATCTCGACCACCTTGCCGATCGGCAGCAGCTGCTCGCGCTTCGCGTGCTTCTCGAGCGTGGTGCCAGCGACGTACTCCATGACGAGGTAGCTGCGGTTCGGCTCGACCACCGCGTCGTAGATGTCGACGATGTGCGGATGGTTGAGCTTGCCGGCAAGCGAGGCCTCGGCGAGGAATGCCTTGTGCTGCACGCGCTCGAGCTCGGTATCCGCGCCGCGGGCGAACTGCAGCACCTTGATCGCCACGTCGCGGTCCGCGAACGCGTCCCGCGCCAGGTAGACCTTGCTGGTCGCACCGCTGCCGATCTCGCGGATCAGCGGATACTTTCCGACGGTCTCCTGGGGCTGCGGCTTCTCGATTTTCATCTCGCGTACTGCGCGACGAGCTGCAGCAACTCCGCCTCGGCGTAGGGCTTGCCGAGGAAGTGGTTTACGCCGAGCTGCGTGGCCTGGTTACGGTGCTTCTCGGCCGTCCGCGACGAGATGATGATGATCGGGATGCCCTGCAGGCGGGCGTCGCCGCGCACGTTCTTCGCAAGGTCGAAGCCGTCCATGCGCGGCATCTCGATGTCGACCAGCATGACTTTCGGCAGGCCGTGCGCCATCTGCTCGAGGGCGTCGACCCCGTCCTTGGCGGTCACCACGGTGTAACCCTCGCGCTCGAGCAGGCGGCCGGTGATCTTGCGCACCGTGAGCGAGTCGTCGACCACCATCACGACGGGCGGCGCGGCCTTGGCCGCCGCGGGATGGGTAATTTGCGTCATACCGGTGGTGGCAAGCCCGCTCAGCGTGCGGTGCGCGAGGTACACCGGGTTCATGATCAGTGCCACGGTACCGTCGGCCAGCACGGTGGCACCCGAGACGCCGGGCACGCGCGTGAGCTGCTGTCCGATGCTCTTCACCACGATTTCATGGTTGCCGAGCAGCTCGTCGACATGCACCGCGACGCGCTGGACGCCGCTGCGCAGCAGCAGCACCGAGTTGTACGGCTGCAGCTTCGGACTGCCCGGCATGCCGAGCAGCGAGTGCATCGACTGCAGCGGATAAGTACGATCCTGGAACTCGACCTTGCGGCTCTCGAAGTGGCCCGCCAGGACTTCGCCTTTCATACGCATGACCTGCTCGACCATCGCCGCGGAAAGGGCGATGGTGCTCTCGCCGCTGCGCACCAGCACGGCCTGCGTCACCGCCAGGGTCAGCGGCAGGTAGACGGTGAAGGTGGTGCCGCCACCCCGGGTGGTGGCGATGTCGACGCGGCCGCCGATCGCCGTGATGTCGTTCTTCACCACGTCCATGCCGACGCCGCGTCCGGCAAGCTCGCTCAGTTTTTCCGCCGTGGACAAGCCGGAAGCAAAGACCAGGTTGGCGATTTCGCCCTCGGTCGGCTCGCGGTCGACGGGTAGCAGCCCCATCTGGGCGCCCTTGCTGCGCAGCGCCTCGAGGTTCAGGCCGGCGCCGTCGTCGGCGAACACCAGCGCGATCTCGTTGCTTTCCTGGCGCAGCGTGATCGAAATGCGGCCGGTCTCGGCCTTGCCCGCCGCCACGCGCGCCGCGGGATCTTCGATCCCGTGCACCAGCGCGTTGCGCAGCATGTGCTCGAGCGGAGCGCCGATGCGGTCGAGTACGCTGCGGTCGAGCTCGACCTCCGACCCGCTGATCTCCAGATCCGCCTTTTTGCCCAGCTCGCGCGCCGTCTGGCGCGTGATGCGGTACAGGCGCTCGTTCACGTTGGCGAACGGCACCGCGCGCACCCGCATCAGCTCCTGCTGCACGTCGCGGCTGATGCGCGCCTGGTGCTGCAGAGCGGCGTCGGTGTCGCCCATGTTCTTCTGCAGGCCCTGCTGGATCGCGACGACGTCGCTCAGGCTCTCGGCCATCAGGCGCGTGAGCTCCTGCAGGCGGGTATAGCGGTCGAACTCCAGAGGGTCGAAATCGCCCTTCTTCTCGTCCATCACCGACAGGCGCGACTGCATCTGGCTGTCGGCCTGCACCTCGATCTCGCGCAGCTGGCCGCGCAGGCGCGTCACGCTGTCCGTAAGATCGGCCAGCGCCTGCTTGATGACGCGCAGCTCGGCTTCCACGCGCGATCGCGCGATCGCGACCTCGCCGGCCTCGTTGATCAGATCGTCGAGCGTGTCGGCATTGACGCGCAGCGTGGCGGCCGCGCTGGGAAGGGGTGGCTCGGCGCGCGGCGCCGGCGCCACCGCAGGTGCCGTGGCGGCGGGTGCGGCCGCGACGGCGGGCTGCGCCGCCGCAGCGGCGGGTGCAGATGCCGCCGGAGCGACCAGCGGGGCCGTGACAGTCAGGGCTTCGTTGGACCGCAGGCGCTCCACGTCGGAGCTGAGGCGGTCCATGCGCTCTTCGAGCCAGGTAAACAGGTCTTCGGGGTATTCGCCGGACTCGAGCGCCGCCTCGATGCGGCCCTCCATCAGGTGGCACAGCTCGCCCAGCCGGATCGCGCCCGCCATGCGCGCGCTGCCCTTCAGGGTATGCAGCAGCCGGCGCAGCGATTGGTGGATTTTTTCGTCGCCCGGATTGGCCTTCCATTCGCGCAGGTCGCCGCCGATCTGCGGCACGATCTGCTCCGCTTCCTCGACGAAGATCGGCATCAGCTGCGGATCGATGTCGTCGCGCATCACGCGCTTCTCGCGCCCGTCAGGCGCCTGCGGCGTGGGCGGCTTGACCGCCGCGCGGCGCGCGGCCTCCAGGCGTCCGAGCAGCGCGCGCAACGCGGTATGCGCGGGCTGCGGCGAGGCCGGTGCCTCGCCTTTGCGGATCGACTCGACCATGCCGTGCAGGCTGGTGACCGCGGCCTGCACGACTTCGCCGTCCTTGGGATCGCTGGTCTCGCCCGCGAAGCCGGTCCACTGCTCGAGCGCGCTTGCCAGGTCGGCGAGCGGCGCAAAGCCCGCGGTGCGCGAGGTGCTGCCGAGCGTATGCGCAGCGCGCATGAAATCCTGTGAAGCGTCGGCGGGCGGCGTTGCCGCACGCCACGCCTTGCACTGCTCTTCCAGCACCGCGATATGCTCCGCGGCTTCCTTGGTGTAGATCTCGTACAGCCCGCGGGACACGGTCACCGTGCCGACGGTCACCGCGTCGGGCTCACCGCCTTCTTTCGCGCGCTTGGCGAGCGCGACGATCTTGCTCGCGTCCACACCCTTCAGGCCCGGTCCGCGCAGCGCCGCGATCCACTGGCTGAACGAGGCGGTGGCGGTCGAGAGCAGCTCGAACAGCACCGGGCTGGCCGCGCGCTTCTGCTCCAGCCAGAGATTCATCACCTGCTCGACTTCCCAGGCCGCCTCGCCGATGTCGGTCAGGCCGACCATGCGCCCGCTGCCCTTCAAGGTGTGGAAGGCGCGGCGCACCGTGGTCAGCGACTCGCGGTCCTCCGGCTTCTGCTTGCACTCGGGCAGCGTCTTCTCGATGGTCTGCAGCACCTCGACCGCCTCCTCGAGGAACACTTCGAGTAGCTCCGGGTCCACGCCCGGGGGCGCGGCAGCAGGGCTCGCGGCTGCGAGCGGCGCCGGCTCGGCGAAGGTGATGTCGATTTTGTCTGCGTCCGCCGCCTTCAGGGCGGACGCGGCCCGCTTCTCGTAGCGGCGGAAGAAGAGCGCGATCGCCTCCTCCGACGGCTCGCGGCCGTGGCGGCAGGGCTCGAGGAAGAAGGCCACACTGGAGAGGCCTTCGGCGATCCAGTCCACGTCGTCGCCGGCGACATGCTCGCCACGCGACTGGGCAAGCACCAGGTTCTCGCAGATCGAGATCGCCTGCGCCGCCCCGGGAAAGCCGAGCACGGAGAGCGCGCCGTGTGCCTGGCGCAAATAGGGCTGCAGCTCGGCAAGCGTGGCGCGCTTGCTCGCATCGCGCGTAAACGCGTCGAACACCTGCTCGACGTGCTGGAGGTTGGCGAGCACCTCGCGTGCCACCTGCGCGCGAACCTGCAGCGCGCCGATGCGCTCGGTCAGGTCGGGGCGCAAGCCGGCAGGCGGCTCGCCGTTCGACTTGCCTTTCGCCGCGTCGAGCAGCCAGCCGCCCATGATGACGATCTGCGCGTCCATGTCGTCGGCCGGGCTGCTGAAATGGTCGATGATGTTCTCGACCAGCAGGAAGGCCGAGGCCATCTCGATCACCAGCATCTGCCCCTGGCGCGGATACGGATCGGGCAGCTTGCCGGCCACCAGCGAAATGGCGTCGATCAGCTTGATCAGGTGTTGGTTGCCGAGGCTCTTGCTCTTGGTCTTGAAATCGGCGACGCGCTCGCGGAACACGCGCGCCTTGTCCGCCTCGCCCGCCACGTACTGCTCCCACGCGTGCTTGAGCGCGTCGAGGCGCGAGTGCATGTCGAACAGCGACGCCTCCAGGCGCTCGGCCTCGAGCTCGATGGTGACGTCCGGGAGCCGCTCCGGGCGCGGGAACAGGCTGTCGAGCTGGTAGAGCTGCTTCACTTCCTTGATGCGCGGCGTCAGCGAATCGCGCCGCGCGACCATGTACAGGATCTCGCGCAACAGCACGTCGCCGTTCTTGGCGCCGCCCGCCGCGAGGTCGCGAATCTGAAAGTCGATGCGGTTGCACACCACTTTGGCCGCACCCAGCCACTCGGCATCCGCGCCGTTGGCGAGGGCGTCGATCAGCCCGCCGGCCGCCCACCACAGGGCGCGCGGCTCGGGAAGCTGGGTCGCCACCTGGTGCATGGCATCCACGGTCTGGCGCATCTCCTCCAGGCCGTTCGGCGTGCCGCGCAGCCAGGCGAGCAGGCCGCGCTGGAAGCGCGTGCGTTGCGCCTGCACGTAGGCCGGCAGCTCTTCCTCCGGCACCGCTTTGCCGTCCGCGTGCACCGGCGCGGCGACCGCCACGTCGGGGAAGAACAGGTCCTTCTCGGAAATCGTCTTGCGGCCGAGCAGGCCCGACAGGTCGCGATAAACGGGGTACAGCCGCAGTGGAACGTCCGCCTGCCCGCGCGCCAGCTCGCCGACGAAATTCTTCAGCGCCACCACCGCGCGGTCGATCACGCCCATGGTTTGCGCCGATGGGCGCTGGCCGTTGATGCCGGCGAAGCTGCCTTCGATTGCCTCGCACACCAGCGTCGCGCCGTTCAAGCCGACCATGCGCAGCGCCCCGCTCACCTGGTGCAGGTGCTCGGGGCAAGGCTGCAGCACCGCATCGTTCTCCGGCGCTGCCGAGAACTTGGCGATGGAATCCTGGACGAGCGTCAGTGCGCGCTCGACTTCGGCGTTGATCCAGGAAAGGAGAGTCTGGTCGGCCATGCTTCCGTTCTCTTTAGGCAGCCAGCTTGAAGCCGGCGACCGAGCTCTTGAGCCCGTCGGCGAGCTGCGTCAGGCGTGCCGCCGAGCTGGCGGTCTGCTTGGTGCCGTCGGTGGTGAGCTGGGTAATGCCCAGGATCACCTTCATGTTCGCCGCCACGCGCGTGGCGCTCGCCGCCTGCTGCTGGGTCGATTGCGTGATCGAGTCGATCAGCTCGGCAAGCTGGGTCGACACCGCGCCGATCTCGCGCAGCGCCTGGTCGGCCTCGTCCGCGGTCTTGGTTCCCTGCACCACGTTCTGCGTGCTGCGCTCCATGGCCTCGACCGCGTCCTGCGTATCGCGCTGAATCGACTTGACGATCGCGCTGATGTGCTTGGTCGCCTCGCCGGAGCGCTCGGCCAGCCGCTGCACTTCCTCCGCGACCACCGTGAAACCGCGACCCGCCTCACCCGCCGACGCCGCCTGGATCGCGGCGTTCAACGCCAGCACGTTGGTCTGCTCGGTAATGTCCGAGATCAGCTGCACGATCTCGCCGATCTCCTGCGAGCTCTCGCCCAGCCGCTTGATGCGCTTCGAGGTTTCCTGGATCTGGTTGCGGATGTCGTTCATGCCGCGGATCGCGTTCTGCACCGCCGTCGCGCCTTTCTGCGCGGCGTGC
>Ga0134121_10004305_pt1 | contig 11688 bp, 10 predicted proteins | sample KB301_FD_96463 | JGI IMG/M metagenome (GOLD analysis project Ga0134121, IMG submission 96463) | Terrestrial soil microbial communities without Nitrogen fertilizer from Kellogg Biological Station, Michigan, USA - KB3-0-1 | ecosystem: Environmental > Terrestrial > Soil > Unclassified ...
GTGGAATCATTATCCCGCCCGCGAACTATTTCAAGGAGGTAAAAAAAGTTCTCGACCGTCACGGCATCCTCTTTATTGCAGATGAAGTTCAGTCCGGCTTTGGCCGCACCGGGAAGATGTTTGCCACCGAGCACTACGGCGTCGAACCCGACATTATTGTCACTGCGAAAGGGATTGCCGACGGATTCCCGCTGAGCGCATTTACTACGCGGCCAGAAATTGCCGCTGCCTACAAGCCGGGCGATCATCTATCGACCTTTGGCGGCAATCCTGTCTCTTGCGCTGCGGCACTGGCCAACATCAAGTTCATGGAGCAGGAGAACCTTCCGGCCCGCGCAACTGAGACCGGCAATTACGCTATGGCGAAGCTGCGTGATTTGCGGAAACAGAATCCGCTGATCGGGGAAGTCCGAGGCTTGGGATTAATGATTGGCGTCGAACTGGTCAAAGACGAAAAGCTCACCCCGGCCACTTCTGAAGCGGAAGCGATTCGCGATGGTTTGCTGCGCCAGGGCGTATTGGTGGGCGTGGGCGGGGTTTACGGCAATGTCGTTCGTTTCCAGCCTCCGCTCATTATTACTCGGCCACAGATTGATCGAGCGATTGCCTCTTTCGCGGCGGCGTTGCAGGAGGTCGCCCAGCCCGCCCCCGTATAGCACCGAAATTCCGAGCAACTGTATCGCGAGTCTTCTGGTTCGATTACCTTCGTCATCTTTTCTCGTTTCTCCCGCGACCTGACAATGGGATCAATAAGTGGAGCAGTCGTGGGCCGCATTGTCAGAAGATCCGATTGCAAGCTGGAGCGAGCGTGTGTCTGGGCTGGCTGTGTAATTGTCTTTGGTTTGTTTTCCGCTGTTCTGAACGCGCAAATGCCCGTCTCTGCGCCAGAGACCGAACGACCCGTCCCCATCCTCACTGGAAACGCTGGGTTCTTCACCAATGTGAATGGCGGTGAAACCGAACTCGTGCCTTCGATCACTCCTGTGCTGCTGGTGCCGCTGGGAGATCGCTGGCTGATCGAATCCAGAGCTGCATTCACTGGTGAATTCGAACGTACTGACGGTGGCGGGGCGTATGGCGGCAAAGTAGAGCAAGAAATCGACTACCTGCAGCTCGACTACATCGCCAACCGCTATCTTACGGTTACAGCAGGACGCTTCCTGACTCCATTCGGTGTTTACAACGAGCGTCTCTACCCCATCTGGATCCGCAGCTTGCAGCCCACGCCGCTGATCTTCCCGCTGGGAACAGGTTCCAGTGATGGCGTGATGATGCGGGGCGGCCTTTCGCTCAACCCGAAAGTGAATCTGAACTACGCGACGTATTTTTCCACTTTGAGTACCTTGAAGAAGTTCGAATCCGACCGGAAAGCGGGCGGCCGCGTTGGATTCTTCCTGCCCGGTCCACGGATCGAAGTGGGCGCTTCCTTTCAGAAGGAACTGCAAGAGGAACGGGCAAACGCTTTTGGATTTCATTTTGCGTGGCAGCCTGCCGCAATTCCACTCAATCTGCGGTCCGAATACGCCCGCTCGCACGATGGCAGCGGCTACTGGATCGAAGCCGCCTACCGCCTGAGCCAGGTGCCGTTCTGGCAGAAGGCTATGCGCCGCACCGAGATCGTTGGCCGCGGGCAGCAGTTGTTTGCCGGAGAGATCGATGAGGATGAAGCGGAAGAATACGGTTTGCCGGACGTGAACACGAAGCAGGGAGACCTCGGGCTTAACTACTACATTCGAGATGGCCTGAGAGCTTCCGCCAGTTACAGCCGTCGCTTCAATTCCGATGGAAATGTGAATCTCTGGACCGTGGGTCTGGCATACCGTTTTGCCTTTCCTCTGGGGAGAGTCGGGCCACAATGAACCCACGAGTCGCAATTCTGACGGCAGCATTGGCGCTGGTATCGTCCGCATACGCTGCCGATCCGCCCCGCAAGGGCGAAGATGCCAGCATAAGCACGCCGCTGGCCCGAAGCAGCACCGACGCCGACGCCATGCGGGCACGGGGCGAGCAGCGGTTTCACGCCAACTGCGGCCGTTGCCATGCCGCTCCGCAAAAGTTTCCGCCACGGATGATGGGCACCATCGTCCGCCACATGCGGGTACGAGCCACGATTACTGACGAGGACATGCGGCTCGTCCTCTTCTACATGACGCAATAGCAGAGGACAGCAGGAATGACAGGCTCAGCCAGAGTCCGATTGTGCGGGATGGTGCTTGCGGTCTTTGTTCTGAGTGTTCGCGTTCTCGACGCGCAGGTAGACCCGTCCCAGATGCATCAGGAACAGGTTCACGTAATTGAGATCGTTGCGGATAAAGACAGCCGCTACAAGTCTCCGGACGGAAGAAAGCCGGAGATCACCCTGAAGGCTGGAGAAGAAGTCCTGCTGCGGGTTTCGGCGCGCAAGGCAAAATCGTGGAACCGCGACGGATCAATCCATGGCTTCACGCTGTTGCGGGCCGACGACCGGACGAAAGTGCAGGGTTGGAACCTTCTATTGCGGCCGGGGCAGCAGGAGTTCCAGCTGACCGCTCCCGCCGAACCGGGTGAATATGTAGTGGTATGCACAGTAATTTGCAGCGAAGATCACGAAGGCATGCATATGCGATTGCTAGTCGTGCAGTAGATTTGAGGAACTCTTGATGCGCAAGACTTTGGCCGGAGCCGGAAGCTGGCTGTTGGTAGCGGTTCTGCTGGCCCATGCCAGCGATGAAAAGCCGCAAATGTTTCGCGGCGAAATCGGCGATACCCAGTGCGCTCTGAACGTCCATTCCATGACCCGTTCGCACACCGAGATGTTGAAGTCCAAGAAGATGGGCGGCACTCCCGGCGCATGCGCGTCGTATTGTGTGCAATACCTGGGAGGCGATTTTGTACTGTCGACGAAACGTGAGGTCTATCGCCTCGACAATCAGGAGAAAGTGAGTCTTTTCGCGGGCCAGAGAGTAAAGATTACGGGCACCTTGGAATCAAAGACCAAGACGATTCATATCGTAGATATTGAACCCGCGCAGTAAGCCTGAACGAAAGTCTCCCTCAGTTGCCTTCCTTCTCGATAGGTCTTCTGTTCTTTTTTTCCGCCTCAGAAATCACGTAGACCATCAAAATCCCCAACTCCGGCTCAATGGGATGGCGATAGCGCGGGTGCGGGAATACGGCGTAGTACACCGCGGGGTAGAGCAGGATCAGCCAGAAAAACAGCCAGGCACCGCGCCTCCGCTTGCGCAAGGCGCGTCCCACGCCCCAAAAAGCCAGTACCGATGAGGCCAGGAAAACTGAGTTCTTGACGGGAGCCAGCGCGGCGATCTCCGACAATCGTGGAACTCCGCCCCAATAATAAATGAAGCGCTTCACGCAGAGGCCCAGGAAGCGCGGGTAGTCCTCGCGAATGAAGGCCACCGCCTCCCGCTTGCGTTCCGCAACATAGGCGATCTCGCCCAGCTGGCGATAGCGGCGCATCTGATAAACGTTTTGTGTGGGATGGAGATATTCTCTCCACGTTCCGTCCGCGCCGGGACCATTTCCAATGCGCAACTCGGCGCCGAAGTTCGAGCGTAGAGACGTCACGCCCAAAGTCCGGCGGTTTCGTGTCAGCCATGGCGCGATGCAGGCCACAAATACCAGACCGGACAGCACAACTCCGGTCAGTGAAGCCTTGCCGCGCTTCCAGCGCCGGTACGCTGCCCATAGTCCGGAGGCGGGCAGGAACGCCAGCAGGGAAGTGTTGGCCAGGGCTGCGATTCCCCAGAGCAGCCCGAACTGGATCCACGGTATCGGTCCGTCTTTTTCCTCCAGGTCAAGCGTCAGCCAGAAAATGAGTGCGAGCAACAACGCTGCCAGACTTGTCTCCCACACCCACCGCGTGCACCAGTACATGACGGGCGGCATCACCGCCCACAGCCACGCCGTCCAGATCGCCAGTTTTTCGTCGAAACATCGCCTGGCGATCAGGAAAATGGGAATACAAGTCAGAGCGGAAAACAGGCTATTGATTGTCAGCAGCACCAGCGCGGAAGCATGAGTATAAATGCCGAACAGCCTGAAAACTCCGGCAATAAGAAATGGGTAGAGCGGCGGTTCCCAGGCCGTAGTTCCCGTGGCCCCGCTGAAGGGATTGCTGAAGCCCTGGCCCTGCGCCAGCGAGCGCCCAATGCGCCCCATTTCCCAGCCAAAGCTGAAGTTTTCGTCAAAAGTTTTGAACTTGTAAGTATGGGCAACAACGATCCAGCCAAAGCGAAGAGCGAAGGCGATCAGCACCATCCAGAAGAAGGATGTGCGGGCTCGGTTCCACCAACGCTTGAGGATGCCCAGGCTGTTCATGGATGTCGGGGGAATGGTTGTGACGGCATCGGCCATGATTGGCCCAGCAGGCTTCCGGGGCACTTCCATTTGTAGCTGATAGACTTGAGACGGGCAACAGTGGAGTGTCGCTGCCGCACGAGCGGGGCGCTCGCGTCTACATTGATACGTTGCCGTTGAAGTACCGGGCGGGGTCGCTTATATTGTATCGGGATGCCTTAGCATCGCCCTCTGCGTGGTCGCAGAGATCGAGGACACTCCATGGGCTGGTTGCAGAACAAGTTCGAAAAGAATTTCATGATCACCACTGTGGACTACGTGTTCAACTGGGCGCGTAAGTCAGCAGTGTGGCCAATGACGTTTGGACTGGCCTGTTGCGCCATCGAGATGATCGCTTCTTCGACGGCGCGCTTCGACATTGCCCGCTTCGGCTCTGAAGTCTTCCGCCCCAGCCCGCGGCAGAGCGACCTCATGATCGTGGCCGGCACCGTCACCTTGAAGATGGCCCCTGTCGTGAAGCGCATCTACGACCAGATGCCTGACCCCAAGTGGGTGATCTCCATGGGCGCATGCTCGTCGGTAGGAGGTCCGTTCAATACGTATGCGGTCCTGCAGGGTGTAGACAAGATCGTCCCCACGGATGTCTATGTCATCGGCTGCCCGCCGCGTCCAGAAAACTTGTTCTATGCGCTGCTCAAGCTGCAGGACAAGATTGACCAGATGTCGCTGGCCAAGCGCCCCACCGAAGTCCGGCTCGATCCCAACATGGTAGAGAATTTCAAACGCCAGGTCATGATCGCACAGACGCTGCAGCCGAAATAGTCGTCGGTCGTCAGTCTTCAGTCGTCAGCACAAGCCACGCGGGATGGCTGCCCCGGCTGTCCTGGCCGAGCGCAGCTCGGAGGCGCAGTTTTATAATCCCTGAAAGGTCTCATGTCTAATTTTGTAAAACTTGCCGCTCAATCCGATCTTCCTCCCGAGGGTGAAGCTAAAGAATTTCCAGTGGGTGAGAAAGTAATCTGCGTAGCCAACGTGAACGGAACCATCTCCGCCATGGACAACGAATGCCTGCATCGCGGCGGTCCGCTGGGGCAGGGCGTGATTGAGGGAGACAAGGTGGTCTGTCCCTGGCACGGCTGGCAGTGGGACCCCAAGACTGGGCAAGCGGCGCACAATCCCGGAGCGAAGGTTGCGGTCTACTCCTTGAAAGTTGAAGGTGGGGACGTAATGATTGAAATGTAGGCGCGCGTGGTCGCGGGCGACTCGCCCGCGAGAGTTTAAGTCGAGGCTCGGGCGAGTCGCCCCGACCACGCTTTATCCTAGGTATTTCAAGAATTTTCCCGAATGGTTATCGAATCCCGGGAACACCTGATCCAGAGCCCGGTTCCCCAGATGCAGCTCGACGGCCTCGCCGAGCACGCGGCGGAAATCTGTTGTCACCGCCAGATCTCGTCCTTCATAAAGTTGTGACTGATCGAGACCGGGCCACCGTCCGTAAACCTTGCCACCTTTTACCGGTCCGCCCATCACGAACATCACATTGGCGTGTCCATGATCAGTGCCGCGATTGCCATTTTCCCGAGCCGTGCGCCCGAATTCCGACATCGTTACCACTACCGTATCTTCGGCCAGGTCCCCGAGATCAGTCCAGAAAGCACCCAGAGACTGCGAGAACTCGCGCAGCGCATTCGCGAGTTGCCCCTGCGTGCTGCCTTCATTGACGTGATGATCCCATCCACCGATGTCGGCAAACGCCACCTGCACGCCGAGATTGGCTTTGATGAGCTGGGAGAGTTGCTTGAGGCTTTCGCCAAAGCGTCCCTTGGGATAGTCTGCCCCGGCTGCCGGCCTGTATTTCACGGGATCAGCGGCCTTCAACATTTTCACCGCTTCGAAAGTTTCCCGGCCGGTACCGTGCAAAACGGAATCTACTGAGTTCGCATACATGGCTTCAAAAGTGTTGGACATGGGCGCGGCGCCCGGGCTGCGGCCTCCAACGCCAAAATCGTTAATGTTATTTACGGCCACGGCGGGTTCGGGTCCGGCAAGAATTCGCGGCAGAGACGGCCCCAGGCCGATGGCGCGAAAGGCCAACTTGGCAGCGGGCGCCGGCAAAGAGTGCAACGTCCGATTCAACCAGCCGTCTTCGGTGGCCTTGATGCCGGGCGTGCCCGACTCCATAAAATCCTGCGCATCGAAGTGGGACCGGCTCGGGTCCGGCGATCCGGCCGCATGCACGATCGCCAGCTGCCGCTGGTTCCATAGCGGCTGAAGCGCCGCCATCGAGGGATGGAGGCCGAAGAACCCGTCCAGGTCAATCACGGCGTTGCGTGGAATATTTATGGACGGGCGCATGGCGTAATAAGCCTGCTCGCCATGCGGGACCACGATATTCAAACCATCGGCCGCCCCTCGCTGAAAGATAACCACCAGCCGCTTGTTGCCCGCGCCGGCCTCGACTGTCGAGTAAGCCGCGCGAGTCAGAAAGACGGGGACCGCAGCCGTACCCACCACTGCCAAAGCGCCGTTGCGAAGAAATACTCTGCGGGAAAACATTGGTGGCGGCTCCTAAAATTTCAGCTTCTGGCTTACAGCTTACGACCGACGACTGCCCCTATCGTCTCTGAAACTCTGGCGACCCCAGCAGCAAGCCCGCAATGGCTCCGGTGTTCGGCGGACGGCCGGGATCATCCAGTTGGCGCCGGCTGTTTTTCGGATCATTCATCTGCGCCGAAATCGTGTCGTGCGTTTGTCTGGACACATTGCCTGCGAGCAAACTGGTCTCGAGCGCCGCCAAGGCCCCTTGGGAATCAGTAGGCGATGGGCCAGGGCCGAGCATTTGACCCGCGTCCAGTTGAACGCCTTTGAGTTTTCCTGCGGTCAAGGCCAGTGCGAAGTTCATTCGCCCCAACAGAGCGGACGAGTTTACCCAGGCATCGGCTTTCAAAGAATAGCCGGTCGGCGGCTGCATGCCGTAGAGCGGCATACCCAGGTTTTGCAGCTGGCGAGCCAGTGACTGTGCGTCGCTGACCTCGGCGCCGCTGGTTCGGACGGCTGACAAAACAAATTCCAGCGGAGTTTTCACTTTAGCGCGGTAGGATTCAGGCGCCCAGAATTCCGGTGAATGGAACATAGTTTTCAGCACTTCACTGATATCGCCGTTTTTCTTCAAAAACGTTTGGCTCATGCGACCAATCAGCGCGGGTGGCGGATCATCTGAGACGAAGCGCATGGCCAGCTTAGTAGAGATAAACTTCGCCGTGGAGGAATGGTGCGCCAGAATGTGCAGCACCTCGCGGCCTTCCTTTTCACCTCCAGATTTAATGCGGTGACCCAGCACGTGCTTGTCGCCGGGCTCATGCATCCGCACCTCGAAAACGAATCCGCCGCCTTGTCTGGGTTCCTTCAGCGTCCAGCCAGTGAGGACGCGGGCCACTTCGGTGACATCTTTCTGAGTGTAGCCGCCATTCACGCCGAGCGTGTGCAGTTCCATCAGTTCGCGGCCATAATTCTCGTTCAGCCCGATGCGCTTCCTGACCTGTCTCACCGGCGCAGGCCGCCGGGGTCGGGGCGGCCGCCGCCAGTTGTAGTTATTATTTCGCTTGGGGATGCCGTTGGCGAAATCCGAATTCGGCCCAACGCTGAGCCAGTTGTCGAGATAGAACAGCATGGCCGGACTCTGCGCGGTTGCTACCAGCAGGTCCTCAAACTTACCCAGGGCACGCGGCCGGATGACATCACGTTCGTACCCGGTCAGCATGTATCGGTCAGCGCCCTTTCCGATGAACACATTGAAGTGATTGAACCAGAAATCGGTCATCACCTCTTGAAGCTGACGGTCGCTGTACGTGGCGCGCAACAGCTTGCTCTGCACCAGTTCACTGGTCACGACTTGTTGAGGATTGTTGAGCGCCATCAGAGTTTCGCGCTGCTGCGGCTTCATACCCTCCATAAACTCGTCACGCTTGTCGCCCTTCAGCGAAGCTTCAACCGCACGCTGGTCTTCGGGTGACATCTTTAGAATCGCTTTCATGCGCTCGTCGGGTGGCAGGTCCAGCAGGTCTTCGGTTTTGAGATCGGCGTAGAAACGGTCCTCGCGCCGGCGGGCTTGTTCTTCGTCGCTCATTTGTGCGGCGTTGCCGGATTCGCCGGCGGACGACGGATCGGCGTTCGCGGCCTCCTGCTTCTGCTCTTTTTTCTGCTGATAGCGCTCCAACTGCGCCTCGTACACCGCGCGCCGGGCGGAATCCGAAGGCATCGACTGCTTGCTCTCGGCAATGGCCTTGATCACTGCCGGCGGCGGAAAGTTTTCGACGATCTCGCGAGTATTCATGCGCAGGGTGCGAAAGGGCTGCAGGCGAGCATCGAGAGCGTGATCGTCAATCTTGTCCGGATGTAACTGTTGATCAATCCACTTTTCCACTCCCATCGCCGTTACCCGCTCGACATCCCCGGGACGCGGCCCGAAGGCCAGCCGGTTGAGCGCGTGCAGAGCACGTTTCTGCTCATCCATGGGGGGAGTGGCAGGTTCCTGTTTCTTTTTGTTGGCGATGGCGAACTGAAGGGAGGCCGTGAGACCCAGTGTGGAAACCGCGATCAGAACTACGATTTTTCGTCGCAACAAATTCATGCAGCAACGCGTCCAGGCCGAATCGTCCCTAAGTATTAACCCCGGGCGGCGGAAAAGTTGCTGACGAGAGGGTTACTGTGTATCGCCGCGTAGGCCGCTGTCGAAAGGGGATGTATTGTTGTAGACTGTTGATATTAAATAACTTATAGTCTTCCGCTCAGGTTCAGCTCTAGGTCAAGTATAGGCGGCCGTGAGTGACTTTGTGTTGCAGAGTGGCGGCGAGTTGATCGATATCTCCAGCGGCGATGTTCACGGCCATGCGATCCTGCAGAAACGGTGAGCGATTGCTGCCGACCGAGTCGCGCCGGATTTGCAGCAGCAGTCCGTGGACTGCGTTGGGGTCAAATTTGAGCGGCGAAAGACGGACGATCTCACTCAGAGTGTTGCCGACCGAAAGCGGTTCGCGATAGGGTCTCTCACTGGTCATGGCGTCGAAAGTGTCGGCCAGCCCGATGATGCGGACGGGCATGGCGACGTCTTCCATCATCAGTCCGTCCGGGTATCCCGAGCCATCGCCGCGCTCATGGTGCGAACGCACGATTTCAGGAATGCGCGGCCAGGGAAACTCAACTCCGCTGACGATCTGATGTCCGACCACGGTGTGGTCCGCCATTTCGCGGAATTCTTCAGCGTCGAGAGATGAGGGTTTTCCGAACAGACGCTTGTCCACCGCGACTTTGCCAATATCGTGCAGATAGCCCGCTGAGCGCAGAGCGGCGGCATCGTTGGGTTCCATGCCCATGGCTTCTCCGATGGCCGAGGCATAGCGCCCCACTCGCAAGGAGTGGCCATGAATGTTTACATGCTTCACATCGATCGCGGTAGCGAAGGCCTCCAGCGCGGTGTCGTAAAAGCCGTGCAGAGACGCCATCAGACGAAGGTTTTCGGAAACGCGTTGCGCCAGGGTCTGCGACAGAACGTGATTCTGGATGGCAATCGCCACGTAGTTGCATAGCAGATCGAGAGCGCCCAATTCTTCGTCATCGAACAAGGCATCGCCATCGCGGCGGCCCAGTGCGACCATGCCGACAAGCTTGCCGTTGACTTTCAGGGGTGCGATGCACTTGAACAGTTCAGGTGCAACATTCCCGTTCGAGCTCAGGAAAACTTCATAGGAGCCGGGGTTCAGGACGACCGGGCCACGCGCCGTGGTGAGGGCATGAACGTGCTTCGGCAGCAACGGCATGATGGCCGGTTCGGGCATCAATGCGAAGCCTTCGGCAGCGACGGAACTGAGCATGGAGGGCTTGTCGCTGAACGTGAAAAGCACAGCTTCGCGCGCTCCGCCCGCCTGGAGCAGAGCCGAGACCATGGCCCGCGCGGTCTGCGGAAACTCACGCTCCGCCGTCATCTCGGGGCCGAGATCGGACAGAGCTTCCATGGTTCGCAGCAACCGCCGCAAATTGTTTTTCTGCACAGCCACGCACGGATGCGGGCAAAAACCAGAGCAGAAAAAGAGTAACATGCGGCCTTACAGCGGCATACGGAGCTTGTTGGTTAGTTTGGTGCTGGAAAACAGCCGTCAGCTTTTAGCCCTCAGCCTTCAGCTAAAAACCCTGTCATCCCGTCTCTAACGACGCTGCACCCTGTCAAGCGTTTTGTGGCGAGACTTCGGCGTCGACGCCAGAAGGATGCGCCATTTCGCTCTCGCAGAAAGTCTTTGACTCCCAGACCAAGGTCGTCCTTCGATTTCAATCTCGCAGTGGACCTCAGGCCCACCATCCATCTCTTCGGGACTTGCACCCACGATTTCTCACTTCGAACTCCCTGACTTTTCAGGGAGGCAGGCTGCCCACTCAAACGGTCGGTTTGTTCTGCTCGACCACAGGATGACTCGGGCTCACCTGCATGACGGCCTGACTCAGTTGCGCATACGTCCAGTCCTCGCGCAACATCAGGTACAACCGCGTGGCCAATTTTCTGGCCACGGCCACCTTGGCGATGCTGCGATTCTTGCGCATCGCCAGGCGTTTGTAGAAGCGCTTCAGTTGCGGATCCAGTCGCGCCTGTCCCGCTTCCACCAGCAAAAAGCGCAGAAACGAACTGCCCTGTTGGCTGATCCTGCCCAGCCGTTGTTTCCCGCCGCTGGATTCTTCGCTCGGAATCAGGCCAAAATAACTGCCCACTGGCTTGGCCGATCCGAATCGTTCCGCCGGTCCCAGCGTCAGCACCATGGCCAGCGCCGTCACCGGCCCCACTCCCGGATGCGTCATCAGCCGCACCGCTTCCGGCCGTTGCCGCGCTTCTTCCGCCACTCGCCGGTCCAGTTCGCCGATCTCGGCTTCCAGCCCGTCCAGCGCCCGCAGCAACTGTTGTCTCCTCTGGGCCGTGTAGGGCAGCAGCGGCAACTGCTCCAACTCCTCCCGCCCGGCTTTCGTCCACAGCTTCCACTTTTTCTGCACCCCCTGGCTCAGCGCCATGGCTTGCAGCTGGTTCTTGGTGCGCGTCCGCGCCTGCACCTGTTTGTGCCGATGCACCAGCAACTGCCGCACCACCCGCACCTCCAGGCTCGGCACCCAGATCTTGGGAAACCGATTCTCCAGCAGCAACTGCAGCACGTGCTCCGCGTCTCGCCGATCCGTCTTCTGCCGGCGCACCACCGCCGCCCGCACCTTCGCCGCGTCCCCAAACCACAGCTCGATGCCCACTTCCGCCAGCCACTGCTCGAACCAGGGATAGTGCCCGCACGCCTCCATGCCCACTCGCACCTGCTGCTCCGACAGCGACTGGTAAAACGGCTCCGCCTCTTCCCGGTGCTGCAA
>Ga0134121_10004306_pt1 | contig 11688 bp, 11 predicted proteins | sample KB301_FD_96463 | JGI IMG/M metagenome (GOLD analysis project Ga0134121, IMG submission 96463) | Terrestrial soil microbial communities without Nitrogen fertilizer from Kellogg Biological Station, Michigan, USA - KB3-0-1 | ecosystem: Environmental > Terrestrial > Soil > Unclassified ...
AGTCGCGCATCAAGTCGGCCGGGCTGAAATGGGGGAGGACACGTGGAGCCCGGATCGCAGCGAATTTCACATCGAATTGAAGCCCAATCATTCGGAAAGCGAGGAAGACGCACAAGGAATCATTCGCGATACGCTAAGCGCTTTTCCCGAAGTCCGAAGTGAGACGCTGACGTTTCTCGGCGATCGCATCAGCGAAAGCGTGAGCGGAGAAACCGCGCAGGTCGTGGTTAACGTCACCGGTACCGATCTGGCATCGATCGAGAATGCGGCGGCACAAATCGAGAAGTCCGTCGCATCCATTCCCGGCGTGACGGACCTTCGGATGCCGAGAAGTGCGATGGTGCCGACGATTTCCGTCCGGCTCAATCCGGTCGCGCTGGCAAACTACGGCCTGATGCCCAAGGACGCGCTCGACGCCATTCAGACGGCATTTGCTGGGACGACCGTCGGGCAGACCTACGACGGCGCCCAGACCGTCGACGTCGTCGTCATCCTTCCGCCCGACGCGCGCAACCGCATCAGCGAACTGGAAAGGCTGATGATCGGCAATGCCACCACCAAAACGCTTCTGAAGAATGTTGCGGCGATCAGCATTGCCGAGGGACGCTCCAACATTCAGCACGCCGGAGCCCAGCGCCGTGTGGCGGTAACATTCAATGGTGCCAAGGGTTATTCGCTTCGCGATGTCGTCAAGACTGCTCGCGAGCGCGTTGCAGCCCTCAAACTTCCCGCCGACGTCTATGTTTCGTTCGCCGGTCAGGCGGAAGCGGAGCGCGAAGGCCAGATCAGGCTTGCGGGCCTGACGGCATTCAGCATCGGGCTGATCATGGCGGCGCTGACGATGGCTTTCCGCCGGCGCGGGCTGGCCCTGATGGTTTTGATCAATTTGCCCTTCTGCCTGATCGGCAGCATCGCCGCGATCGTCGCTACCGGCATTGGCATGACGCTCGGCAGTCTGGTCGGACTCATTACCGTCTTCGGAATTGGAGCGCGTAATTCCGTCATGATGCTGGCTCACGTTGAGCACTTGGCTGATGAAGAAGGGAAAAAATGGACACCCGACACTGTGCGTCTCGCAGCAGCTGAACGCTTGGCGCCGGTGTTCATGACGGCGCTGATGGCGGCCCTGGGTCTCGTGCCTTTGGCGCTCGGGCTCGGACGTCCAGGGCACGAAATTGAAGCGCCGATGGCGATCACCGTGCTCGGCGGCTTGACGACGGCAACGATCCTCAATCTCGGCGTTCTGCCGGAGGCGCTCATCCGCCTCGGCCGTTTTCTCGGCATTGCAGAAGCCAAGGTACCGGAAACCGAGCCGGCCGCGGAGACGGAAACGCTCTCGCAAAGCGGGAAAATCCGCGTCATCAGCAGCACCTGAGGTGTCGCAATAGAGGGATGTTGATATGCACCGCGCGGGTCATCCGGCCGCTTGAAGAATCGCGACGGAATTCTCAAATCCCGTCGTTCGCATCAGTTGCGGCGAAGCTTTTGCGATTACAACGTTTGGGAACACATGATGGCGGGGCCAACGATCTCGACTCGACGAAGCGGTGCCGTCCGGCTCGTTCACCTTTCGATCGGCATCGGTATGCTCGCCGGTGGATTGGCTGGCTACAGCGACCAAGGCTGGGCCAAGCACCATAAATCGAAGTCGCAAGCGGATTCCCCAACGCCCGCCGATCCGTGCGCGGCGCTGAATGCGTTCATTCAGAAGCACGTTACCGAAATGAAGAAATTGAAGGCTGAGATCGAAGCGGAGAAGACCGCCGTTCCGAACAGCCTAGAGGCTGCGTTCGAGCGCCTTCAGGGAAAGGCATTCGTCGACGTCGAAAAAAATGACAAACTTGCCGAGACGCGCAAAGAGGCGAACGCCGTCAATTCTCTGCTGCGGGCCCAGGGCTGCACGCCGGTCGACATCGATCGAGCGCTGGCCAACCCATAGCCGGCCACCCCACAGAACGGCGACTGCAAAGGGAATGGCGTCTAGGACGGCCCGGAAAATAGGTGGGCGGTGTGCGAAGGCGTCGACGAAGCATTCACATTGCGCTCTATCACCGGCAGATGCGGCGTGATGGCCGCTTCGCCTCTCGCGATCATTTCTTCGCAGCGATGAAAGTCCAAAACCCCGATTTCGGCGAGGTCAGGCGCAATCAAGAGGTCCGGCGGATCTCCCATAAGCCGAGCACGCGCAATGCGGTCGTGGAAAATACTGAACGAGTTTAAGATCACCGACGTGATGCCCGGCGCCGCGTCTTGGCGATGGCCAAACAGCTGGCGGTGCAACAGCTGAAGGGCGCCCTGGCCGTTCCAGCGGGTAATCGGCGGCACTTCTTCTACAATAGGCACAGGTTCGTCGGTTTCAACCTCGTCATCAATGAGGATGCTGCCTCTGCCGAATTCGCTGGTGAGATTTACGGCAACAACGGTGCGCGCCCCAAGCGCCCGACAGACCGAGACCGGAATGGGATTGACAAGACAGCCGTCGATCAGCCAGCGGCCATTCAAGCTCACCGGCCGGACGATGCCGGGAATGGCGGATGATGCTCGCACGGCATCCGTAACAGAACCGCGCCGCAGCCAGATTTCATGACCATTGGCAAGGTCGGTCGCGATGGCGGCGAACCGCACCGGCAGCTCTTCTATTGTCAGGCCTTTCAGATGGTCGTCGAACCGGTCGAAAAGCCGTTGGCCGGCAATAAGGCCCGAACCCGACACGCTGAGGTCGAGGAAGCTGAATACGCGCCGCCGCGTCAGGGATTGCGCAAAATCCTCGAGCCGGTCGAGGCGGCCGGCAGCATAGTGTCCCCCGACGATGGCCCCGATCGACGTGCCGACGACGATGTCGGGGTCTAATCCGGCTTTTGATAAGGCTCGCAGTATTCCGATGTGGGCCCAGCCGCGAGCACCGCCGCCGCCCAATGCCAGTGCGAATTTTTCCTTTGCCATCGGGCCCTCTGAAACCTGCATCCCGGCCGCGGCGCTTGGGCGGCCTCCAAGGTGCACAGCGTGCATCGTCCTAGTAAGTTCAGGTATCCAGACGAACGCGCTGTCGCGGCCTTAAGTTGTGGTCAGGCATAATGCTAACGGCATATGCCAGAATACTGCATGCAACGCTCGGAGGCCGGATGAAATACCTTAACACCGCAATTGCGCTTTGCGGGCTGACTTTGGCTTCGGGCAGCACTCAAGCGGAGGATATTGCCTGCTTCAGCACGACGTTCCGCCTCATCGGGCCGAACGATAAGGTCTGCGTGAGCGCCTTTGACGATCCGAAAGTCCCCGGCGTTACATGCCACATCAGCCAAGCCCGCACGGGTGGCCTAAAGGGGACGTTTGGACTGGCCGAAGATCCGTCGCGGTTCTCCATCGCTTGCCGCCAGGTCGGTCCTATCAGCGTCGACATCTCCAAACTGGCCGGCGAAGAGAAGGTCTACTCCGAGAGTACGTCGCTGTTTTTCAAACACACCCATGTGTTCCGCGCGGTCGACAAGGCCCGCAACACGCTCGTCTATGTTGCGATCAGCGATAGGCTGATCGAGGGCTCTCCGCAGAATTCAATCTCGACGGTTCCGATCATGCCGTGGGCCGGTCGCTAAACGGGCCTCGAGGCCTTGTTGTTCTAGTGGTGCAAAACCGCCGAATGAGCCTTTCGCCTCAAATCCGAAACAGACAGAGTGCTTGGTGGTTGGAGAGCCAAATCCCATGCACCCAGGAATCGCGCTCATGTACGTCGAAGGTGAGGTCCGTGACGGCTGCATCACGGGTAGAACGATCCTGGTCATCGAGACGAACTGCGAACTAAACCCAGCCTCGGCCGATTACTCCCACGCTGAATTGCAACGCATTGTCAGCAGGGCACGCGAAGAGTGGGAAAAGACCTTCGGTCCTACGGATCTCGTGCGATTGGAGCAGAACAAAAGCGCGTCACGGGAAACGATCAGCGACCGCAAGTCGGCCGGCTAGCCTTCTTCCCGCAGCATGCGAAGGCACTCGGCATCGGCATCAGCCTAGTTCGCGATTTTGCGTCTGCCGTATGTTTGCGGGTAGCAGCGTTTTGACTGCGGTTCACTGAAGAAAAGGGAGACGTCGTGCGCATTCCTTGGAACTTACGCACGCCTCCGCACGTTCTCGGCAGGCAGCAAAAGGAGACTCGCGCATGAACTGGGATCGTATCGAAGGCAATTGGAAGCAGCTTACCGGCAAAGTAAAAGAAAAGTGGGGTCAGCTTACAGACGACGATCTGACCCAGATCAACGGTAACCGTGAGCAGCTCGAGGGCATCCTGCAAGAGCGCTACGGATACGCTAAAGACAGAGCCAAGAGCGAAATCGATCAATGGACGAATACTCTTTAATCACATACTTCGAGTAATTTTTGGAAAGGCCCGCAATTCGGGCCTTTCTTGTTATCAAAATGACACGGCCCCTTGTTTGCTGCGCGAAACTCGCCTGATACTCTTCTCGACTTGGCGGGGGGCTGGCATGGCAGATAAATTTCTTGCGGAGATGGTCACGCGCACTGAATTTGACCGGTCGCGCTCAAGACTGGAAATCTCGTTTTCCGACATCAAGGGTCGTTCGCAAGTGCTCAGCTTAGGCGCTGACGCCATTGCTGCGCTGACGGCGATATTCGCTGAAGTTTCGACAGCGGATCCGGCGGCGCGTGAACGCCTCACAAAAATGCCGAAACGCTATGCCGTCGGGCACGGACGCCACGAGCCGCTCGTCATGCTGCGTTTTGAGGATGACGCTGCCTACGGGCTAAGTCCATCGCAGGCAACGGCTGTGGGTGAGGCACTTCTCGAGGAAGCCGAAGCCCTTTCGGATGTAAAATATCTGATGCGGCAATGACCGATATCGGAATCACGCCGAGGCCATCGCGATCACCTTGCTTCAGACCTGACGTGAATGAGTTTCTTAACCACGCGCGTCAAGCGATTCAGCGACGGACTGCGAGATCTTGAAACCAAGCCGGCGCCGCGTATTGTTTCTGCCAGGATAATACATACTTTGGTGGGAGCGCGGTTGACCTTCCGGATCAACTTGTTACCTCCAATAGTCAAAACTCGCAGTCCTTACAAAGGGCGACACGAGTTGGACTACCGAAGGGGCCGCCTTCACGTCTTTTCAATCCAAAAAGGGGAACGCTCCCCGCTAGATGCCGTTCACGATGTGCTTTGGCGCATTAACTTCCTGTTCCGCCGAGCGCGGCCGCTGCACCGGCGCGAGACTTCTAAGGAGATGGAGATTGAGTATGTGGGCTTCAGTAAAAAAGCACGGTTGGTTGATGTCGGCATCGGCGGCGAGTCTTGTGGCGCTTGCGGTGCAATTCGGCGGCGTAACGCGATCGTCAGCTCAAGCGGCGGCGCCCGAAAGCAAGGCGTCCGCCTGTCCAGCGGATAACGGCGGCATCAGCCTGCCGAAAGGCTTCTGCGCAACGATCTTTGCCGACAACGTCGGCCACGCCCGTCAACTTGTCGTGGCGCCAGACGGCACCGTCTACGTGAACACGTGGAGCGGCGTCTATTACAACAATGCGCCTGTCCCGCCCGGCGGCTTCCTGCTGGCGCTGAAAGACACCAAAGCCTCAGGGCAAGCCGACGTCGTCAAGCGTTTCGGGCAGACGTTCGCAGAAGGCGGCCACGGCGGCACTGGCATCGGCCTCTACAAGAATTGGCTTTACGCTGAACTCAATGATCGGATCGTGCGCTACGCGTTGAAGGACGGAGAGATCGTGCCGACGCAAAATGCCGAGACCGTTCTCTCAGGCATGCCGATCACCGGCGACCATCCGATGCATGGGTTCGCGATCGACGCGAATGGAAACCTGTTCGTCGAGATGGGTTCGGCGACCAATACCTGCGAAATCAAAAACAGGATGCCGCATTCGAAAGGCAATGATCCCTGCACCGAGCAGAAAACGCGCGCCGGCGTCTGGCGCTATGACGCCAACAAGCTCGATCAAAAATTTTCACCCGCTGAACGGTACGCAACGGGCTTGCGAAACGGCGAGGGCTTCGATTTCGACGAGGCCGGCCGCTTGTATGTGACGCAGCACGGGCGCGACCAGCTGCATGAGGACTGGCCCGAACTTTATTCCGTCCAGCAAGGTTTCGATCTGCCTGCCGAAGAGGTCGTGGAGTTGAAGGAAGGCGCCGATTACGGCTGGCCGCGCTGCTACTTCGACGGCACTCAGCAAAAGCTCGTGCTGGCGCCGGAGTATGGTGGCGACGGTGGGAAGAAGATCGGGGTTTGCGCCGAAAAGACTCCGCCGGTCGCAGCGTTTCCCGCACATTGGGCGCCTAACGATATCAAGATCTACAAGGGCGCAACGTTCCCAAAAGTCTATCGGGGCGGCGCCTTCGTCGCCTTCCACGGGTCGTGGAACCGCGCACCGGGACCGCAGGGCGGATACTCGGTCGTTTTCCAGCCGATGGCGGACGGCAAGGCATCCGGCAAGTTCATCGTATTCGCTGATGGATTTGCCGGCGTCCACAAAGACCCAGGCAGGGCCGCCTACCGGCCGTCGGGACTTGCCGTCGGACCGGACGGCGCGCTCTATGTTTCGGACGACGTCAAGGGCCGCATCTGGCGCATAACTTTCAACGGCGACCCCAATACGAATACTTTGGAGGCGGCCCCTGTTCCGGCATCGCAAGCCGCCGCTTCGCCTAATGTATTGCCGCCTGAGGGCATTCATCCGGAGGCCGGTCTTCCTGTGCCGCCAGGAGGAACGAGTGAACAGGTTGCGCTCGGCGGGAAGATCTTCTCCGGCGAAGTTGCCGGCGCGACGTGCGCGGGCTGTCACGGTGCCGACGGCGTCGGCACACCCGTTGGCCCCAATCTCACAACTGGCACGTGGCTCTGGGGAGACGGCAGCCTTGAGGCCCTCACGAAAACCATTACGACTGGCGTGCCTGTACCCAAGCAACATCCCGGCGCCATGCCCCCGATGGGCGGCGTGACGTTGTCGGATAAAGATCTGCAAGCCGTCGCGGCCTACGTGTGGGCAATCGGGCATCAGAAGAAACACTAGCGGCGTCTGCAAACAGCGCGCTCGGAGCGAAGGAACTTGTATCGCTCCGAGCATCTCCTGCCCCTCGCGAAAAATTTGACGATTGTTTCAGTCCATTACCGTCGTGCGTCAGTGCGCCGGGAGGCCATCGTTTGCCCAATGAACGCCGTCTGCCGCGGCACTCTCGGAACTTCCCGAGGTTATGATCGTTGAACGAATGGGTCCGGCGAGTGGCAATAAATGGAGTGTTGAATGTTGAAGTATTCAATTGCAGCGGTGGCCCTTCTTGCATCCACGTCTTTTGCGCTCGCTGATCAAATGGATCGCGGCGACAGGGGTGCTGGCGCTACGAACCCTGCCTCGGAGCACGCCCCCGGCCAAATGAAAGATAGCGGCTCGGCAAGAGACCTGGCGCCGGGTCAAATGAAGGAAGGACAATCCACCAAAGATTATGCGCCTGGCCATCAGAAAGATAATTCGGCAGCCCGTTCGGATGAAAAGGGCGGCTCCGCGCGCAGGTCCGAAGACAATACTCGCTCGAGAGACATGAAATCCGAGCACAATGCCAAGTCTGACGCTTCCGACCGAAACGCAAAATCGGATCGCGACGCCGCAAGAAATGAGCGGGCCGACGACAAGACAAGACATGAACAGTCTCGGAGCGAAAACCGCAAGGGCAACGCTTCGACCGGCACCAGCGAAGGTACTGAAGGACGCTCCGGCGGCAAAGGATCGATCACGAACATTTCAAAGGAACAAAGGACTCGTGTGGGGTCGGTGTTCTCGCGACATCATGTTGAACCGGCAAGAAACCTCCGGGTTTCGGTCAACGTCGGCGTCGCTCTACCGCATTCGGTGCACCTCTATCCGATTCCTGAAGACATCGTGCTGATCGTTCCGGACTATCGTGGCTATTCCTACATCATGCTGGACGACGATCGTGTCGCCATCGTCGATCCGGATACCTTTGAGGTCGTTGATATTATCGTCATCGCGTAAGGCACACCCATGAAAAAAGCAAAGCCGCCGAGCCGAGCCCTCGGCGGCTTTCGTCAATGGCGATCCACACCGCGCTCGGAGCGATGCAACTTTCATCGCTCTCTCTTCTTCAAAGACCGAAAGCCAAAATTTGGATTCTCACGTGGCCCGTTCTCAACCCATGAGTTCGGCTCATAATTGACGCGCCCCTCTGAATAGCGAACCTAGCGCCAGATGGAACAATCCCACAACCACAAGCGTTTCGGCGGTGCTGTTTTTACGTCTACACACGCAATTCGTTATTGACGCTTGTAATGCTGACCACAGCGCAGTGGCGTCAAATGAACGGGGCCAAAGTCAATGCTTCAGGATGTTGGCAACCGAGCAGAGCGGCCGGAGAATGCAGATATCGCCGCGGAAGCAGGGCTGATCTACGTCAACGACGGCGAAGCAGGAATAACACGCAAGGCCGTCGGCAAGCGCTTTTTGTTTCTATCGCCATCGGGCGTTCCAATCAAAGACAAGAGAGTTAGAGCTCGCATTCGGCACTTAGCGATTCCGCCCGCCTGGACCGACGTTTGGATTTGCCCGAATGCCAGCGGCCACATTCAAGCGACCGGGCGCGATGCACGCGGTCGCAAACAATATCGGTATCATCAGGAATGGCAGAAGACACGCGACGAGGCGAAATTCGTCAAGATCCTGACATTTGCCAGAGCCCTACCGCAACTTCGCAAGCGATTGCGTCGGGACATGCGGCGCAAGCGGCTCGACCGTAAAAAAGTCCTGGCAACGGTCGTCACCCTGCTCGAAGTCACTCTGATCCGCGTGGGCAACCGCGAATATGCGCGCACGAATGGCAGCTTCGGTCTGACCACCCTGCAAGACCGGCATGTATCGTTCTCGAACTGCGAGATGCGATTCAGATTTCGCGGGAAGACCGGTAAGATGTGGCGACTGGCCATATCAGATCGCCGCATCGCTGGGATTGTGCGGAGCTGCCAAGATCTCCCCGGTCAGCATCTCTTTCAATACGAAACCGCCGATGAAGGCGTGCGGGCTTTGACTTCGGACGACGTCAACAGTTACCTCAGAGAACTCAGCGGCGAAGACATCTCGGCGAAGGATTTCCGAGCATGGGCGGGCACAGTGCTTGCCGCCGTCGCACTTTCGGAATTCGAAGCGGCCGAGAGCCAAGCCGCGGCCAAAAGAAACGTAAGGCAGGCAATCGCGCGCGTCGCCGAACGGCTCGGCAACACGCCCACCATTTGCCGCAAATGCTACGTGCATCCCGAAATTCTGCAATGCTACCTGGAAGGTGAACTTGTTCAGACGCCGAAGTTACGGATTGAAAATGAGCTGACGCGCCGGCTGGGAGAACTTTCTGCGGCAGAAGAAGCGACATTGGCGCTCCTTCGTCGTCGAATGAGTTCAGCCAAAAAGAACGGCTCAGCGCGCGGTAATTCTCGTTGCGCAACGACCAGGATGTGACGGGACGCGGAGCCTGCATAAATAAAAAAACGGCAAAGCGGATTTGCATTCATTGACCGTAACCGAACCGAAATCCCTCGCGGCGTTGAACCGCCTTATCGCGGCCTCCGAACCGCTGGTGCCAGGCTCCAAGCGAGCCGTTCTCGGCGAAGGCCCGATGCACCCCGCGATGGCTTTCGTTGGAGAGCAACCGGGCGATCAAGAAGATATCGAGGGTCGCCCATTCGTAGGTCCGGCAGGTCAAATACTGAACCGCGCATTCGCCGCTGCCGGAATAAGCCGCAAAAAAACGTATCTGACGAATGCCGTCAAACACTTCAAATTCGAGGAGCGTGGGAAACGCCGGATTCACCGGAAGCCGACAGTCGGCGAAGTGAAACACTACCGCTGGTGGCTACTCAAAGAACTCGAGTTCGTGCAACCTACACTTATTATCGCGCTCGGAGCGACGGCCGCGTTGGCGCTCGCCAATAGACCGATTTCAGTGATGAAGCAGCGCGGGCCCATGACGTTTGAAGCTGGCCCGGGTTATGTAACGGTGCACCCTTCGTATCTGCTTCGCGTGCCGGATAGAGCGGCAAAAAATGAAGCTTTCGCGGCCTTCGTTGAGGATCTCCGCTCGGCCAGCAGTCTCGCCGCCTCATTGGCAGCATCGCAATCGACCAAAGTTAAGCGACATCAGCGATTGACATTACGGGACTGAATGCCACCAAACTTTCCCGCCTCGCGGCTGTATCGAGTGCCGTTGGGGCTCACCGGTCTCGCGATCAACGGCTGCATAGAACGTAGAGAAGTGTCAAAGCTGTCATGTATACTTGATAGATGCATACGCTCGCCAAAGCGCCGTCTCTATCTTTCGGAATTGAGGAGGAATTTCACCTCGTCGATGCCAAAACGCGCGAGCTCGCCGTGGCGCCGAAAGAGCTGCTAAGCCAACTGGAGAAAAACATCGGGTCTCAGGTGAGCCCGGAATTCCTGCGCTCTCAGATTGAGATCGGGACCAAGCCGGTGTCTACGTTCGCTGCCGCTAGGGCCGAGCTGAACCGTCTACGAAAAATTGTCGTCGATGCTGCCCATCAATATGGCTTGGCTCCCCTGGCGTCCGGCACACATCCCTTTGCGCAACCGGCTGAGACCGAAACAACAGACAAGGAGCGGTACAATGAGCTCGATCGCGATCTTGCCGGCGCAATTCGCGGGCTTGCGGCTTGCGGCATGCATGTCCACGCGGGGATTGAAGACGAAGACTTGCGCATCGATCTCATGAACCAAGCCCGCTATTTTTTGCCCCATCTTCTTGCGTTGTCTACATCTTCACCGTTTTGGCGCGGCGTGAACACGGAGCTCAAGTCATACCGACTGACGGCGTTGCGACGTCTGCCACGCTCGGGGCTGCCTGGGCTTTTCGCAAGCTGGGCGGAATATCAGCGTACTTTGGCGGTCCTGATTGATGCTGGCGTCATAGACGATGGTAGCAAGATCTGGTGGGACCTTCGTCCGTCTGCTCGCTTTCCTACGCTTGAAATGCGGATCTGCGACGTGTGTCCTCGATTAGAGGATACATTGACGATTGCCGCTGCCTACCTGTGCATCCTTCGGATGTTATGGAGACGGAAAAAGAGCAATCTGAAGTGGCGGACCTACCCCATTTCGCTGATTGAAGAGAATCGCTGGCGCGCGCAGCGATACGGGGTATCGGGCGAATTGCTAGATCTCAGTATCGGGTCCCTGATCCCTGTCTCAGACTTAATCGAGGAACTGTGTGAGATTATCGCCGAGGATGCAAAGGTTCTCGAATGTGAAAGAGAGATCTCAAATCTGCGGGTGATAGCGAGGGACGGCACCAGTGCCGACCGACAAGTGCGCGTCTGGAAAAGCACCTTGAGCACAGGTGCAAGTGAACGCGACGCATTGATAGCGGTAGTCGATCACCTCATCGCAGAAACAGCTACGAGCTGTCTCCAACCCGATCGGCACTAAAGGTTTTTCTCCGTAGCAGTTTGTCAGCCATATCGTCGGTTCATCTGATCAGGCGGCTACTGAGGGGACACGGACGCTTGTTCGTCCTTCAATTGACCGACTTGGTAGTTCTGGCTCGCGAAATGCATTTCGTCCGTGCCGCCGATCGGTGCAGCGTTACGCAATCCTCACTTTCGGCAATCCCAAATCGAGCTGTTCTTCAGCCGTCTTCTTGCCGAAACTCGACAC
>Ga0134121_10004307_pt1 | contig 11688 bp, 11 predicted proteins | sample KB301_FD_96463 | JGI IMG/M metagenome (GOLD analysis project Ga0134121, IMG submission 96463) | Terrestrial soil microbial communities without Nitrogen fertilizer from Kellogg Biological Station, Michigan, USA - KB3-0-1 | ecosystem: Environmental > Terrestrial > Soil > Unclassified ...
AGCATGCAACTGATCCAGGACCTCGAAAAAACCAGAGACGAAACGCTGAGGTACTTCGCGCTCGGCGAGGGCGATTTGGCGCGCACCTACGCGCCCGGGAAGTGGTCCGTCCGGTTTCTCCTCCACCACCTCGCCGACAGCGAGACGGTTCTCTTCGAGCGCATTCGCAGGACTCTGAGCGAGCCGCGGCCGGTGCTGTGGTTCTTTGATCAGGATGCTTGGGCCAAAGGACTCGACTACTCTCAAGTGCCTCTCGACATCTCGCGGCAGGTCTACGAATCGGTTCGCAAGGCGATCACCTACTACGCCGGCGTGCACTACGAGAGCAAAGGCCACCTCGAGTTCGTGCACAGTGTAACGGGGGTGCGGACATTGAAGGACGAATTCGACAAGGTTGCTTCTCATAATGAGCATCACCTGGAGCAGATCAGGTTTGCGCTGCAGGACCGCTCCACCGTTTAGGGGCATCCCGGGTGGGAGCACATATGGATAGGCCAGCTACCAAGCGGTGGCTCACGGTGGCCCTGCTGATCGCCACTCTGTACCCCGTCATCGGCATCGCATTCGCCGCGCTCTCCTCTGCCTCCAGTGGCATGCGCGTCACCTGGCGACTGGCCGCGTGGTTGCTGAGCGCCACAGCGTTTGCGGTCCACCTCGGCTACGAGCATTTCCGTCTCCGTAACCTACCTCTTCGAGCAGCGTGGCACTGCTCCCTGGCGGTCGCGCTCGGCGCCTTCGCTCTTGCCGTCTGGGTGAACGTTCATGGGCACTGGGTTACTTCAAGCCACCAGAGTCCGCTTGCGCCCTTGGCACTCGTCGTGTTCCCGGTGGTGACCGGAGTGCCGGCCTTTCAGGTCGCACTTATCGTCGCGGCCGCACTGGCCCGAACACGCCGGCACGGTCAGTGAAGCGAGTTTTCCTCTGGGGAGCGCCGCCTGCGGGCGTTTAAGGCTTGGGCACAAAGCGCGGACCCGCCCCCGGCCCTGTTAAGATCCCTGCCCAGCCGGGAGACTCCGCTCTGCTTCCGCTCCTGGCGTGTAGAGACCATGACTTCCGCTCACCCCCTCGCCGAACGCATCCGGGAGCTTCCCGACCGGCCGGGCATCTACATCTTCAAAGATGCCGAGGGGAAGGTCCTGTACGTCGGCAAGGCCACGTCGCTGCGCAAGCGGGCCTCGTCCTATCTCTCGCGTGAGCACGAGCCGCGCCTGGAGGCCATGGTTTCGGAGGCGACCGAGATCGATTTTGTGGTCACCGACTCGGCGGCGGAGGCGCTGCTCCTCGAGAACAACTGGATCAAGACGAAGAAGCCGCGCTACAACATCCTGCTGCGCGACGACAAGACCTATCCCTACCTCAAGATCACCCTCCAGGACGAATTTCCGCGCATCGCCTTCACCCGCCGGGTGCGCGAGGACAAGGCCGAGTACTTCGGTCCCTTCCTGCCCGGAGGCATGGCGCGCAAGGCGATCAAGCTGGTGCAGAAGCTTTTCCAGCTCCGCGTCTGCCGCATCGAGATCGACGGCAGCCTTCCGCGCCCCTGCCTCTACTACGACATGCACCGCTGCCTCGGCCCCTGCGTCGCCGGGCTGACCTCGAAGGCGGCCTACGACGAGGCGGTCCAGCAGACACGGCTCTTCCTCTCCGGCCGCACCGAGCAGCTCGTCCGCCGTCTCAAGAAGGACATGTGGGAGGCCGCCGAGGCCGAGGACTACGAGCGCGCCGCACAGCTGCGCGACACGCTTTCGGAAATCGAGATCACGACCCAGCGCCGCAAGCTTTCGTCGGTCGAGGATGAGGATCTGGACGTCTACGGCGTGCACGTGAGCGGAGGGAACGCCGCCGTGGCCGTGCTGGTGATGCGCGGCGGGCAGATCCTCGACCGGCGCGAGCTTTTCTGGGAAGGCGTCGGTCAGGTGTCGGCCGAGCAGCTCCTCTCTGAGCTCCTGCCGCAGATCTACGACCGCACGACCTTCATCCCCAAGGAAATCCACCTGCCGGTGCCCGTCGAGGGAGAGGAGGCCCTGCTGGAGTGGCTGTCGGAGAAGAAGGGGGAGAAGGTCTACCTGCGGATGCCGTCCCGCGGCCCCAAGGCCGAGCGGGTGGCGCTCGCCATGCACAACGCCGAGCTGGCGCACAAGCGGCGATTCCGGGCCGGCGGCGAAGAGTCCCCGGGAGCCTCTGCGCTGGAGCGGCATCTCAATCTGATGGAGCCGCCGCGGCGGATCGAGGGGTTCGACATCTCGCACTTCCAGGGAGGCGAGACCGTGGCTTCGATGGTCGTCTGGGAGGAGGGGAAGATGCGCAAGAGCGACTACCGGAGCTTCAACGTCCGCGGCCTCCAACAGCCGGACGACTTCGCCTCCATCCGCCAAGCCGTGGAGCGCCGCTACCGCCGGATCCTGGAGGAGACGGGAGCCTTGCCCGACCTCATCATGATCGACGGCGGCCGCGGCCAGCTCAACGCCGCGCTGGCCGCTCTGGCCGACCTGGGCGTGGAGGACACGCCGATCGTCTCTCTGGCCAAACGCGAGGAGGAGATCTACGTCCCGGGGCTCCCCGAGCCGCTGCGTCTGCCGAAGGACGACATGGGCCTCCGTCTGCTCCAGCAGGTGCGGGACGAAGCGCACCGTTTCGCCGTCTCGCGCCACCGCGCCCGCCGGAGCGCCCGCACCCTGCACAGCCGCCTCGACGAGCTCTCCGGCATCGGCCCCCGCCGCCGCAAGCTCCTGCTGACGAAGCTCGGCAGCGTCACTGCTGTGAAGGAAGCCACGCTCGAACAGCTCCAGGAGATCCTGGGGCAGGTCATGGGGCGGAAGATCTTCGACCAGCTGCATGCAGCGGAGGAGGCGGAAGAGGCGCAGGTGGCGGATTCCGTCGTCAAGTTGGAAGCATGAAAGCCGTGGCGATAGGATTCCGTGGTGGACATTCGCCGGTCGAAGTAACTCCCGCATCGCTCTGGGGCAGACCGAGGCTGGTCGATACCTGCAAGTCGTCTATGTCCCCGATCCGGACCGGCGTAGCGTTTTCGTCGTGACGGCGTATGATTTGACTGGAAAGGCCTTGACGGCCTACCGTCGCCGTAAGAGGCGGAAGAGATGAAAAAAGTCAACGAGTTCCCCTCTGGCTGGGATGAGCAACGAGTCCGGGAGGTCTTGGAGCACTACGAAAACCAGACTGACGAGGAGGCTGCCGCCGAGCACGAGGCGGCCCTCTCGGGCCCGGAGCACACAGTCATGGAAGTGCCGGCTGACTTGGTACCCGTCTTTCGGCAGCTCATTGCCGAGCATACTAAGAAGCGCGCTGCCCGCTGATCCCCATCAGGCGCCCAGTCGAGAGGACGCGTCCTACTGAAGAGCGGGCGCCACTGCGCCCGCCGGAAGCCCCGGAGCCGCAGACGGTACCTTCGGCTTGAGCGCGACCTCCAAGTGAGCCGGTCTGGCCGGCGACCCGGCTCTCTACGCCACCACGGTCTTCAAGAATGTCAAGGCACCGTCGATCTGGCCGATGATCTGTACGGCATTGTTGGCCACATTGACGTTGTTCTTGATGTTCCGGATCCGATCCTGGACATCGCTGTTGGCAACTCGGAGCTTCTCCGTCAGCGTGGCGGCATCTACGGTCCACTCGTCCGCCACTTTTCCCTGCAGCTCTTCGATCTGCGCGAGGAGCGCCTTGCGGTGGGTGTCGAGCTGGTTGGCCAGATCCGTTTCTCCGGCCAGGGTCAAGCGAATCTGGACGTTGGTGATCTTGCCCAGCGAGGTGTTCATTGCGTCCAAGACGTCGAGCTTGGCTTCCGTTGTATCATTCATTGGGGCGTCTCCTTCCTTTACTGAGGTGCCGCAGCGGCCGCATTCGCCTGGGCAAGTTGGGTCACGAAGCCCTGGAGCCGGATCGCTTCATTGGTGAGTGCGATCAGGCCGGACAGACCGCCCGGCTTCTTCGAAGCTGCCGCCTTCAGATCGCGATGCGCATTTGGCACGGCGCCGTAGCTGCTCGAGAGCGCCTTCAGGGTCGCGAGCGTGGTCTGGGTCGTGTCGTTGAGGTCCAGGATCGGCTGCGCGTTGGGGGGCGTCGCGGTCGCGAGCGGCAGGATCTCCTTTTGGTAGTCGGTCTCGACCATCGAGGCCAGGAAACGAACCGCTTCCTGGGCCGCACGCGAGAATTCGTCGATCCGAGGCTGAACTTCCCCGATCGCTTGGGCCAGATCCTTACGCCGTTTGTTCTCGATATAGGCCTTGAACAGTTGCACCGCGACGGTGCTCAAGAGCGCTTGCTGATCTGAGCCAATGCTCACGCCGAGTGCCGAGGCCGCGGTGCCGGCGTTGGTGTTCAAGTCCTTGGCCATCTGGTCGAACTGCGCCGAGGTGGGAAGAATGTCTCCTCCCTGCCCGCCTCCCGACAGCACGACCAGGGACTGCGCGTAGGCGACCATCGCGTCATTGAGCGCCGCGAGCCCTTGGCGAAACCGGATGAGCTTGACGAAGTTGGGTTCTTTTTCAGCGAAGCCGTAGGAGGTGACAAAATGATCCGACGGGTCAAACTCGAGTTGAAGATCCGCCGGGCTGACCTCTCCGCTCGCGACTTTTTCGATCAGATCCTCGCGACTGGCCGTTGCGGCCGCGTCAGCCTGTGAATCGCTCCCTGCTCGCAAAGACTCGAGCCCTGACTCGAATTGATTGAAGGGACCGGTATCCACACTGGCGCAGCCAGTGCAGAGGGCGATCACTCCGAGCCCAAGGATCAGGGCAAGGGCTCTCGACTGTGTTTTTGCTGGAAGCACATTCATGGTGACGCTCCTTACGAGAATGTCGCTGAGGTAGAAGAGCGGCTGCTTCTGACGACTTCGGCAGACTACTTTACCAGCAGAACAAGCCGACGCACCAAGTCTTCCTCACCGAAGCCGGGAGGGCCGAAGGCTCTTTTGCCTTCGGCTTGGGAGGGGATCGGCGCCTTCCTTGCCCGGACTCCATGCCATAAGTGTACTCGACTGAGGGGTTCGGCCGGGTGATGGCGTTATATTAGACCGGTGCGCGACCTTGCCCCCAAACAGCCATCTCACAAGCCGCCATCCAGTGCTCTTCTGAGGTCCAGAACCACGCAGCCCGAGACCGAGCACGACGCACATCCCGTTCTGCACCTGCAGCGCGCTGTTGGGAACCGGGCGGTGCAGCGGCTGTTACGGACGAATGGGCAAGCCGGCATCATCGCCCGCGACGAGGTGCCGGGGACGCCGGCGCCCGCCGCGGAGAAGCCGCCGTCGCCCGAGGTGGCCGAGCGGCAGGCGCGCAATGCGTATCCGAAAAACCCGCACGCCGCCGAGCTGCAGAAAAAGATGAACCTCGGCACCATCACGCCGGGGGAGCTGTCGGAGCTCCGCGGCATCGCGAGCTTCCCGGACAACCCGCGCGCGGCAGCGCTCTACGCCAAGCAGGACGCCGGGACAATCACCCCTCCGGAACAGGAGGAGCTGCGCGGCTACTTCTCGCAGCTTGCGTCGCAGCGCCGCGCCGACGACGGGTCTCCGGGAGGGGGGCGCGAGAACCCGCGCGCTGCCGCGCTGCGGACGAAGCAGGGTGCCGGTACACTGTCTCCGGAGGAGCTGGCGGAGCTGCAAGGCCTCAACGGCTATCCGGACAATCCGCGCGCTGCGGCGCTGGCCAAGAAACGTATCCTGGGGACCCTCACGAAGGAAGAGCAAGCCGAGCTGCAGGGGTTCGACGGCTATCCGAACAATCGCCGTGCCGCGGCTCTCTACGCCAAGCAAACCCTGGGGACGATCACACGGGAGGAACAAGCCGAGCTGCAAGGGATCAGCGGCTATCCGGACAACCCGCGTGCCGCGGCACTGGCTGGAAAGCGTATCCTGGGGACGATCACGCCGGACGAAAAAGCCGAGCTGCAAGGGGTCGATCTCCATCCGTACAATCCTCGCGCGGCTATGCTCCACGGGCGGCAGCTCCGTGGGGAGAAGCTCACGCGGGACGAGGAATTGGAGATTATCAAGGATGACACCACCCAGGCCTTTGGGGAGTTCCTGATCCGGCTCGAGCGCAAGAACCAGCAGGGGCGGCTCCACCCACGCGAAAACGGGTACCTGTCGCAGGAGTACGAGAGCTATGAGTACCTGCGCCGCGATCCTCAGGTGGTGAAGCGCGCGGCCGAGATCCTCCGCTCCGGCCGCTACATGCGCTCTGCGTTCGACGACTGATTCAGGACGGCTTCGCCGCGAACCGAAGAACCGGGTTCTTGCCGGCCGTGTCGACCTTCCACTCGCAGTTGGCCGTGGCGCAGATCTGATCGAGCGCCTGGCCGACGGGGGTGTTTTCGAGCTCGAAGGTGACGGTGCCGGTGATCCGCGGATCCAGCTCGACCTCCATGCTGAGGATCTCGCCGAAGGTCTTCAGGACCCGGTCGCGAATGGTGTCGTCGAGCTGCATCTGAGAGAGATGTACCTGCTCGCCCTTGCCGGTCACACCCCTGCGGATAAGATCCTCGGAATGAGCAATGGTTTCGGCGTGAGCGGCACCCGCGGACGCCTCCGGGAGCTCGCCGGGGTGTTCCTGCGGCTGGGCACGACCTCGTTCGGCGGCCCGGCGGCGCACATCGCCTTCATGGAGGACGAGGCGGTCCGTCGCCGGCAGTGGCTGTCCCGTGAGGAGTTCCTCGACCTGCTCGGCGCGACCAATCTCATCCCCGGACCCAACTCGACGGAGGTCGCCATTCACCTGGGACACCGGCGCGCCGGGTGGCCCGGCCTCCTCGTGGCCGGAGTTTCTTTCATCGCCCCGGCCATGGTGATCGTCGGAGCCATCGCCTGGGCCTATATGCGCTTCGGCAAGCTGCCCCAGGTGGACGCGATTCTGTATGGCATCAAGCCCGTCGTGATCGCGATCGTCCTCCAGGCGCTCGCCGGCCTGGCGCGGACAGCGGCGCGGACCGTGTTCCTGGCCGCCCTCGGGCTGCTCAGCGCGGCTCTCGTGGTCGCCGGTGTCCATGAGCTCGTCGTCCTCCTGATCGCCGGCCTGATCACGTTCGCGGCGCGCATGCTCCGTTCCGGGAGACCGCGCTCCGGTGCTCTCCACCTGCTTGCCGGACTGTCCTCGGCCGGAGGAGCCGTCGCAGCCGGCGCGCCCGCCGTGGGATTGACGCCTCTGTTCCTGTTCTTCCTCAAGGTGGGCTCCGTCCTTTTCGGCAGCGGCTACGTGCTGCTGGCCTTCCTGCGGGCGGACCTCGTCGAGCGCTGGCACTGGCTGACCGAGCGGCAGCTCCTCGATGCGATCGCCATCGGCCAGGTCACGCCCGGACCGGTGTTCACCACCGCGACCTTCATCGGCTACGTGCTCAGAGGCTTTCCCGGGGCTCTGGTCGCCACGCTCGGCATCTTTCTGCCCGCGTTCGTCTTCGTGGCGTTGAGCGGACCGCTCGTCCCGAGGCTTCGCGCCTCGCCGGCGTTCGGGGCGCTCCTGGACGGCGTCAACGTCGGCTCGCTGGCACTCATGGCCGTGGTGACGGTCCAACTCGGGCGCTCGGCGCTGGTCGATCCGGCCACGGTGCTTCTGGCTGCGGCGAGCGCCTTCCTGCTGATCCGCTATCGCGTGAGCTCCGCCTGGCTCGTCCTGGGAGGCGGGATCGTGGGCTTCGTCCTCAGGTCGCTACTGGAAGTATCCTGAGACATCGAGAACGAAGTGGACCGTGCCCGCCGTGGAGAGCTGGGTGCGGACGGAGAGCTCGCCCCCGGCGCCGAGCGCCAGGTCGAGGTTGTTGGAGCGGGCCTGGTTGGCCTTGAAGCTGATCGAGCTCGTGCCCGCCGGCTCGATCCCGGAAGGCAGGACCTCCAGAAAGCCGGAGGCGGTCGGGCTTACCGCGGTCACATTGGCGGTCACGGCCACAGCGCCGGCCGGGATACCGCAGGTGCCAACGATCGGAAAGCTCCGCGTGGTGCCGCTGGCCAGCGCCGGACCTCCCAGCGTGCCGGCCGGACTGCGCGTGTCGACCACCCGGCACGGAGGGAGGGTGTAGAGATCGGTGCTCGGCCAGGGCCGGGCGCTGTGGCACAGGCCGGTCCCTTGATCGAGCACCGCCCCTCCCGCGGCGGAGAGGAAGCGCCAGGCGTAGCCGTCAGGATGGAGCGTCAGCTCGAGGACGCCGAACGCGCTCGCGTTGCGCACCTCGCTGTTGGCCCGCACCACCCCGATGGAGGTCAGGTTCTTGCCGCCCGTGCCGACGGTGAATTGACGGATCCCGTACGCCGGGTCGGCCGCCGCGGCCGGGCTCTGCGGGGCGAAGCGCTCGTAGATGTGATCATGCCCGTTGAGGATCACGTCTGCGTGGGCGGCATGGAGATCCTGCCAGAACGCGTCATAGGTCGCATCGTTGCCATGCGGCCCGGAGGAGAAGCGCGGGTGGTGCCAGTAGGCGAGGGTGCAGACTCCGGGGTGGGCCGCGAGATCGGCCGCGAGCCACTGCTCCTGGGGGGAGCCGGCACCACAGCCGCCGACGCAGTTGGAATTGAGAGCGATCAGGTGCCAGCCGCCCAGGTCGTAGCTGAGATAGCCCTTGGCAGGATCGCCGGCCGCCGCGCCGAAGTAGGAAAAGTAGCCCGCGGCTCCGGGGGTGACGTATTCGTGGTTGCCGGGAGCCGGGCGGGTGATCGCCTTGAGGCGGCCCCAGGTCGGATCATAGGACAGCTGGTACTTCGACGCCGCGCCGTCTTCGTATTGGTTGTCGCCCAGGAGGAGGACGGCGGTCAGCCCGAGCCCCAGCAGCAGGTCGGACGTCGCCTTCATCCGGCAGGCGGAGGCCGTGCCGTTGCCGCCATTGAAGTTGGCGTCCGCCGGATCGCACGCGATGTCGCCCGCCGCCGCGATGACGGGCGGGTCGGGAGGACCAGCCTGTCCGCGGGCTCCGCAGGCGGGGAGCAGGCAGAGAAGCACAGCGAGCGCGTACATCGAGCGGAGCATCTCCGCGATTATAGACACACCGGTGCACCGTGGCTCGCTTTTCCCTACAGCCCGCACATACGTTTTCGAGGGATCCCTGCAACAGGAGGCGCTCCACGAGCGCTGTCGAGGTGGTGTCTTTTTTCTTCAGCAAGGAGATCATGATGGCCAAGCTCAGGATCCGTGCTTTGGGAATGGCGGTTGCGCTCTGGCTTCTCGCCGCGTCGGCTCATGCAGGGAACGCTCTCTTTTCCCGTTTTGAAACGTCCGCTCCCAACCGGCAGGCGCTCTCTCTCGATCCTTCCTTTCACGCCTTGGCTGACAGCCCGGCCACGGCATCTCTGGAGATCGTGCAAGCCAACGCCGGTCTGGTCACTCTGAAAACGGAATCTCTGGATCTGGATCTCGGGATGGGGCTCGCCCTGCGGGCGTATCGGGTCAAGTCGTACGTCATGAACACGGGTTCCCTGGTCTGGGCGGGAATCATCGAGAACCCCGGGATGCTGAACGTGCCGTTCTCTCCAGACACCCTGGAGTTCGATCCGATCAACACGGTCATGCTGGTGAAGAACGGGAACACGATCACCGGCAACGTGCACTTCAACGGCGAGTGGTACAAGATCCGGCCGCTCAAGACCGGTGGCCATGCCATCGTCGCCGTGGATTACGCCGCCATGCCCCCGGACCACCCGAAGGAGTATGCGCGCCTGCGGCAGATCCCGATGCCGGAGACTGCCCCCAACCGGGCTGCCGGGGATACCGTTATCCGTGTCATGGCCCACTACACCCCGTCCGCCGCGTCGGCCTCCGGCAACATCAGCGCCCTGATCGATCTCGCGGTGGCGGAGTCGAACCAGGGCTATGACAACAGCGGCGTTCTCATCGATCTCGTGCTGGCGCACAAGTCGCAGGTCTCCTATACGGAGAGCGGCAGCTTCAGCACGGACCTGAGCCGCTATCGTGGGACCACCGACGGCTACATGGACTCGGTCCACACGACGCGCAACTCGGTCGCGGCGGACGTCGGTCTCCTGGTCATCAACAACAGCTCCTCCTGCGGGCTCGCGTCGACGATCGGCGCCACCGCGAGCACAGCGTTCGCCGACGCCCATTGGGACTGCATCACCGGCTACTACTCGTTCGCCCATGAGATCGGGCACCTGCAGTCCGCCCGGCACGATCCCGCGACCGACCCGACCAACACGCCGTATGCCTACGGCCACGGCTACCAGTACAACGGCAGCCCGAAGTGGCGCACGATCATGGCGTACAACTGCTCGGGCGGATGTCCGCGCCTCAACTACTGGTCGAACCCGAACAAGCTGTATAACGGCCATCCCATGGGCACGGCCTCGACCAGCGACAACACGCGCGTGCTGAACAACACGCGCAACACGGTGGCCGCCTTCCGGTAGGGTCTCCCGCCCCAATTCCCCCCTCCGTGAGCTCTCCCCTCTCCCGCTTGCGGGAGAGGGGCCTGGTGACAAGAGATTTGTAACTTTTACCCTCGCCGCGGGTGCAATTCCGGGAATCCAGGCCCCCCCAGATGGGTTATACTCCGTGACATTGCTGACGCTTTCCTGTCCAGACAGGATGTACAATTTGCTCTCTGGTACGACCGACTCTGTGGAGGCCATGCTCCAGTGATGCTCCAAAGAACTCTGACTCCGGCCGTCCTCCTCGCGCTCCTCGTCTCCTTCGTTGCTGCCAGCCCGCGGGCCCAGGTCGCCGCAGCCCCCAAGGCTCCGGCCGTGGCGGCGGTCGCTACCGTTCCGGCTCCCGCGGCTGTTCCTGCTTCCGTTTCTGCCGGAGCTGCGCCGGTCGCCGTTCCGGCGGTCGCCACGCCGGCCACCCGGGCCCTGGCCAAGGGTGCGCAGGGGCTCTCTCCGAAGGTCCTCGCCATGGCTCTCGACGCGGTCGCCTGCGCCAGGGCTCGCGGCGTCTCCGGGCGGAACGATGTGCTGACCGTCATCGATTATTCCCTGCCCTCGACCCAGCCGCGGCTGTGGGTGCTCGACCTTGCGCACGGCGAGGTGCTCTTCCACGAGCTGGTGGCGCATGGATCCGGCAGTGGCGAGAACTACGCCACCCGGTTCTCCAACGTCGCGGACAGCCGGCAGACGAGCCTCGGCCTGTTCCTGACCGGTGGGACCTACGAGGGGGGCAATGGCTACTCGCTGACGCTCAAGGGGCTGGACAAGGGAGTCAATGACCTCGCCGAGACGCGCCACATCGTGATGCACGGCGCCTGGTATGTGAGCCCCGAGCACGCCCGCAGCCAGGGCCGGCTCGGACGGAGCTGGGGCTGCCCGGCGCTCTCCCAGACGGTCGCCCCGGAGGTGATCAATACGATCAAGGGTGGCAGCTTCGTCTTCTCCTACGCCGGTACCCGGGACTGGTATCAGAAAGCGTCTTCGTCTCTGAAGACCTGCCCCGCCCCGAGCCCCGACAGCACAGGCACTGTCGGCGCCGCGAGTGTGGTTGCCGCTACGGCGGCCGTCGCTCGCTGACCCTGTCAGGAAGGACCGCCGGCGGGCGGTCCTTCCCTTTCCAGCGTCTCTCCTTCCTCTCAAAGACGTACACCACCTGGCGGTTCCCCTTCCACCAACCGGGCTGGAAGGGCGTCGTGATCTCGCCGAACCGGGCGCGCAGCACATAGCGGCGGCCGACCGCCGGCTGCTGCGCCGTGTCGAGCGGCCCGTCGCTCCGTCGCTCGAGCACGCCGAGGACCAGGAACCGCGGGCCG
>Ga0134121_10004308_pt1 | contig 11688 bp, 11 predicted proteins | sample KB301_FD_96463 | JGI IMG/M metagenome (GOLD analysis project Ga0134121, IMG submission 96463) | Terrestrial soil microbial communities without Nitrogen fertilizer from Kellogg Biological Station, Michigan, USA - KB3-0-1 | ecosystem: Environmental > Terrestrial > Soil > Unclassified ...
CAGGCGTCGGACCGCACCTGGGGCGCCGAGGTCTACAAGTTCTACGGCTACAAGCCCTACTGGCAGTAAACCAGGACGGCATCGAGCAGTACCGAGGGCGGCCGCAGGGCCGCCCTCTTTTTAGGTGGGCCGCAAAGCCAGCCTGCGCATCGCTGCGAAGGCGACCAGGACCAAGAGCGCCATGAGCATGATCATCCCCCATCCGGAAAGCGTGGGTACTTGCACCGCGCTGAGAGGAGCCGCGCAACTGGAAACGAGGTTGCTATCCAGCGTCACTGCACCATTTCGCGCCAGGGCTCTCCCAGAAACGCTTGCGCCGGTATTCAGGGTTATGCTCGTGAGCGCGAGAACATTTCCTGGCAAGGAAGTGGTTGTGCCGAGAGTCGCGGAGCTGCCGACTTGCCACCACACATTGCAAGCCGAGGCGCCATTGGTCAGGGCGACAGAGGAGCCGCTCGCGGTCGTGAGCGTGGTCCCTATCTGGAAAATGTAGACTCCTGCGCCGTTGAGGGTGAGCATTCCTGTCAACTGAGCCGACGACGAAAAGCAATAGACGCCTGGCGTGAGCGTCAATCCACCAAGATCCTGGCCGGTCAAGTCGGTATTGCAGGCCTGGCCTGCGAGAAAATTGTACGCGGTGGTGACGTCGTTCTGAGCCTGAAGCGCGACCGCATCGGCTGCGTGGATCGTTCCTCCGGCCACGATCCCCGGAGGAAAGCCCGTGACCGCGCTCCCTGGGCTGACACCCAGATCTCCGAAGATGATGCTCGGGCCGGTATTGGTCACCGTCGAGCCACCCAGGACCGCGAAGGTCGTCGCCGTTCCCAGTGACTGGGCCAATGCCGAAGAGGAGCCGCAAAGAAACACGGCGAGTCCCACGGTTGCCAAGAGCCTATATTTGCGTTTCATTCTGAGTCCCCCTTCCTCGGATCGCGGAACCGGTTCTGACCTCGGCCTTTTTCCCTCGGGCGCTTCCCAGCACAGGCGAGGCTTGAGCGCTGCCTCGCCTATTCTAGTTCATCCGAGCTCTGTTCTCTCCATACACCACGCGCGCCGCGCGCCGGCTGGCGGGCTGGGCGCGGATCTTGCACCACTATTGAAATGTCCAAGGTTATCGCCAGCCCCGCGAACGACTCGCCTACTCTGGGCCCGACCAATCGGGGTTTGTTCGGAATTACCATGACCGAAAGGTACATCATGTCCAACACCACTGTGGAAACCCACCCCAACGTCCTCTCGTCCACCGCCATCATCGGCGACAAAATCGTCACCCGTGCCGGGGAGAACCTCGGCAAGATCGAAGAGCTCATGCTCGACCTGGAGAAGGGGCGCGTCGCATATGCCGTCCTCTCCTTCGGTGGTGTCATGGGGATGGGCGAGAAGATGTACGTGGTCCCGTTCGAGGCTCTGAAGCTCGACGGCAGCCGGGAGCACTTCACTCTCGACGTCGACAAGGACAAGCTGAAGAACGCCCCGGGCTTCGACAAGAACAACCTCCCGCAGGCGTCGGACCGCACCTGGGGCGCCGAGGTCTACAAGTTCTACGGCTACAAGCCCTACTGGCAGTAAACCAGGACGGCATCGAGCAGTACCGAGGGCGGCCGCAGGGCCGCCCCTCTCTTTTTTGGGCAGACTACAGCGACCGGGGTCATCGGTAGCAATTACGTGTAAGAAAGGCCGAAGTACAGGCAGCTCACGCCTCGCGGGTCGCAGCAGCCCCATCGACCGGCTTGAGCAGATCGAGGATCTGCTGCAGCTCGATCGGCTTGACCAGGTGGGCCGCAAAACCTTCGGCGCGCGAGCGGTCGAGGTCCTCCTGCTGGCCGTGCCCGGTGAGGGCGATCAGGCGGACGGCGGCCAGCTGCGGATGCTGGCGCAGCCGCCGGCCGAGCTCATAGCCGTCCATCTCGGGCAGGCTGAGATCGAGGACCACCGCCTCCGGGCACTGCTCGACGGCCGTTTGCAGGGCGGTCGTCCCCGTGTAGGCCACGCGCGCCTCGTAGCCCGCCATCTGCAGCAGCAGGGCCAGGCTGTCGGCCGCATCGATGTCGTCATCGACCACCAGCACAGGCAGCCGCACGGCAGCCGTCTTGCTCGCTGCCGTGGGAAGCGAGCCGGCCTCGCTGAGCGGCAGCCGGACGACGAACGCGCTGCCCTGCCCCGGGCCCGCGCTGCTCGCCTCGACCTTGCCGTGGTGCAGCTCGACGAGCGCCCGCACCAGGCTCAAGCCGATGCCCAGCCCCCCTGCGGAGTGATCGAGGGTGCGATCGGCCTGAGTGAAGAGGTCGAACACGCGCGGCAGCACCGTCTCCGCGATCCCCACCCCGCTGTCCCGCACCCGCAGCACAGCCGCACCGTTCTCGGTCTCGAGCGACAACCAGATGTGCCCCTGCGGCTCGGTGTACTTCGCGGCGTTGTCGAGGAGGTTGACGATCACCTGCTCGAGCCGGGCCGGATCGGCCTGCAGCCAGACCGGCTGCGGCGGCAAGGCCACCGCGAGCTCGTGGCCGCGGCGATCGATCGCGGCGCGGGTCGCCTCCACCGCAACCGTGACGACGCCGCGCAGGTCGATGCTTTCGAGACGCAGGCGGAGCTGGCCGGTGGCGACGCGGGATACCTCCAGGAGGTCGCCGACGAGCCGCGTGAGCTGCGCAACCTGCCGTTCGAGGATCGTGCGCGCCTGCTCCTGGATCGGGTTCTCGTCGCCCCGTTGCAGGCGCATCAGATGCATGGCATTGACGATCGACGACAGCGGGTTGCGCAGCTCGTGCGAGAGCATCGCCAGGAACTCGTCCTTGCGCCGGTGAAGCTCGGCCAGAGCAGCGCTCTGCTCCCTGGCCTGCCGCTCGAGCCCGCTGCGCACGGTGATGTCGCGGATGTTGCACTGAATGACATCGCTGGTGTCCGCGCGATAGACGTTGCTGACGAACTCGACCTCCACTCTGGGCCCGCCGCGCGTCTCGAGCGGGAGGTGCTCGTAGCGGATGTAGCCGGTCTCTCTCAGCTCCTGGAAGGCCGCCTGGCTGGCAGCGATGTCACCGAACAGGCCGATCTGCCAGAGCTCCTTGCCCAGCAGCTCGTCATGGCTGTACCCGAGCAGCGTCTTGATGAAAGGATTGGCGTCCATGATCTTGCCACTCGCCGCGTCGAGGATCAGGATGCCGTCCTTCGCCGTCTCGAAGAGTCGCCGGTACCGCGTTTCGCTGGCACCCAGAGCGGCCTCGGCGGCACGGCGCTCGGTCACGTCCTCGATGGCCAGCAGGATCTCGCTCGGGCGGCCTTCCGCGCCCGGCAGGCCGCGGCCGTGGAGCAGCATGGTCCGGCGCCCGGCGCCCGGCAGCTCCTGCTCGACCTCGAAGCCTTCGAAGTCGTTGAAAGCGTGAGCGCCCGGCAGGACCTCTGCAAGCTTCTGCCGCAACCCGGCGACGTCCCACCGACCGCCTCCGAGCTCGGAAAGGTGACAGCCCTCCGCGTCCTCACGCGGGACCTGGAACTTCTCGCAGAAGGCGCCGCTCGCGGAGCGCACCCGCAGCTCCTCGTCGAGCACCAGGAACGGCTCCCTGAGGGCGTCGGAGAGACCCTTTTGAGGGGCGCGCCGATCGCCGTGCCTGCGGGCCGGGCCCGGCTGGCGTGGAGGTTCTATCGTCACTTCGGGATTCGGTTTGGCACCAGGGATCGCTTGGCGATCAGGGCTTGGCTCGGCTGCGTTCATTCCCTTCTCCTTTTTCCGGTACCGCCAGCGGCCCGAGGCGCCCTCCAGTGAGCGCCTCTCCAATCTAGTCCTCATCCGCGGGGCCGTGAAGCGTAGTTTCTACCGCCGGGAACCGCGTAGTTTCTACGCTCCCACGAGCTCAACTCGTCACTTTGCCGACCACCAGCTCGTTGTGGACGCCGGTGACGCCGTTGAAGCCGCGAGCGATGCGCTCCGCGTCCTGCTTCAAGGCGGCGGAACGGACCCGCCCGATCAGCGTCACCACACCTTGCGTGGAGCTCACGTCGATGTCCGAGACGTTCACCGCGATGTCCGCCATGAGCATCGACTTGACGCGCGAGCTGATCATCACATCATCCACCAAGCTGCCGACCATTCGCTGGCCGGCGGTCAAGTCGTTCACTACACCGTCCACGCCGCGGGTGCGCCACGCGATACGGCCTGCCTCGCGGCGGGCGTCCGCGGAGTCGACGACGCCGGTCAGATACACCACCGCTTCACGGGTCTTGACATGCACCTGCCGGGCTTGCACATCCGGGCTGGTTTCGAGCGACTCCTCGATCTTCGAGGAGATCCCCGCATCCAGATTCCGCGTGCCCCCGGACCATATCAACGAGCATCCGGCGAGCACCAGCGCGCAGCACGCCAGAAAACCGATCACTATTCCTCTGATGAGAGTCATGAGACGACCTTTCTCGCGTCCACTAGTGGACGCCTCCCCAATCTAGCCGGTCTGCGCCGGGCTGTGAAGCGTGTTTTCTACCGGCCCGCGCGCGGCAGCCGGGTAATAACTACGCTCCCAGGGGCCGATGGCGGGCACGTCCGCTGGCGTCAGTTGGAACGACGTGCTATAAACCTTGACGATCATGGACTGGGCCAGGCCCAAGGCAGCGGCGGCGAGGTTGGTGCTGGCGGACAGCGGCGCCGCCGAGATGGCATTCTTCCTTGCGCTGTCACTGGTGCCTTTCATCGGCATCTCCATCGCGCTGGTCAGCCGCTGGATTCCCCTCGACCTGAGCGCTTCGATCGAGGAGGTGCTGCGCGGCGTGCTGCCGACGGAGTCGCACGCCGCCGTGAGCGAGATGGTGCGCTGGGCGCGCTCGTCGGCCAGCCAGGGGTGGCTGACGGCCGGGTTCCTTTTCGCGCTGTGGACCTCGTTTCGCTTCATGTCGCTGTGCGTACGCACGCTGGGCACGACGATCGCCGGCGACGCCGCCCCACCGGCGCAGGGCTGGCGCGGGGTGGCTCGCTCGCTGCTGCTGCTGCTGGTCTGGAGCGTGTCGTTGGTGGCGACTTCGTGCTTCCTCCTCGTGGCGCCGGCCATCGAGAGGGGGCTGTTACGTCTCCCCGCGCTGGCGGATCTGTCTCTGTTGGCCTTTGTGGCGCTACGGACATTCCTTTCCGCCGGCGTGCTGTTCGGCGCCATCTTCCTGACCTACCGCGTCGTGGCGGGCCGGCGGGTGGGCGCGTTCCGCCTGGCTCTCGCTGCGCTGCTGGCCGCGCTGGGCTGGATCGGCGCCAGCCTGGGTTTCTCCCGGGTCGTCCCGGTCTTGTGGGGCGCCACGCAGCTCTATGGCACTCTCGGCAGCGTGGTGCTTTTCCTGATCTGGGCCTACCTCAACTCCTGGATCCTCCTGCTGGGAGGGTTCCTGCTGGCGCCGCGCCCCACGAGGTCGTAGACCGCTGCACCAGGCGCCCTGTTACAAATTCATGGCTCCGGCGTTCCGGTGTCTTCAAATCCACGGCCCAACTCCGCTCTTGCCGCACTGGCAAGCACTCGATACTTGGTTCGAAATGCATCGAGGTTCTCCTCCTCGAGCTCTTCCAGATCGAGGAGGACGTTATGCGCGCCTTTGGTTGCGCGGATGAGCTCATCGAGTTTCACCTGGATTGCTTCAGTGTCTCGATTCTGTGTGTTCTGAATCAGAAAGACCATCAGGAACGTGACGATCGTGGTGCCCGTATTGATAACTAATTGCCAGGTGTCACTGAAGCCGAATATCGGCCCGGTGACGATCCACGCGGCAATGACGCCAACGGCAAGGGCGAACACTCTAGGCCGACCGCAGAAGTGTGCCGCCGCCCTCGCAAACCGGGAGTACCAAGCAACATTGCGCATACTGGACCTCTCAACCGACGCCCGGTGCGGTCCGGAGGTATGTGTCGGACGCCAGCTGGCTCAACATGAAGTCCGCAACATCCGCGCGGGAGATGCGTACCGTCAGGAGAAAGCTTCCGGCACGAGGACCATGACGAAACTGGCCCCGCTTGTCACCGTTGGTCAACACCCCGGGCCGCACGATCACCCACTCCACGTGACTCCGCGCGATCAGCCGTTCCTGCCGCGTCTTGTCCCAGAAGTAGAAGGGCAGAATCACTGGAATGACGAAGAGCGTGTAATACAGACCCATGCGCCCCGCACTGTTTCCGATGCCGAGAGAGGTCTCGCAGACCAGGCGCGGGACACCATGAGTCTCCATGGAACGCAGGATGTTTCGAGTCCCTTCCGAGAGAATGCGCGTTGGATAGAAGTACCGCTTGTGGCCAAGGGCGCACAGCACCGCTTCCTGACCGCGCATCGCCGCCTCGACGGACCCGGCGTCGAGCACATCACCCTGCACGACCGTCAGCCGCGGATGGACGACCTGAAGCCTTGACGGATCCCGGACGAGCACGGTGACCTCGTAACCATGCTCCAGAGCCTGCGCGACGAGCTGACGGCCCGTCCCGCCCGTCGCTCCGACGATCAAGACCCGCGAGGGCTGGTGGCGAGGTGCCCCGCTCGAGGGTGCCGTCTGCGACCGGTGCCCTGCCCGTGCCAGCGCGGCTGAAAGTACGATCGCGTACGATAGGAACAACAGAAGAAACGTCATGCTCGGATTCTCTCGTCCCGCCGATCGTTGTGCCCGATCGATCTGCCAGAGCGCCCGCTAGTCTTCGATCACGAAGGTGACCATCATGTTGACCTGGTACTCGGTGATGGCGCCGTCATGCACCCGCACCTGCTGCTCCTTGATCCATGCGCTGCGCACGTTGCGCAGCGTCTTGTTCGCCCGGGCGAGCCCCTGAACGACCGCGTCCTCGAAGCTCTCGGCGGACGTCGCGCTGATCTCGGAAACCTTGGCTATCGACATTCTTTCCTCCGTTCGTCTGTTGTGCAATCTAGTCGCCGCGGTCAGCTCGACATCCTGCCGACCACCAGCTCGTTATGGACGTCGGTGACACCGTTGATGTCGCGCGCGATACGCTCCGCATCCTGCTTCATCCCGGTGGTACGGACCCGCCCGATCAGTGTCACTACGCCTTGCGAGGAGCTCACGTCGATGTCCGAGGCTCGCACGTCGATGTCGGCGATGAGCTGCGCCTTGAGGCGCGAGCTGATCAGGGTGTCGTCCACCCAGTCTCCGACGGTCCGCTCGCCGACGGTCAGGTCGTTCACCACGCCGTCCACGCCGGCCGTGCGCCACGCGATCCGTCCGGCCTCGCGGCGGGCGTCCTCGGAGTCGACGACGCCGGTCAGATAGACCACCGCCTCATGGGTCTGGATATTCACCTGCCGCGCCTTCACGGCCGTGCTGGCTTCGAGCGCTTCATCGATCTTCGAGGAGATCGCCGAATCCATATCCTGCGTTTTCTCGGGCACCATGGTTGAAGAGCATCCGGCGAGCGCCACCAGCGCGCCGCACAGAAGAGAATTGATCACGAGTCGTTTCATGAGAGAGTCCTTTCTCGCGTCCACAGTTGAACGCCTCCCCACTGTAGCCTCGATCATCCGGGCCGTGAAGCGTGCTTGCTACCGGCCCGGGAGCCGCAGTTTCTACCTGGTTGCCAGTCGAGCCGCGCGTAGAAACTACGGGACGACACGTATTCACCGCAGACCGAGAACTTGCTGGACCTCGCGCGCGATCTGCAGGTCCTCGCGCGCCGCGATCGCGAACGTGCGAACCCGGGCGCCCTCAGCGCCGATCTCGATATCGGGGCGAGCGGTCGAGTTGCGTTCGCTGTCCAGCTCAACACCGAGGAAGGCGAGTCCCTGGGCGGCCCGCTGCCTCACGGCCGGGGCGTTCTCGCCGACTCCCCCTGTGAACACGAGCCCGTCCATCCCGTTCATCGACGCGGCCATCGCGGCGATCGCCGCCCTCAGCCGATGCACGTACACGTCGAGAGCCAGACCGGCAGCGGGATCGCCCGCTTCGGCCAAGGTGACGATCACCCGCATGTCCGCAGTGCCGGCCAGCCCGAGGAGGCCCGAGCGGTGCTCGAGGGTCGCCGCCAGCTCGGCAGCGGGCATCCCGGCGTGCTCCTGAAGCCACAGCAACAGCCCGGGATCGACGCTTCCCGACCGGGTGGCCATGACGAGACCCTCCAGCGGAGTGAAACCCATCGTCGTATCGACCGAGCGGCCGTGCAGGACAGCGGCGAGCGAGGCCCCGGCCCCGAGATGACACGTGACCACTCGCAACCCTTCCGGCGAGCGGCCGAGCAACTCGGCGGCACGCCGGGACGCGTAGGCGTGGGACAGGCCGTGAAAGCCGTACCTCCTGAGCTCCCACCGCTTCCGCCACTCCAGCGGCAGGGCGTAGGTGGTCGCGGCGGCGGGCATCGCCACGTGGAACGCCGTGTCGAAGCAGGCCACCGCCGGCACGGTGGGGAGGGCCGCGCTCACCACCTGCAGCGCGGCCAGCGAGCTCGGTTGGTGGAGGGGAGCCAGGTCGGTGAGCGCCCGAAGCCGTTCTTCAACGGCGCGATCGATGACCACGGCTTCGGAGAACGCCGTCCCGCCGTGGACAATGCGGTGCCCCACCGCGTCGACCGGAGGCAGGTCCTGGATCCAGTGATCGACGGCTGCGTCCTCTGCCTGGCCGCCGGGAGTCGGAAGATCCTCGGAGACCACCACGGTGTCATCCGGGCCGAGCACCCGCAGCTTCAGGCTGCTGGAACCGGCATTGACGATCAGGATACGCATGCCGCCTGCCGGCCTAATAGGGCCAGGTCCAGTCCCGCACCGCGGGCTCGTCCTCGCCGTGCAAGCGGGTGTAGGCCCTGCACTCAAGACGCCGGTCGCTCATGAGCTGGCGCACGTGCCCCGCGGTGGAGGAAAGTCCTTGCACCCGGTCGATCACGTCCATCACCAGGTGGAAGCGGTCCAGGTCGTTCAGCATGACAATGTCGAACGGCGTGGTCGTGGTGCCTTCCTCCTTGTACCCCCGCACGTGCAGGTTCTTGTGGTTCGTCCGGCGGTAGGCGAGCCGGTGGATCAGCCACGGGTAGCCGTGGTAGGCGAAGACGGTCGGCGTGTCCGTGGTGAACAGCGAGTCGAACTCGGCGTCGGACATCCCGTGGGGATGCTCGGAAGAGGGCTGGAGGCGCATCAGATCGACCACGTTGATCACCCGGATCTTGAGCCCGGGCAGGTGCTGCCGGAGCAGGTCGACCGCGGCGAGCGTCTCCAGCGTGGGGATCTCCCCGCAGCAGGCCATCACCACGTCGGGCTCGGCGTCCCGGTCGTTGCTGGCCCACCCCCAGATGCCCGCCCCCCGGGTGCAATGCGAGATCGCGTCCTCCATCGACAGCCAGCTCAGCGACGGCTGCTTGCCGGCAACGATGACGTTCACGTAGTGGCGGCTGCGCAGGCAATGGTCGGCCACGGACAGCAACGAGTTGGCGTCGGGCGGCAGATAGACCCGGATGATTTCGGCTTTCTTGTTCACCACGTGGTCGATGAACCCGGGGTCCTGGTGGGAAAACCCGTTGTGGTCCTGCCGCCATACGTGGGAGGTCAGCAGGTAGTTCAGCGAGGCGAGCGGCCTCCGCCACGGGATGCCCCTCGTCACCTTCAGCCACTTGGCGTGCTGGTTGAACATCGAGTCCACGACGTGGATGAAAGCCTCATAGCAATTGAACAGCCCGTGCCGGCCGGTGAGCAGATAGCCCTCCAGCCATCCCTGGCACAAGTGCTCCGACAGCACCTCCATCACCCGGCCATCGGGCGCGAGGTGGTCGTCGGTCGGCAGCCGCTCGGCGTCCCAGGCCCGGTCGCTCGCCTCGAAGACCGCCGAGAGCCGGTTCGAAGCGGTCTCGTCGGGACCGAACAGCCGGAAAGTCTCCGGGTTCTGGCGGATCACGTCGCGCAGGAAGCCGCCGAGGACCCGGGTGGCCTCGCTGAACGTGGTCCCCGGCTTCGTCACCTCGACGCCGTAGGTGCGGAAGTCCGGCAGCGCGAGGTCGCGCAGGAGCAGCCCGCCGTTCGACTGCGGGTTGGCGCTCATCCGGCGGTGGCGCTTCGGCGGGAGCTGGGCCAGCTCGGCCATCAGAGCCCCGTCCTCGTCGAACAGCTCCTCGGGCCGGTAGCTCTTCAGCCAGGATTCCAGGAGCGCCCGGTGCTCCGCGTTCACCCGGACCTCGGCCATTGGCACCTGATGGGATCGCCAGGTCCCCTCGACCGGTTGCCCGTCGACCTCCTTCGGACCGGTCCAGCCCTTCGGCGTGCGCAGCACGATCATGGGCCAGCGCGGCCGGGGGGAGCCGTCCCGGTGCTCCCGCGCGGCCCGCTGGATGCCCTGGATCTCCTGGATCACCTCGTCGAGGATCGCCGCCATCTGCTGGTGCATGGCCGGCGGATCGTCGCCCGCGACGAAGTAGACGCGGTGGCCGTACCCCTCGAGGAGGGACTGGAGCTCGTGCCCGGGGATCCGGGCCAGCACCGTGGGACTCGCGATCTTGTAGCCGTTCAGGTGCAGGATCGGGAGCACCGCGCCGTCTCTCGCCGGATTGAGGAATTTGTTCGAATGCCAGCTCGCGGCGAGGGGGCCGGTCTCGGCCTCCCCGTCGCCGACGACGCAACAGACGAGCAGATCGGGGTTGTCGAACGCGGCGCCATAGGCGTGGGCCAGGGCGTAGCCCAGCTCCCCACCCTCGTGGATCGACCCCGGTGTCTCGGGTGCCACATGGCTGGGGATGCCGCCGGGGAACGAGAACTGGCGGAACAGCTTCCTCATCCCTTCGGCGTCCCGGGTGATGCTCGGGTAGACCTCGGTGTACGTGCCCTCGAGATAGGCGTTGGCCACCAGCCCTGGCCCGCCGTGTCCGGGACCGATCACGTACATCGCGTTCAGGTCCCGGCTCCTGATCACGCGGTTCATGTGAACGTAGATGAAGTTCAGGCCGGGCGTCGTGCCCCAGTGCCCGAGCAGCCGGGGCTTCACGTGCTCCGGTTGGAGGGGCTCGCGGAGCAGGGGGTTGTCCAGCAGGTAGATCTGGCCCACCGAGAGGTAGTTCGTCGCCCGCCAGTAAGCGTCGATCTGCCGAAGCTCCTCGTCCGAGAGAGGACCGGCCCTGCCCGGACCAGCCAGCTTCGACCCGATCGCTTCGAGGGGCTTCATGGAGTTGGTCATTTCCTCAGCCACCTGCTCCTTGGGTTGGAGATCGCCCAGCGATCCGGCGGGTGAACCTGCGGCGCCCGCTTCTCGTCGGCGCTCACCAGGTTTTTTGAAACATTGTTGTCGGCCTCGCACGTCGCGGTGCCTGACTACTTCTCTCCATTGAACGTTTCCACTGTAGCCTCGATCATCCGGGCCGTGAAGCGTGCTTGCTACCGGCCGAGAGCCGCAGTTTCTACAGAGGAGCGAGCCCGAGCCGCACGTAGAAACTACGGGATCGCCGGACGCTGTGAACGAATCCGTCGATCCTCGGTTAAGATGGCTCCTGTGCCACCTACACACCACAAAATCGAGAGTGCCCAGGGCGAGGTGGCCGGCGAGCGGCAGCGCTTCTTTTCGCTCCTCGACGAGCTGCCTCTGCTCGTCCTCGTGTGTGCGCCGGACCGCTCGGTGCACTTCGCCAACCGGTACTTCCGGGAGCGCTTCGGGACCCCGGCGAGCGCGCCGTGGGAGCCTGGCCTTCCTGAGCACAGCGAATGGGCGGCGGCCGATGGCCGTACCTACCAGGTGGACACCCACCCCTTGGCCGACACCGGC
>Ga0134121_10004311_pt1 | contig 11685 bp, 8 predicted proteins | sample KB301_FD_96463 | JGI IMG/M metagenome (GOLD analysis project Ga0134121, IMG submission 96463) | Terrestrial soil microbial communities without Nitrogen fertilizer from Kellogg Biological Station, Michigan, USA - KB3-0-1 | ecosystem: Environmental > Terrestrial > Soil > Unclassified ...
CCGCCTTCCGCCTTCCGCCTTCCGCCTTGGCGCCACGCGGCAGTCCTCCGGTTTACTGCGTGGCGCGTTAGTGGCGGATGAGGCTCAACATCCTTTGCTTCACAGCGGGGGTCTGGTGGCTGCAGCAGCAGGCGGAGCTGCCCGGCTCGGAGTGGGCGTGGGCGGTTGCGCTGACCGGCATCGCCGTGACGGCGGCTCGCGCGGAAGGTGGGGCATTGGCTTTTGCACGCGAGGCGCTGATCAAGGCGGCGTGCTTCGCGCTAGGCTTCACCTGGGCGGCAGTGTGCGCGCAACATCGGCTTGCCGATGCACTGCCGCCGGAGTGGGAAGGCCGCGATATTGCGGTGGTTGGCGTCGTCGCCGGGTTGCCGCAAGCGTACGACCGTGGCGTGCGCTTCGAGTTCGACGTCGAGCGCGTACTTACCGCGGAAGCGCGCGTGCCGCGGCACATCGTGCTGTCGTGGTGGGGCAGCCCGGCGAGCGAGGACCGGCCCGCCACTTTCCCGCCGCTCGAGCCGGGCGAGCGCTGGCAGCTGACGGTGCGCCTGAAGCGCCCGCGCGGCACCGCCAATCCCAACGGATTCGATTATGAAGCGTGGCTGTTCGAGCGCAATCTGCGCGCAACCGGGTACGTGCGACCGCGAACCGGCGGCCAACGTCTCGCGATAATGGTGCACGACCCCGGCTACTGGATCGAACGCATTCGCAGCCACGCCCGCGCGCGCATCCTGGCGGCGCTGGCCGACGCCCCGTACGCAGGCGTTATCGCTGCTCTCGCAATCGGCGACCAGCGCGCGATCCCGGCGGAGCAATGGCAGACTTTCACCCGCACCGGCGTCAACCACTTGATGAGCATATCGGGACTGCACGTCACCATGGTTTCCGGCCTCGTATTCGCCCTGGTCTTCGGCCTGTGGCGGCGCGTCCCCCGGCTGACACTAGCGCTGCCGGCGGTCAAGGCGGCGGCGCTCGCGGCTCTGTGCGCGGCGTTCGTCTACGCGCTACTCGCCGGTTTCGCCGTTCCGGCCCAGCGCACGGTCTATATGCTGGCTATTGTGGCCGCCGCGCTCTGTCTGGGCGTCTTCGAATCGGCATCGGTGGTGCTCTGCGCCGCGCTGCTGGTGGTGGTGCTGATCGATCCGTGGGCCGTGCTGGCGCCGGGTTTCTGGCTTTCGTTCGGTGCTGTGGCAATCATCATGTACGTTTCGGTCGGCCGCATCGGACGCATGCATTGGCTCGAGAGCTGGGCGAGGGTGCAGATTGCGGTGACGCTGGCGCTGATCCCGCCCTTGTTGGCAATGTTCCAGCAGGTTTCGATCGTCTCGCCGCTCGCCAATGCCGTGGCCATCCCGGTGGTGAGTTTCGTCGTCGCCCCGCTGGCACTCGCCGGCGCCGTGGCCCCTTTCGATTTCGTCCTGCAGTGCGCGCATTTCGTGATGGGCGCGTGCATGTTCCTCCTCGATTGGATGAGCGGGTTGCCAGACGCAGTGTGGCAGCAGCATGCGCCTCCGGCCTGGACGGTGATCGTCGCCATCGCAGGCCTGGCGCTGTTGCTTGCTCCGCGCGGCCTGCCGGGACGCTGGCTGGGCGTGGTGGCCCTGTTACCGCTCTTCACGGTGATGCCTCCCCCGTTGCGCGCGGGGGACGTGGAAATCGTCGTGCTGGATGTGGGGCAGGGCATTTCGACCGTGATCCGCACCAAGCACCACGCATTGTTGTACGACGCGGGCCCCTCGTTCGGTTTTGGCGCGGACAGCGGCAACCGCATCATCGTGCCGTATCTGCGTGCGGCCGGCGTTCCGCGTCTCGATGGCATGATGATTACGCACGGCGACGACGACCACTGGGGCGGAGCCGCATCAGTACTGCAGGCGGTGCCGGTGCCATGGATGCTGAGCTCTCTGCCCGACTTCGATCCCCTGACCGTGCTCGCGGACCGCCCCTGGCGTTGCGAGTCCGGACAGAGTTGGGAATGGGACGGGGTGCGCTTCGAAGTGTTGCACCCGGCGCGGTCGAGCTATGAGGACCTGGGGATAAAAGAGAATGACCGATGTTGCGTGCTTCGCATCGAAGCGGGGGGGAAGCGCGTGCTGCTACCGGCTGACATTGAGCGGCGCTCCGAGGAGCAGGTACTCGCGCGCAGCCGGGACCGGGTGCCGGCAGACGTGCTCCTGGCTCCGCACCACGGCAGCCGCACGTCTTCCATCCCGGAGTTCGTGCGCGCGGCCAGTCCGCAAATCGTCGTGTTTCCGGTGGGATATCGCAACCGGTTCGGACATCCCCATCGCGACGTCGTGCAGCGTTACCGGGATATCGGCGCCCGCATTTACCGCAGTGACCGCGACGGCGCCGTGACCATTGCAATACGCGCAGAAGGCACTATCAACGTGACGCCTTATCGCGCGGTCTACCGGCGTTACTGGCAGACGCCGATCGTCGGCGATCCGGTCCCAAATCCAGAAGTGCTTAAGGATGAAGGATGAACGTGGAAGGGTGACCCCCGGCGTTCGCCGGTAAGACTCATCACCCATCACGGGTTCAGTAAAATGCGGCGATGTACAGAAAATGCCCCAAGTGCGGGTACGAGCGGCGGGCGTCGGATACCGGTGATCCGGGCGTTTGCGCGGGTTGCGGACTGGTGTTCGCCAAATGGGTGCAGCGAATCGCCGGCATGCCGGCTCGCCCGCAACCCCCCGAAGAGTCTCACGAAGAACGCGCGCCGGGGTTCGCCGCAAGATTATGGCAATTGGCGCTTCGTGTCCCGGAGCGCACCGACCCGGTGCAGTTCTGGGGACGGGTCGCGTTTTACTTCGTGATATTGGTGTGGGGATGGTATTTCATTCTGCTCGATTTCCGTACCAACGAAATTGGCGAGTCGTTCATGCACCGCGTGAACCTGGCGTTCCATGAGGCGGGGCACGTTGCTTTCATTCCGTTCGGAAGATTCATGACGATACTGGGCGGCAGTCTGGGGCAGCTGATCATGCCGTTGATCGTAATGGGAGTGTTCCTGTGGAAGCAGCACGACGGCTTTGGCGCCGCGGCGGGACTGTGGTGGACCGGGCAGAGCCTGATGGACCTGGCGCCCTATATCGACGACGCGCGCTCCCAGGTGCTCCCGCTGGTCGGCGGAGGGACAGGGGCCGACCGGCCCGGCGCGCATGACTGGGGAAACATCCTCTCCGACCTTGGCATGCTCCAGCACGACCATCGCATTGCATGGATGGCGGACGCACTGGGAACGCTGATCGTTCTCGTCGCATTCGCCTGGGGCGGCTACCAGTTGTACCGCCAGTTCAAGAATCTGCCACAGGGCGAAAGTCGGAAGTAGGAAGGCGGTAGCACGGCCCCGGCGTCCGCCGGGAGTTCTCGTTACACGTCACACGTCACTCGTCACTCATCACTTCGCGATAGCGAAAGCAAGTCGTGAGGTGGTCGTTAACCAATCCGGTCGCCTGCATAAAGGCATAGCAGATAGTGGAGCCCACGAAACGGAAGCCGCGTTTCTTCAGTTCCTTGCTCATGGCATCGGATTCTGGCGTGGAGGCGGGGATCTGTTTATGCGCGCGCCGGTTGCCGACCATCGATTTGCCGCCAACGAATTTCCAGATATAACGATCGAAGCTGCCGAACTCGCGCTGCACAGCCAGGAAGGCCGCGGCATTGGTGATGGTTGATTCGATCTTGAGCCGGTTGCGGACGATGCCGGCATTCTTCATCAGCGCCGCGCGTTCCGTGCGCCCGAAGCGGGCGACTTTCTTTGGATCGAACCCGGCGAAGGCGCGGCGATAGTTGGCGCGCTTCTTCAGTATCGTGTCCCAGGAAAGTCCAGCTTGCGCGCCTTCCAGCACCAGGAATTCGAACCACACCCGGTCGTCGTGCACGGGAACGCCCCATTCCCGGTCGTGGTAGTCGATCTCCAGTTCGTTGACTTCGCACCAGGGGCAACGCTTTTTCATGCGAACTAGTCCGGCTGGTAGCGGAGATCGAGAGTGAATGGCGCGTCCCGTTCGGGTGCCACGGCCGGCATGCGCACTTTTATCGCGAAAGGGCCGCGCGAGACGAAGCGCGCCCTGCGCCGGGCCGCAGCTTCCGTCTCGTCTGCGGGCAACGGTCCGTAATCTTGTCCCGAGGGGGCTGCCGAATGATAGGAACAGCCGCCGAGGCTGCCACCGCCCGCATCCACGACGTCGAACGCAAGCGGCGTGTGAACGCCGATAGTAGCGTGCAGTACGGACGGGAACATGCGCGCCCGGTAGCGTATACCAGCGACGAATTCGCCGGATACGCCGGTGGAATGGAGCGGCACGCGCCGGCCGTTGCACAGCAGGACATGCCGGCCCGGGTCCATTCCGGTCAGCCTGACCTGCAAGCGGTCGAGCGAGGCATCCACGGCACGGGAAGTACCGGAGGACGTGGCTGCTTCTCCCAGTACCGGCCAGGGCTCGAGCGCGTGCCGCAGTTCCAGCGCGACCGTGCCACACGAGACGGCACCGCAGAGCGGGAAGCGGAACTCGAAAAACGGCGCGAGCCATTCGAAATCGAAGGCGTAACCTGCCGTTTTGAGTTCAGACACGACGGCGCGCATGTCTTCGGCAAGATAGTGAGGGAGCATGAAGCGGTCGTGGAGCACCGTGCCCCAGTGGATCGGGCGTCCCTGGAACGGCGTTTTCCAGAATCGCGCGACCAGCGAGCGCACTAGCAGGAACTGCACCAACGCCATGCGGCTGTTCGGCGCCATCTCGAACGCGCGCAGCTCAAGCAGTCCGAGCCGGCCGGCAGGGCCGTCGGGGGAGGCGAGCTTGTCGACGCAGAATTCCGCGCGATGCGTGTTGCCGGTCACGTCCACGAGCAGGTTGCGCAGCAGGCGGTCGACCTGCTCCGGCGCAACCGCGCCGGCGCCTTGCAGGCCGCCCAGCTGCTGAAACGCTATCTCCAGCTCGTAGAGACTATCGTGGCGCGCTTCGTCCACCCGTGGCGCCTGGCTGGTCGGGCCAATGTACTGGCCGGAGAACAGGTACGACAGCGCCGGGTGGTTCTGCCAATAGGCGATGAGACTCGCCAGCAGTTCGGGCCGGCGCAGCAGCGGGCTTTCGGTGAATTTCGCGCCCCCGAGCGTGATGTGGCTGCCGCCGCCGGTCCCGGTCTTGCGACCGTCGCGCATTAATTTTTCCGCCACGAGGCCGAGCGCGCCGGCTTCCTCGTAAACGATATTGGTGATCGTGGCGAGTTCATCCCAGTCCTGGGCCGGATGCACGTTGACCTCGATCACGCCGGGATCGGGCGTGACCTTGAGGACCGACAGCGGGCCACCCGGCGGCGGTTCGTAGCCCTCCGGGATGACGGGGAGTTTTAGCTCGCGCGCGCAATGTTCGATCGTCGAAACGAGAGAAAGATAATCCTCGATGGTGTCGAGCGGGGGGATGAAGACCCGGAGCCGGCCGCCGCGCGCTTCCACGCACAAAGCGGTGCGGACGAGGCTTTCATCTGCGGGCAGCGAATCGAGCGGCAGCCGGTAGCCGGCGGGCGAGTCACCTCCCACCAGGTACAGGCGCCCGAGTTTCAACGGCCAGCGGCTGCTCTTCCATGAGGTTCTGCGCGATTTCCGCGGGGCGGGGGCAAGCGGCAACGCATATCCCGCAACTGGGCCGATTCCGCGCTTCAGCAGCCGGGCGAGTCCGCTGAAAAGGCGGCCTTCCGCTGCGAGCGCAGGCCATGGATCTTCGTGGGCAGGCAGGACGCGATCGGGCGTGATGCCGAGCTTCCTGGCCAGGGTTATGATCAGCCGCCGTGCATCCCTGGCATCGTGGTTCGCGCCGGTTTCCTCGTCCGCGATCAATCGCGCATTTTTCCAGAGCGGCGTCCCGTCCTTGCGCCAGTAAATTCCGAGCGCCCAGCGCGGCAGCGCCTCGCCCGGATACCATTTGCCCTGGCCGTAGTAGAGCAGTCCGCCCGGCGCGAATCGCTCGCGCAATCGGCGCAGCAGCTTCCCTGCCAGCGCGCGCTTGCCGGGACCATCAGCATCGATGTTCCACTCGGGCGCATCGCCGCCATTGGCGGCAACGAAGGTCGGCTCACCGCCCTGCGTGAGGCGCACGTCGAGCTTCTGCAGGTCGGCATCGACGCGCCGGCCCAGCGCGTCGATCGCGCGCCATTGCGTTTCGGAGTAGGGCGTCACGGCAGCCGCCGCACCGTCATCGAGAATTGCATTTGCGAGTTCGACGGCTCGACCGAGCCGGTCACCGGAGCCGCCAGCGCGGACGTGGCCGCGCGCGCGAGCGGGATGTGGCCCTCCGCGGCGAGCAATCCCGACGTAGGGTCAAACCCGATCCAGCCGGCGCCGGGAAGATAAGCCTCGGCCCAGGCGTGGAGCGCGGCGCTATCGGCCCGGGGAGCATCGGGAGCGCTACTCGAAAGCTGGATCAGGTAGCCCGACACGAATCGCGCCGCGAATCCGAGATGACGCAGGATCTGTACGAGAAGCCAGCTGCTGTCGCGGCAGGAGCCGTTCCCTTGCCCGAGCGTGTCTTCGCAGGACTGGATGCCGTGTTCCATGCGCGTGACATAGCTGATGTCCCGCTTTACCCGTTCGTTGATCTGCGCCAGCAGGTCGACCGTGCCGCGGCCCGCGGGTTTGTCCGAGGACTGGAACTCCATCAGCCAGCGCCGGAGCCGATCGCCGTCCTCTGTGATTGCAAGAAACGGCTGAAGCTCGAGGCGGATCGCGTCGGGGTATGCGAGCGGGAAGCGATCCCCGCCGGGCGCGATCAGAAAGTCGAATGGATTGACCGGCGTGAGATCGGCGGTAAGCGCGACGTCAATCTCCAATTGCGAAATCCTGTCCTGGAACAGCACACGCGCGACGGGATTTCCCGCCGCATCATGGTGCCAATGCATGGTGTGGCGCGCCGGCCGCACCGCCAGGGAGTACGAAGACACCGGCGTGCGGCAGTCCGGCACCGGTTTCAGCCGGATCTCGTGCGGCCCGAGCGTGACAGGGCGGTCGTAGAGGTAGCGGGTGTCGTGTTGCAGCGAAACCAGCATGCTCATGGCGCGCAATGCGTCAGCGCGCGCGGCTTCAAGCGGGGCCCGAGATATCCCAATCGGGATTCGGCAGTTGCGTGAACACCCTGCGCAGGCCTTCTCCCCACTGCTTGTGGATCATCGCGAAGTAGTCGTCGCTCTCTTCGATATGGCGCTGGAACCCGACGCGCAGGCTGTTGCGGTTGTAGACCAGCAGATCGATCGGCAGGCCAACCGAGATATTGGAGCGCATGGTGGAGTCGAACGACACCAGCACGCACTTCGTCGCATCCACCAGGCCGGTGCCGGGCTTGATGACGCGATCGATCACTGGTTTGCCGTACTTGCTCTCGCCGATCTGGAAATAGGGCGTCTCGCGCGTCGCCTCGATGAAATTGCCCTCGGTGTAGATGTTGAACAGCCGCTGGGGCTCGCCACGAACCTGCCCGCCCACGATGAAGGAGGCGCTGCCGTCGACATTGCTTTGCTGAAGGTAGGCGCCGTCCCGCTGCCTGACTTCGCGCAGTCCGCTGCCGATCAGCTCCGCCACCTCGTACATGGAGGTGGCGTTCATCACGGTTTTGTTCGTGTCCGGGTTGCGGGCGTTGTGGTCGAGCAGGCTGATCGTGCTCTGCGTCACCGAGAGGTTGCCCGAAGTCAGGATCACGATGACGCGCTCCCCTTCGGCAACAAAGGTGTGCATCTTGCGGTAGCTCGAGACGTGGTCGACGCCGGCGTTGGTGCGCGAATCCGACGCGAATACCATCCCGGCGTCCAGCATGGTGCCTACGCAATAAGTCATTGGGCAGGAAGCTCAGTTTTTGTAAGGCGCGAAAGCTTATTGTAACCGGCACGGGCTGACAAGCCGCGGGTAACGGCGGTGCTAGCGCACGGCGGCCGCGGTCTGCGCTTGCTGCTGGGAATAGACCGGCACCAGGAAATGGCGATCGATCTCATCGCTCAGCGCCGACAGCCGGTCGAGGACGCCCATCAGGTACTCGTGCAGGCCGGCGGTGAAGACCTGTTCGGTGCGTCCGTAGCGCAATTGCGCGTTCAATTCCCCGGCAAGGCGCTCCGGCTCGCGGGAAGATGCATCGCACAAACCGCGCAGAATCTCGTAGATTTCCTTGGTGCAGGCGTGCAGCGACCGCGGCACGTCTTCGCGCAGGATCAGCAGCTCCGCCACTCTCATCGGCGTGATCGCGTCACGGTAGACCTTGCGGTAGGAATCGAACGCGCTCACCGAGCGCAGGAGCGCGCCCCACTGGTAATAGTCCACGGCGCCGCCCACGTCGGCGACACTCGGCAGCAGCGTGTGGTACTTGACGTCGAGTATGCGAGCAGTGTTATCGGCGCGCTCCATGAAGGTCCCGAGCCGGATGAACTGGTAGGCTTCGTCGCGCAGCATGGTGCCGAAAGTTACCCCGCGAAACTGGTGCGAGCGCATCTTCACCCAGTCGAAAAACTCACTGATGCCGCGGGCAACGACGCTCTCGTGGGTGCGGTCCTTGATTTCGAGCCACAGGCCGTTGATGTCCTCGTACATCTCGGACGTAATCGCCCCGCGCACGGTGCGGGCGTTCTCTCGCGCCGACTGGATGCAGGAGTAGATGCTGGACGGGTTGGTTGGGTCGAGCGCCATGAAGCGCAGCACGCGCTCGGACGTGAGCGCCCCGCTAAAACGCCCGTAATAAGAGGTGGCGAGCCCGTTGATGACGAGCGGCACCGCCCACGGATCGGCCCACGACTGGTCGGGCGTGCGGTACGGCAGCAGCGACATGCGGTAGGTCACATCGAGCACGCGCGCCGTGTTCTCCGCGCGCTCGATGTGGCGCGACATCCAGTACAAATTGTTCGCTGCGCGACTCAACATACAGTGACGAGTGACGAGTGACGAGTGACGAGTGAAATGCGCGGAAAGAGCCAGAGCGCGCGAGCGCGCGGTCGCTCATTCATCGTTCCGCATTCCGCATTCATCATTGGCCTTCCAGCACCCAGGTGTCCTTGGTCCCGCCGCCCTGGGAGGAGTTGACGACGAGCGATCCCTCGCGCAGCGCGACCCGGGTTAGCGCGCCGGGCACGACCGAGACCGTCTTGCCGGTCAGCACGTACGGGCGCAGATCGACGTGGCGCCCCGCGATGCCTGTCGCGAAAAATGTGGGGCAAGTGGAAAGGGAAAGCGTGGGCTGGGCGATGTAGTTATCCGGGTTTTGCCGGATGCGCCCGCGGAATGCTTCGATTTCGTTCCGGCTCGCTGCGGGCCCCACCAGCATGCCGTAGCCGCCCGAGCCCTGGACCTCCTTGACCACCAGCTCGGGCAAATGGGCCAGCACGTGCTCGCGGTCCTCGGCCTTGCGCAGCTGCCAGGTCGGCACGTTCTGAAGGATCGGTTCTTCTCCAAGGTAGAACCGGATCATTTCCGGCACGTAGGCGTAAGTGGACTTGTCGTCCGCGACTCCAGTACCGATGGCGTTGGCGAGCGTGACCCGGCCCGCGCGATACGCGGCGAAGAGTCCCGGCACGCCGAGTATGGAATCTGGACGGAACGCGAGCGGGTCGAGAAACTCGTCGTCGACGCGGCGGTAAATCACGTCCACGCGCTGCGGCCCGCGCGTCGTGCGCATGTAGACGATGTTGTCGGCAACGATCAGGTCCTGTCCCTCGACGAGCTCGATGCCCATCTGCAGCGCGAGGTAGGCGTGCTCGAAATAGGCGCTGTTGTAGGAGCCGGGCGTCAGTACCACCACCGTCGGGTTCATGACGGACGCGGCCGCCACCGAGAGCAGGTTGTCGAGCAGCAGTTCAGGGTAATGATCGACCGGCGCGACCGGCATGCGGGAGAACAGTTCCGGAAACAGCCGCATCATCATCCTGCGGTTTTCCAGCATGTACGACACGCCGGATGGCGTGCGCAGATTGTCCTCGAGCACATAGAAGTCTTCGGCTTCGGTCTGGACCACGTCCACGCCTGCGACGTGCACGTACACGTCGCCCGGCACGTCGAACCCGCACATCTCGGGACGGTAGATCTTGTTGCCCAGCACCTGCTCGGCCGGAATCACTCCCGCACGGATGATGTCCTGCCCGTGGTAGATGTCCTTGAGGAAAGCGTTCAGCGCGCGCAACCGCTGGCACGCGCCATCGTTAATTTTCTTCCAGGCGCCGGGCTGCATGATGCGCGGAATGATGTCGAACGGAATGGCGCGCTCGACGCCGGTTTCGTCGCCGTAGACGGCGAAGGTGATTCCGAGCCGGGTGTAGAGCGTGTCGGCTTCGCGCTGCTTTTGCAACAGGTGCTCGACCGTTTGCTCGTCCAGCCAGCGCGCGTACGGCTCGTAGTGCGGGCGGGCAGCGCCGTCCACGCCGTACATCTCGTTGTAAAATGCTCGCCTGTTCATGGTTTTGCCGGTGCGGCGGGGGCGGTACTCTTTTTCTCCAAGCAACCGTTGTACCAAAGCCGGTTCATAGGCATCGCGGCGGGGCGCCTTCGCGTGGCGTGGCGGCTCGCCCGGGTGGGAGGGGGACACCGGTTTTCGCCCCATTGGGGCCTGCACCAATTCGGGAATATCGGCCAACGATACGCCTGAAAGCGGTGCAGAGCCAACGAACACGGAATTATGGCCAAGACATCATCATTGAAACTGGTACGCCCGTCCTCCGAAACAGTCCGGGGGTCGGCAGCGTCGCTGAACGAAGCGGAACGGGAGAGCGTGCAAGCGGCACTGGCTCTGGCGGAGTTGTATTACCCGAATGTCGTGCTCGCGAGCGGGGAGTCCGCGCTCGATCACGCGTTGGGGACTCTCGAAATCGTCTCGGAGCTGAAGCTCGACGGAGAGGCGATTGCGGCAGCGTTGCTCGCTCCCGCCGTGCGGCTGGATTCCGGGCGCCTGCGCCTTGTGAGGGAACGTTGCGGAGCCGTAGTTGCGGACCTGGTCGAGGGGGTGACACGCATGGAGCAAATCCATGCGTTGTCGAGCCGTCCCCCGTCCGCGACGCCCGCGGAGCAGGCGGCTCAGCTCGAGGCGCTGCGCAAGATGTTGCTCGCGATGGTGCAGGACATCCGTGTCGTGCTGGTGAAGCTCGCCGCGCATACGCAGGAGTTGCGCTATCTCTCCCGGTTCGCGGATTCCGGCGCAAGACGGAATACGGCCCAGTTCACTCGCGACATCTTCGCGCCGCTCGCCAATCGCCTGGGCGTGTGGCAGCTCAAGTGGGAAATGGAGGATCTCGCTTTCCGCCTTTTGGAGCCCGATACCTACCAGAGCCTCGCACGGCAGCTGGATGAGAAGCGCACCGGCCGCGAGCGCTACATCGAATCCGTCATCGCGCAACTCAAGGGCGAATTGAATCGCTCAGGCATCGTGGCGGAGGTGTCGGGTCGCCCCAAGCACATCTTCAGTATTTACAAGAAGATGAATTCAAAAGGTATTGATTTTGAATCACTTTATGATGTGAGGGCTGTACGCATATTGGTCCAGGACGTACGCGATTGCTATGCGGCTCTGGGGCTCGTGCACAACCTGTGGACGCCGATTCCCGGGGAATTCGACGATTACATCGCCAAGCCAAAGAGCAATCAGTACCGGTCCCTGCATACAGCAGTGGTGGGGCCGGAAGACAAGGCGCTGGAGGTGCAGATACGCACTCACGAGATGCACCGGC
>Ga0134121_10004312_pt1 | contig 11684 bp, 10 predicted proteins | sample KB301_FD_96463 | JGI IMG/M metagenome (GOLD analysis project Ga0134121, IMG submission 96463) | Terrestrial soil microbial communities without Nitrogen fertilizer from Kellogg Biological Station, Michigan, USA - KB3-0-1 | ecosystem: Environmental > Terrestrial > Soil > Unclassified ...
ACGATGAACCGCAGAGACTTTGCAACCACCTTAGCCGCTGGCCTGGCCACCACGGGAATTGCCTCGGCGCAGGCTCCCACGCCCGCAGTTACACCTGTCAAGCGCAAGAACCGTCTCAAGCAAGGTTGCATGCGCACCAATTTCCCGAACACCATGTCCTTCGATGACATGTGCCGTATCGCGGCCGAACAGGGCATCCACGGTTTCGATATGATCGCGCCCAATGACTGGCCCACGCTCAAAAAATACGGCCTGAAAAACCTGATGGGCACAACGGGCGGTGTGACTTTCGAGAACGGGGTCATCCGGAAAGAGTTTCACGATGCCTTGGAGAAGTCCGTCGCCGCGAACATCGATCAGTGCGCCGCGGCCGGCATCCCCAATATGATCACCGTCGGCGGCCAGCGCCGGGGCATGTCCTACGAGGAAGGCGCCGATAACGCCGTCGCGTTCTTCAATCGCATCAAGGCTCACGCCGAGGATAAACAGGTCACGGTGTGCATGGAGATCATGAACAGCAAGTTCATGGACGCGAGCATCGGGCGCTGGGACCAGATCTGCGATCACCTGGCCTGGGGCGTGGGCGTCGTCAAGCGCGTGAACTCGCCGCGTGTAAAGATGCTGTTCGATATCTACCACGTGCAGATCATGGACGGCGATGTGGTGCACCATATCCGCGAGAATATCCAATATATTTCGCACTTCCACACCGGCGGTGTGCCGGATCGCCACGAGATCGACGAAACACAGGAGCTTAACTACCGCTTCATCGCGCAGGCCATCGTGGATGCGGGATTCACTGGCTACGTCTCGCACGAGTATCGTCCCGCCGCGGGCCACGATCCTGTGCAGAGCCTGAAGCGCGCGATCGAGATCATGGACGTCTAGCAGCTGCCTGGAGCTACTTCCCGTCAACCGAAAACGCCAGCAGGATGTTGCCACCTTGCCCGCCGGCGAACGCGTAGCCGGAGGTCGCGACCACCATGCCGTTGGCGATGGCCGGGCCGCCGCCGTTAAACGCTCCGCCCTTGCCTGGGAGGCCGTTCACGGTGTTGGGAAACGTCTGAACTGCGTCGAAGTCCCACACGATTTCACCGTTTTTGGTCGAATACGCGCGCAAATGTCCTCCAAAAGACGCCGAAAACGCGATTCCCGGCATCGCCGAAACAGCCGACGACTGCGCCCGATTGCCGGCACCCTGCGGAGCCGGTGTACTCCAGATCTTCTCGCCCGTATCGATTTTCAGGGCGTAGAGTCCCGGAGTGCCATCGGGCTTGTTGATATCGGCGATCGCGGCGTACACGGTCTGTCCTTCGGCGGCCATGCCCCAGCCGATTCCGCCCAACAGGCCGTTCCCGACGCCTATGCGAGTCTTCCAAATCACTTTGCCGCGCTGCTCCGGATCCAGAGCGTAAACTACTCCCGACTTCTGGCTGGCGAGAATCACATCACGCCCGCCCACACTACGGAGCAAGGTGGAGCTGCCGAAGTCATAATCGTCGCCGGGATTCTCGGGACACAACGGACCGCGCGGGCAACCGGGAACCCAGTTGTCGCCCGGAGTCACCTGGTTCGACCACAGCAGGCTGCCCGTCTCGAGATCGAAAGCCAGGATGGCATCGGTGGTGGGAAGCTCGATTCCTGTATAGGAATTGCCGCTTCCAATGTAGATCCGTTTGCGTTTTTCGTCGATGATCGGCGCCGACCAGAGGCTCGCGCCCGCCGGACCGAACATCTTTCTTCCATCGGCGGTCGTCTTGTACTGCTTGGGCGGATCGGGGATGGTGTAGGTCTTCCAGATCACCTTCCCTGTCTTGGCGTCGAGCGCCGACAGGCTGCCCCGGAATTTGCAGCATTCATAATTGGCCGCTCCTGACCCGGTCTCTTCGCCGGAGGACATGGGAACGTACAAGCGGCCGTTGTTGTAAACCGGCGATCCAGTGATCCGCGCCAGCGGGAAATCGTCCACTTTCGTTTTCCAGATCGGTTGGCCGGTTTGCGCGTCTACTGCGTGCGCCGTTCCGCCGCTATCGCCGAAGTAAGCGATCCAGCGCGTGGCACTGGACTGAGAGTCCGGCAGCTTGACGATTTGAATCGCGGTGCGCGCGATGTTACCGGTCTCGTAGCTCCAGTAGGTGCAGCCCGTAGCGGCATCCAGCGAAAATACGGTGCCGCTGGCGCTGCCTACGAACACACGCCCGCCCACGATAACGGGCTGAGCTTGATTTCGCTGATTGACGGGGCCCGGAAACGCGAAGGCCCATTTCAGTTTGAGCTTGGGCACGTCGGCTGCGGCGATGCCGGGTGTCGGTTGAAAGCGCGAGCCGCTTGCGTCGACGCCCCATCCGTTCCAATCGCCCGCGCCGGGAGAAAAGAGCTTGGGCGTGCCGGTACATTTCCCTGCATCCGGTGCTTGGGCTGGAGCTTGGGCGTATAGGGAAGCCGCCAGGGCGGCGAACAGAAACAAGCGCATGGGACCTACTTTATCTAACTTCCTGCTAACTGCGTTTTGAGGTAATTCGCGAGGCCGCCGAGTTCCAGGATCTTTTTTACCGAATCGGGGAGCTGCGGGAATGCGTATTGCTTGTCGCGCAAATGGATCTTGCTGGCCGCCAGATCGATGCGCAGTGAATCGCCTTCCTGCACGTCTGGGTACAACTCCGGACACTCGAAAATGGGCAGTCCATCGTTGATTGCATTGCGATAGAACGTGCGAGCGAAGGAACACGCGACCACGGCCTGGATCCCGAGCCCTTGGATCGCGGTCGCAGCCTGCTCACGAGCGCTACCGCAGCCGAAGTTGCGTCCCGCGACCAGGATCTGAAACTCGCGCAGCTTGGCCGGAAACCCTTCGCCCAGGACTTCGAAGGCGTGCTGCGCCAGCTGTTCGCGATCGATGTAGATGAGATAACGCCCGGGAATGATGATGTCGGAATTGATGTTGTCGCCGAACTTGTAGACCCGGCCTTGAATCGTCGATTCCATTTAGAAGAATTCTCGGGGATCAGAAATGACGCCTTTTATCGCCGAAGCGGCCAGCGTGGCGGGACTCGAAAGATAGATTTCGGCCTTGCTGCTTCCCATGCGTCCGATGAAGTTTCGATTCGCAGTCGAGAGGCAGACTTCTCCGTCGGCCATAACGCCGCCGTCTCCCGCACACGCGCCGCAACCTGGATTGGTGAACATTCCGCCGGCTTCGAGCAGGGTCTGGAAAACTCCGGTTTTCGAGGCTTCGAGCAAAATCTGTTTCGACCCTGGAGTAATGATCAGCCGGACATTCGGATGGACGCGGCGGCCCTTGAGAATCCGCGCCGCCACTTCCAGGTCTTCATATTTGGCATTGGCGCACGATCCCAGAAACGCCTGGTCGATGCGCGTGCCCTGGACCTGTTGAATGGGCTTGGTGTTCTGCACCTCGTGTGGGCAGGCGACCATCGGCTCCCGCGTGCCTAAGTCCACCGCGAGTTCTTTTTCATACGTGGCGTCCGCGTCGGCTTGCACCGGCTGGTAGCGCTTGGAGGGATCCAGCCGCCCCCGGAGATATTCCTCGGTCTTCGCGTCGGGCGGTACGAATGCGCACTTCACGCACATTTCCATGGCCAGGTTGGTCATGGTCATCCGCTCGGAGACGCTCAAGCCGGTGGTGGCGTCGCCGTGAAATTCCACCGCTTTGTATCCGCAGCCATCGGCGCCCAGGCTTCCGATCAGATACAGCATCAGATCCTTGGAATAAACGCCGGGCGCGAGCTTTCCGCCGAGGCTGATCTTGAACGTCTCCGGCACCTTCAGCCACAGCTTGCCGGTGATCCACACGGATGCGACTTCGGTATAGCCGATGCCGGTTCCCAGGGCGCCCAAGCTGCCGTAAATGGTGCAGTGCGAATCGGTGCCGACGATCAGGTCGCCGGGCGCGACGTGTCCCGCTTCCATCAGCACCAGGTGCGCGATCCCGGCATCCACGTCGTAAAACTTATTGATGCCGTTAGTGCGCGCGAAATTGCGGCTTACCTGCTGATCTGTCGCGTTCTTCTCGGTTTTCGCGGGCGCGATGTGGTCCAGAACCACCGCCAGCCGGTCCGGATCGTAGAGCTTGGACCCCCCGACTTTCTGCATCACGCTGACCGACCGCCAGGTCGCGGTGTGGCTCATCACCAGGTCGGGATAGGCGTCGACGATCTCGCCCGGCTTGACCGACGCCCGGCCGGATTTCGCCGCGAGGATTTTTTCAGCGATCGTATATCCCAATTCGAAGCCCTTCTGCTAACATAGCAGTCGCGAAAAGAGGCATTCTGAGTCAGCGTAAACCCATAGTCGGCTGGCAGGTGCTGGTGGCTTCCTTCACCATCCTGATGGTGGCATTCTCTTTCGCCCTGTTTTCGCTCCCGATTTTCTACCCGTTTTTGCGAAAAACCTACCACTGGAACGCGGCCCAAGCCTCGGCCGGCGGCTCGATCGTGCTGTTGTTGATCGGCGTGCTGGGTCCGTTCATCGGACGGCTTACGGACCGATTCACACCGAAGAAAGTTCTGCTCACCGGCATGGGCATCGGCGCGGTGGCCCTGGCGCTGCTTTCGACCATCGCCAGCCTGCCGCAATACTATGCGTTTTGTGTTTTGTTTGGAATCGGCACGGCTGCGGTTTCGCTGGTGCCGACCTCGATGCTGATCGCGCCCTGGTTTTCGACCAAGCGCGGGCTGGCCGTGGGCGTCATCAACGCGGGAGTCGGCGTCGCCGGTTTCATCGCGCCGAACATGACCCGGAAACTTATCGAGACGTTTAGCATGTCGTATGCGTTTGTCGCGCTGGCAGCTCTGATGGCAATCCCGTTCGTTGTGACGCTCCTCTTGGTGCGCGGAAGAAATGTTTCGCCGCAGGCCACGCCCGCAGCCGGTAACGCCCATCGGAACACCTTCGCTAGAGCCGGCGACGTGATCAAAACTCCGATGTTCTGGATGTTCGGAATTGGCCTATTCTTCGCCGCTCACACGCTGACGGGGATTCAGCAGCACCTGGCGCTATACATGACCGGCCACGGTGTAACGCCCACCAATGCGGCGTTTGCCTTGAGCATGCTCTTGGGCGCGAGCGCCGTGGGCAAAATCGGCGGCGGAGCGATCGCCGATAAATATTCGTCCCGCGTGTCGCTGTTGTGGAGCATTGTGTGCCTGGCAGCGGGCATCGGCGGGCTTCTGGCTGTGGCGCCCGGTTCCCCGGCGGTGTACTGGTCGGCTGCGACTTTCGGACTGGGTTACGGCGGAGTGTTCAACGCCCCGCCCCTGATCGCCTTCGAACATTTCGGAACGGAGAAGGTCGGCGCGATTCTCGGGCTGTTCATGATGTTCTTCGGAGTCGGAACATCTTCCGGCGGTCTGATCGCCGGGATGATTTTCGACCGAACCCACAACTACGCAACTGCGTTTAGCGTGGATCTGCTTTCCTGCGGCATCGCGTTCCTGCTGTTTTTTGCCGCCGGCTGGGTTCGGAGGACAGGTCCTGAAAGGCTGGCGGCAGACGTCCGGGTCAGAGCCGCATGAGCACTGGTTTGATTTTGGAAGGCGCCTGCTGGAAGTTCGGTCACAACATTCCCACCGACATGATCACGCCCACGGCCTACGTCATGCGGGGAATGGGAGAAATGGTCAAGCACGTCCTTGAAAACGCGAATCCCGATTTTCCCAAGAACGTGCAGAAAGGTGACATCATCGTCGCGGGACGCAATTTTGGCTGCTCCTCGGGTCGCGCCATCGCACCCAAGGCGATCAAAGCTGCCGGCGTCGGCGCGGTGATCGCCGAATTCTTCTCGCGCACGTTTTATCGCAACGGTCCAGAGATCGGGCTGCCGCTGCTCGAAGCGCCGGGGTTTCACGATCTGATCGAGACCGGCCATCGGATCAGAGTAGATATCGAAAAAGGGTTGGTGGAAAATCTGACCACCGGTAAATCCATACAGGGCCGCGCGCCGTCCGGGCTGCTGCTCGACATGCTGCGCGCGGGCGGCTTGATCCCGCTACTGAAATCGGACGCCGGCAAGACCCTCCTTAATTCATGACACTGCTGTTGACCAATGAAGAGGTGGAGCAGGCGCTCACTCCCCAGGACGCGATCGCGGCCACCGAGAGCATCTATCGAGAGTTGGCCGAGGGCAAGGCTTTGAATCGCGCGCGGTCGCAGGTGTATCTCCCGGCCGAATCGCGCCAGCATCCGGGCTTTCACTACCGCATGAAAACCCAGGAAGGCGGGAGCCTGGATTGCGGTGTATGGGCGCTGCGCATCACCTCGGATATGGCCGGATTTTCCTTTACCGCCGGGGTCAAGCGGCGGCGCATCCTGCCGGTGGCGACCGGAAACAAGTATTGCGGCCTGGTAATCCTCTTTGATGTGGAAAAGATCGAGCCTGTGGCGATCATGCCCGATGGTGTGATCCAGAAGGTCCGCGTCGCGGCGATGAGCGCGGTGGGCGCGCGCTATCTTTCTCCCGATAAGCCGAAGGTCTTGGGGCTATTCGGGAGCGGCTGGCAGGCCGGCGCGCATCTCGAATTCCTGGCAGCGCAGTATAACTTCGACCAGATCAAGGTTTTCAGTCCGAATCAAGAACACTGCCGCGAGTTCTGCCGGGGCATGTCGGAGAAGCTGGGCCGCGAGGTGCGTTCGGTCGGCACGCCCAAGGAAGCCGTCGACGGCAGCGATTTCGTCCAGGCCGCGACCGCAGCCTGGGACCCGGTGTTCGACGGGCATTGGGTCGAAAGAGGAGTGTACGTGGCGTCCATCGGGGGCTCGGATGCCAGCAACAAACGCCGCGAGATCGACGATGAGACTATTCGTCGCGCCGACGTGTACTTCGTGCACTCCAAGGAAGTCGCCCGCAACGACCAGTCTCCCGATGTGTGGGAGGCTGCGCAGAAGGGCATCATCCGCTGGGAAGACATCGGCGAGCTGCAAGATTTAGTCGCGGGCAAGCTTCCCGGACGAACAAAGCCAGATCAGATCACGCTGTTCAACAACAATACCGGAGCGGGAACGCAGTTCGCGGCAGTCGGCTCGGCCGTGGTGAAGCGCGCGCGGGCGATGGGCTTGGGGCGCGAGCTTCCCACCGAGTGGTTTCTGGAGAGCGTGTCGCCTTGATTAATCAGCATAGGCGGACACAACTGCTGGAGCTGATGACCCAGCGCGGCTGGGACTCGATCCTCCTCTACGGGAATGCCTGGCGCAAAGACCCGTTCCGCAGCCTGGTGAACTTTAACTTTTCGGGTGATCACGCACTCGCGCGATTGTCGCGTTCAGGCGAGGTCGCCGTCACGTTCAGCGATCCCTGGGACGCCGAAAACGCCTCTGCCCGGCTGGAGCCCGAGTTCGCGCGAGCATTTGCCAGCGGCGCGTCCGCCGTCGCCGGACTCGAGTTCATGGAAGAGCGCTTCGTGGCGGCCTGCGGGAAACTGCCGGTCTCGGCGACCGCCGATGTTGAAGAGCTGCGCCGCGTCAAGACCGCCGAGGAAATTGGGTATATCCAGCAAGCCTGCGATCTCGCCGATCGCGGATACCAGAGGTTCGTCGAGGTCGCCGAACCCGGCATGCGCGAGTTCGAGCTCGTTGCGGAAGTCGAGGCGTTTCTCAAGACCAACGGCGCGGAAGACAACTTCATGCTGATCGCTTCCGGCGGGACCGAAGTCGTCGGCATGAAGCCGCCGACCGAGCGTAAATTTCAGAAGGGCGATTCCGTCACGACGGAACTGACGCCGCAGGTGAACGGTTACTATGCGCAGATCTGCCGGACCCTGGTGCTAGGCGAACCATCTAAGGAACAGCTCCAAGCCTTCGGAATCTTCTCCGAAGCCCAACGTGCTGCGCAGGACCTGATCAAGCCCGGAATCACGGCGGCCGACGCGGCACGCGCACAGAACGACGTCTTTCGCAAACACGGCTATGGCGATTACACCGGAGCGAAGTACACACGCGTGCGCGGGCACTGCCTGGGACTCTATCCGGACGAGACGCCGCACATTTTGGAGGACGTCGATTACGTTCTCAAGCAGGACATGGTGGTGATCGCGCACCCCAACACCTATCTGCCGCTTTCGGGCTACATGGTCTTCGGCGATACGCTGCTGCTGACCGAATCGGGTAATACTCGGCTCAATAAAACAGAGAAAAAGTTGTTTGTGAAATGAAACGAGGACTCATCACTTGGGACAAGGCGGAGCTGCCGCCTTCCGTCTTCGAAGCGCGTCTGGCGAAGGCGCGAGAGGCGCTTGCGGAGCAGGATTTGCCCGCGCTGCTGGTGTACTCCGACGTATGGCGATCCGACGAAGGGCGGCATCTGACCAACTACATGCCGTACTGGAACCGATCGCTGATCGTTATTCCGCGCGAGCAGGAACCCGTGCTTTTGTGCGGGCTTTCGCCGCGCGTGTATCCGTGGATCAAGTCGGTGACGATATTCGAGGAGATTCGTCCCGCGTCCAAGCTCGTTCCAACGCTGTTGCAATTCTGTTCGGAACGCGGATGGACCAAGCTCGGCGTGCTGGACCTTTCCAGGTTGACGCACGAGATCTACGCGCCGCTGGCAGCTTGCAACTTGGTCATCTCCGACGTGAAACTTGAGCTGACCGATGAAGCCGAGATCGCCATGCATCGGCGTGCGGAACAGATGGCTCGCGAGATCCTGACGGCGGAATTGCCCAAGGGCGCGGGGCTTACGGATTACCAGTTCTCCGGGCTCCTGGAACGTGCGTTCCGCCGCGCGGGCGCCGAGGATCTGGTGCTCCTCTTCAGCACTGGCGATTCCGCACCGCGTCCCGCCCGCGGCGCGATGCTCGGCGACAAATACTCAGTCGCGGTGGCTCTCGAATATCGCGGCCATTGGGCACGAGTGACGCAAGGTTTGCCGCTATGAACATGATCGAGAAGATCCTGGCCAAAGCCAGCGGCAAGAAAGAAGTTGTGCCGGGCGATATTGTCGTCGCCAACGTGGATCGCATGGTTCTGCACGATCTCAGTTCCAATCTGGTCTCGAAGGTCTTCGAAAACGAGATGGGCGGAGGCGCCGTCTTCGATCCCGGCCGCATCGTATTCGTCTTCGATCACACCTTCTCTCCGCCCAGTCAGGCCGACGCCGACGTCCTCACGGAAGCGCGGCGCTTCGCGGCCAAGTATGGAATCCGCAACGTATTCGATTCCGGCTCGGGCAGCATCCATCACGTGATTATCGAGAACGGCTTATGGGCCCCCGGAAACGTGATCATCGGGTGCGATTCGCACACTACCGTGTACGGCGCGCTGGGCGTTTTCTCCACCGGCGTGGGGAATAATTCCATGGCAGCGCTGGGTTATGCGCACGGCAAAGCCTGGTTCCGCGTTCCCGAAACCATCCAAGTGCTGATGCACGGGCCTCTGCGGGATGGCACCACCCCGCGCGATGCCGCGCAGTACCTGGAAGGCTTTCTAGGCGAGGACAGCGCCGTTTACCGCGCTGTAGAGTACGCTGGTGCGTTTATCGAAAGCCTGTCCATCGAAGACCGGATGCTGTTCCCGCTGATGGCGATCGATCTTGGAGCCAAGGCCGGCTACATTAATCCAGACGAAAAAACCGCCGCCTTCGCGCACAAATACTCACGCCAGAAAGATTTCGAGCTGTTCAAGAACGATTCCGACGTGCAGTATGCCAAGGTCATCGATGTGGACCTGTCGATGCTCGAGCCGCAGGTCGCCTGCCCTCCGACAGTCGGAAACGTCAAACCTATCGGCCAAGCGGCAGGAATCGAGATCCAACTGGCGGAAATCGGCGGAAGCACCGGAGGACGCCTGGGCGATATCCGCGTCCTGGCGCAAGCTCTGCAAGGCCGGAAAGTTCATCCCAACGTCCGGTTGCAAGTGGTTCCGGTCACCCGAGGCGTCTACCTCGCCGCGTTGCGCGAGGGATTGCTCGAAACCATCGTCGAAGCGGGGGGCATCGTTTTCCCGCCCAGCGCGGGATCGAATCAAGCCGTCAACATGGGCGCCATGAGCGAACAAGAGGCGATGATCTCCACCCAGGCGCGCAATTTTCCGGGACGAAACGGGCATCCCAAGGCTCGACATTATCTGGCCTCCGCCGCGACGGTGGCTGCTTCCGCATTAGCGGGGCGAATCGCCGACCCGCGAGCCTGAAGTGGGCAGCGGCGGTTCGGTATGATGTACGAGCGGAGAGTTGCATGATTATCGATTCACACGGCCACGTTACTGCCCCCGAAAAACTGTACGTTTACAAGGCCAACATCTTGTCCCATCGCGGCGCGCACGGCCGGGGCAGCCACGGCGCTTCCGACCAGGAGATCAAGGACGCGCTGAACTCGCCCGTGTTCGGCGGCACCTCGCATCTCGAGCAACTCAAGGAAGTCGGGACCGACATGCAGCTCATCTCGCCGCGTCCCTATCAGATGATGCACAGCGAGGACCCCAAGGTGGTGCGCTGGTTCATCGAAGAGACCAACGATATTATCCACAAGCAGACCAAGTTCTACCCCAATGTTTTCCGCGGAGTTTGCGGTTTGCCGCAGAGTCCGGGAGTCAGCCCCAAGGAAGTTCTGCCGTATCTGGAAAAGTGCGTCAAGGAGATGGGATTCGTCGGATGCCTTCTAAATCCGGATCCGAGCGAAGCCACGTCCACCACGACCCCTCCGCTGGGCGACCGCTTCTGGTATCCGCTGTACGAAAAGATGGTGGAGCTGGATATTCCCGGGCATATCCATTCGGCGGGCTGCCGGTCGCCGCGCCTGCCGTATTCCCTGCACTTCATCAATGAAGAAAGCATCGGGGTTGTGTCACTGCTCGAATCGACCGTGTTTAAAGATTTCCCGACACTCAAGATCCTGGTATCGCACGGTGGCGGTGCGATCCCCTATCACTGGGCGCGCTTCGAAGCCAGCTCGCTCCGCAAGGGCGGCGAGCGTTTCTCCGACAAGATGCGCAATCTGTACTACGACACCGTGCTCTATTCCAGCGAGTCGCTCCAACTGCTGATCAAGACCGTCGGGGCGGATCGATGCCTGTTCGGCACCGAACGTCCCGGGGTCGGGACAGTGAAGGATCCGCGCACGGGACGCTGGCTGGATGAAACGCGTTTCCTGATCGAAGCCTTCGACTGGCTGAGCGCCGCGGACAAGAAACTGATTTTCGAGGACAACGCCAAGAAGCTTTTCAAGCTCGACGTGCCGGCTCAGTCAAGTGCCAAAGGAGTCAGCTCATGAGATCCCGAATCTGGCTGGTATTACTGGTCGCGGCTCTACTCACTCCCGCTGCATTCGCGCAAAAGATCACGCTGATCTATCCCAACCGCAGCGGCTCGCAATGGCCTTTGTTCCTGGCGAAGGAAGGCGGCTATTACCAAAAGTACGGGCTCGACGTGGACTTGAAGTTCGTCGTGCATCCGGGCAGCATCGCGGCGCTGGTGAGCGGTGACGCGGCTCTGGTCAATTCGTCGCTGGAGCAGTTGATGCAGGCGGCTTCCAAAGACGGGTCGATGGTCATCGTAGGCAGCTCCCTCAACAAGGGCACGTTTGCGCTGATGGCTCGCAAAGACGTGTCGTCGATCAAAGAGCTCAAGGGCAAGCGCATCGCAGTGGGCCAGGTAGGCGATGCGCCCTATGGCTACGTCGTCGCGCTGCTGGCGAAATCCGGATTGAAACCGCGCGACGTCGCTTGGGTTCCTG
>Ga0134121_10004313_pt1 | contig 11684 bp, 10 predicted proteins | sample KB301_FD_96463 | JGI IMG/M metagenome (GOLD analysis project Ga0134121, IMG submission 96463) | Terrestrial soil microbial communities without Nitrogen fertilizer from Kellogg Biological Station, Michigan, USA - KB3-0-1 | ecosystem: Environmental > Terrestrial > Soil > Unclassified ...
CTCTTCAGGGCGGAGGGGGACGGCAGCTGGGAGCGGGCGAGGCAAGCGGCTCGGCCGCAGGCTCGCTTCAGGGAAATAAAAGCAAGACCAAATAGGATCGTCGTGTTCGCGCCCACAGCAAACCACAATCTGCCCACTGCCAACCGATAACGAATGGGTGACAACGATCTAATTGCACAACAGGAAGCGCGCGATGCCGTGGATTCGGCGGACCGTGCCTTTCGCGTTGTCGCAAATTTCGACCAGGCAAAGATCGATTCGATATGCGAGGTCATGTCAAGGGCCGCTCTCGCCGAATCTGCCAGGCTTGGCCTGCTTGCCCACGAAGAAACGGGTTTCGGCAACGCCGAAGATAAACGGGAAAAGAATCGATTTGCCGCTGAAGACGTCTGGAATTATTTCCGAGGTCTTAAGACAGTTGGCGTTATTGCCGACAAAGACAGCGTTGTCGAAATAGCTTCGCCCCGTGGTGTCGTAGCCGCGATCATTCCGTCCACCAACCCCACGTCTACAGCGATCTTCAAGATCATTATCGCGATCAAGTCGCGAAACACGATCGTGCTGTCGCCACATCCTTCGGCTGCCCGATGCATTGCCGAAACGGCCCGAATAATGCGTGATGCCGGTGTTGGTGCCGGCCTTCCGACTGAAGCGATCCACTGCCTGACGACCTCCACCATTGAGGGCACTGAAACACTGATGAAGCACAAGAAGACGGCCGTGATCCTGGCGACTGGCGGGATCGGTCTTGTGCGTGCGGCGTACTCATCGGGAAAACCGGCGTTCGGCGTCGGGCCCGGTAATGTTCCGGTTTTTGTCGAAAAAACGGCGGACGCAGCAAAAGCTGTTTCGGACATTCTGACCAGCACCTGTTTTGACAACGGAACGATCTGCGCCTCCGAGCAGTCGGTTGTGGTAGATGGCAGCATTGCGGCTGCCGTTCGTGAACAATTCAAGCAACAGGGCGGTCATTTTCTGAATCCAGGTGAGGCCGATGCCGTTGCTAAAGTTTTGCTGACCCCGCAGCGTACATTGAATGCCGGAATAGTTGGAAAATCCGCCGAATACATTGCGAATCTGGCGGGCGTGAGTATCCCGAGCGGAACACGTTGTCTGCTAGCTGATTGCGGCGGAGTCGGGCGTGATTTTCCATGGTCGATCGAAAAGCTCTCCCCAACACTCGCATTCTTCGAAGTGAATGGCCTTGAAGAAGGAGCTTCTGTTTGCAACGACATCCTCCATTTTGGCGGTATGGGGCACACAGCCGGAATGCATACGCGAGATCGGGCAGCGGCCATTCGTTATGGCGAACAAATGCCTGCGGCGCGTATAGTGATAAACTCGCCGACCACGCATGGTGCCATAGGTTTTTCGACCGATCTCGCTCCGTCGATGACGCTCGGCTGCGGTTCGTGGGGCGGCAACGTGACGTCGGACAATGTTTCACCTATTCATCTCATGGATATCAAGCGGGTCGCGTTTGAAACGAAGCCGGTCTCAAGAGTTAAGAGTGCCGGGGTGAAGATCGGGAGCGGACAGCCGGCCCTGGGAGCCTCGCGGCCGACAGGTCGGACGATCAAGCGTGAGGAGATCGCAGCTCTTGTCGATAAATTCCTGAGCAAGAAGATCACTGAAAGTCCGGAGGTTGAGAAACCGGTCATTCTTGAACCGCCGCCGGTGCCGCAATCGCCGGTGAAGACGATCATTCACGAGCTGAGGCCGCAGAATGAATCGGCGAACGGAGCGAAACCCAGTCCGGTTGATTTTGTAAGTGAGGACGATGTCCGCAAAGCGGTCGAGCGGGGCAATAAGATCTACATAACAGCCAAAACGATCCTGACACCATCCGCGAGAGATCTCGGAGAGGAGAAGGAGATCTTCGCCAAAGTTTGATGTACCATCCTGATCTAAGATCAAGATACAGTTTTACTGATGCCAGATGTCTTAGTTAACGAGCGGACATGCGCCGCGTGCGGCGTGGGTGTTCGCCCGGAAAGCCAGTATTGTTACAATTGCGGTGAAGAGATCGACGCGGCGCCCGATTCCGAGCGGCCGATCGAGCGGCCCGACCTTGCGGCTGACGCGGAAAAGCCGATTCTGATGCCGACCTTCGCGTCAAAGGACAGCGCGCCCGTTTCTCGGGTTAACACCGTTGACGGAGCAAAGGAAAGGAGCAACGAACCGCTTGAGCCGGCGAGCGCTCTGCGGCGGCGAACCCGAGTTATGGAACTCAAGCCCCGCGAGATCGTGTGGGAGCCAGCTGGCGGACCAAATGTGGTTTTGATCATCTCAACTCTGGTGCTGGTGATTTTTGCCGCCGTTGTGATTGCACTGGCGTTATACTATCGATAGCACAAGTTACGCAATATTTATGGAAGCTCTCGGAATGGTTGAATGCATGGGCCTGGTCGCGATGATAGAAGCAGCCGATGCCATGGTCAAAGCAGCAAATGTAACGCTCGTCGGCTATGAAAAGATCGACGCGGGACTTGTCACGGCTATTGTCCGAGGCGAGGTCGGAGCCGTTAAGGCTGCTGTCGATGCCGGCGCGGCTGCTGCGCGCAAGATCGGCACGGTAACTGCGGTCCATGTCATTCCTCGGCCGCATAACGAGGTCGACGGAGGCATCCCTGTGCTCCATACAGGCGAAACCACGCGAAAAAAGATATCCGGGTCGGTGCCTGAGTAGTGGCTAAAACAGGTTTACAAAAGAGTCCCCCGGAGAATTACCGCCGCGATAGAAAAGTAAATAACCAATCCCGTTACATCTACAAGCGTTGCGACAAAAGGCGCACTCGACGTTGCTGGATCGAGTCCCAGTCTCTTTAGCACGAACGGAATCATGGAACCCGACAGTGTTCCCCACATGACGATGCCTATTAAGGAGAGGAGTATTGTCAACGCCACTTTGGCCCAGTGTTCCGTGTAGTCGAAAAGGTGAAGTTTTTGCCAGATCGCTATTCGAATAAAACCTATAATTCCCAATATTGTCCCTAGAGCTAGTCCTGAAAATATCTCTCGCCGCATGACATACCACCAATCGCGCAACGTCAGTTCTTTCAACGCCATTGCGCGTATGATCAATGTTGCAGCCTGCGATCCGCTGTTGCCGCCCGAAGATATGATCAGCGGAACAAATAGGGCCAGAACAACCGCCTTAGATATCTCCTCATCAAAGTAGCCCATAGCGGAAGCCGTTAACATTTCGCTGAGGAACAGAATAATAAGCCAGCCAGCCCGTTTTTGGATCATCTGCAAGAACGGTGTTTGTATGTACGGCAGATCGAGAGCTTCCAAACCACCAAATTTTTGCTGGTCTCTGGTAGCGAGTCGTTCGGCGACGTCCAGCATATCGTCGTAAGTGACAATTCCGATCAGGATCCCATCTGAATCCGTTACTGGAAGCGCGGGCAGATCGGCCGCACGAAAGGCACTTACCCCATCCTCCTGCGAATCGTTTGCCTTCAAGGCAATAAACTGATTGTCCATCAGCTCTGACACTGTTTCATCAAGCGGCGTGAGAAGGAATCGACGCATCCTGATGTCATCGATAAGGCGTCCTGAATCATCAACCACGTAGAGCATGGTAAGTGTCTCACTGTCGCGACCATGTTCTCGAACGAAATCGAGCACTTGTTTTACGGTCCACGATGGATGAACAGCAATGTAATGAGGCGTCATTAGCCGGCCGATGCTTCCTTCGCGATAGCCCAGCAGCTGGATGGCGCTTTCCCGTTCCTCGTCATTCAAAAACTCCAAAAGCTTCTTCGTCGCGGTGCCTGGCAGTTCTTCAAACAGCCGGGTGCGATCATCGTCCGCCATGTGGTTTAGAACCTCGGCTACCTCTTCATTACCCAAAGCTTTGAATAATTCAACCTGATCGTTATATGGCAAATACTCGAACGCTTGCGACGCCAACCGTCTTGGAAGTGAGCGGAAAATTACGGCTGTCGTTTCCATATTCGGAGCATCGGCGATCATGTTCGCGATTCTTGAAGGAGGTAGGTTTTCAAGTAATCTGCGAACTTTCGCGATGTTGCCGGTTCGGACGGAAAGTTCAACTTCTTCCGGGATTTTTGTGGTTTCTGGCATAGGATTCCTTCCCTTATTTAAGGCTCTGAGTAGCCCTTTGAAACGACGCTCATGAACTGGCTGTAAGCTGGTTTAGTATGAATCGTGCTGGGAATTTTTCCAAACAAAAAGGCCCCGCCGATTTGACGGAGCTCTTCAGAATCAACAAATACCTTACCTTTCGGCTACTTGTCTTTGGGCTTTGCCGTTTGCTGGGAGGTTGACGGGAGCGGCACTGCCCCAGCTGTCCGACCGGCTTTTGTGACGGCTATACGTTTTTCTTTGTTCGGACCGTCGTCTACTACGACCTTGATGCTTCGGTAAGTATTGTCGACCTTTTCGTTAGAAGGGAGATAACCAATCGAGTATTGGGTTCGTAGCTCCTTTGAAATGTCCCTGGCGATTTCGGGAAGGTCTCCTACCGAATTTGGGAAGTAAGATTTACCTCCCGTCTCTTCCGCCATCCGCTCCAAGAAGGTTTTCGCTTTTACCTGCGGGCTCTTGCTGATAAAGCCGCCTTCCTTTTGGAGATCGCCGACAAAGCCGATAACGAATATCTGTACGTCCGATTCACGGAGCATCTCGGCGAGCTGAGCCTCATTATAATAACTGTCACGATCCTCTCCGTCGGTTACGAGGATGATCGCGCGACGCTTCTTGTCGTCCTTTTCCGCCTTTTCATAATCCTGCACTTGCTGGACCGCCAGATAAACGGCATCAATGATCGCCGTTTGGCCGCCCTCGATGTAAAGGTTATCGAGGGTGTCCATAAGGTCGCTTTTGTTCGGCGTAAACGGCTGTTCGACGGTGATCTTGTCACGACTGATAAAGCGGATGATGCTGGTCTCGTCCGCAGGTTTATTGTTGTTAACCAGGATCTTTCCGGCCTCGATCACCTTTTCGAGCTGCTGTCTGAGCGAGCCGGAATTATCGAGCACCATCGTGTAGTTAGTTGGCACCTCTGCGGTCGAGAAATACTCGATGCGTTGCGGCTGGCCCTCCTCGAAGATCTTGAAAGCGGATTGAGGAAGATTATTGACCGGACGATTATTGCGATCCACGACGCGGACGTTGAGATTGACTAGCTCGGTGTCGACGTGCTGAACAACGTTCTCTTCATCCGGCGTCGGAGCTGGCTTAGGCGTAGGCGTAGGGGATGGGGTTGCCGAGGGGCCCGCGCTTCTAGGACGCTCGGTCTGAGCATTTGCCAAATACGCCTTATATGAAGCTGAAAATACTGCGACCAGAAGGAACGCAGCCGCGACGAGATAATATCTTCCTTTCATCATTAAAACAAAACTTTCTAACGGGAATTTGTGCTTGGCGTGGCATAGTAACCATCGCGGCTGCGAACCGTTAGACGCGGCAAACCGCGAGGGGGTTTTACCTTAACTTTCACCTTACGCCATTTTCCGTCGGGCTGGAAGTCTTTAGGTGTGTACCCGATGGAATACTGATGGCGCAATTCGAGGGCGATCCGTTCGAAGATCTCATCCATTTCGACGTCGCTTTGCGGATAGAACGATTTGCCGCCCGAAACAGATGTTAGCTCGTCCAGAAATGCCTGACCCTGCATGCCTGTCATACTGGTCGCGTCCGAACCACCGAGTATCCCAACTGCGTAGGTGACGACATCGGATTCCTTCATCAAACGCCGGACCTCATTAAAGTTATATCGCGAGGCATTGTCCTGGCCGTCGCTGATAATTATTAAGGCTCGTTTCTGATGGGCTCCGCGCGTAACTTTATCGACCCCTAAGTATACCGCATCATACAGCGCTGTATTCTGCTTTGGTTGAACGAGGGTCAATTGCCGGAGTACGGCTTCGCCATCACGCGTACGATCGAGCAGGAGCTGTGCACGGCTGTTAAACGCGATCAGAAAATACTCGTCCGAAGGATGGCTGGTGGCGATGAATTTTTCCAGCGCTTTTCTAGCTTTCTGAATTTTGTCGCCGCTCATCGATCCCGACACGTCGAACAGGATCCCGACCGAGACCGGAGCGTCGCTGTCGCTGAAGAAGGTTATGTCCTGATCCTGATTATTATCGGCAACCGAAAAAGCCTTCTTTGTCAGTCCCGAGACGTAACGTCCATAGAGGTCCGTAACCGTAAGCGTTAATGTAACCAGGTCCGTCTTGATCTTGACCGGCGTATCGGGGCCGGTCGGCTCTGGCGTCGGTGTTGGCTTTGCGTTCTGGGCGAATTCGGCTGCGGAAGCAAAAATAATGACGAGGACAAGCCAGAAAAGCCGGTACCCCCGATTTCGACGGGCCGGAAGATCTGGCAATGTGACGGTCATAGAATCTCCGTTAGGAATGCAAGTATTGTAAGAACACCCTGGGAACTTCCGCAAGTATTTCTTTGATGTTAACACGGCCAATGAGGTTGTTTGTCCACCAAAGGAGAAATCTTAGTTATTTGAAACAATTGGAGGGAATCAGCGTGTTATAATTACGGCGTAGTGCGGCTGCTCGGCCGCACGCCCTTTTTCTCTTGTTTATGTCCGAATTTATCTGCCGCCTGGGAACTCCGTCGGGTGAAATAATAACCAGGATCGTAGAAGCAACTGCGGCCGCTGAGGCAAAGTTCCAGCTGGAACGAGAAGGGTTTCGGGTGTTTGCGGTGTCCACGCCAGAATCCGGGCTGTCGTCCATTTTACCGGGGGGAGGCGGGAGTAAGAAGGGGCGTGTTAAACAGGCCGATTTTCTCCTCTTCAACCAGCAGTTATCAGCCCTTTTGCGGGCGGGTATTCCCGTTCTCCAAGCCATTGGGCTTCTAAAGACCCGAGCAACATCAGCAAATTTGCGTGTTGTTCTGGTGGATGTTGAGGAAAAAATCAAGAATGGTATTCCGCTTTCCGAGGCCTTCGATTCGCAGGGAATTTTTCCTAAGATCTATGCAGCCTCGATATTGTCCGGTGAGAAAAGCGGTGCGTTGGACGACGTTCTTGCGCGCTTTGTTGAGTACCTTAAGCGAAGCGTTGGCGTAACGCGAAAACTTCGCGGAGCGCTTGCTTATCCTACGTTCTTGCTTATTGCGGCTTCATTCATGGTGGCATTCCTGACGCTGTATATCGTTCCACGAATGTCTGATCTGTTCAGGGGATTATCTGCGAATCGCACTTTGCCCACGATCACGCTGGTAGTCTTGGCGATCTCGACCGGCGTTGCTAATAATATCTGGTGGCTGCTGCCCCTGATACTGATCGTTGGGACTGCTCTATTTATTTGGCTTCGAACTGACAATGGTCGGCTGATGCTTCACCGCCTCGTCCTTAAGCTGCCGATCGCCGGGTTGCTGGTACGCCAGATCGCGACTGCACAGCTTGCGCGATCGCTTTCGACCCTTCTCTCCGGCGGTATTACTGTGCCTGACTCTTGGGACATCGCCGCTCAGGCTCTTAACAATCTCGAACTGCGACGCCGAAGTCAGGCAGTTTCCTCGCTGATCCGCGAAGGGCGAGGGTTTACGGAAGCCCTTGAAAGAGCCAATTGGATACCGCCCCTTGGGCTCGACATGATCGGAATTGGCGAAAAGTCGGGAAGTCTAAGGGAGATGCTCGATGAAGTGGCTGCGTTTTATGACTCCGAAGCTGAGGTCCGGTTGGAGCAATTGACGACCCTGCTTGAGCCGCTGATCCTGGTGGTAATGGCCGGTGTCGTCGTGGCTATCCTTATGGCGATCTATTTGCCGATCATTCAGACCATTTCCGAAGGTCCGATGGGAAACAGAAAATAGGAAGTTAAGCATGGAAACCACCAAACAGACTGGTGCCGCAACGAACGTATCTTCTCCTAAGATCGAGTTATCCGATTTTCTCGAAAACGAGCCGCCCGAGGTAGTAGAGGCCAAAAGGCTGGCTCGCCGGTACCGGCTGCCATACATCGATTTGCTGCCGCCTGATCAGGAATCCCCCATCGACTACGAGGAGCTTGCGCGAATACCGATCGATCTGATGCTGCGCAATCAGTTTGTTCCTCTGCGCAAAGACGGGAGTAATTTGCACGCCGCAATGGCGGACCCGACCAATCTCGAACGTCTTGATGAGCTGGAGAATGCACTCGTTGTGAGGATCGTGCCATATGTTGCAACCGCCGGAGCGATCGATGTGGTTTTGCGAAAGGGCGATGCGACACAGCGTGTTTTGCAGGAAGCTGCGTCTACCTTCAAGATCTCGTTGGTAAAAGAAACGGACCAGGGGGACGAGGTGCTGGATCTGGACCGTCTCGCCTCCGACTCAGACATGTCGCCGATCATCAAACTCGTCGACACGATCGTATATAACGCTATGGAGTCGCGAGCGTCCGACATTCATATAGAAGCGGGTGACCGTGACGTGCGTGTCAAATTTCGGATCGATGGAGCTCTCTATTCAAAGGTCGATCCGATCGATATTGCATATCATCAGACGTTGATTTCGCGTATCAAGGTCATGTCTGAACTCGACATAGCCGAGCGTCGTATACCGCAGGACGGGCGTTTCCGTGTTAGATACAAAGGGCGGACAGTCGATTTTCGTGTTTCGATATTGCCGTCGGCCTACGGCGAAAATTGCGTTATCCGTATCCTTGACAAGGAACAGATCTCCGAGGAATTCAAAAACCTCAGTCTTGAAGTGGTCGGCTTCGACCCCGAGGACCTGCGTCGTTTTCGCATTTACATAAAGGAACCTTACGGAATGGTCCTGGTGACGGGTCCGACCGGCTCCGGCAAAACGACTTCGCTATATGCAGCCCTCAACGAGATTCGCAACGAGGAAGATAAGATCATAACCATCGAAGACCCTGTGGAATACCAGCTTCAGGGCATCATGCAGATACCGGTGAACGAAAAGAAAGGATTGACGTTTGCCCGAGGCCTCCGTTCGATTCTTCGTCATGACCCCGACAAGATCATGGTCGGAGAAATTCGTGACGAGGAAACCGCTCAGATCGCGATACAATCCGCACTAACAGGCCACCTCGTTTTTACCACGGTTCACGCGAACAATGTTATTGACGTCATTGGCCGATTCCTAAACATGGGCGTCGAGCCGTACAACTTCGTATCTTCGCTCAACTGCGTATTGGCACAGCGTCTGGTGCGCCTTCTTTGTGTGACATGCAAACGCATCTATCAGCCAACGACAGAAGATCTTGTCGAAGCAGGACTGCGGCCTGATGAACTGCGCGATAAGACTTTCTATCGAAATGTAGGTTGCGATGCCTGCAACCACACAGGCTACCGCGGCCGAACTGCAATTCACGAGTTGCTGGACATGTCCGACACGGTTCGCGAGATGATCATCGAGCGCCGCCCCGGCTCCGAGATCCGACGACAAGCTGAAAAGGAAGGACTGTCCTCATTACGCGAGTCCGCTGTGAAAAAAGTATTCGCTGGTGTGACGACTTTATACGAGATCAATCGCGTAACGTTTGTGGAAGAACTTAGATAAGTTCCTGCTAGAACTGAATTCCGAAGTGCACCAGCATCTCGCGCTTTCCGTGTCTGGTCATCTCGAGGGCCCGGCTCGTAAGATCACGAGTTGCCCATTTTCTTTTCAGGATTATCTGAAGCAAAGCTGAGCCCAAAGCTCCACCAAGGTGAGGCTGCCTTTCGCTCCAGTCCACACATGCGTAGGCGAATCTACGGCGCTTATTACGTGCCTCGTCAACGTCCATCCCAAGTTTTTCGAAAGCCTTGCATCCAACGGGCGTCAGTTGGTACTCGCCCTCAGTCTGCTCCGTTAGCCAACGCAATTCTTTGAAGCGGTCAAGGAGAAGAACGCTTGCGCGCCCCGCTAAGTGATCGTAGCAGGTTCGCGCAAACCGCAGCTCGTTCGGTGTATTCGGAACAAACTTTGTTGAAGGCGCGCCGGCGACTAAACTAAGAGCTTCCAATGCCTTGGCCACATTCTCGTCGGCAAGGCCGTAGTATCGATGCTTTCCCTGCGCCGAAACCTTGATCAGGCCGGCCGACATTAATCGCTGCAGATGCACACTTGCCGTCGAAGGACTCACCTCGGCAACGACCGCAAGCTCCGTGCTTGTGCGAGCATGCGCATCCAGCAAACAGTAGAGAATTCGTGTGCGAGCTGGTTCTCCTATAGCCGCCGCAATTCCAGCGACAACTATCCCTTCATTTTGCCTTGCAACCATACTTCGATTATAGACGAAGTATGGATGTAGTACAAGCGCCATACTTTCAGTTACTAGAACAAACTTATGGCTATAACATGCTTGATCCGCTATCAGATCGATCCTTTTCAACGAGAAGAGTTTAAGAAGTATGCCGAGAACTGGGGCTGCATTATTCCCAGGTGCGGGGGCCATCTGATCGGCTATTTCCTGCCGCATGAGGGCACAAACGACGTGGCGTGGGGACTGATAGCCTTTGATTCTCTCGCGGATTATGAAGCGTACCGGTCGCGCTTGAAGAATGACAATGAAGGACAAGCGAATTTTGAATTCGCAGAGTCAAACCGGCTCATTATCCGAGAGGAAAGGAACTTCGTCGAAATTGTGGAAGGCACGTTTGGGCTCAAGCCGATTCGGCCTGGCTCTGACTAAGTATCCGCGAATAAACCGCCGGATCAACGTTCCCCCCGCTGACAACCAGGCAAACGTTTTTGCCCGCGAACTTTTGCGGATTCTCCAATACGGCTCCGAGCGTAAGTGCGCCTGTCGGTTCGCACTTCAAGTTTGCCAATTCGAAATAAAGCCTAACGGCGGCAACGATCTTTTCTTCAGAGACCTCGAAAATGTCGGCCACGCCTGCGTTAATGATCGGAAAGTTCAAATTCCCGAGTGAGATCGTTCTAGCTCCATCGGCGATCGTCATCGGCTCAGATTCGTTTTTGACGATCTTGCCCTCGCGTAAGCTGCGCGCCGCATCGTTGCCCAGCAGCGGCTCAGCACCGTAAACGATCGTCGGCTGCATATGTCTTTGCAGCCCGGTCACAATCCCAGAGATCAGGCCTCCGCCGCCGATAGGAGCAACTACGATGTCAAAATCCTCGACCGCGAGTTCGTCACCGAGCGTTGAATTGCCTGCTATTACATAGTCGTCATCGTAGGCGCTTGCAAAATAAGCATTCGGCATTTGTTCGGCCAATTGAGCGACTCGCTCGCTCCGCGCGACCTTTGAGGTATCGATAAGGTCCACGGTGGCTCCAAATCCGCGGACTGCATCGATCTTGACCTGGGCGGAAGTGGCCGGCATCACGACAGTGCATTTTTTCCCAAGCAGCTTGCATGCGTATGCCAAGGCCTGGCCAAAGTTGCCGGACGACGCGGTGAGGATCTCCTCATTCGGCACATTCAGCGCAAGATTATATCCAGCCCGGAATTTGAAGCTGCCGGTATGCTGAAACGTTTCCGAGGCTATGGTGATATCGAGGCCGAGATGATCGCGAAGTTTTGACGATCTGATAAAAGTGGTTGGCCGGATCGCATCGTGCAAGGCAAGCATTTGTCTAGAATCTAATACACACGCTAGACTCGTCAACACCGATGGCATCAAATTTCAGCGAATCGCTGCCGGTTGAGCTCGTTATGCACGTTACCGCGATATGCGGCCAACGTGGTACAAACTGGATCGGCGAACTACCCGCGATCATTCAGAAACTGGAA
>Ga0134121_10004314_pt1 | contig 11680 bp, 10 predicted proteins | sample KB301_FD_96463 | JGI IMG/M metagenome (GOLD analysis project Ga0134121, IMG submission 96463) | Terrestrial soil microbial communities without Nitrogen fertilizer from Kellogg Biological Station, Michigan, USA - KB3-0-1 | ecosystem: Environmental > Terrestrial > Soil > Unclassified ...
GGGTGATCCCGGTCATCGGCACCAGGCTCGCGACGACGGCCATGTTCACCCACGCCTGGAAGCAGAGCCACATCGTTACGCCGGTCGCCAGGAGCGCACCGGTCGAGTCCTCCGCGCGCAGCGCGATGCGCACGCCTCGAAAGGCGAGTACGAGGAATAGCAGCACGATGACGAGCGTTCCGGCGAGCCCAAGCTCATCGCCGAGCACGGCGAAGATCGAGTCGGTGTACGGATGCGGCAAATAGCCGAACTTCTCCTTCCCCGCTCCAAGACCCTCCCCGAAGGGGCCGCCGAGGCCCAACGCATAAAGCATCTGGATGGTCTGGAACCCAGCGTCCTGCGGGTGGGCCCACGGGTTCAGGAAAGTGGTCAGGCGCTCGAGGCGTTCCGGGTTTATCACCGCGAGCGCGGCCACACCGACGGCCGTGCAGAGACCGAGCGCCGCGAACATCATGACCCGCGCCCCGGCCGCGAAGTACATGCCCAGCGCGACCATGACGATCACGATCGTGGTGCCCAGGTCCGGCTCCGCGATCACGAGGCCCGCGACGAGCATCGTGATCAGCACGAACGGGATGGTCACGCGCCACGAGCCGACCTGCTCGCGCTTCGCACCGAGCCAGGTCGCCAGATAGACGATGAGGGCGAGCTTCGCGAATTCCGCCGGCTGGAGCCCGAAGCTGCCGCCGAAGCGCAGCCAGCGCGTCGCGCCACCGGCGCTCACGCCGATCCCCGGTATGAGGACGGCCCCGAGCAGCACGACGGCGAGGAGAAGGAGCGGCACCGCGACAAAGCGAAGCGCGCGATAGTCGAACCGGGAGGCGACGAACATCGCGGCGATGCCGAGCACCGCCCACGCCGATTGCTGCGCGAGGAACGTGCTCGGGTCGTCGTTCAGGTCGAGTGCGGTGATGCCGCTCGCGCTGTAGACCATCGCGAGCCCGAGGAAGAGCAGCACGAGGACGACGGCGACGAGCGGCAGGTCGTACGTCGTGGTGCGCGACAGCCCGAGTTTCATGAGGTGAACGACCGCACGATCGCCGCGAATTTCTCGCCGCGCTCGTCCGCCGAGGAGAACATGTCGAAGGACGCGTTCGCTGGCGAGAGCAGGACCACGTCACCTGGGCGCGCCATCTCGCGCGCGCTCGCCACCGCGTCGTCGAGCGTCCGGGCGCGGCGCACCTCGACGGCACCGCTGCGGTCGGCCGTGGCGATCGCCGCCGCGATCTCGTCCGCGGCGCGACCGATCAGGACGGCGCCATGCGCGCGCTGCACCAGCACGCGTGCGAGCTCCCCGAAGTCGGCGCCTTTGGAGACCCCGCCGAGGATCGCGATCGCAGGGCGGTCGTACGCGGCGAGGGCCGACATGGTCGCGGCCGGCGTGGTCGCGGCCGAGTCGTTGACCCAGAGGACGCCGTCCTTTTCGCCGACCGTCTCGAGTCGGCGTGGGACGCCTTCGAACTCGCGAAGCACCCGGCTGATCTCCTCCGCCGGTATGTCGAACGCGTCGCCCACGATCGCCGCAGCCAGCGCGTTCGAGATGTTGTGACGTCCGGGTACGCGGAGCTCGGTGGCCTTGCAGAGGACGGTCCGGCGATCGCCGGCGACCAGCATCAGGTCACCGTTCTGATCGAGGTGCGCCCCGCGCTTCGGACGGAGCGAGAGCGAGAAGCCGCGCACCTCCGAGGCCGCCCCGGTGTGCAGCGCCACGGTGGCCGGATCGTCGAGATTCAGCACGGCGATGTCTCGCGGCCCCTGCCAGGCGACGATGTTCTTCTTCGCGGCGATGTAGGCGTCGCGAGTTCCGTGGTGGTCGATGTGGTCCTCGAGGACGTTCGTGACGACCGCGACGTGCGGGCTGTGGCCGAGCGTTTCGAGCTGAAAGCTCGAGAGCTCGAGGACGACGATGTCCTCGCGGCCAATGTTCTCGACCTCCTGAATGACCGCGGTGCCGATGTTCCCCCCGACCACGACGCGACGCGAGCCTCGCGAGAGGACGCGCTCGACGATCGTGGTCGTGGTCGTCTTGCCCTTCGTCCCGGTGATCCCGACGATCGGAGCCGGGCACAGCCGGAAGAAGAGCGCCATCTCGGTCAGGACGGGGACGCCGCGATTCAGCGCGCGGAGGATCGTGGGCGAGCGCGGACGAATTCCCGGGATCACGAACACGAAGTCGGGCTCCGCGAGCGCCGTCTCGTCCGTCGACGGACCCAGGATCAGCGTCACCTTCTCGGCGATGTCGCCCAGTCGGGCGATGCCGTCGACGAGCTCTTCGCGAGGCTTCGGGTCCGCGATCGTCACGTTCGCGCCTTTTCCGACGAGGAAGCGCGCGAGTCCCGCGGTCGTCCGGCCCTTGCCGAGGCCGATGATCGTCACCCGCCGCCCGCGGAATTCCTCCGCGGTGACCTCGGGGTCGAACGTCACCGTCACAGCGGTCTTCCGATGAAGCCGAGCTGGGTCCCGTAACGCCCGTCGGGGTCGCGGCCGCGGTACGACCAGAGGTCGTGCCCCCCGGAGAGAGTGCAGATCCGCGAGACCTCGATCGATTCGATGCCCAGGTCGCGAAGCTGCGCGACATTCGCCGACCAGAGGTCGAACGTGATGCGGCCGTCGGACGCGCGTCGCAGATGCGCCCCCTGGCCGCTCGCATCGATCAGGTCGGCGCGCGCTTCGTCGACGGAGTAGCAGCACGGGCCGATCGAGGGACCGATCGACGCGACGAGCGCCGACGCGCGCGAGCCCGCGCCGACGAGGGTGCGGACGAGCGCCTGGGCTACTCGGAGCCGCGTGCCCTGCCACCCCGCGTGCGCCGCGCCGATGCGACTGGACGCCGGGTCGACGACGAGGATGGGCACGCAGTCGGCGGCGGCCACGCCGAGCAGGACGCCGGCGCGGTCCGTCCACACGGCGTCCGCTTCGGGCCACGGCTCCACGGCGTGATCGAGTCGCACGACGGCGTTGCCGTGCACCTGCCGGACGCGCACGACCTCAGCGAAGCCGACACGCCGCGCGAGCGCGGCGCGATTGCGCTCCTGCTCGTCGAGCGAAAACACCGATCCGGCCATGCTCCCCTGCGCGCGGGTCGTGAAGCCCGCCTGGACGCGGTAACGCGCGAGCAGCGGCGACCAGAGAAGGCCGTCGCGCTCGACCCACGTCGACGTGATCACGCTCATCGCGTCGGGGTCGCCAGAGCGAGGATCGCCGCGACGATTCCTGCGAGTGCACCGATGAGCCAGAAGCGGATCGTGACCTTTACCTCAGGCCACTCGAACTGGTTGTGCAGCGGCGCCATGCGGAAGATCCGCTTGCCGCGAAGCTTGAAGCTGCCGACCTGAAGGATCACCGACGCGGTCTCGGCGACGAAGATGACGCCGGCCACCGGAAGAAGCAGCACGAATCCCGTCGTGAGCGCGCACGCGGCCAGCGTCGCTCCGATCGCGAGCGCGCCGGTGTCGCCCATGATCACCTCGGCCGGGTGCACGTTGAACCAGAGGAACGCGAGCAGCGCCCCGACCATCGCGGCGCAGAAGACTACGAGCCAGTCGTAATGGACCGCGGCGGCGATGAACGCGAAGGCGAGGAACGCGAACACGCTGGTGCCGCCGGCAAGTCCGTCCATCCCGTCGGTCAGGTTCACCCCGTTCGACGTTCCGACGATCGCGATCACAGCGATGATCCCGAAGACGACCGCCCCCACGACCCACTCGCCGACGAGCGGAACGAAGATCCCGTTCACCGCGAAGTGCTTCTGGATGTAGATCGCGGCGGCGAGCGCCACGATCGACTGCCACACGAGCTTGTGACGGCCGCGGATGCCGAACCCGTACGTGACGTTGACGAAGTCGTCGATGGCGCCGAGCGCGCCGACGCCGACGAGCGCACCGACAGGAACGATCGTCTGCGGTATGTAGTTGTCGCGTTCGTTCTGCGGCAACAGGAACCACACGAACGCCCAGAGGACCGCGACGACGATGATGAAGAGGGCGCCGCCCATCGTGGGAATGCCCTGTTTGGCGAAGTCTCGAGTCGGTCCCTCCCGCCGGATGTTCTGTCCGATGCCGAAGCGTCGCAGCAGACGGATGTACGGGCCACCGAAGATGAGGCCAAGGAGGAACGCCGAAAGCATCACGCCCAGAGCGAGCACTGCGGTGGGCATCAGGTCTTCGCTCCCGTCTGGACGAGGGCATCCGCGAGCTGATCGAGCGCGAGCGAGTGCGAGCCCTTCACGAGGATCGTGTCGCCGGGGCGCACGATGCGCCGCACGAGCATCAACGCCTCGGCACGGTCCATCACTTCGTACGTCTCGCGGAGTCCGGACTTGCGCGCCGCGCTCACCATCGTCCGCGCGAGCTCGCCGACGCCGACGAGCACGTCGGTCCGTTTCGCGGCTTCGCGCCCGGCGGCCTCGTGCGCGTCGGCCGAGAGCGTCCCCAGCTCGAGCATGTCGCCGATAACCGCGACGCGGCGAGTCTTCACGGATCCGAGAACGGCGAGAGCGGCCATGACCGCGGCCGGGCTCGCGTTGTATGAGTCGTCGATCACGACGAACTCGGGTGTGCGGCGGACGTTCATGCGGTGCGCCGGCGCGTCCATCGCTGAGAGGGCCGTCGCCGCCTCGTCGAGAGGAACGCCGAGAGCGGTCGCCGCACCCAATGCGGCCAGCGCCGACGCGACGAGGTGCCGGCCCGGGAGCGGAAGGCGCACCTCCACGCTGCGCGCGCCCTCGTGCGCGACGAAGCGCAGGCCGTCGATCCCGCTCGCGTTCACGTCCGTCGCCCGAAGCGTGGCATCGGCCGACTCGCCGAAGAGCACCACGCGCGCCTTCGTGCGCGGCGCGAGCGCACGGACTCGCGCGTCGTCGGCGTTCAGCAGCGCGACGCCGTCCTCGGGAAGCGACTCTATGAGCTCCGCCTTTCCCATGGCGATCGCCTCGACGCTTGGCGTTCGCGAATAGTGGACCGGCACGTCGGGGATGCGCGTGATGATGCCGACGCGCGGGCGGACGAGGCGGCAGAGATCCGCGATCTCGCCGGGCACGTAGAAGCCCATCTCGATCACCGCGACCTCGTGACTGGGCTCGATCCCGAGAAAGGTGAGCGGGACGCCGATCTCGTTGTTGAACGACGAGACCGTGCGCAGGACGCGATAGCGGGCGCCGAGTGCCGCGGCGGTCGCCTCTTTGGTGGTCGTCTTGCCGACATTTCCGGTGATCCCAACGGCTGGAATAGGGTGCGCGTCGCGCAACGCCTCGGCGAGGCGTCGAAGGGCGTGCTGCGTGCTCGCGACCTCCACGACAAGCGCGTCGTCAGGCAGGTCCTCGACGGGTCGCTCCACGACGGCCGCGCGAGCGCCGTGCGCGAAAGCGTCCGCCACGAACTCGTGGCCGTCACGCTGGTCGCGCAGGGCGAAGAAGACGCTGCCCGGTTCGGCGATGCGCGAGTCGAACGCACCGCCAATGAACCGCTCGTCTCCGTTCGAAGCACCGTGGATGACCCGTCCACCCGTCGCGCGAAGCATCTGGTCGAGGGTGAACACGTTCGGTCGAATGGTACCGAGGGTCAGGGCCGATCCGGCTGCACGCGCGCGTACCGGAGGGCGTCGGTCGCGATCGCCTTGAAGGTGTTCATGGCCGGCACGGTGCCGAGCAGCTTCGATTCCGGCCGCTCGAGGACGACCACGACGACCATCTTCGGGTCGATGGCGGGCACGAAACCCGCGAACGACGAGATGTACGCGTCGTCGACGTAGCTTCCGTCGTCGCTTGGGATCTGCGCGGTGCCGGTCTTGCCGGCGACGCTGTAACCCTTGAGCGACGCCGCATTCGCGATCCCGATGTCGACCGTGGCCGTAAGCATCGTGACCAGGGTTCGGGAGGTCTCCTCGGAGATGACGCGTCGGACCGCGACCGGCGCGGTGCGGTGCTCCCCATCCGCATCGCGCCGGCTTGCCACGACGTATGGCCGATAGAGGGTGCCCCCGTTTGCGATGGCCGCGTATGCCGACGCGAGCTGGAGTGGCGTGACCGAGAGGCCTTGGCCGAAGCTGATCGTGCCGAGGTCCACCGGGTACCACTCGGCCAGCGGACGCACGATCCCGCCGGTCTCAGCGGAAAGGTCGACCCCGGTGCGCTGTCCGAATCCGAACGCCTGCAAGTACGAGTTCAGATCGCTCGCGCCGAGCTTGCTCGCGACGAAAACGGCGCCGGCGTTCTGCGATCGAGCCAGGATCTGCGTGATGGTCGTTGGGCCGTAGACCTTGCATAGCGCGTTGCAGAGCTTGCGTCCGCCGATCACGGCGTAGCCGACGTCCTGATAGCTCGTGGTGGGTGTGATCACGCCCTTGTCGAGCGCCGCCGCCACGGTGATCGCCTTCATCGTCGACCCCGGCTCGTACGTCCACGAGATCGCGCGGTTGCGAAGAGCCTCCGCGTCGGCGCTGCCGACGCGCGCGGGGTCGTAGGTCGGAGACGACGCCATCGCCAGGACCGCACCGTCCTTCGGATCGAGGACGACGATCGCGCCTCCGGTGGCCTTCTCGCGCTCGACGACGGCGGCGAGCTCGCGCTCGGCCGCGTTCTGAACCGCAAGGTCGATCGTCAGCGAAAGGTCGTCGCCGTTCTTCGCGGGCACCGCGGTGCGCAGGCCGAGTGCGAGCTCGCGGTTCGCGGGATCGCGAGCCACCACCAGTCGACCCGGCGTGCCGGAGAGCTCGGTGGCGTAGCGACCCTCGACGCCGTACTGCCCGAGGCCGTCGTCGTTGACGAAGCCGAGCACCTGAGCGCCGACCGCGCCGTTCGGGTACAGCCGCTTCGGCTCCATCTCGAAACCGAGCCCGGGAAGATGCAGCGCGGCGATCTTCGTGGCCGTCTCTTCGGGGAGCCGGCGGCGTACGAACAACCACTCCGCGCCGCTGTCGAATGCCGCGCGCAACACCTCCGCCTTTTCGGAGAGGATCGGCGCGAGCGCAGCGGCGACGGTCGACCGAATGTTGTTGCCGCCTTTGTCCGTCATGAGCCCGGGGATGGCGTACAGCGAGCGCAGCTCGACGGTCGTCGCGAGGATGGCGCCGGTCCGATCGCGAATGACGCCGCGCTGCGCGGCGACGACGAGGTCGCTGTGGACCTGATCCGTCGCGCGGCTCAGAAGCTCGGCACGCCCGACCGTCTGCCAGTACGCGAGGCGGCCCGAGAGGAGGAGCGATGCGACGGCGAAGAACGCGAAGAGGACGCGAAGACGCGTGTGCGAGATCGTCGCAGTCATTCGTTCACCTCCGCCGCTCCTGTGTGCCTGGTGCCCGCTCCCCGCCGACAACAAGCCGCGCTACCGCGTCGCTGCGACGGCCTCCGGTACCACGACCCCGATCGTCGCGGCGCGGACGAGTCCCAAGCGCTGCGCTTCGGTTTCCACGCGCGCCGGCGAGTCGAGACGCGCGCTCTCGATCATGAGGAGCGAGTTCTGCCGGCGAAGCTCGTCACGTTGCGCGGCGAGCCGCTGCGCTTCGTAACCCGCGGCCGAAACGGCCGTCGCCTGCGCGAGATAGAGGAGAACGAGGAGGAAGCACGAGACGATCACGCCGCTCGCAACGAGGAACGAGCGGATCTCCCAGCTTGCGCCGCGCGCGCGAGCGGCGGCGGAGGGACGCGACGCACCGCGATGGTGCGGGACGGCCTGGCGATGGAGACGGTGCTGTACGCGCCGCGCTTGCGGCGCGCGCACGGCCTGCGCGAACGTCAAGGCAGGCGCTCGGCGGCGCGGAGAGCTGCGCTGCGGGCGCGCGGGTTGCGGTCTACCTCCGCCGAGGCCGCACGTAGCGGCCGCCGGGTAACGACACGCAAGCCCGCGCGGTGCCCGCAGACGCAGGTGGGGAGGTGGGGAGGACAGATGCAGTCGCGCGATTCGCGCGCGAAGAATTGTTTGACGATCCGATCCCCGAGCGAATGGAACGAGATCACGACGATCCGCCCACCGGGACGGAGAACGCGCATCGCACCGGCGAGTGCCTGCTCGAGGTTCGCGAGCTCGTCATTGACCGCGATGCGGAGAGCCTGGAAGACGCGCGTCGCGGGGTCGATGCCGCGAGGCCTCCGCGTCTTCACGCCGGCGACGAAGCGGCCGAGTTCGTCCGCTGCCTCGAACGGCGTTTTGACACGGCGACGGACGATCGCTCCCGCGACGCGCGCCGCCTCCGGCTCCTCGCCGTACTCGGCGAAGACCGCTCGAAGGTCCTTTTCAGCCCAGCTGTTCACGACGTCGGCCGCCGTCTCGCGAAGATCCGGATCGGCACGCATGTCGAGTGGTCCTCGGGAACGGAAGCTGAACCCCCGCTCCTCGTCGGCCAGCTGGATGGACGAGAGGCCGAGGTCGAGGATGATTCCGTCGACCGGTGCGAAACCGTGCTCGCCGGCCAGGTCGTCGAGAGCAGCGAAGTTTCCTCGAGTGAGGACCGCGCGATCGCCGAAGCGCTCGAGCTCTCGCGCGGCGATGGCGAGGGCTGCGGGATCGCGATCGAGTCCGAGAAGCCTGCCGCCCGGCGCGCTCGCGTCGAGAATCGCGGCGGCGTGCCCGCCCCCACCGACCGTCCCGTCCAGATATCGGCCACCGTCATGGACACCAAGCTGGGCGAGTGCTTCGGCCACGAGAACCGGCTCATGGGCTTTCTCGATCTCATCGCTAAATCCCGAGATCCCGGAGGTCGGGCTCGACCTTGGTTTGGACATTTGCGAGCTCGGCCCGCCAGCGTCCCGGCTCCCAGACCTCGAGGTGATCGAGGTTCCCGATGACGACGGCTTCGCCTTCGAGCGACGCGTACTCCCGTAGGTGGAGCGGGATGACGACGCGACCTTGTCCGTCCGGGTCCGCTTCATGCGCGCCCGCCAGAACGAAGTGGCGGAACCGCGAGACGGCGGGGTCGGTACGAGGACGCTTGGCGAGATCGGCGTTGAGCTCTGTCCACTGGTCGGAGGGAAAAATCGCGAGGCATTCGCCTATCCAACGTGTCACGACCGCTCCTTCTTTGAAGCGGCCCCGGAACTTTGCCGGGATGGCGAGCCGACCCTTCTCGTCCAGCGAGTGGGCGAATTCCCCTGCAAAATAGCCTTCCAGGTTCCCTTCCGTATCCGGGAGACGGTTCCCCACCGTCCCCCACTACTCACCACGCGATGGGCAAGTTACACCCCGGAAGGCCACTGTCAATAGGTTTCGTCGATCAATTCCCCACTCGTCACAGATGCCGTCGCGGGTCCTGTCACGGAACCTCGCGGGTCCTGTCCCCGGCTCGGGGTCGCGCGCTCGCCGCACCCTCCCCGCGCCGCCGTTGACTTCAGATCACTCGGATGTCGGCGGCGCGGGTCCCCGGGGCACCCGCGGCTCGCGCACAACCCGCTCGCCGGTGCCACCCGCTCGTCGCAGCAGCGCCGAGCTCGCTAGATCGGGCGAACTCTCTCGACGACTTCTTCCAAAGCTCGTCCTGCCCTCTCGAGCGGTGAGAGTGGGCGGACGCCGTCGTGCGCCCCGAACCACTCCAGTACAGAAGCTCCCCATGTGAAGCCGCCGCCGAAGGCGACCAGGAGAACTTTGTCGCCTTTGCGCAGGCGACCCGTCGATTCCGCTTCGCAAAGGGCGATCGGAATCGAGGCCGCCGAGGTGTTCCCGTAGCGTTGGATATTCACGAAGACTTTTTCAGGCGGGAAGTGCAGACGCTTCGCGACACCATCGATGATCCGGATGTTCGCTTGATGCGGGATCAGGATGTCGATGTCGTCCAGCGTAAGGCCGGCCTCGGCGATCGCTTCCTCGGCCGCATCGGCCATGGACTTCACAGCCAGCTTGAAGACCTCGCCGCCCGCCATGGTGATGAAGTGCTGACCCCGTTCGATCGTGTCGGCCGACGCCGGCCGCTTGGACGCGCCGGCCTGGACCATCAGCATCTCGCCCTTCGAGCCATCGCCGTGCAGCACCGTCGACTCGATCCCGACCGACGCGTTCGAGGCCTCGAGCACGACCGCGCCGGCGCCGTCGCCGAATAGGACGCAGGTCGTTCGGTCCTTCCAGTTGAGCAGGCGCGAGAGCCGTTCGGCCCCGATGACCACCGCGTTCTGGATCGCGCCCGACACGATCATCCCGCGCGCGATCGCGAGCGCGGTGATGAAGCTCGTGCAGGCCGCCTCCACATCGAACGCGCCCGCCCGTGTCGCGCCGATCTCGCTCTGGACGATGCACGCCGTGGCCGGAAAGAGGAAATCCGGCGAGCACGTTCCCACGATCACCAGCTGCACATCCTGTGGGCGAAGGTGCGCCTTCTCGAGCGCGGCCCGCGCGGCGCGCGTCGACATGTACGAGTTCGTCTCCTCGTCCGACGCGATGCGGCGCTCCTTGATCCCGGTGCGGCTGGTGATCCACTCGTCGGAGGTGTCGACGATCCGCTCCAGCTCCGCGTTCGTCATGACGCGCGAGGGCGCATAGAAACCCCAGCCGGTGACGAGCGCGTTCTTCGCCATTACGAGCGGTCGGGCTCGGTCTTCACCTTGTCACGGCGAGCGAAGAGCGTGCGCACGTCGCCCTGGTAGGTCTCGAGGAAATCATGCGCATCGATGACCTCGTCTGCGCTCACGGCGGGCCGACGCGGGCGTTCTGGCTCTTCCTTGACCGGGCTCACAGCCGCGCGCTGCTCGTCGACGACGACGAGGAGCTTGAAGGCGGTCTGGCATTTCGCGCAGGTGACGCGGACGATCCATGCCGATTCGAGCTTGCCGAGCACGCGAATGTCGGAGCCCGAGTGATTGGCTCCGCACACGCTGCACTTGTATTCCTTCGCCTGGTCGCGGAGGAATCGAAGGATGTTCACCGTGGTCCGAGCATACCCGGTCCGTTCAAGTTCAGACCGGTCCGCCACGCGATGAACGCGTACTGGTCAGCGAAATCGTCCACTTGCTTGTCGAGCGGCTTGCCGATTCCGTGGCCGGCGTCGCGATCGACTCGCAGCAGCACGACGGAGTCGGGATCTTCGCTTTGCGCCTGCAGCAGCGCCGCCATCTTTCGCGCGTGCATCGGGTCGACGCGGCTGTCCCCTTCGGCGGTGGTGAAGAGCACCGGTGGATAGCGCACTCCCGCGCGCACGTTGTGATACGGCGAGTACTTGCGAAGCCATTTCGCCTGCTCGGGGTCCTCGGCCGAGCCGTACTCGGCGATCCAGAACCGCGCGATGCGGAAATTCTGGTAGCGGAGCATGTCCAGCAGCGGCACAGCGCAGTAGACCGCGGCGAACAGCTCGGGCCGCTGGGTGAGCGCGGCGCCCACGAGAAGACCCCCGTTCGAACCGCCAACGATCGCCGTGTGCGCGGCGTCCGTCCAGCCGCGCGCGGCGAGCGCCTCGGCCGCCGCGTGGAAATCGTCGAAGACATTCTGCTTGTTCGCAAGCATGCCGGCGCGGTGCCAATCCTCGCCGTACTCGCCGCCGCCACGCAGGTTGGGCATCGCGTAGAGGCCGCCGGCTTCGACCCACGCGGCGGCGCCCGCCGAATACACCGGCGTTCGCGAAATGTTGAACCCGCCGTAGCCCGTCAGAACCGTCGGCACCTGACCGGCCGGTCCGACGTCCTTGCGATGGACGAGGAACATCGTGATCTCGGTGCCGTCACGCGACGGGTACGCGATCTGGTCCACAGCGATCCTCGCGACGTCGA
>Ga0134121_10004316_pt1 | contig 11679 bp, 12 predicted proteins | sample KB301_FD_96463 | JGI IMG/M metagenome (GOLD analysis project Ga0134121, IMG submission 96463) | Terrestrial soil microbial communities without Nitrogen fertilizer from Kellogg Biological Station, Michigan, USA - KB3-0-1 | ecosystem: Environmental > Terrestrial > Soil > Unclassified ...
CGCAGCACCTCTTGAAGCGCCGCGGCCTGGCGCTTGGTGATGACGAGGAGGGGCGAGCCCTCCGCAGTCCAGACTTTCTTGTAGAGCGCCGCCGACTTGGGCGGCCGGGTGGTGAGCACGAACAGATGAAGAATCACCCACCAGAGCACCCGCGGCATCTCGATCACCCGCGGATCGAGAAGGAACTCGCGCAGATACCGCCGCAGCGCCGGCGAATCCGGCGCGTCGGGCGTCCCGAGGTTGGCCAGGAGGACGCCCACCGCCGGCACCTCCCCGTGCTGGAAGTCGGGTTGACCGAAGTACTTCATCGTGAGGGCGAGTCTATCGCCTACGGCCGGCTGTCGAGCAATCCGAACACCTCCCCCACCTGCTCCCAGCCGATCCGCATCAGGAAGGTGTTGTTCCTGCCGTAGGACTTGCTGCCCAGGATGAAGAAGCCGGGCTCGGGGTTGGTGAGAGTGTCGGCGCCATGAGAGGTTTGGGCCAGACAGTCGGAGCTGCCGGCTCCCAGGAGAGCGCCGGAAAGTTTGATCGGGCCGCAGGTGGCATAGCACTCGTGGACTTGAAGCTGGCGGTAGAGCCCGTGGTCGCCCACCGCGCCGGTCAAGGAGAGGATGCGGTCCACTTTGACGGCTTCAGGACCCGAACCGTTCCTCAGGACGACGTGGAACTTGCCATTCGGTTTCGAGATCTCCTCGACCGCGGCGCCGCGCCGCACCTCGACGGCTGGCGAGACGCCTGCCGCTAGCGCCGCGGCCATTGCGGCGAGGCCCGCGCGTTCCGGCAGCGGATCGCCCGGATGAGTACCCCAACTCGGCTCTGGATTGCGCAGCACCCAGATCACCTCGGTGTCCGGCGCTTCCTGCGCCAGCCGTGAGAGGTCGCGGGCGGCGGTCTGCGCCGAATGTCCAGCGCCAGCGAGGAGGACGGTCTTGCCAGCCCAATCCGCCGCTTCTCGCGCAAAGTCCGGGATGTCGCGCCGGATCTCGCCGCCGAAGTTGCGCTCTCCAGGGGCGGGGATGCCTGCGTCCCCCAGGGTGTTGGGATTCCCCCAGGTGCCCGTCGCGTCGATCACTAAGTCCGCCGACTCCGTCCACTCACGGCCGGCGTCGTCCGCGAGAAGCAGGCGGAAGGGACGCCGCCCGCGCTCGGCGGTTGCGATCTCCTCGTGCTTGAGCAATCCCTCGCGGCCGATGCCGAGCACGCGGGTGCCGAGGCGGAGATGAGGAGCGATCTTCGGTAGCCTGGCGAGGGGCTCAAAGAGCTGTTCGGCGAGCTCGCGGCCAGTGGGACACGCGGAGCCGTCCGGCGTCTCGGCGCCCGCTGCCCCAAGGTGGCGGCGCATACGAGGGGAGACATTCATCTCCCAGGGGGTGAACAGCCGGACGTGCCCCCAGGCGCGGACGTTGCCCGCGATGCTGGTCGCCGACTCGTACACGGTGAACGGGAAGCCGCCGTCAGCGGCGGCGAGGGCGGCTTCGAGGCCGGTGGGGCCGCCTCCCAGGATGGCGATACGGGGCTTGGCATCGGTCATGTCATCTTCTCCTGACGTCTTTCCGTCTTTCCTAGAATCGGGAAGCCGCGCGCTCGCGGGCGGGCAGGATCTCCAGACAGGTGGTCCACCATCCGGTGAGGACGGTCTCGACGAACTCCTCGGGCAATCTCTCGCGGCGCATCTCGGCGGCCAGCCCCGCATGATCGTAGCGCAATGGCAACAGCTCGACGCCGAGGCCCTCCTCCCGGGCCTCCAGCATGGCGAACCAGACGTGGATGTTGCCGTCGTTGGCGGGCCGGCCGATCACGCCGGCGTTAACCACCTCCCTCCCGGAGGGGAGGCGGCGGTGCCAGTGCAGGCCGGTATGCGTGCAAAGGATGCCGTCGCACCGATTCTGGTCCAGGAGCACCTCCAGGAACGGCACCGGCGAGGTGCTTTGGAAGAGGAACTCGTTGACCCGCCGCGGCGAGCCGTGGACCAGCAGCAGCTCCCGGTTCCCCACCCGCACCCGGCGCCTGCGGGGGAGCGTCCCCATCCAGGCCTTGAATTCCGGCGAGCTGTTCTGGGCGGTATAGCGATAGGAGATCTCGGCGAAGTGGTTGTCCCGAGGGTCGGTGTAGCCGCAGTTGCAGTCCTCGCGGCCCGAGGCGAGGGACTCCTCGTAGTTCCCCTGGATGGCGAGCACCTTCCCTTGGACGAGGAGCGGCCACACTTTTTCTGGATTGGGACCGAAGGCGCCCAGATCTCCCAGGCAGTAGATGGCCTCGGCACCGCGCCTCGCCGCCTCCTCCAGCACCTCGGCCAAGGCGTAGTGGTTGCTGTAGACGCCGCCGAAGACGGCGATGCGGGAGTAGGGTCCCTCGATCGGGGTGGGGTCGAAGACCGGCGCCCCATAGTCCCGTAAGGCCGCCTCGCGCTCCTCTGGGGTCAGCGTCAAGCCGGCCTCCGCCGCCGCTTGGCGAAACGTGGCGAGGGGGACCAGCCTCTCTCCCCAGGTTGCCAGGCCCCGATGGGCGGTCAGCTTTTCCGGCATTCGGCCCCCGTCAGGTCCTGCAGCTCACGCCGTAGACGTGGCACGTCCAGCAGGCCGAGTGCCCCAGCGGAAACGCTCCCAGGGTGTCGGCCAGGGTTTCGCCCATCTTCGCCGAAGGCTCGTTGACCAGGATGGGGCAGACCCATACACCCTGGTCGGTGACCATCCGGCACGAACTGCACTGCAAGTGGTCCCAGCCTCCCTCAGGAACGTCCTCCTCTTTCAAGTGCTGCCAGCTCTCGTAGGCGCCGCCACGCTCGGCCTCGGCGCCGATCTGGAAGACCGGCAACACCTTGAGCCGTGGCCGCTCGATTCCCATGGAGCGCAGAAGGGCGAAGAATTTTTCCTTGCCGGAGTCGGTGATGGCCTCACGGCAGACCTCGGTCACTGTGATCACAGGGTTCAGCCCAGCCTCGTGCAGATTGCGCGCTCCAACCAGAATGCGCTCGAAGGTACCAGCGCCGCGAATGGCGTCGTTGCTCTCGGCATCGTAGCCATCGACGGAGACGCGAACGTCCAGCGAGTACTCGGCGGCGGCGGCGAGCTTCTTCAGGCTGGCGCAGCGGGCCGGGTCGAGCAGCAGGCCGTTGGTCAGCACCGTGGCGGGCCCCACGGCGAGCGTCGCTTCCAGGATGGCCTCCATCTCGGGATTGAGGAACGGCTCGCCGCCGGTGAAGTAGTACTCGCGCACGCCGAGCCGCGACGCCTCGTCAAGATACCGCCTCACCTCTGCCAGCGTCAGGAACTCATGCGTGTGATTGGTGGGCGAGCAGGAGACGAAGCAATGGGTGCAGGCAAGGTTGCAGACGGTGCCGCCCACCTGGAACCACAGGGTGTCGAGCGATTTCAGAGTGACTTCAGGGGTGTTCATGCCTTTCAGGAGAATATACGGTCTTCCTCGCACTGCGGATCAGGACCTTCATCGTAGCCTCGGGCGACCCTGTCCGGTTTCCGGCTTGCGCTATGATCTGCGGACCTTGAAACGCTTTCTTGCCTTCTCCGTGCCGCTTCTTCTCCTCGCCATGGCCCTCGACCGCTTTGCTCTCGAAGCCGTCGGCCGGGCTCCTGATCCATCCGCGCTCTCGCCCTCGGGAGTGACGCGATTGCTGCCGGGCTGGGTCATGCTTGCCACCTGGGTGCTGGAAGCCATTGCACTCTCGGCCCTCTACCTTCTCATTCAGGGGCGGGGAGGCGCGCGCTGGCTCAACGGCTTGCTGACCGGCTGGATCGCCTGGGTCTTTCGCGGCCCCCTCCTCGTGGTGACGGTGGTGGGGATGGCCGGCCTGCCCCACGGACCCTGGTGGGCGATGGCGTTCTCCTGGCTCGTGCTCTACACCTTCTGCGGCCTCATCCTCGGTGGCGCCGCGGCCGCGGCGGGCCTTCAGCAACCCTGAACCCAATCCGGCCCGCGAGGGACTTAACCGACAGGAGGGAAGGCCGCACTTGAGAATCGCAGCCGTCGGAAGGTCTCTCCCTCCTCATTATTACGATCAGGAGACGCTCCTCGCGGCGTTACGGCGGCGTTGGTCGGACCGCTACTTCAATCTCGAACGCCTGGAGCGTCTGCACAAGAACGTTCTGGTGGGCGGCCGCCATCTGGCCTTGCCGATCGAGGAGTACGACACCTTGACCACCTGGGGAAAGGCAAACGACGCGTGGATCCGGGTGGCCCAGGAGGTGGGAGCCCGGGCCGTGCTGGACGGTTTGGACAAGGCCGGACTCTCGACCGACGACGTGGACGCGCTGATTTTCGTCACCGTCACCGGTGTCGCCACTCCCTCGATCGACGCCCGCCTGATGAATCTCCTGGGATTGCGGTCGCGAGTCAAGCGGATGCCCATTTTCGGCCTCGGCTGCGTGGCCGGCGCCGCGGGGATCGCTCGGGCGGCTGACTACGTTCGCGCCTTTCCAGACCAGGTGGCCGTGCTCCTCTCCGTCGAGCTCTGCTCCCTCACCTTGCAGCCGGAGGATCTCTCCATCCCCAACCTCATTGCTTCGGGCCTGTTCGGCGACGGCGCGGCAGCAGCGGTGGTCACCGGCGCGGACCGGCCGCAGACCGGTCAGTCCATCGGGACGCGGATCGTGGACAGCCGGTCGGTCTTCTACCCCGACTCCGAGCGGGTGATGGGATGGGACATCTCCGAGACGGGCTTCAAGATCGTCCTTTCGGCGGACGTCCCTCTGGTCGCCCGCGACAAGCTGCGCCCCGACGTCGATTCATTTTTGGCCGAGCACGGCCTCAAGGTCTCCGACATCGCCTCCTGGGTCTGCCACCCTGGGGGTCCCAAAGTGCTGGAAGCGATGCAGGAAGCCCTCGATCTCCCGCCCGGAGCCTTGGATGTGACGTGGCGCAGCCTCCAGGAAGTGGGGAACCTCTCTTCGACCTCGGTGCTGATGGTGCTGGCCGAGACCTTGGAGAACCACCGGCCGCCGCCAGACAGCTACGGCGTCCTGCTGGCCATGGGTCCGGGCTTCTGCTCCGAGCTGGTGCTGCTCCAGTGGTGAGCGACACCCGCATCCTCTACACCTTGCTGGTGGCGCTGGTCGCCCTGGGCCGCCTCTTCGAGCTGCGGATCGCCTCCCGCAACCGCCAGCGCCTCCTGGCGCGGGGCGGAGTCGAGGTGGCGCCCGGGCATTATCCTTGGATGGTGGCCCTCCATACGGCACTCCTCATCTCGTGCCCGGTGGAGGTCTGGCTTCTTCGCCGGCCGTTCGTGCCCTTCCTTGCCGCGTCGATGCTTGTCCTCCTGGTCCTTGCCGGAGCGCTGCGCTGGTGGGTGATCCAAACCCTTGACGGCCGCTGGACCACCCGCATCGTCGTCCTGCCCGGCGTGCCGCCGGTCGTCGGCGGGCCGTATCGTTTCCTGCGCCACCCCAACTACCTCGCCGTCATTCTCGAGATCTTCTCGCTGCCGATGATTCATTCGGCCTGGCTCACGGCCATCGTCTTCAGCCTGGCAGACGCCTTGCTTCTCCGAGTGCGGATTCGAGCCGAGGAAGCGGGGCTCTCCCGCGTTTCTGGATACGAAGCCGCATTCGCCGACCGGCCGCGGCTGATCCCTGGGGGAGTGCCGGGAGGAGGTGGGGACTGAGCGACGAGGTGATCCTGGCGGGAATCGCGGAGGTGGCAAGAGCTCATCTCGGCTGGGACGGCGTCGTCACTCCGGACCTGCGCCTGATCGAGGACCTGCGGCTCGATTCCATCCGCCTCCTCACCCTGGCGGCCGAGGTGGAAAACCGCTTTCGCGTTCTCCTCGACGAGGGAGACGAAGCGGGAATCGAGACGGTGGGAGATCTGGTCGCCGTTGTGCGGGGGAAGCTCGATGCCTGAGAGGCCGGAAGGAATTCTCGATTGGCTGGAGCAGGCCGGCCGCCGGCCGGAAGGGGGGCTGCGCTTCGTCGATCGGACCGAGACGGCCACGTGGTTTGGTTGGGCCGAGATTCGCGAACGGGCCAGGGCAGCCTGTGGCGGCATGCAGGCGCTGGGAATCGAGCGCGGCGCCCGCGTGGCCCTGATCTTCCCCACCGGCATCGACTTCTTTGTCGCTTTCTTCGGCGCCCTGCTGGCGGGTGCCGTGCCGGTTCCCCTCTATCCGCCGGCGCGCCTGGGGCGAAGAGAGGAGTACGTACGCCGAACGGCTCAGCTGCTGGAGCGGTCGGGAGCGCGATTGATCCTGTCCGAATCCCGTCTGTGCCGAATCCTCGGCGACGCCTTGCAAGAAACCCATCTGGCGCTAGGTTGCCGCACGCTGGAAGATCTCCCTGTCGAGTCCCCCCGGACAATCCTGGCCGCCCCGTCGGACCTCGCACTCGTCCAGTTCTCCTCCGGCACCACGGGCGATCCCAAGCCTGTGGCGCTCAGTCACCGCGCCGTCGCGGCCCAGGCGGAGATCCTCGCCGGTTTCTGGCCGGACTCGCCGGAGCAGCGCCAGAGCTGCGTCTCCTGGTTGCCGCTCTACCACGACATGGGATTGATCGGCTGCGTTTTCCCCGCCCTGGCGCGCGACGCGACGCTGACGCTTTTCGCCCCGGAGCTGTTCGTCGCCTGCCCCGCTCTCTGGCTGCGGACCCTCTCGCGCTATCGGGCGACGATCTCGCCGGCCCCCAACTTCGCCTACAACCTCTGCCTGAACCGGGTGTCGGACAAGGATATGGAAGGAGTGGATCTCTCCGGCTGGCAGACCGCTCTCAATGGCGCCGAGTCGATCTCGCCTGGGGTGCTGCAGGCGTTCTGCGAGCGTTTCGCGGCCTGGGGTTTCAGGCCCGAGGCCATGACTCCCGTCTACGGCCTGTCGGAGGCGGCCCTCGCCGTCACCTTCTCCGACCTGGCCCGGCCCTATCGCGTCACCCACTTCGACCGCGAAAAGCTGGCTCGCGAGGGCCGGGCTCGGGCTTCGGTGAACGGGCGGGAGATCGTCTCGGTGGGCCGGCCGGTCCCCGGGTTCCGCCTGCGGATCGTGGGCCCGGAAGGCTGTGACCTTCCCGCCGGCGATGTTGGCCAAGTCTGGATTCAGGGCCCCTCCCTGATGGAGGGCTACCTGGGTGATCCGGAAGCCACGGCGAATGTGCTGCGCGACGGCTGGCTGGACACCGGCGATCTGGGCTTCCAATACGCCGGCGAGCTGTATTTGGCCGGCCGCGCCAAGGACGCCGTCATCCTGCGCGGACGCAACCACGCACCCGAGGAGATCGAGCGGGCGGTGGAAGAGGTGCCCGGCCTTCGCACCTCCAGTGCCGTCGCCGTGAGCTGGCTGCCGGAAGATGCTCCCGGCGAAGAGCTGGCGCTTTTCGTGGAAGCCTCCCGGCAGGCGGCGCCGGAAGAGCTCGCGGCCCTGCCCGACGCCTGCCGCGAAGCCGTCCTCGGCGCGACCGGCTTGGCCGTGGACCGCCTCGAGGTGCTGGCGCCCGGCACCCTGCCGCGGACCTCATCGGGCAAGCTGCGCCGTGGGGAGACCCTGCGCCTGTACCTTGCCGGCGAGCTGGCCGGCCTGGAATCCGCGGCCTCTCTGCGCTTGTCAGGAGTCCTCGCATGACCGACCTGCTGGTGATCGGCGGCGGCCCCGCGGGGTTGGCGACCGCAATCCGGGCGCGCCTCGCCGGACTTACAGTCACAGTGCTCGACCGCGCTCGGCCGCCCATCGACAAGGCCTGCGGTGAGGGGCTGATGCCCGATGCCGTGAAGCGCTTGCGAGAGATCGGGATTGAGCCCCGGGGCTTTCCGTTCCGTGGTATCCGCTACATCGACGGCAACCTCATGGCCGAGGGGCACTTTCCCGGCTCTGGCGGATTGGGCGTGCGCCGCACCGAGTTGCACGCCGCTCTAGTCCGGCGGGCGGAGCAGGTCGGGGTCGACCTTCGCTGGGGAGTAAAGGCCGAAGGGCTCACGGACGAAGGAGTCCGGACGGACCAGGGAATCCTCGCCGCTCGCTGGATCGTGGGGGCGGATGGCCTGCGTTCTCAGGTGAGGCGCTGGGCCCGCCTCGACGGAAAGTTGAGCCCTCTGCGTCGCTTCGGAATTCGCCGGCATTTCGCCGTGACTCCTTGGAGCGACTGCGTCGAGGTCCACTGGGGGCCGGAGAGCGAGGCCTATGTGACTCCGGTGAGCAGCGACGAAGTGGGAATCGCCGTGCTCTGGAGCGGACAGAAAGCCGGCTTTGACGGTCTCCTTGAGAGTTTCCCGACTCTGAAGGAGAAGGTCGAAAACGCGCCTGTTGCCTCCCGCGACCGCGGAATGGGCCCCCTCCGGCAGCAGGTGAGGGCAGTGATCAACGGTCGCGTGGCCCTGGTGGGGGACGCTGCCGGCTATCTTGATGCCATCACCGGCGAAGGGCTTGCCGTCACTCTCCAAGAGTCGGCCGCTCTGGTGGAGGCACTGACGAGGGGCGATCTCTCCCGCTATTCAGCCGCCCATCGGCGAATCAACCGCCTACCCAATTTCATGACGTCGATGGTGCTCGGCCTCGAGCGGCGTCCCCGCCTGCGCCGGCGCGTTCTTCGCGCCCTCGCCGCCGAGCCCTCGCTCTTCGCCCGCCTGCTGGGCATCCACGCCCGCACCCTGCCGCCTCGGGATTTTGGCTTCGAGGGCGCCCTCCGCCTGGCCTGGAGACTGGTCGCAGCCTAACAAAGGAGAACTCGCATGCACTGCCGCAGGATCGCTCTCTCCATCGTGTCCGCGCTGGCCTTCGCTTCGGTCCTCTCTGCCGAGCAAGTGACTTTCGAGCTCGACCCCGCCGCCACCACCATCGAGTTCACCTTCGGCGCCACCCTCCACACGGTGGACGGCACCATCCGTGCCAAGGAAGGGACGATCCACGTCGACTCCGAAACCGGCGCCGCCACCGGCCGCATCGTCATCGACGCCACCAGCGCCAAGACCGGCAATGCCCGTAGAGACCGCAAGATGCACGAGAAGATCCTGGAAAGCGAGCGATATCCCGAGATGATCTTCGAGATCGAGCGGTTGAGCGGCAAGCTCAACCCCATCGGCCAAAGTGAGATCGAGCTTCACGGCAACCTGGAAATGCACGGCACCCGCCTGCCCATCGGTCTGCCCGCGACCGTCATGACTACCGACGGCAAGACGGTGACTGGCACGGGGAACCTCATCCTCTCGTATCTGAAATGGGGGCTCGCCGATCCGAGCGTCTTTTTGTTGCGAGTGGAAAAGGAAGTCCACGTCACTGTGAAGGCCGCCGGCTCAATCCGGACTGAGGGCGCCCCTCCGACGCAATAGGGAGATTCTCGCGTGTTCTCGCTGTACACCGCCCGCCTGTGTGAATTTGGAAAGTGCCATCCGCCGGCCAGATTATTTTAGATTGAGCCTGCATTCCCGATTCTGAGACGCCCAGAGGGTAGCGCCAGCTACCCCGTGGGGCGTCTCCGAGAGCGGCGACATCGCTACAATCTTCCAAGCGCCGCGCGGACGCTGAGCCCTCCGAGAAGGAATCCCTGGACCACCCAATCTGTTTCCGCAGTGTCCGCTGTAACACCAAGAATCCGCAAATCTGGCGTAAACTACTCAGTCCTTATGAAGAAGCCCGCCCACGACTGGTCCCCTTTTCTTTCCGACGAACGTCCGGTGGAGCGGTTCTCGCCCCATGGGCGATACCGGCTGGCGTTGGCCTATGCCAACAGCTACCACATCGGCATGTCGAGCCTGGGGTTCCAGCGCGTCTACGAGCTGATCCACCGCCGGCCGGATTGGTCATGCGAGCGCCTGTTTACGGACGGCGTCGGCATGCCCGTCTCGCTCGAGACCCGCAGGTCGATGAACGACTTCGGCTGCATCGCCTTCTCCGTCTCCTTCGAAGAGGATTACGTCAATCTCCTCCAGATGCTGGACCGGGCCCGCATCCCCGTCCGGCGGCGTGACCGCGGCCCGTGGGATCCGGTGATCGTTCTCGGCGGCTCCTGCGCCGCGATCAATCCGTTGCCGATGTCCGAGTTCGTCGACGTCTTCACGCTCGGCGCTGCGGAAAACGTCCTTCCCCATCTTCTTGACGCATTGGAAGGAGAGGAAGGGCGGGAGGCGGTGATCGAGCGTCTTGCCGCTCTGGACGGCTTCTACGTTCCCGCCTTTCATCATCCGGAAGACGATGGAGACGAGCTGCCCAAGCTCAATAAGCTGGAGCTCACCGAAGAGCAGATGAAGCAGACGGGCAACCTGCCGACCACCTGCATCGTCACGCCGCGAACCGAGTTCTCGGAGAAGTTCCTCATCGAGATGTCCCGTGGCTGTCCCGAGAAGTGCCGCTACTGCTGGGCGACCTTCGGCATGGGGCGCTTCCGCTGGCATCCCACGGATGAGATCCTCGCCGCGCTGGAGCGGGCCAAGCCGGTGACCAATCAACTCGGCTTCGTGGCCACGGCCGTCGGCGATCATCCGGACATTGAGCCCATTCTGCGCGAAGCCAACAAGCTCGGTTTCCGCACCTCGGTCTCGTCGATTCGCATCCCCGCCGTCACCGAGGGCGTGCTCGAAGCTCTCCACGCCTCGGGCGACCGTTCCATCACCCTCGCTCCCGAGACGGGTACGGACGAGTTGCGGGTGAAGATGGGCAAGCCGATCAAAAACGAGTTTCTGCTGGAGAAGATCCGCCTCATCTTCCGCCACGGCTTCACCCAGCTCAAGCTCTACTTCCTGATTGGCTTGCCGGGCGAAACCATGGAGGACATCCAAGGCATCCTGGACCTCGCCGCCCGCGCCCGCGCCGTCATGCTCGAAGAGCTGCCGAAGAAGGGGATGATCGGCAACATCCATCTCGGCACCAACGTGTTGGTGCCGAAACCCTACACACCCTGGCAGCGCGAGCCCATGGACGACGAGCGGAGCCTCAAGGAAAAGATCGCGATTCTCAAGAAGGGCGTCTCCAGAATGCCCAACATCTCCCTGGGCTCCATCTCCGTCCGGCAGGCCATCTGGCAGACCTACATCAGCAAAGCCGGAAGCGACGCCGCCGACGCGATCGAAGCTGCAGCCCGCGGCGAATCGATCAGCTCAGTTCTTCACCGCTTCGCCCCCCAGATCCATCCCGAGGTCTACGGCCGGCTGGAGGGAGATTTGCGGTGGCATTTTATGCGGCAGGGGTAGGGCTTTTTTGTCAGACCGGCATTAACCGGTCTAGCATGCCGGTTCACTTGGACCCCATGAGGAGGCGCTCAGCCTCCTCATGCGAGACAACTTCCCCTCTCGCCTTGTCGGCGAGGCCTTCTTGAATAGCGGCCAGATCCTCGTCGGTCACCGGCTCGTCGTCTAGGGGAGCCTCATCGAGAAGTGCGCGTAAAGGGTCGTGACTCCGGAATCGAAGGTACTCAAGGAAGCGCATAGCCGCTACCAGTTCGTCATCAGGGAGCTCGTCGACCAAAACATGGAGAACCTGTCTTTCTTCCATGTCTCCATTCTACACGGCCGAGGCCTACCCTACCGCAGGTAATACCGCGACTTATCCGACATCGACCTATCGACCGACAAACTCCCGCTGCCTTTGACGAGCACGGCTAGGGCGATGCCGATGGCGAGGATGTGGTACTCGAAGCCTTCGCCCTTCTGGTTGCCCATCCAGTTCATGAAGAAGCCGTTGGGTAGGTGCACCATGAAGATGGCGCCCACCATGACGGCGAGGATTCCCAGCGCTCCGAGGCGGCCCAGGAA
>Ga0134121_10004317_pt1 | contig 11678 bp, 8 predicted proteins | sample KB301_FD_96463 | JGI IMG/M metagenome (GOLD analysis project Ga0134121, IMG submission 96463) | Terrestrial soil microbial communities without Nitrogen fertilizer from Kellogg Biological Station, Michigan, USA - KB3-0-1 | ecosystem: Environmental > Terrestrial > Soil > Unclassified ...
AACTACAGCGTTGAAATCCAAGGCTTTCTGGACCTGGGGGTTCTCAACGCTGTAGTTCTCGTAGCCGAGCAGTTCGAGAATACGCGCCGTAATGTCGGCGCATTCGGGATCGAGCATCGCGTTGTGATCGGCAAACGGAACCTTCTCGAGGATGTTCTTCGTGCAGTCCTTGTCGAACGCGCCCCAGCCGCCGTCCCGGCACTGGAAGGTCATCGTCCAGTCGAGTCCGCGTTTGAAGCTCTCGTCGCGGCGTTTCGGATTGTCCGTGGGAACTTTGCGGAGGGCGAGCAGCACCATCGCCGTGTCGTCCACGTCCGGGTTCCACTTGTTTTCGTATTCGAACGCCCAGCCGCTGGGTTCGACCTTCGCTGGATTCTTATACTTCCAGTCGCCCCGGAACCGGATCTCCTTCGAGATCAGCCAGTCCACCGCCTTCTTCATCGACGGATGGTTTTCCGAAATTCCCGACTCGCGCAGGGCGATGGTCACGTAGGCCGTGTCCCACACCGGCGAGAAACAGGGCTCGATGCGGACGTCGTTTTCGGTCTCATGCTCGAGTCGCTTCAACTCGCGTTCAGCGCGGACGACTTCCGGGTGATCATCCGGGTAACCGAGCGCTTTCAGCGCGATGAGCGCGTTGAGCATCGCCGGGAAAATCGCGGCGAGGCCGTCCGAGCCTTCGAACCGTTCGAGCATCCATTGCTCCGCTTTCTTGAGCGCGCGTTTGCGAAACGGATGAATGTTGTTTTCGGCGAACCACTCCGCGAACTTGTGGAGTTTGTCGAGCCAGATGAAGAAATTGCGCCAGGTCAGCCCTTGCGGATCCGGCGCGAGAGCCAGATCGCGCTCGTGGTATCCCTGCGGGTAGAGTTCGTCCAGCGTGATTTTCTGCGGGCGGCGCGTCGGCTTGAAATGGTTGATGATGGAAAGGGGGACCAGCATCGAGCGGGTCCACGAACTCATCTCCCAGAAGTTGACGTGAAACCATTTGCCGATCAGGATGACCTCACAGGGAATGGTCGGCACGTAATCCCACGGGAACAGTCCAAGCAGCGCCAGATACAACTTGGAAAAAGTGTTCAGCCGCGGCACGCCGCCCAGGCTGTGCGCCACCTGGCGCGCCTTCAACATCCGCCGGTCCGTGGCCGGAACCCCCGCGAGCTTCAAGGCCAGATATGCCTTGACCGTGGCGTTGATTTCGGACGGGCCGCCGTAATAGATGTTCCACCCGCCGTCCGGCAGTTGCATGGAAAGGATGTGATCGACCGCCTTGCGCTGCCAATTCTTGTCCACTTTGCCGTTCCAGTGATGGTAGGCGATCATGTCGGAGCAGAGCGTCGAATCCACCATCAATTCACCGACCCAAAAGCCCTCCGGCTTTTGTAAGCTGAGCAAATGGCTCTGCGACCGCTCAATGGCGGCTTGCAATTCGTCTTTTTGGGAACGGACCCTGATGCCCGAGGCCGTCGGCTGAAGACCGACCTGGCCGGGGTCAGACATAATCTCTGACACGTCCGGTAATTTGAGGAGCGCACGACGGCGTGTAAAGTCCTAATTCGAGCGCGCGACCGTCGTCGCGGCAATAGCGAACACCGAACAAAGTTCGCCGGAACTTTGATTCGGCGCGAGCGTGGGAAGGGACGCGGCGGATTTATCCTTGTTCAGTGTGGTGCGAATGTTCCCGGACAAAACTCTGGTTCTCGGCCGGTGAACCAATTGCGCAAAGAACCGTGTTGACAACTCCGGGGGGGGGGGCGGTATATTCGCATCAATCCAAAGGAATAAGGGGCTCAAACAATTCGGGTTGTTTGAGAGTTTATTTGGAGCGTCATCATGAACGCCAGAGCTGAAGAGAAGGAGGCCAATGAGTCTGCTCGATTCACTCCTCCTTGATCCGCAGCGGCTCGACGTGTGGATTGCGCTCCGGACCGACGGGGTCAAAGGCTCCGGCACCGAGAGCGATCCCTGCAACGGTTCTCCGCGACAGGAGAGTGCGGTCTCAGTGTCCAGCTTGACCAACCCGGATTCTTCTAAACCGAGGGAAGCAGTTGTGACCACCAGCACGCCTCACGGATACGCCGATAGCGACGTTGTGAATATCAGCGGAGTGACGGGAAGCGGCGGGGCGCAGTTCAACGGACGTTTTTCGATTTATTCCACAACCAGCACGACGTTCAAATACGCGATGAAGGCGGTTCCAGCGGGTTCCGCTTCCGGAACGATCACTTGCGCCCGCGTAACGTTTCTGATCGATGAGTTGCTCGGCGATGTCACCAAGGTGGCGGAGAACACCACTGTGCACCTGGGGCCGGGAGTGATTGAGACGCGCGGGATGTCGCAGACATGGGGCGGCCGATACGCGCGATCCGGCCAGAAGATCATTGGTTCCGGGATCGGCGTTACCACGCTGAAAATCGTCCACGGCTATAAGGCGGAAACCGGAACCCTGGCCCAATACTACGCCATCGGAACCGTCATTGACGCGGACGTTGTGGATTTTGAAGTCTCGGACTTGACTGTGGATTGCAATCTCGGCGGGCAGCCAGTCTTGCCCGACGCATCGTATTTCTCACCCGTTCTGTGCGCTGCCATCGGGGTGGTCGGCAGCCGGATTCGGATTCGCCGCGTTCGGGCCATTAACTGGGGAAGCCAGTCAACACTGGCTGAGAATTTTGTGCTCTTTACCGCATGGTCCAGCCCTGCGATCGGGGAGATGACGGATTGCGTGATTGAGGACTGCATTCTGGAAGAGCCTTCTCTCAACAACAGCCAACTGGTAAGCTGCATGGGATTTGGAGGATTCGTGGACCGGGACGGTTACCACGGCGCGTTCCATCGTGGCTGTGTCGTCCGAAACTGCGTGGTCGATTGCCGCTACAAGGTAAATCCAGTAGCCATTTCTTCGATCACCTACTCCGGCACAACGGCAACGGTCACCACCGCCGTGCCACATGGTCGCGCGAACAACGATTGGGTTCGGATCGCCGGGGCGTTTGTGAACGGCTCGGTCGTCAATCCGTTCAACGGCTCCTTCGAGATCGCGAACGTCACCTCAACCACGTTTCAATACACCATGCCCTCCACACCTGCGGCTGCGCCTGCGGGTGACCTGTGGGTCGATCGGTTTCCCAGCCACGCGGTCAAGATTTTGAGCATCACACAAATCGACAACCCGACCAACCTTTACGAAATCGAAGCCTATACGCCGCATTACCGCAAACCGGGTGACCCAGTCTCGCCTCACGGCATCAAGGTTTCGTCCGGTGATTCGACCGTTTACAACGGTTTGTTTCAAGTTTACGCCGTCGTCTCGCCGACGAAATTCCAATACAAACTGCTTTCCCCTCCCGAAGCCTATCCACCCGATGTATCAGTTGCCGCCTTAGGCTGGGAATATCACGCGCTCGGCACGGATGCCGGGACCGCCGCTGTTATGGAAGGCAACCAGGTTTACGGCGCGCGTTTTGGACATTACGCCGACACCGGCTCGACCAAAGACAATACGATTCGAAACAACTACTTCCATGACGTGGTATGCGGCGTTTATTACAACATGGGTCTGGTGGGAGCCGCGACTTCGATTGCGTCCGGCCAGAGCATCACCTATGACCCTGCCACACTCATTGCAACCTTCACGACCCCAGTCGCCCACGGTCTGCTGCCCAAGTCGGCGGTGCAAATAACGGGCGCGATAGTCGGCGTCAGCGTGAATAATCCATATAACGGCCGAAATGCTGATGGGACTTTCATCAACTCGACCAATGGCATCTTCGAAGTTCTGGACGTACCATCGCCGACCACTTTCAAGTACCAGTTAGACGCTGACCCAGGACAAAATGCGAATCAAAACACTGGTCGGTACGCCGAGTACTGGCGAGTCCGGCGACTGGTGGTCGAGAACAATGTCGTTCAGTTGACGCCGGCCCTCCCTGGAACCTCTGCCTCGTTCGGTATTCTCCTTGCTGATTGCCCGCAACTCAGTTCTCTGAATCTTTACCTGCAGTCGGTCATTCGAGGTAACGTCATCCGCGAGGTGAACGACGCATCCGACTCAAGTTCGGTTGGAATTTACCTCTGGCAGTGTGAGACCGCGATCACCGAGCATAACGTGATTGACCCGGCGGTGGGGAGCGCGATTCTCCAGTACGCCTCAGGCGCCTTGGAATACTTTGGAAACTCCACTCCGGCAGGTGCGCTGCTTTCAGGTTATGACCAGCAACAAGGCCGCAAAGTGGACGAGTTGACCACCAAACTCGAAGACAGCCTGTTGGTCTCGATAGTTTAACGCAACAGGAATGAACAGAATCTCCATAGCCGTTTTGGCGAGCGTGATTATGGTGATCGGATTGAGCCGCTCCGGTTTTGCCGTCGATTTTGTGGTACCATCCGTTTCCAGTAACGTGGACGGGAACACCTACAGCTTTGCCGGTCCGGCTGTCCACCAGCCCTACACCATGCGGTACCAGCAAGTTTATTCAGCGTCCGAGTTTGACTACCTAACGAACTCCAGTGGTGGGTGGTTGTTTGACGTTGTTTTCCGAGGCGATGCCACCAATGGGACGCAACTTGGACTGAAGATGCCGACCGTTCAAGTGAACCTCTCGACCACGCAGCGAGGACCCGACGGGCTCAGCCCGACGTTTTCTGACAATGTCGGTAGTGATGACACGGTGGTTCTTTCAGGACAGCTTAACACCGGTCTGGTCGGAGGTCATCGTCAAGGGCCGGAAGTTTGGGACTTCCTAGTAGGGTTTTCGAAGAAGTTGTTCTTCTATAATCCCACGGAAGGAAATCTGTTGCTTGACGTAAAGGTTTTCCAAGGGAACACGAACAACAATACCTTCATTCCGATCGTCTTTGACGCCGTCAATGTCACTAACGATTCGGTTTCGCGGGTTTGGTCTGGGGACTTCTTGGGAGACGTGAACTCGCCCACCGGCTTCGTCGAGACGATCGGCTTGCCTACGCTGTTTTCCTTTTGGCCCAATCCAAAGTTGAGCGTCCGACTCCAAACAAACTCAGTGGTCATGTCGTGGCCGTACCCCGGTGCCCTTTCAGCTCCGCTTCAAACGGTTCTGCAATCGAGTCCGGGCCTTCCTCCCCAAGCCCAATGGCAAGAAGTTACGAACGGCATCGTAACGAGCAATTTCGTCAGCACATACACGATCCCGTTGGAGTCGGCGGGATCGGCGGCCTACTTTCGCCTGGTCTCAACTACACCTCCGTAGCCGCGATAACGCGACGCGTGGACGAATGAACCTTAACTGAAATCGACCATGTCCCTGCTCGACGCATTACTGCTCGACCCTTACCGGATCAACGTCTGGATCGCGTATCGCACAGACGGTGTGAAAGGCAGCGGAACGCAGAACGATCCTTACGACGGGAGCACGGCAACCAGATTCGATTCTTTGATGAGTGGTTTTGCACCGAACACCACTGTGCATCTCGGTCCCACGACTACATCCAATCCTTTTCAAACGACGGGATTCTGGATCAATAACGACGGCAGCACGGGATCGGGATGGGAACCAAAGGCGGGGATGAAAATCATCGGTTCGGGAATTGACGTCACCACGCTGAAGCTTGTGAACGCTTCAGGCGGCGCTTTGTATTTTGCCATCGGCCACACCTTCACGACTTCGGTTGATTACTTTGAAGCCTCCGATTTAACGATTGACTGCAACTTGACTGCCCAAGGGGCGTCGCTCGCCGCCGGCGCCGTGAGAGTTCTCGGTAATCACTCGAGGGTGCGGCGGGTCAAGGTCACGAACTGGGGCAGCAAATCCGGCGCGCCGACCGGATATGTCATTGCAATGATCACGGGAGAGCCAACCTATGGTTTCACGCAGGTCATCGACACTGGAATTGAGGATTGCATCGTGGTAAACCCTGACACGACGAGTGGTGTGGGACCGGTGTCAGTCCTTCATGTGGGCAGTCGTTTCGTTGATCTGGGTTACAACGTCGAGGCCTACGGGACGGGAGGTTTCATCCGCAACTGTTTTGTAGATTCCGGTTCTCCAACGACCACGGCGGATATTCGAGCGCTGTCCATGAGCTGGTGCAAAGGCGGGATTATCGAAGGGAACCAGGTGCATAACACGAAATACGGCGGTCCTTACGCGAGTGAAGAGAGCATTGGGGATCTCACGGTGCGGAACAACTTCTACAAGAATGTCCAGAAGGGCCCGTTCTGGAATCTGGCGACTAATATCGCGGGGTCGTTGTCGAGTCTTGTGCGCGATTCCGGTGATAACACGATTGCGGTGGCCACCAGCAGTGGTGCTCATGGGATGCTGGCGGGTGATCGCGTCAGGATCGACGTTTCAGGCGCCGCCAGTTATTACGAAGGCATCTTCGTCATCAAGGATGTCCCGTCCTCGACAACTTTTCGCTATCAGATGCAGGGCGATCCCGGCGGCAACGGCTCGAGTCCAACAATGCAAAAAATCTTCGGAGTCGGGAAACTCGTCGTCGAGGGAAACACGGTCGAACTGGCGACCGGTTCGACGGGGCTGATCGGAATTCACCTCGATGATGCGTCGCTTTCGCCGCAAGCGCCTGATTACGCTCACGGCGACGTGGTTATTCGCGACAACAAAATTCGCTACGTGGACGGGTTTTTCGACAGCAGTTGCACCGGCTACGGACTGCAACTTAACGGTGTGAAGAACTTGCTCGTTCGGAACAATGTGGTGGAATGTTATCCATCCAATCCGCTGAGAAACAACCGCTGTGGCTCCGTGGAATATTTCAACGACAAGACGCCTGCAGGCGTTTTGATTCAAGGAATCAACGAGGACGACAGCAACAAAAAGTATGACGAGCTTGAGACCGACGCCGAGGACGCGTTGGTGTTGGCTTTGATGAAGAAGCGATAAATCGAGAGCGACAGGAGGGAATTATGGCAGTGCTGCTAAAACAGATGATGATTGGTACAGTTACGAACGCCACCGCGACCGGCACGACTACGGCCGGTAAAGTTTGGATGGTGAAAAACATCCGGCTGGTCAACACGCACGCCAGTACTCCGGCGATCCTCAAGGTGACAGCAGGACCATCCGGCACTCCACGTCTTGTTTCACCGCAGAACATGAGCCTTGGACCGGGCCAGATGTATCAGGATGACGGCGAGTTCATTCTAAACTCAGGAGAGGTGATAAACATTGTCGCGTCCCCTGCTGGAGTGGCTGTCGAATATCTTGTCAGCGGAATAGAAAGGGATCAGTCATGAAATTGGTTGATACTCAGGGTCGGGCTGTGATCCTGGAACAAAGTTTCCTCGAAACCGGCATGTTCGGCGACGGGTCGGATGGCACCGTGACATTCGATGGTTCGACTACGGTCCTTGGTCTGGTTCCGAGCGGTAGTGCCTACACACTCAACCGATCCATTTTTTGCAGTGCCATCACTATTAACGGTGGCGTTACGATCAAGACGGTCGGCTACAAAATCTTCTGCACAGGAACGCTTACCAATGGCGGTACGATCACCAATGCGGGCTCCAATGCGACGGGCACAACAGCGGGTCCTGCGGTTGCATCCGCCGAACTGGGCGGGTCTGGCGCGGGCGGAGCGGGAGCGGCTGGAACCTCCGGCAGTGGAGCTACCGGCTCAAGTGGGGCGTCGGTCTCTGTCTCGATGGGTGCGGCAGGTGGCAATGCCGGCGGGGGCGGTGGGAATCCTGGCGGCGGAGGCACTGCGGGTTCCGGCGGAACAATCAGTTCCACGCGCCCTCTCAGGTCGGTTAACCATCATCTGATTTCAGGCGTGAGCCTCATCACCGGCGGTGCAGGCGGTGGAGGCGGAGGAGCAGGCACAGGTAATGGCGCGCAAAACGGCGGCTCGGGTGGCGGAGGTGGAAGTGGAGGTGGCATGCTGATGATTTTTGCCGCGACAATTGTCAACAACGGTACAATCACCGCCGCTGGAGGAAATGGTGCTGCCGGCACGGCCGGTGGGGGCTCCGGTTGCGGGGGAGGAGGCGGAGGTGGTGGTGGCGGTGGCGGACTCGTATATCTCGTTTATAACAATTTTTCGGGAAGTGCGCCGACAGCGGCGGGCGGCGGGCCTGGTGCGCCTGGTGGCAGTGGCGGCGGTGCTGGGCAAGGCGGCGTCACGGGAACGGCCGGCGCCACCGGCGCCTTGCTCCGATACAGCGGGAAACGGAAGGCGTGGGAATAACGATTCGCCGGCGCCACACGTTTCAAGTCGGCGACCACTCTCAGCAGCAGCCGTTCGAGTCAAACTCACATCATGACCGGAAACGGCCGTAAAACCACCTGTCTGGTCATGATCGTCAAAGACGAGGCGCCTGTCATTCATCGCTGCCTGGAGTCCGTCAAAACCTTCATCGACCATTGGATCATTTGCGACACGGGCTCGACGGATAACACGCGGCGCATCGTTCGGGAGACACTTGCCGCAATTCCAGGCGAACTCCACGACACGCATTGGGTTGACTTCGGTCACAACCGGACGCTGGCGTTGAAGCTGGCGAGGGGAAAGGCCGATTATCACCTGTTGATTGACGCCGACATGACGCTCAATGTGTCGGAAGATTTTAGAGAGTGCCTCACGGAAGATGCCTATCTGTTCCGTTACACCGGGCCGCTGGACTACTGGGTCGAGCGCCTGGTCAGCGACCGGCATGAATGGGAATACGTGGGAGCCGCCCACGAGTACATCCGATCTCCGACGGCGAAAACGCGCGCGAAACTGTCGCAAGTTGCCGTGACGCACCACGGAGAAAAGACTCTCCAGCGACGGAAGATTGAGAATTACCTCGCGCTTCTGAAGCAGGAAGCGGAACGGGAACCCGACAACGCTCGCCACGTCTTCTATGTCGCTCAAAGTTATCGCGACTTGGGATATTTTCTTCAAGCGATCGAGTGGTATGAAAAGCGTGTTTCCATGAGTGGTTGGGATGAAGAGACCTGGTATTCCCTTTATCAGATCGCTCATTTGCAACACCGCCTTGGCATCGCGTGGCCGCTGGTATTACACGCGTATCTCAACGCTTACGCGTTTCGACCCACGCGCATCGAGCCGATTTACCACATCGCGAGGTTCTACCGGGAGAACGGGCAGTTTGAGCTCGGTTGTTTGTTTTGCCGCGCGGCGATCGACGCCCCGTATCCAGACGACATCCTTTTCATTGAGCGGAGCATTTACGAGCACGAGCTTCAGAAGGAGTATGCCCTCTGTTGCCAACAACTCGGCAGAGACTGCACCGCCTGAACCGCGGACCACGCGACGCTGTAATAGAATCCAGTTATTCAGGGCGTGAGGGGCTAACTTTCTGCTCTTCGCTTTCGGGCATCCGGCGTATTCGCGGTTGTTCAATGACCGATTTCAGGATTGAACTTTCGCGGGAGAGCGCTAGCTTCGCTCGCCCATGAAGTTTTTCAAATATCACGCGCTCGGCAACGATTATCTCGTGATCGATCCGAAGGAATTGGAAGCGCCGCTGACGGAGCAGCAAATCAAAGTGATCTGCCACCGCAATTTCGGCGTCGGTTCCGACGGCATCCTGCTCGGGCCGTCGCCGTCGGACGAGGCAAGCTTTGCCTTGCGGATTTTCAATCCGGACGGCAGCGAGGCGGAAAAGAGCGGCAACGGTCTGCGCATTTTCTCCTGCCATCTCTGGGACCGGAAGCTCGTTGGTAACGAGGAGTTCTCCATTCAAACGCCGGGAGGGATTGTTCAATCAACCGTCATGGAGGGCGGCCGCCGCGTGCGCGTCGGGATGGGCAGGGTGAGTTTCTGGAGCGATCAGATTCCCGTGAGCGGTCCTAGGCGGGAGGTCATCAACGAAAAAATCACCGCCGGCGACCGCACGTTCACGTTTTGCGCCGCGTCAATCGGCAATCCGCATTGCGTCCTTCCACTGGCGGAGATCGGCGCGGAGCTGGCCAGGAAATACGGTCCGTTGCTCGAAATGCACGCGAGTTTCCCCAAACGGATCAACGTGCAGTTCATGCGCGTGCTGGATCGCGGGAACCTGCGGATTGAAATCTGGGAGCGCGGCGCCGGTTATACGCTGGCTTCCGGAAGCAGCAGCAGCGCCGCCGCCGCCGTGGCGCGCCGGCTGGGTCTGGTGGACGGCGAGGTCCGGGTTCACATGCCCGGAGGAATTATCGAGATCAATGTGGACGAGGATTTCGCGGTGCAGATGGCCGGTCCGGTGACGAAGGTCAGCGAAGGCACCGTCTCGCCGGAAATCTTCCGGACGCCCGTTCCAGTGTGAGCAACGCTTCAAAAAACAGACTGGTCAAAATGAATGCTTTGACGGATTTTACCCGGCGCGTCGGCCCGCGCGAAAAAATGTTTACCGGGACTTACACCGCTCTCGTTACGCCGTTCAAGGACGGCAAAGTGGACGAACTTGCGTTCGAGCGCCTCATCCGGGCGCAGATCAAAGGCGGGGTGGACGGCATTGTTCCCGTCGGCACGACCGGAGAATCTCCCACTCTCAGTTTTGAGGAGCACATTTACGTTGTCGAAAAGTCGGTCGAGTTCGCCGCGCGGAAGGTCAAGGTGCTTGCCGGCACGGGCGGCAACTCCACCGACGAGGCGATTTACCTGACCGTGGCCGCCGAGAAAGCCGGGGCCGACGGCTCGCTGCAGGTTGCGCCTTATTACAACAAGCCGACGCAGGAAGGGCTTTTCCAGCATTTCCGGGCCATCGCCTATGCGACCCGGCTGCCGATCGTCCTTTACAGCATTCCCGGCCGTTGCGGGATTGAGATCGCCATCGAAACCGTCCAACGCCTCGCTCGCGAATGCAAAAACATCGTTGGCATCAAGGAAGCCGGCGGCAACGCCGATCGCGTCAGCCAGTTGCGCGCCGCGCTTGGGCCGAAGTTCACCATCCTGAGCGGCGATGATTCGCTGACGCTCCCGTTCATGGCGGTCGGCGCGGAGGGAGTCGTCAGTGTCGCGTCGAACATCGTTCCCAAGGAAGTGACACAAATGGTGCGCGCGTTTGCCGGCGGCAGGCTCTCCGCGGCGTTGAAACTTCACGAACGGTTGTATCCGTTGTTCAAGGATCTGTTTGTCGAAACCAATCCAGTTCCCGTCAAAGCCGCCCTGGCGATGCTGGGGCAGATTGAGGAGGAATATCGCCTGCCGCTGGTAGCGATGAATCCGCGGAGTCGCGAAGCGCTCCGTGCGACGCTCAAGGCCTGCGGCGTGCTCAAGTGACGCCCCTTGCCCAACCTTCAAGCGCGGGTGTTCGACTTTGAACAAAACCAGAATCATCATCACCGGAGCCAAGGGGCGCATGGGCCAGACGCTCATCGCGTGTGCCGAACGCAATCCCGGATTCCAGATCGCGGGGCAGATTGACCTGGGCGACGACCTGCTGCCGCTCATCAAGGAGGGCGACGTCGTGATCGACTTCAGCTTTCACGATGTCACGGCAAAGTTTGCCGCGCTTTGCGCCGAGCACGGAATGCCGCTGGTTATCGGCACGACCGGACACACCGAGCCTGAGAAATCTCGAATCTCAAATCTCAAATCCCAAATCCCCATCGTCTGGGCCTCGAACTACTCCACCGGCGTCAACACCCTCTTCTGGCTGACCCGCAAAGCGGCGGAAATCCTGGGGCCGGGTTTCGACCTCGAAGTCGTCGAGATGCATCACCGGACGAAAAAAGACGCGCCGAGCGGCA
>Ga0134121_10004318_pt1 | contig 11674 bp, 9 predicted proteins | sample KB301_FD_96463 | JGI IMG/M metagenome (GOLD analysis project Ga0134121, IMG submission 96463) | Terrestrial soil microbial communities without Nitrogen fertilizer from Kellogg Biological Station, Michigan, USA - KB3-0-1 | ecosystem: Environmental > Terrestrial > Soil > Unclassified ...
ACATCGCGCCGAACGTGCCGACGAGCGACACGGGCACGGCGGTGAGCGGAATGATGGACGCGCGCCAGGTCTGGAGAAACAGCACCACGACGACCACGACCAGGGCGATGGCCTCGAGCAGCGTGGTGACGACCGCTTTGATCGAGCCGCGCACGAAGACCGTCGGGTCATAGACGACCGAGTAGTCAATGCCGGCCGGGAATTTCTTCTTCAGCTCCTCCATTTTGGCGCGGACGTTGTTTGACAGCTCGATGGCGTTCGAGCCGGGGAGTTGGAAGATGGGAATGGCGGCGGCGGTCTTGTTGTTCAGCAAGCTGCGCAGCGAGTATTCCGCGGCGCCGAGTTCGACACGCGCCACGTCCTTGAGCAGAATCGTTTCGCCGTTGGCGCCGGTCTTCACGATGATGTTCTCGAATTCCTCCTCGGTCACGAGCCGGCCCTTCGCGTTGATGGTGAGTTCGAAAGGCACGTCCTTCCGGCTCGGTTGCGTGCCGATGGTGCCGGCGGCCACCTGAACATTCTGTTCGCGAATGGCGTTGACCACGTCGTCTGCGGTCATGTTGCGGGCGGCGACCTTGTTCGGGGCGAGCCAGACACGCATCGAGTAATCACCAGAACCGAACACCTGGATCTGGCCGACGCCGGGGATGCGCGCCAGCTCGTCCCGCACCTGGAGCACGGCGTAGTTGCGGAGATAGACGTCGTCGTAGCGGCCGTCCGGTGAAAACAAGTGCACGACCATGGTGAGGTCGGGCGAAGCTTTCAGCGTCTGGACGCCGAGGCGGCGGACTTCCTCGGGGAGCTTGGGCAGCGCCTGGTTGACCAGGTTCTGCACCTGCACCTGGGCGATGTCGAGGTCGGTGCCCAGCTTGAACGTGACGGTAAGAGTCATCACGCCGTCGGCCGTGGACTGCGAGAACATGTAGAGACTGTTCTCGATTCCGTTGATGGCCTGTTCGAGCGGCGAAGCGACGGTTTCGGCGATAGTTTTCGGATTCGCGCCCGGATAAACTGCGCGCACGACAACCGTGGGCGGGACGATCTCGGGGTATTCGCTGACGGGCAGGCGGAACAGGGAGATCGCGCCCACGATGAAGATGATCAGCGACAACACGCCGGCAAAGATCGGTCGTCGAATGAAAAAGTGGCTGAATTTCATGGTCGTTTCAGTTGGTGGTTGCCGAGTCAGTCGCCGAGCCCGAACGCTGGGCGGTCTGGAATGTGGCTTCGCCGTTTGCCATCTCGGTCTGCGGCGTCACGGGCATTCCAGGGCGCACGCGTTGCAGCCCGTTCACGACGATTTGCTCGCCGGCCTCGAGGCCCGAACGGACGATGCGTTTGCCATTGATGGCGGGGCCGAGTTTCACCGGACGATAGGCAACGGTGTTTGTTTCGGTGAGCGTGAGCACAAATTTCTGCGCTTGATCCGTACCGATGGCGCGCTCCTCGACCAGCAACGCCGGGTGCCGCTCGCTCAAGGGGACGCGAATGCGCGCGAACAGGCCGGGCACGATACGGCCCTCGGGATTCGGGAATACGGCGCGCAACAGGATGCTGCCGGTCTTCGGATCGAGTTTGTTGTCGAACGACTCGATGTGCCCTTTGTGCGGGAACCCGTCTTCGTCGGCGAGTTGCAACTCCACGGGAACCTGGCCGTCGCCGTTGCTCTCGACTTTCTTAGCGCGAGCGAGCGCGTTGAACTTCAACAACGAGTTCTCATCCACGTCCGCATAAACGTAGATCGGGTCCACCGATACGATCGTCGTGAGCAGGGTCGCGGAACCCGCGAGGCCGCTTACGTAATTCCCGATGGTGACCAGTTCGCGGCTGACGCGGCCGTTGACGGGAGCCCGCACCTCCGTGTAATCAAGGTCCAGTCTGGCTGAATCACGCGCGGCCTGCGCCGCCAGCAGCCCGGCTTTCGCTTCCTGAAAGCGCGACTCGCGCGACTCGGCTTCCTCCTTCGAGATGGCATTGTTCGCGAGGAGTTGCGCGGTGCGGGCGGCCTCGCGCTCCGTATTTTGCAGGCGCACTCTGGCCTGTTCGTATTCGGCCTGGCGGCGGTCGAATTCGGCCTTGTGCCAGCGCGGATCAATCACGAACAGGACGTCGTCCTTCCTGACGAGCTGGCCGGATTGGAAGCGCACTTCCTGAATGTGACCGGACACCCGCGGTCGCACTTCAACGAATTCGACCGGCTCGGTGCGGCCGGTGAATTCGTCCCACTCAACGAGTTGCCGCTGCTCGACAGGCGCGACCGTGACCGTGGGAGGTGGAGTCGGAGCTTGCGCGGCGTTTCGAGTGCAGCCGGTGGAAAGAATCAGCGCCGCGCCCAAAGCGAACGTTGCATTGATCAGATGAAAAGGATGATTGGTTTTCATGCCAGTTTTTTTCGTGATTTGGTTGCAGATTTTACGTTGCGGTTCCCGAGGAACTCACGCGGCGAAGGCCAGCACAGGTCCCTGTCGTCGTCGAAGAAAGGTCTGGCGCTCGTGCCAGTCGGCAATGGCCCGGATCTTTTCCTGCGCGAGGACCGGGAAGATCAGATGAGGAAACGGCGTCTGCCACGCCAACGCCTCGGCTTCGTTGAGGGCGAGAAGAAAGACGCGCGGTTGCTTTTGGAACAGTGGAGCGAACTCCTGCTCGATGGTTGCGCGGACAGCGTCAACGGCCGCGCGCGAGTTCCCCAAGGGTGAACGATTTATTGTTTTCATTTCAGTGCAGTTCATTAACTCAGATGTGGTGGAATTCATATGGGCCGAAAGTAGTAGTTGTCTATTTAGTCAAATTCGCGGGCAAATTTTTTTTATGCCGGCACCGCTTCCAGTTCCTTCACTCCAAGGAGTTCGTAAGTGCCCCGAACCGCTTCGCGCAGGGTTTCCAGGTCGTTTTGAATTCGGGCCTGCGTGAGCAGACCCTGGTAGTAAGCAAACAGCATCCGCGCTTTGCATTCTGCGTCGCGCACATTGATCAGGCCAGCGGCATGCGCGTCACGAATCGCCGATTCCAAATACTTCCGTTTCTTGTCCAGGATTTCCTGGATTTTCTTTTGCAGTCGGTTCTCCCGGGTGCTGACTTCCGCTCCCAGGGTAAACAGCGGACACCCGAGCACACAGCCACATTTCCCTTTGATTTCGGCCTGAAGCCGGTATCCGTAATCGCAATACTTCCTCAAGCGCTCCAGTGGGGGAATCGTGGGCGAGAAGAGTGAATCCAGTTCCTGCCGACGGCGCTGCCACTCTTCGTCGATCGCCTCGACCGCCAAGTCGGCTTTGGACTCGAAGAAGTAATAAAAGCTCCCCTTCTTGACGCCCGCCTTCTCGCAGATCTGGTCGATGGTCGTGCTGCCGTAAGAACCCGTCCAGATCAGCTCGCGGACGGCTCTCATCAATCTTTCTTTGGCGTCACTGACACGACCCATAAGTTTGCTTTCGGCTCAATCGCGATTCGCGATGTTTAACACGAACACGCGCCAAGATACGGAAGTTTACCAATCAGTCAACTATTTTTTTGAGCAAAAAAACAAGGAAATGGGGGTGCCTGCCGATCCTCAAACAAAACTGCGTGCATGCCGTTCTACACACCCAACAGCATCCTCGCCATTCTCTTTCTGTCGTAGGGTTCGCCCAAACCGAGTGGTGCGTTCGCGGGAACGGCAGCGGGGTCGTGGTAAGTGCCGAACAGTCGGTCCCACAGGCTGAAGGTGGTGCCAAAGTTCGTTCGACTGTGCTCGGTCGAGTGATGCACGCGATGATAGGCGGGTGTGATGATCAGATGGCGGAGCGGCCCGATATTGACGTTGATATTGGTGTGTTCCCAGAACTGGATGAGGAGCCCGATGGAGTAGCCGATGCCGGCCTCGATTGGACTGAGATTGAACACCAGCATCGGAACCGCGGCTTGCGGGATGTTGTAGATGAACGAGTGAAGAAAACTCGTGCGGAACCCGGAGAACCAATAGAGGTGCTCCACCGAGTGATGCCACGCGTGCGTCCGCCAGAGCGGTTCAAAACGGTGTTGAGCGCGGTGGATCCAGTAGATGATGAAGTCCACCAGAAAGATTGCGAGAACGATCCGCATGATGCCGGGCAGTCCCTGAAGCGTTTGCAGTCCGCCAAGCATCCAGGCCGGGGCGTAGCTGTTGACAAACCCAGTAACGGAATAGTGAGAAACGCGATTCATTGTGACCGCCAGAGCGAACGAGAAGACGTCGATCTTCAGATCCTTCCAGCGATCCACCTCGCGCGCGGGACGGACGCGTTCCAGAATTTCGAACACGATTACGAGCGCAAAAAAAGCCGCCGGTTGAATGTTTTCCGAGCCAAACATATCCTGCTCCGCGAGCCGCGATTGTTCTGGATCGCCTCCCGGAAATCAAGAGTAGTATGGCTCCAGAAAAACGACTTCACCGGTTGTTTCCCCAGCGGGCACAAGTCAATCGGCGCGGCCAGGATTCAGGTCTGTGCTGATTACCTCGCCGGTATCGGCGGATACAAAAACTTCGCCAATATCAGCGTCTTTTCCAGGATTGGTCCCCTTGGCAGCCCAGAAATGGACTTTCCAGACCGGTTGGTTCTTGCGTCGTTCCAGCGTCAATCGACTGAACTTAAGGGTCAGTTTTTCCAGAACCGGCTCGCTTCGGGCGATCGTAAGCGCGTCGTTGGAATCAACCCGCAGTCGTTCCCCGGGCAACTCGAGGTGAGCGGAACTATAAAGCTCAAGCACGCGGGCCGGTTGAGTGATGGAAACTTTCCTGCCGTCGGCGAACTTGATCTCGGTGGCTTTCGTCCGGGCGGTTGGATCATAATAGACAACGTACCAGACCGAGGGCGCGAGCGTTCCAACGGATCGCTCGGAGCGGACCTGAACCACCCTGCCTGCGGCCTCAGGCCCCAGATAACGACTGCCTGCTCTGATCAACTGGAAGGCGGTCAACTCGGATTGCAGGTGACCCGGTTTATCAAGTTTCACTTCATCGGGAGATGGTTCCACAAAAAGCTTGTCCACCATTCGTCCGGCAAGCACCCGACAGGCGCGATCGAATTCCTCTCGAAATAGTCGCGCGTCGTCGGCCGCCCACTCAGTAAACTTGCGCGCGGCGGCGTTGGTATGGGCGAGTGTGCACGAGTAAAGCTCGAGTTCGTCAGCCGCGCTCACGAGCCGCGCATTGGCCGAAAGGGCGAGCTTCAACGGCGGATTGACCGCCTTCTTGCCGGTCAACAACAGTCCCTCAATTCCGACTTCTAGAACCGTTTTGACGCCGTCGTTGGTCAGCGATCCCCGGTTGTCGGACTCCGGACCACCCGGCTCAACGGCGTGGACCGGGACGAACACGTGGCGCGTGTTTTCCCGGGCAAGTTCTGTCAAACGATCGCAGAATGTTTCTCGAACATTCAACTCGGCCATCGCGTTGGTGAGCGCTGCCCGGGCCGCCAGCCGTTGGCGTTCCGGCACACCTTTGAACGCCCCGCCGATGGCGCCTACGGGCGCACCAATGACAGAAACAGCCGCCGCAGCCGACATGACGAAGGCCTCAGACCACGGGTCGTTGGCGGCGTGGCTTCCCGCGTCCAGCGCAACCACACCGGATTCCAGACCGTTCAAGGCGCCGTGCCCTGCCCCGGCCCATTTTCCCTTTGGCAATTGGCCATAGAACCGGGGCGACCGGCTTGTCGCAGCCACGCCAATAATTCCCAGGTTCGCCCGCAACTCTTCTGATGGCGGCAGCGGACCATCCGCAGAATGTTTCGTGACGCAGCCGGATGCCACGGACAACCAGGTAACCGCCAGGCAGAGGCGCGACAGTGGCGAAAGAATCGCTGAGAACGGGAAACGGACGGAACTGTGAACGCTTCGAACTTGCTGGCTCGCTTTCATTGCCTTACCTCACTTTACAAACTTTGCCAATATTCCCCCGGCTACAGCATTCACGCCAGAAGAATATTTATGCCGCCATCCGCCGTTCCTCCTTCACAGCCGCCCGACGACCAAAGTTCGGTGACGCTCGCAGCATCGTTTTGAATTTGTGCCGCCGTTCACTTGTTTCTCCAGCGGAATACAGTCGTTTCACCAGGTTCAGAAAACCGTTCTGCAGTTGTTCGACGCTCATGTTCTTTGGTCTGAAGTTGATGTCGAACAGAGTGCAGAGTTCCCAGGCGCCGTCGCGGATGATGCGGCCCTCCTGCTTCAAACGTTGATACAACGGCGTGCCCGGGAACGCCGTCAAAAACGTGACTTGCACTTCGTACAGGCCTGACTCGCGGACGAAATGGAAGACTTCGTCGAAGACCTCGGGCGTATCGCCGTCCAGACCCAGGATGAAGCAACCGTTCACGGTAACACCGTAGGACTGGATCTTCTGAATCGCGGCGATGTAGTTGTCGCGCTGACGCATCTTGAAATTCGCGTGCAGTTCAACGCCGTTGAGGCTGGTCTTGCGCGGGCTCTCCAGGCCAATAAGAATTTGTTGGCACCCGGAGTCTCGCATCAGGCCGAGCAACTCCTCGTCTTTGGCGACGTTGATGTCCGCTTCGGTGAACCACCGCACCTTCTCCTTCACCAGCGCACGAAGCAATTGCCGATAATGTTCCCGGTGAACAAAGCTGTTATCGTCAGCGAACTCGATGAATGGGCGCGCCCAGATTTTTTTGATCTCGCGAATCTCAGCGATGACTTTCTCGACGGGTTTGAGCTTGTAGCGCGGCGTCAGGAGGATCGAGCTGGCGCAAAAATCACATCGATGCGGACAGCCGCGGCTCGTCTGCACGGTGATCCGGTTGTATTTGTCCGGATCGAGCAAATCGAACCGCGGCATCGGCGCCTCCCGCAAATCAAACCCGCCTTTGGGCGCCGTGACGTAGAGCGGCCGCAAGTCACCACGGTCGAAGTCGTCCAGCACCTGCGGCCAAAGCGGTTCTCCCTCGCCAATCACCACGCTCGCGCAGTGCGTCTTCGTTTCCTCCGGGAGCGATGAAACCGGGATGCCGCCCATCACCACGGGAATGTTTTTGCTTCGGTAAAAGTCCGCGATTTGCCACGCCTCTTTCAGTTGCGCGGTGAAGGTGCTGATGGCGACTAAATCGAAGTGATCCGGCAGTTGGGAGTTGTTTCGCAACTCAGCGATTTCGTAATACTCGATGGCAAACTTTCGCGGCGTCAGACCGGCCAGTGTCAGCAGACCGAGGCTGGGCAGCGACGCGATGATCCGGTTGCGATCCACGAAACCGGGCAGCGTAAGTCCCAATCGAGTGAGTTCTTCGTTGTGCGCGCGCACGCCGCTCATGGCGATGAATCCAATTCTTTTCATAATTTGGCGACCTCCCAAAGCGTGAGAGTCCCGGCGGTGATCAGACTGGTGACGGGAATCAGAAACAGCGCGCGGAGCCCGGGCCGGTGGGCCAGGACCACGCAGCAGAGCGGCATCGTGACCGCTCCCACGATGAATCCCCAGGAAGCCACATCCGCCGCTGGTGAAGCAGCGTGGAACTGGGATGACGTGGCGTAAAACAGGAAATTCACGAGAGCGAGGCCGAAAAAGGAAATGTGCGCGAGCCGGTAAAGGCGGCGCGGGAAACTGGCGTATCCGCCCAGCCAGTCCTGCTTATGGAAATTCAGCCCGAATACAAATCCCAGAACGAAGCCGAGCAGGATCCAGAGCCAGGCGAGAAACAAATTCAATTGAGCGCCGTGCAGATGCATCTTTTGACGGCGCAAACCTAGGCGGTTGGCTCAGGGGCGTGTTAATTGATAATTCGTGAAGCGTCATCGAGAGATTCAATGACGAATCGCGTCGGCGAAGTCGCCGCGCTTTACTTGAACAACCCAGGCAGGAAGGTCGTCAGCGGCGGGAAGTAGGTGATCAGCAACACGCCGATGAGCAGGAAAAAAAGCATAGGAAGAACGGCACGCATCACTTCGGTCATCGGCTTGTTAAACCGGTAGGATGAGAGCAGGAGGTTCAACCCGACGGGCGGCGCAAGGAACCCGAGTTCCATATTCGCCAGAAAAATGATGCCGAGATGAATTGGATCGAGACCAAACGCCACGCCCAGCGGCACAAGCAGCGGCACGACCACGACGATGGCGGCATAGATTTCCACCAGGCCGCCGACGAAGAGCAACACGATGTTGAGGCCCAGCAGAAAAAGCCATTTTGACTTGATCGCGCCCGTGGCCCATTCCACAGCCCGAAAAGGAATCTGCGCGTCCACGAGGTAATGGGTGAAGCCCAGCGCCACCCCGAGGATCAGCAGCACGCCGCCCACCAGCAGTCCGCATTCGGTCACCACGCGCGGCAGGTCGCGAACGATGTGCAGATCGCGTTGAATCACCGTCGCCACGAGAAAAGTATAGGTTGCCGTCACCGCCGCCGCTTCGACCGTCGTTGACACGAGGAACAGCGACGCGAGTGCCACGACAGGAATCAACATTTCCCATTTCGCGGCCCACAGTGCGGTACGGGCTTCGTCCCAGTTGAACCTCCCGCGTGCGGTCGCGTCCTTTGGACCCTGCCGGACGCCCCACCACGCCGTCACGATTACCAGGAGAATCCCCGGGCCGATGCCGCCGAGGAACATCTGCTTGATGGTGAGATTTGCGTGCGCGCTGTGATTGGCGACAATGGCGTAGAGGATCAGCGGCAGACAGGGCGGAAATAACATGCCGAGCGATCCCGCGCCGGTCAGCAGGCCCAGCGCGTTACGTTCCGAATACCGCGCCGCCAGCAGCACCGGCATGAGCACGCCGCCGAGCGCGAGAATCGTCACGCCGGAGGCGCCGGTAAATGAAGTGAAGAAGGCGCACACGAGCGCGGTGACGATCGCCGGCCCGCCGCGGAATTGCCCGACCAGTGCCTGAAAGACGCGCACCAGCCGTTTCGACGCGTTGCCTTCGGCGAGAAAATACCCGGCCAGCGTGAAGATCGGGATGCTCGGCAACATGTCATTTGTCGTCAGGCTGTAGTGTTTCAGCGGCACGGCTTGCACCGGCAGGTCGTGTCCCCAGAAAAGAATCAGCGCGGCTCCGCCCAGTGCGGTGAAGACCGGCGCCCCGAGCAGGGTCGCCACACCCAGTCCCACGAGCGCGAGCACCATCAGTCGATCCGGTTCGATCGGTGCCCAGGCTGCGAATGCGGCCAACGCCGCCGCAAACGCAAGCGTGATCAGGCGCCGACTCCATTTATCGGACGCGTGCCACACCAGGCGAAGCGCCACGACACCGAAACCGATCGGGAGAATCAACTGGACCGTCCAAACGGGGACGCCATAGACAAGGATTTTGCCGAGCGGTCTCGTTCCACTTACGACGTATTCATAACTGGATGAGCAGAGAAACGCGCACACGGCCGCCGCAAAGCCGCTGCTGAAAATGCGCGCGGCTTCTTTGGCCCGGCCTTTGAGCAACGTCTGCGCGGGCGACAAGGCCAGCAATCGTCCCTCGCGCGCCGCGATTGCTCCCCCGAGCATGCCGACGATCAGGGTCAGGTGTTGAACGATTGCGCTCGATCCGGAAATGCCGGTCGAGAAGATCGACCGCAAAATGATTTCCGCCACGGGTAGCAGCATCATCGCTGCGAGCGCGATGACGATTAGAAGATTCTCGCCGTGCCAGGCCAGACGTCGCCAAACGGGGAGATTGGAATCAATCGGGCGCAGAAGTCCGTGACTGCCCGCTGCGTCAGGATTCATGGTTCGCGAGAAAGTTCCGTTCGGTTAACGTCTGAACATCATTTCGCTTGCTTGCCCGCTCGATACTCTTTCAACAACCGCTGCGCTTCGTCGAACATTTCCGCCGGGACGACCTTGCCCCGGATCCTGTCGTTGACGCCCTCGACCATTTCCCGCCATTCAGCCTCGACTTCCGGCGTCACTTTTTGCACGACCAACCCGCGTTTGGCCATCGCCGCGACGGCCGCCTCGCTCTCGGCGCGCCCGGCCGCCTTCACTTCCTTCCCGACTTCGACCGAGATTTTCAGCATCGCTTCGCGGGCGTCGGCAGGAATGCGATCCCAGGTTTTTTTCCGCACCACCGCCGCGCCGACCAGCGGTCCCCAGTTCAGTTCGAGCATGTGTTTCGCTTGCGCGTCCAACTGGCCGGCCAGCGCGAAAAACGGCGGCATGGCCACCGCGTTGACCGTATCGGAGAGCAGCCCCTGAGGGATACCGGCTGTTTCCAGAGACACTGGATGAAAGCCGGCCGCTTTCCAGATGTCATACTCGTGAACGTTGCCGGCCCAGGTAAAAATCTTCAGTTTGCGCAGATCGTCGGGGTGCAGCACGGGCGATTTCGCGAAGAAGCGCACCCAGCCCGAATCCGTCCAGAACAACACCACGTAGCCTTTGGCGAGCAGGCGTTGTTCAAGCTGCGGCCGCAGTTTTTCGCCGACGTAATCCACTTCGTCCAGCGTTCGAAACGCCATCGGCATGCTCTGCAGCGCGGTCACCGCCGGCTCGATTTCAGAAAGTCCAACCGCGGTCAGCAAACCGGCGTCCAGATTGCCCGTCTGCATCAATCCCACCATGTCGGCCTCGCCGCCCTGCGTGCCGTCGGGAAAGATCGTGAGTTTGACCGCGCCCCTGGAAGCCTGGCGCCATTTTTCGCCCATCGTCTGCAGGCTCTTGTGATACGACGTGCCGCGCGGCGCAAGGGTGCCGAGGCGGATGTTGATGGCCTTCTCGGCGGCGCGCAACGGCAGGGCCAGCGCGCAGCACAACGCCAACAGTGACACTCGCAGAAAAAGCCGTTCCGACATTGCGATTGTTCTCATGAGTTGCACCGGTTTCTTATTCTTTTTTCTCTGACAGGAGAAACAGGTCTTCCGTTCGCGACAACAACCATCGGGCGCGTCGCTGCATGACCAGGTTGACCAACCGCCACTCCGGCCGGGCGTCCACGTTGATGGCCAGCGCGTGTTCGAGCAGCGCCTTGAATTCTTTCAGGTTTTGTTTCTGGACGGAAACCGATTCCGCCAGCGAAACGAACGGCCCGGCCAGTTGCCCGCCGCTCAACTCGATGGCCCGATCAAAGTGATTTCGAGCGCGCTCGCTCGCGTCCCCAGGAGTGTTTTGCCGGCTCATTTCATAGGTGATGAGGAACGAGTGAATCGCGCCGTGATCGTAATCTTCCTTCAGCTCCAGCGCGCGATCAATCAGCGCCTCGGCCATCGGCAGTTCGGCGACCAGGTCCGGGTCGTCTTTCGACAACGAAATCGCCGCGGCCCACGATATCGCCGTCCAGTAGAGCAGCGGAACGTCGCGGGTTCGGGCGGTTCGCGCGGCGGCTTTGGGGTCTTTGTGCAAAGCCGCTTCAAAACCGCGATGGTTCGCTTCAAGACCGCGCAGTCCGTAGTTGCGGGCGCGGAGGTAGAGCTTCTTCGCGCGAGTGTGCATTTCCGTGGCCGCAGCCAGATCCTTTTCCTCCAGCTCATCAGCCTCCTGCTGGACGAACGCGTAGGCATACTGCGTGAATCCGCTGGCCGTGGCGAACAGCAGCCCCTTGTGCCTTGGGCTTTCCGCCAGCAGACTCTCCATCAGTTTCAAACTGAACGGCGCCGCGGCCTTGACCAGCTCGGGATCGTCGTCCGAAGCAAAGGTGGTCCCTCCGCCGGCGAGCGCGTCGCCGACTTTGTTGACGGCCATGCGTTTGATCGAGCAGCCTGTGGCGGCCGCACAAATTG
>Ga0134121_10004320_pt1 | contig 11670 bp, 13 predicted proteins | sample KB301_FD_96463 | JGI IMG/M metagenome (GOLD analysis project Ga0134121, IMG submission 96463) | Terrestrial soil microbial communities without Nitrogen fertilizer from Kellogg Biological Station, Michigan, USA - KB3-0-1 | ecosystem: Environmental > Terrestrial > Soil > Unclassified ...
CGTGAGAAGCTTGATGGCCTTAAAGAAAAGTATCCGGTCATCGGCGACGTGCGCGGCATGGGCTTAATGCAGGCGGTAGAGCTGGTGAAGAACCGCGAAACGAAGGAACCCGATCCGCAGTCAGTCCTGAAGGTCTTCGAAGAATCGAAGAAGCGGCGCGTACTGGTCGGCAAAGGCGGCCTGTACGGCAACGTGATCCGCACCGGCATGATGCTGAATTCGACCAAGGATCATGTCGATGAATTGATTGAGGCGCTCGATGCGTCATTCGCGGCGGTCAATTGAAGATTTGCAATTTGTTGGGCGGGCGATCTAAGTCGACAAATGCGGGATCAAGGAGCGGCTATGACAGATGACATCAAAGCAGCGGTGCATGCTGCAGCGGGGTCGAAGCGCAAGAGTGCGATGTTTCACCTCCAAATTCTCCTCCACGCTGATGAGTTGCGGGACGTGGACCAAGTAGCGTTCTGCAAGGAGTTGGCGGTGCCTGCCTCTTACGCGACCGAGTTTCGCAAGATGCTTAATCTCGCTCGACTGATGAAGGAGCAGGGCATCAGGTTCACCTAAGGTGGCAAGCTCTGCCCGGATTTCGTCCCGTCAGGGACGAGATGTTTATAGATACGAGGCCCCTCTAGTCCAAAGCAAGCTCCTTTAGGAGCGTAATGTGAGAATCGATTCTACAATGCGCTCCTAAAGGAGCTTGGTTAATTACTTGGCGGCCGGGGTTCTATAAACATTTCGCTCCTTACCGGAGCGAAGAAGCAACAACCAGCATCTTCACGATGCCAGTCAGACAAGCTAAGAGTTCATTCAGCCAACGCGTCCTTCTCCTGTTCGCCATTCGAGTTTACAATCACGAAACCTGACAGTCATTGCGCGCGCACCATCACTCTTGGCCGGTCACGAAGATAATACTTTTCAGGAAGAGGCTGTTATGAATTCCAAACCTAAATTCAAATTCCTTTTAGTCGTGGTTCTCGTGCTCGCCGGCTCGCTTCTTTCAGCGACTTCGGCTTCAGCACAAAAGACTGCCCAGCCGCCGCTCATCGATCGCGAACTCATCTTTGGCGATCCCGAAATCGTCGGCGCGCAAATCTCGCCTGACGGCAAATTCATTGCGTTCATTAAGCCTTTCAAAGGTACGCGTAACATTTGGGTAAAGCGCACGGAAGATCCTTTCGATAGAGCGAAGCCCATCACCGCCGATACCCAGCGACCGATTCCAGCTTATTTCTGGAGCCGCGACGGCAAATACATTCTGTTCGTGCAGGACAAAGCCGGCGATGAGAACTTTCTGGTTTACGCCGTCAATCCGGCCGAAGCTCCACCGAAGGACGCGGATGTCCCGGCCGCGCGCAATCTTACCGACGCAAAAGGCGTGCGAGCTGAAATCTACGCCGTGCCGCGGACCGATCCCGATGCGATCTACGTCGGCCTGAATGACCGCGACAACGCCTGGCACGATCTCTACAAAGTGAGAATCTCGACCGGCGAGCGCACGCTGGTTCGTCAAAACACCGAACGCATCGTTGGTTGGACGTTCGACCTTAAAGATCAATTGAGACTGGCCACGCGCGTTGCCGATAACGGCGACACGGAAGTCCTGCGCGTGGACGACAAAGGCTTCACCAAAGTTTATTCATGCAACGTCTTTGAAGGGTGCGGGCCGGTGCGCTACCACAAAGACGGCCAGCGTGTTTACTTTGAGACGAATAAAGGTGCAGGCATCGATCTAACGCAGCTCGAATTATTCGATCCCGCAACCGGCAAGGAGGAATTCGTCGAATCTGATCCGTTGAAGCGTGTCGATATCGGCGACGCGACCTTCTCAGAGGTGACGGATGATTTAGTCGCAACTGCGTACATCGATGACCGCGTGCGCGTCTACTTCAAAGACAAATCCTTTGAAGCGGATTACAACTTGCTCAAGAAACAATTTCCGGGCGGGGATATCGATTTTGCTTCCGGCACCAAAGACGAACGTCTTTGGTTGATCGATGTCGGCAGCGACACTAATCCCGGCGACACTTACCTGTTCGATCGCAACACCAAGAAGGTGACGCTGCAATATCACATTCGCGAAAAACTCAATCGTGACCATCTCGCCGAGATGAAGCCGATCAAATATAAGTCTTCCGACGGACTCGAGATTCCCGCGTACCTGACTTTGCCGAAAGGCGTCGAGGCAAAGAACCTGCCGTTGGTCGCCTTCCCGCATGGCGGACCGTGGGCGCGCGACAATTGGGGATACGATGCGTTCGCGCAGTTCTGGGCCAATCGCGGCTACGCGGTTTTGCAGCCGAACTTCCGCGGCTCGACGGGCTATGGCAAGAAGTTCATCGATGCCGGTAACAAACAGTGGGGCGACAAGATGCAGGACGACATCACCTGGGGCGTCAAGTATCTGGTCTCCCAGGGCATCGCGGACCCAAAGAAGGTCGGCATCATGGGTGGATCGTATGGCGGTTATGCGACGCTCGCCGGCGTGACGTTCACTCCGGATTTGTACGCCGCGGCAGTCGATTACGTTGGGCCGTCAAACCTGAACACGCTGCTGGAAACGATTCCCCCTTACTGGGAAGCCGGTCGCCAGCTTTTCTATCAGCGCATGGGCAATCCCACCACACCCGAAGGGAAAGCCCAACTCGATCGTCAATCGCCGCTGAACTCCGCGAACAAAATCAAGACACCGCTCCTGGTAGTCCAGGGCGCAAATGATCCGCGCGTGAACAAGCGGGAGGCCGATCAGATCGTGATCGCTTTGCGTGATCGCGGCTTCCCGGTCGAATACATCGTGGCGCCAGACGAAGGCCATGGCTTTCATCGGCCGGTCAATAACATGGCGATGTTCGCGCAAGCCGAGAAGTTCTTTGCCAGGTATCTCGGGGGACGTTTCCAGGAAAGCATGACGTCGGAAGTCACGGCCCGATTGAAGGAAATCACAGTCGATGTGAAAGGTGTGACAATTCCGAAGAAGATCGAAGCTGCTACGGGTGCGCCAAAGCCGGCGGTCGATCTCAAGGCGGGAACTTCCAGGTACAACGCGACACTGGCAGTGCAAGGTCAAACCATTCCGATTACGACCAGCACTGAAATCAAAGAGGACGGCGGAAATTGGATCGCTACTGAAACCGCCGAGTCGCCAGCTTTCGGCAAGATCATGGACGTATCTACCATTGAAAAAGGCACTCTAGTCCTGAAGCATCGCTCGATCAATCAGCAGGGAGTCACGATCGAACTCGACTTCAAAGACAACAAAGCGAGCGGCACCATGACACAGAGTGGTCAGTCGAAACCGATCATGGTTGACGTGGGCGGCATTGTCTTCGCTGATGGTGGCGGCTCGTTTGATGTGCTGGCGCGTTTGCCTCTGGGCGCCGATTATGCGACGACGTTTCGCAACTTCGACGTGCAGAAACAGAAAGCACAGATTCGACAACTTAAGGTCGTGGGTTCCGAAAGCATTACCGTTCCGGCGGGCACCTTCGACGCTTACAAGGTCGAATCAGTATCCGCAGATGATGATGCGGACAAACAAACGATCTGGATTGCGAAGGACTCGCATAAGGTTGTGAAGATCAGCGCAACTCTGCCGAGCCTTGGCGGTGCAGTGCTTACTTCACAGCTGGTACCCTAATCGTTAACCCAAAACTGAAGGCAGCCATCGATTGAAGATCGTGGCTGCCTTTTTTGTATCGAACCAGCCGGCAAGTCTGGCTTCGTCTCTGGAATCAAGCCGCCTTGCGCTTGCCCGCGAGGCTTTTCTTCAAAGCAGCCATGAGGTCGATGACCTTGCCTTCTTCGCGCTTCGGCTCTTCAACTTCCACGATGTCTTTATGTTGCTTCCGCTTCTTTGCAACCAGTTTCAAAAGTTTTTCCGTTTGCTCGTCCTTTAGTTTCTTCAGCGAAAGCTGTTTGGCTGAGTGCTTCGCGATCAACCTCTCAAACTTCTTCACGGTCGCCGCCGGCACTTTCTTTTTCTCGGGCAAGTCGATTTCCTTCGGCGAGCGAATTTCATCAGCGAAGCGCATCGTCTCAGCGCGCAGGATTCCATTCTCAGGAAAAATCGCGACCAGGTATTCCTTGCCGCGCATGACGAAGGTCGCCATGCCGGCGAGATCCTCTTTCTTCATTGTCTCGGCCAGCAGCTTGTAAGCCTTTTCCGATCCGGCACTCGGCGCGAGGAAATATGACCGATCAAAATAGAGCGGAGGAATCTCCTCGAGCGGAACGAAGCGGCGCAGATCGATATCGCGACTTTGCTCGGGCGCCAGCCGTTCCAGTTCTTCGTCTGTGACAACTACGTACTTGTCTTTGTCGATCTCATAGCCCCGCACCATATCCTCGTCGTCGAGTTCCTTCCCGCTTTTCTGCGAGAAGTAACGGCGTGAAAGCGGTTCGCCTTCCGGGCTCAGCATTCGCAGCGGTGCGCGATTCGTGCGATTACCGGGATAGAGATCGACTGGCACACTCACGAGTCCAAACGTCAGCGTACCTGACCAGAACGGTCGCGCTCCGCGAACACCTTCGTCGCCGTTATTTGAAACTGATCGCTTTGAAGTTTTCTTCCTTGGCATTTTGCGATCTCCGCCCGGCCCCTGTCTTCTGGCTCCCGCTCTCCGCTCTTACGCTGCCTTCTTCTGTTTCTTCAAATGCTCGATGCTCTTCGACAGAACCTTGTCGAGCGACGTCGTTTTCTTCTTCGACTTCACCAGATGCAGCCGAGGCTTGTGGCCCTTGCCCTTCTTCTCGACGAACTCCATCACCCGCTCCCGGTATTCGTCCTTGAATTCCTTCGGATCGAATTCGCCTTTCAGCAGTTCGACTAACTGTTTGGCCATCGCCAATTCTTTTCTTTCGGGCGCGCGTCCGGCAGGTCGGGGCAAATCTTTCGCGGATAGAACTTCCTCAGCATGTCGCAGCGTGTCCAGCATCAGATAGTCGCCATCAACCCGAAGCGCGCCGACGTAAGGCTGTTTGCGCATGACCCAACGCGCGACCCCCTCGCGCTCCTTATTCTTTAAGGCTTCCGCCAAAGCGAAGTACGCCGCCTGGTCGCCATCGGGCCCGAGGTAATAAGGACGATCGTAATACTCAGGCGGAATTGCTTTCGGCGGCAGGAACTCGGTGATTTCAATTTCACGCGAAGCTTCCGGTTCGAGTTTCTCCAGCTCTTCTTCATCGAGAATCACGAACGTGCCAGGTTCAACTTCAAAGCCCTTTTGAATCTCTTCGTGCGGAACTTCCTGGCCTTTGTCGGGTTCGACCATGTGTTGCTTCACGCGCGTCTTGGACTTCTGATCGAGGATATGAAACCGCACAGTCTGATCCTTGACCGCCGCATACAGCTTCACCGGCACCTTAATCGAATTCAGTGTCAGCTCACCTTTCCAGATTGCTCGTGCTGCCATATCAACTCTCAGTCGTCACGCAACCGGGGCAAAAAATTTCCACCATGATCGTCGTCTCGACGCACATGGGACAGAGCGGCCCGTCGCATGCTATGCAACGGAATTCCGTTTGAATTACATACGCGTGACCGCATGCCGGACAGATTTCACTGCCCTCCTCCAGCCACCATGGCGGATTCCGTTTAGCTTTAGCCACCGCAAGGACTTCTAGGCATTTTCAGTTCCACAGAGGAAGGGTCGCGCATCCGAAATCGAAGGCTGCGAAGGAAAGGATCTGAGCTGTGTTTAGGACGGGAGTGAGCTGACGCTCGCGCCGCACAGTTGGCGACGCGGAATGATCGCACAACGCTGTATTCCAATTGATCAAAATCAATTGGCTTTAGCAGACAGCGAGTCGGATTTCTTTGCTTACTTGTAGCGGTATGTAATGCGGCCCCTGGTCAAATCGTAGGGTGACATTTCAACACTGACGCGATCGCCCACCAAAATACGGATGCGGTGCTTGCGCATCTTGCCGGAGACGGCTGCCAGGACCACGTGAGTGCTGTTGTCGAGTTTAACCTTAAAGAACGCATTGGGCTGCTTGTCGATAATCGTGCCTTCAGCGGGAATCAAATCATCTCGTGCCAAATTAGAGTCTCCTTCTTAGCCGGTTTCGAATTCTAATAGTAGTGTCGATTAAACTTTACCATCTAAACCAGCCTAAACAGCAATACCAGCAACGGTACTCCGACCGCCACAGATACGATTAGATGCAACCAACTCAGAGCCACCCGGCCGCAATTTGAACATTTCATTATCCAAAGCGGCAAGACGGTTCCGCAGTGAGAACAGGACCAAATTATCTTAGACAAAACATCCCACCCATTCAGCGCGTGACCTGCGGCGACAATCTTAAGGTATCCCGGTCACTCGGTTGCTATCTTCACGCGCGGCCATGACCTTCACTTTTTTCAGCTCGGTTCGGCCTAATCCGAAATACATCGCCATCTCAACAATTTGATTTCCGTTGACAAAGTCTTTGGGATCCGCGCAGAACTTTTCCATTCCTGGTCGAAACTCACGGCAGGTCATTCCCTTTCGGATATCCAGACCGACAGTGCATTTCCCGTCTTTGGTAAAGTTCAAACAGAATTCGCAAATCGCCATTTCGCTTCAGCCCTCTGTTCCTGGCGCCGCCTCAGCCCCGCTGAGAATGAGGTTCATCTCCTCGTGCTGCAATGCGATGCCGTGCCGCATGGTTCTGGAAGCTTTTTCCACGAGCCAGAAGTAGACGGGCCGATTGTCTTCAAGTTGGCCGACCTGCTTGAGCGCATCCTCGTCAAAAATCGTCGGACTGAAAACCAACATTTCAACATTAAAGGCGCGCACATTCGCCGCCTCGCTCATGCTGGAAAAGAGCGGGACGCGAAAGCGCAGCGGTTCCTTAATTGCAAACCAGTCGCCGTTGGCGCGTTTCATTCCAAATAAACTCATCTTTAGAAACCTTTCGCACGAACCATCACGAGAGACTCTTGGGCACAGGCGGCGAGGTAATGTGCATCTCGCTGCCCCGGTCATACTGCATGGACGTCGAAAGGATCAGAAGGGCGCCGACGAAGGCTATGACGCCTAAGGCGATGGCCCACCAGAGATGAGCCTTGCCGCCCTGCAAATCCTGCCCGCCCGCGGCGCTTTTGAACGTGACGAACGCGTAGAACTGCCAAACGGCAACGAGCGCAATGACGACCACTCCGCTCGCCTTCCAGACAATACTCTTGTGGCCCATTTCACTACTCATGCTTTGCCTCCAATTCCCCAAAGCCACCGCGGCGCTCGCGGTCATTGTCGACAGCGATCAGGCCGGTGGCGAAACTCTTAATGGCGCGCCACTCAACATCGAACACCTCGAACGAAGTGAGCACCCCTGCTTTGCTCATCAACTCTTCTACGCGTTCATTAAGCAGGACGAGCTTAACGCAGCCGCCTTTTTGTTTTGTGGCGGAAGCGGCAGAGACGATTTCCGCCACGCCTCGGGAATCAATCGAACGAACCCGCTGAAGATTCAGGAGGATTTGATCCTGTCCTTCATCCAGCAAACCCTGAACGGCTTTCGCCAACGGAACGGCACTCGCGCCGAACCTCAGACCAATACGAATTTGAGCGTCGACATCAAGAATGCTTACATTGCCACTGCGGCGTTCTTGAATTCCAATGTATGTCATCGCCCTCGGCCCGATAAGGCGAACCCACTCGGACACTCGACCGCCTGAAAGTTGAGCTGTTGTTTCAGGTGATCTGGCGAATTCCAGAAGAGCTGAGAATGGAGTTAGCTGGACTCTATCTGCCGTAACACTACAGGCCTGAACGATATATGTCAAACATGAAATATATTGCATGAATTAATATTAGACATATACAAGACATAAGTGTATGCTTCAGCCGTTAGCAGAAAAGGTGCAATGATCAGAGTTCAAATCGATCAGTTACTCAAGGCGCGCGGCAGGTCTTTTTACTGGCTGGCCAAAGAAACCGGTGTCAGTCACACAACGCTCTGGCGTTTGAAGAAAGACAAAGCTCAGGGGATTACGTTTAATACCCTCGAAGCGATCTGCCGAACCCTCAAGTGTCAACCCGGCGACGTTTTGAGAGTGGCGCGTAACAGAACTGCCAAATCCCCCCGTTAGGATCGATCATTTCCCTGCGATAGTCAGTGAATGGCGGCGCATCACTGACGATCACGCACAGGTTTTTCGCCGGAGTGTTCTCTAGTTCACCGCAACGTAGGAGTGGAATCGTGAAAGTCCTATTGATCAACCCTGAGTTTCCCGACACATACTGGAGTTTTCGCCACGCATTGCCGTTCGAGGGTAAGCGCTGTGCTTTTCCGCCGTTGGGCTTGCTCACTGTTTCTGCCTTGTTGCCGGATTCGTGGGAGCGCCAACTCGTCGATCTCAATGTCCGCAAGCTAACCACAGCCGACATCGATTGGGCCGACATGGTATTTGCGACCGCGATGCTGGTGCAGAAGGATTCCTTGAAAGAAGTCGTAAAGCGCTGTAAGGCGCGCGGCAAGCGAGTCGTTCTGGGCGGACCCTATGTCACGACGACGATCGAAGATTTGCCCGACGCCGACCACATTTTTCTTGGCGAAGCTGAGACGACGCTGCCTCAATTCATCGACGACCTGGCGCGCGGCGAAGCAAAACGATCTTATAAGGCGATCGAGCGGCCACCGCTCGCAGCCACCCCGCTGGCGCATTTTCATCTCGCCGATATGAAACGCTACAGCGCCATGTCGGTTCAGTACTCACGCGGCTGTCCATTCTCATGTGAGTTCTGCGACATCATTGAGATCTATGGTCGCGTTCCGCGCACCAAGAGTAACCAGCAGATGCTGGCAGAGTTCGACGCGTTGCTGGCTCTCGGTTGGCGCGGCACGGTCTTCATCGTCGACGACAATTTCATCGGCAACAAGAAGAACGTACGGCAACTGCTGCCTGAACTAGCCGATTGGCAAAAGCGACATGGCTATCCGTTTTCGCTGCTCACCGAATCAAGCGTGAATCTCGCCGACGACGAATCGTTGCTCGCGGACATGCGTGACGCCGGTTTTCGGCGAGTCTTTCTGGGCATCGAAACTCCCGTCGCCGAGAGTTTGAAAGAAGCCCAGAAGTCGCAGAACCGCGGCGATCTTCTCGAATCAGTACAGAAGATTCAAAGCTACGGGATGGAAGTCATGGCCGGCTTTATCGTCGGTTTCGACAACGATCCGGTTGATATCTTTGAGCGGCAGATTGATTTCATTCGCAAGAGCGCGATCCCTCTCGCCATGGTTGGACTGCTGAATGCTCTGCCCGACACGCAACTTTGGAAACGGCTGGAACGCGAAGGCCGTCTGCTGGGCGAAGCCTCAGGGAACAACACGGTCTGCACCTTCAACTTCAAAACCCGCATGGATCCTGCGTTGCTGATTCAGGGTTACCAGACGATCATGCGGACCATCTACAGCCCGCGCGAATACTATGAGCGAGCGCTCGCTTCGATGAAGCGGACCGCGCAGCAATTCACCGAACCTACTCACTACAACGTAGTGAACGGCGTGGCCTCTTTAACGCGAGTATTTGTCAGGCTGGGAGTTATCGATCGTGAGCGTAAGGAATTCTGGCGGTTCTTTACCAAAACCCTTTTCAAACACCGTACCCGGATAGCCGAATCGCTGCGTCTCGCAGCGATGGGCTATCACTTTCGTAAACTCAGCGACGCGTATAGCGAAAGCTAAAGGCTACGCCGCCTGGACATGCGAGTGAATCAGGCGGCGCATGCGATCGGCAAACAGTACGTCCATCTTGCCCGGCTCGATAATCGCAGTCACTTCACCTTCACCAAAACTGGGATGCATGATCGTCTGCCCGCGGCGATAGGTGCGCGTGGTCTCATACGGCGCGCCGACTTTGTTCGACGCCCGGCGGGTCGTTCCACTCTTATAAGGAACGCGTGATCCGCATTTCGGACAAGTAACTCTCGTAATTTTCCCGGTCTTAGTCATCGATGCGATGATGTGTCCGCGCTCTTCGCCGCAAGTGAGACACATCTGCTCGACCCGATCTCCGATTTTGAAAATTTGTTTGTCTTCCATATTGCTCCTATCTTAATTCGTTAGATTGATCTGCACCAAACGCGCTTATCGTGCGCGGCGTGGACGAAAAGTTCGTACTGAGCTGCTGCGCGTACGTGGGGCGACGGCAAAGGCCCGCACCGGCGAGGTCGGAATCGCCTGGGCACTCCCAAAAGCGTCGTGCACCACCCGCTTGACCGTTTGCCCCGTCAAACGTTCGATAGCCCGCATCGACAACTCGTCGACCGGCGCAACTATCGTAATTGCTTTGCCGTGATTCCCGGCCCGGCCCGTGCGGCCGACGCGATGCACGTAATCTTCCGGCGCCGCAGGCACGTCGTAATTGATGACGTGCGAAACTGAGTCCACGTCCAGTCCGCGGGCGGCGATGTCAGTGGCGACCAGCACTCGCGTGCGGCCGTCGCTGAATTGACGCAGGGCCGCTTCGCGCTGCGGCTGCGACCGATCCGCGTGAATTCGATCGACGCTGTGATCACGAGCTTTCAAGATATGTGAAAGCCTTTCAGCTCCACGACGCGTCCGCGTAAACACGAGCACACGTTCGAACGGCTCGCGCTCTTTTTCCAGCAGCTCGATCAGCAGCGCCGTCTTCGAATGCTGCTCAACCAGGTAAGCTGTTTGCTCAACCATGGTCGCAGCCTGGCCGCGCGTATTTACTTCGATTAGCTTTGGCTCTTTCATCGTGGAACGAGCCAATTGTTCGATGTTCGCGGACATCGTTGCCGAAAACAAAAGCGTCTGCCGCTTGGTGGGCACCATTGCCAGCACGCGGCGAATCGCCGGCAGAAATCCCATGTCAAGCATGCGATCTGCCTCGTCCAGCACCAGCACTTCGATAGTAGAAAGATTGACCGCGTTGCGCTCAGTGAGATCGAGCAACCGTCCGGGCGTCGCAATCAAAACGCTGGCGCCTTTTCGCAGCTCGCTGATTTGGGTTCGTATGTTCGCGCCACCGATGGCAATCACCGATGGGTTGCTCTTGACGCGATTAAGCTCGCCATAATTCGCTTTGATCTGGAGCGCGAGTTCGCGCGTCGGCGCCAGCACGAGCACGCGAATGCCCGGTCTCGCCCGTTCACTGATCTTTTGAATGATGGGAAGTAGAAATGCGGCCGTCTTGCCTGTGCCGGTTTCGGCACAGCCGATTACATCCCGGCCGCTGAGGATGACAGGAATTGCCTGTCGCTGAATTGGTGTCGGTTCGTTGTATCCGAGAGACTCGCAAGCGCTCAGTTGCGCAGGCGCGAGTCCCAGTTGAGAAAAATCCATTAAGTTCCTTTTGCTAGTGACGACCTTCGGTCGTCTTGGTTGTTCCTTGCGCGGGAGCGCAGCTCTTTGGGCCGGCCATGGTAATCAATATTTCAGACTGACCGCGGGAGATTCAAAGAACTGCTCACGCTCACCGCTTCCTGCTCACTGATAATTACCAGCGAGGTTCGCGATAACCGCCGCCACTATTACCGCCGCCGTAGTTACCACCACCACCAAAACCACCTCGGTTACGGTTGGAGTTGCGGTCACTTGAGCCGTTGCGAGTTTCGCGCGGCTTGGCTTCATTGACTTTCAAAGCGCGGCCACCGAGTTCCTTACCATTGAACTGATCGATGGCTGCCGCGGCCTCGGCATTAGTTGACATCTCGA
>Ga0134121_10004322_pt1 | contig 11667 bp, 11 predicted proteins | sample KB301_FD_96463 | JGI IMG/M metagenome (GOLD analysis project Ga0134121, IMG submission 96463) | Terrestrial soil microbial communities without Nitrogen fertilizer from Kellogg Biological Station, Michigan, USA - KB3-0-1 | ecosystem: Environmental > Terrestrial > Soil > Unclassified ...
AATGCGCAGGACATAGTAGGTCTGCATGCGTATCTCTACGATGGCAGCAGTTTCGCGACATCGCCCGCCGGAATCACCACTTCGATCAGCCAACTGAAAGCGTTGATGGCGAAATACAACATCAGCAGCAAGCCCATCTGGTTCACCGAAGGAAACTGGAACGGAGATGGCGGCGGCACGCTGACGGATGCACAGAAGGCAGCGTATCTGGCCCAGGAATACATGCTGATGTGGTCTACCGGAGCCGTAGCGCGCTACTACTGGTATGCATGGGATGCGCGCGTGGGGAATCTCTGGACGCCAACGACCGGCCTGAACCAAGCGGGAGCGGCGTTCGACCTTCTGGCGGATTGGTTGATTGGTTCAACACATTCGGCGAACCCGTGCAGTGTCTCTTCAGATGGGACCTGGACATGCTCGCTGACGCTCTCCAGCAAATATCCGGGTAAAATAATCTGGAACCCAAGTATCTCCAAAACCCTAACGGTAGACTCGGCGTTTGCGACATACGAGACCCTAACGAGCAGCACGGTGCGTTCGATTGTGAGCCATCAGGTGGCAATCGGGCCCTTGCCGGTGCTGGTCATCGGCACACAGACAGTACAGTAGGTACGAAACAAGAATGCGCGGCGCTGTCTGCCTTGGCAGAGGGCGCCGCTTTTTTTTCCTGGCTTCAAATAACCCATATGTCAGTGATCACAAGATTGAGAATGGCTAACGAGCTAAGCAGGACCTGAAAGAGTCCGGCTCTTGACCTCGTGAAACAACCACTTGAGAATCCCACCCTCGTTGCGGATTAACGGTGAAGGGTGGAATTTTCTTGCCGGTGCATCTTAAATTTGAGAATTCATTCCCCGAGAGGGTGACCCTACCGTCCGCTCGAAGGTTCGGTCAGTGTGGTGAACCCCTTTGGCGGTGCGCTTTCCGGATTAGGGATGAACCAGCCGGACAGGGATTGGGTAGGCCCGCAGCGAAAAACCATTCGGCAACGGCAAGGGCGGCTTATCTTGGGCGCTTCCAAAACGGAAGGAGCATCGGGGTATGTTGCCGGTACTGCCTGTAGGCGTCGCCGAAGAAAGTGATCAAGTCGTGTTCTTCAAATTGAATGGCCAAGAGGATGTAGGCCGTCGTCGCGATGGAAAATAGCAGGTGACCCTGAGTCATCTTGGGCGTGGCCCAGAAGGCGACGAGGAGCCCGAGGTAGATCGGATGACGAACGCTCTGGTACAACATGGGCGTCTTGAAGGGAATCGGCTCAATGTGTGACCTGCCGCAAGCCAAAGAGGTCAGAGTGGCTGACCATAAGCGTACTTGCTAAGACTGTGAGCCAACCAAAACAGAAAAGAGCAAGAAGTGTCCACCGGCCAGCGGCGGTCTCCACGTTCCAAACAACTCCCGTCATTGGCCGCCACTGCCAATAGAGAAAATCGAAGCACAGGCTGGCGAGCAGGACATACGTGCTCCGTTCAATGGGGTGGGGGATAAGTTTCGTCCAGGCACGCTTGAACCACTGGCGAGCCATCACGCTATGCTGGATAGCGAACAGGCCTAACAAGAGCGCGTCGATTCCGAGGGCTTCGATGGAAAAGTCTCCCGTTCCGGAATCGATGGATTTGGGGACGAAGAGGTTACCGACAAACCCGATAGCGTTCAGGCACCGAAATGGCCTAGAAACGCATTCCCGTGCTTCCGAGCAGTCAATGCTGATAAATGCGGTTACCAGAGAAGTGAAAATCGGCCCAAAACGCCAGTTGTCCGGTTATGCGACTCTAATCAGGCATTGCAATTGGGGGATGTGCGGTAACCGTGACTTGGTTCGGCCAATCCACGGCAATTTGGATGTCGGAATTGGCTGATTCTTTTCCTTCGAGCCTGTACGTGAAGATCAGTTCGTACGGATGTGTGCTCTCCTTGGCGCAGTTGGAAGATGCGAATTTCCATCGACGGGTTAGGTCCGCAGCCTCTGTTTGCAGCATCGGATGCGCTTTTAATAGCGCGTCTGAGCTGTTCGCGTCTGCGGCGATCACCCTTCCATCGCCGGAAACCGTCATGCCGGAATCCTACGTCAGGTTCTGCGGGTTCGTTCCGATCGGCGAGCAGTGCTGCGGCAGGCCGTCCAACAACGCAAACTCTGGGTCGTATCGGATATGCTGTCCGATCCTTTGTTCTTGTCGGCCAGAGAAGCCGCGATGGAGACCTCCATTCGGGCAGCGTTCTCCGTGCCTGTCATTCGCGACGACGACAAGTGTGTAGGCTCTCTTGTGTGTCACTACAGACGCCCATACACACCAACCAAAAGAGAATATCGACGTTAACCGCACTTGGGCGAAATTGATCGCCCACACCTTATCCCAATACGAAAGGGACGCAACTGACCTTAACTTTGGATGAGCAAGATGTTAGCGAGGAGAAGCGATACCCTTCCTAACCTGTTGCTGCCCCCGACGGTCACCTGCCACAATTCAAGCGTCCCACTCGGCATCTTGGACCCCACCTGCAGACCGCAACTCCCCTTTCAGACACTCCAGCGGCCTGCCCAACTCTGATAAACGCGGTCGGTTACCGGGAAAGTACCTTAGGCTCCGATGCGCTTGTAATGAGATGAGGACCGTATTAGCAGCAGATTGCGTTCGCCCCGCTCGGGCGCCGATCCAGACAGTACATGTCGGCAAACTCCGCTCGAGATCACGCCGAGCCTTTGCCGCTGCTGGCGGACGGCTCTGCCGAATCGGGCTGGTTCCGCACCCAACCGTCGCTCAAATCGACAGGAACTAATCTTCCGTTTCGTTCGTTCTTAGAGTATTGGGATACCGCTCCATCGCGATGAGGTACTGATATGACGACCTTTCGTTCCGATGTGAAACTCGCTATCCGCATACTCTCCAAAAACTTAGGCTTCACAGCGATCGCGGTGGCGACCTTGGCGCTGGGCATTGCCGTGAACGCCACTATGTTCAGCTTGGTTAGTGCTTTTCTCCTGCGTCGCCCTGCTGCTTCGGATCCAGATCGAGTCGTGGTGATTTCATCCGTTAGCCCGGCCGGCGGTTTTCTGCCCGATGCGAACAGCGTCTCCGCACCCAATTATCTCGCGTGGCGCCAGGCCAATGATGTGTTTACGGACGTGGCTGCAGCGGATGAATTTCGCACCGCCAATCTCGTCGTACCGTCTGGCGCCGCCGAACAAGCAGCATTGCCCCCAGGAAGAATGGATGGCTCTTCCGCCGCGCTCGGGCAGCCGGAAGCCGTCCGCTCCGCAGCAGTATCGTCCAACTACTTCGGGGTGCTCGGCGTCTCCACCCAAGTGGGACGCACCTTCGCGGACGGCGAAGATCAGCCCGGCCACGACCGCGTTGTTATCCTCAGTCATGACCTTTGGGTGCGCCGCTTTGCCGCCGATCGCGCGATCGTGGGCCGGAGCGTTCGCTTGAACCGCGAGGACTACACCGTTGTCGGCGTGATGCCCAAGAATTTCCAGATCCTGGGCTTTATCCCCCAATTGTGGACGCCTTTGGTCCTGAGCCGTGCAGATCAGACCACAGATGCGCGCAAGGATCGATCACTTTATCTATTCGGTCGCCTCAAGCCCGGTGTCACCCTCGAACAAGCTCGCGGCCAATTCGTAGCTTTCGCGCAACGCGCTGCAGAAAGCTTTCCGGAGGTGGAAAAGGGCTGGGGCGCCGCGTTGCGCACTCTGCCCGATTTCACCGTTTACACGTTCGGCATCCGCAACGGCCTCGGAATTATGATGACGACCGTTGGGTTCGTGTTGATGATCGCTTGCGCGAACGTCGCCGGCCTCCTTCTCTCGCGCGCAGCGGGGCGTCGCAAGGAGCTGGCCATTCGCATTTCCTTGGGCGCAGGCCGCTTCCGTATCGTGCGGCAGTTGCTGACAGAGGGTTTATTGATCGCCCTTCTGGGCGGAGCCACTGGCCTGCTGCTTTCCTACTGGGGCATAAGGTTTGTGCAAGCGAGAATGGTTTTCAACGAATACATCATCGCCGTGCCCATCACACTCGATCGCAATGTCTTGCTCTTCGCGGTTGCCATTTCGCTGGTTTCGGCCGTGTTGTGCAGCCTGGCGCCAGCGTTGAAAGCCTCACGCACCGATGTGAATACCAGTCTTAAGGATGAGAGCCGTTCGGCCTCCGCCGGTCGCTCGCAGACTCGGCTTCGCACCGTTTTGGTCGCCAGCGAAATTGCGCTGGCTCTCGTCCTGCTGGTCGGCACCGGCATTTTGATTCGCGGGGTCTTTGTCACGGGACACCAGAATCTCGGCTTCCGGCCCGATCATCTCCTCACTGCGAATGTCACTCTCGACGATGCTCACTACAAACAACCGCTGCAGCAGACGCAATTCGTTCAGGAGGTAATTTCGCGCCTCCAACAAACTCCAGGCACTCAATCTGTTGCCGCCACTTCCGATCTGCCCGCGACGGGCCCGGGCAAGTTCACCTTCCAAATCCAAGACCAGCCGGAACTCCCGAACACCGAGCAGCGAACGGTTATCGATACGGTCGTGACCAGCCAATTCTTTGACGCCGCCTCCATCCCGTTGCTCCGCGGCCGGCTTTTCAACGAAATGGACAACAGCACGGTGCGGCGCGTCGTGGTCGTCAACCAAAAATTTGTTGACCGCTTCTTCCACGGCCAGGAGCCACTTGGCAAGCAAATTCGCATGGATGTCCCCCGCACTAATCGGGAATGGCGCGAGATTGTCGGAGTGGTGGGTAACGTGAAGCCTTTTTCGCAAGCAACACGCGACGAACCCGAAGTGTACGAAGCCTTTCTCCAGCGGCCTGTCTCTTCGTTCTCGTTCATGGTTCACACCAGCACTGATCCCGGCAGCTCTGCCCCGGCGCTGCGGCAGGCCATTGCCCAAGTGGACGCGGAGCTTCCACTGTCTGCAGTGATGGCGATGCATGCCGTGCTCGACCGGCAAAAAGGGGGTGACACGCTGTTCTCACAGATCTTGGGCGTGTTCGCCCTGCTCGCGCTTGTCCTTGCCGCGATCGGCATTTACGGCCTGATCGCCTATTCTGTGGGCCAGCGCACGCACGAGATCGGCATCCGCATGGCCATGGGCGCTGGAACACCCCACGTGCTGCGCATGGTCGTCGGAGAAGGCATGAAGGTCGCGGCCGTCGGCGCGGCCGCTGGTTTCGTTCTCGCGTTGCCGCTCCCTAAGCTTTTTCAGGCTATGTTCTACGATTTTCCCGTCACTGCGCCCGGGTTATACGTCCTTGTGCCTGGTGTGCTGCTGGTGATCTCAGCCGTGGCTACGTACCTTCCTGCGAGAAAGGCTACGCAAGTCGATCCCATTCAAGCCCTGCGCCAGGAATGAACGCGAACGGTTATGCGCTGCACATGAGCAATGTGGCGGAAGGTCGCAAGTCGACTCTAATCAAACCCGCGTCAATCCAAGGATGGAAATCAACTCGTTTGTCCCCGCTTGGTCAACGCGAAAAATCAGACGATTTGCTCATTGTCCGGTAACGCGAACTAACCAGGCAGTGGGATTGGAAGAATCACGTCCGAGTTGCCCGTTTGAACGTAGCCGCTGGTGCCGCGGACGCTTCGCGTGCTATGCTCCTTACGTCATGCCGCAAGGTGGAGCTTTTAACTTCGATTTTCGCTTTTCTCTGATTCTCCTAAGCCATGCATCAATAGGCTGCAAACGAAAAAGGATTCAATTCCCATAGCCGTTAGATCGCGTCCAGCCACTAGCCCGCGTCCACCGCAACCGCCAGCGGCCACCTTCAAACGGCTCTATCGAACGCGCGCCGAGCGCCTCGCCCAACTTCACGCTTTCGTGAAAACGCGCATCCGATAGAGCACTAACGTCAACCGCCCACAATCGGTGGCAAGGGCAATCGATCCAAAAAGGAATCTTGACAGACGCACCTGAGGGGCGCATCGTTCCTCGTACCACGCCCTCCGGGCGCACATCGGCCAAGTCCACATCACCACATCCGGCAGGGGTTCACACATGATTTCGCCATCTGCCACAGAGAAATTCAGGGCGTCTCTTCGAGGTCTATCCTTTTGCCCTGGCGAGCCGGGTTACGAAGAGGCGCGCAAGATTCACAATGCAATGATTGACCGGCACCCCTCGATCATCGCGCGATGTGCCGGAGTGGCTGATGTGATCGCGGCCGTCAAGTTTGCCCGCGAGCACGAGGTTGCCACTTCGGTTCGCGGCACGGGCCACAATGTGGCCGGCATCAGCCTATGCGATGGTGGCATCGTTATTGACCTCTCGGGAGTTAAGGGAATTCACGCGAGCCCTGCGGCGCGCACGGCGCGCGTAGAACCGGGGGTCACTTGGGCGGAGCTAAATCACGAATTGCAGGTCTTCGGTCTCGCGGCGACCGGTGGCTTCGTGGGGACAACGGGCGTAGGCGGCCTCACGCTCGGCGGCGGGCTGGGGTGGATGGTCCGCAAGCACGGATGCGCTTTGGATAATCTGCTCTCCGCCGACGTGGTCACCGCCGACGGAGAATTCGTTACTGCTAGCTTGACCGAAAATCCGGATTTGTTTTGGGGCCTTCGCGGCGGCGGTGGCAACTTTGGCATCGTCACGTCGTTTGAGTTTCAAGTGCATCCCGCCGGAACGGTGCTGGCTGGCCTGGTGCTGCACCCGATATCGAAGGGCCGGGAGCCACTGCGGTTCTGGCGCGAATATGAATTGACGGCCCGGGAAGAAACGAGCAACAGCTTCGTGATGTTTACGGCGCCAGCGGATCTGCCCTTGCCCGAGGTCTTGCGTAGGGAGGCGATCGTGGGAATCGGGGGCGTGTACGTAGGGCCGCTCGACGAGGGAGAAAGGGCGCTCCGCCCTCTGCGCGAATTTGGTCCGCCGGCTGCTGACATATACCAACCCATGCCGTACAGCGCGGCGCAGACTATGGCTGACTTCCTCTGGCCAAAGGGACTCTACAGCTACTGGAAATCGAGCTTTCTGAAGTCGCTAAGCGACGGCGCCATCGACACCATCCTCGATTTCTACGGCAAAACTCCGTCCCCACGAACGGTGATCGTCGTCGAGCACGACGGCGACAGCGCATGGAGCCGTGTGCCGGAAGACGCGACAGCGTTTGGGCACCGGAATTGGTCCTACAATATGGTGGTCACAACTATGTGGACCGACGCTTCGGACACGGACGCCAACATTCGCTGGACGTGCGAGTTTTGGAGTGCCATGCAGCCCTTCCTGGCGGATGCCGCCTACGTCAACTATCTTGGTGAGGTCAATGAAGAAGGTGTGCGAGCGGCTTATGGTCGAAAATATGAGCGGCTTGCGGCGCTGAAAGCCAAATACGATCCCACGAACTTCTTCTGCATGAACCAAAACATCAAACCGAGTCTGGCAAAACAGAACGCAAGAACTGCCTAGCTCGCGACGGACCGCCTGGGAGTCGATGTCGGCTGTCCACCAGACCTGCTTGTTTCAATACACCGACCACGTGCCCGGCGTCGCGAGTTCGATCAAATGCCGGTCCGGGTCTCGAAAATAAAGGCTCCAGCCGCCCATTTCCCACATACGCTTCTCTTCCACCGCGACCCCGCTGATCTGCAGCCATGATTCCCAATTGGCCAATTCAGCGGTCTGGATTGCGAACGCGAGATGTAGTTCGCCCTCCCCATCGTGGGGCGATGAAATCGCGCGTGAGGCCCCCTTTTTGAAGAGCAGCAGGACCTGGTTTGCTCCTGCATGCATCGCACAACCCCGCTCGCCGAACTCGCTGATGACGGAGAATCCAAGAGTCTCCTGATAGAAGCGAGCCGAGCGAGACACGTCGCTCACATACAGAGATGATTCAAGGATGCCTTCAATTTTGGGGTGCATCGAACCCTCCGAGCTGGTCAGCTGACGGATCAGATTCCAGCGCGCGAGGTGGACGTGCGGGTTCCCGGACGAGTCGTCGGCTACGCGGAACTAATCGCCAATCTGTGACGTTGACCCGGCACGCTGGCTACGCGACGAGTCCGATCAATTCCAACCTATAAGAAGGCACTATATCGGGAGGTGCCCAGAGTCGGCGCCTTTTTAATCTGAAAAACAGGAGTCATTTCAGCCCCGTAAAGCAGCCCATTGCTGCTTCCATCACAAGCGCGAAGCCAAATTAGCTAGTGGCGTCGACAAAACGTACGCAGTGCTTCTGCCACCCGCTTTGTCTTGTTTGAGAATCCGTTTTTCAATCAGATCCTGAATATCCCGCAGAGCTGTGTCGTGGGACGTCTTGGCCAGTTTGGCCCACTTCTCCGTCGTTAATTTCCCTTCGAACCCGTCGAGCAATCGATTGATAATCATCTTCTGCCGTTCACTAACTTCGATCGATTCTTCTTTGAGATGCCGCCAGAATGCGTCCTTCTCGAGGACGGCTGCGGTCAGTGTCTTTGCTTTCGCGATCGCACGCCCTAGGCAGTCTAGAAACCAGACCAGCCATTTCGTGACATCCATTCCACCTTTTTGCGTCACCTCAAGAATCTCGTAGTACGCTTTGCGTTCCTCGCTAATCGGTGACGACATGCTATAGAAACGTTGTGAGCTATTTTCCAGACGTGCCAGAGACATCTCGGTGATTGCACGCGCGATTCTTCCGTTGCCATCTTCCAAAGGGTGGATGGTCACAAAATAGAGATGCGCCAGCGCCGTCTTGATGAGCAACTCGCTCACCCCGTTCTTGTCTTCGTACCAGGCCAGAAACCGTTTCATTTCCGGTTGGACATGCTTTGCTTCTGGAGCTTCGAAATGAATTTTTTCCTTTCCTTCCGGACCGGAAACAACTTCCATCGGACCTTCGCGCCAGGCACCCGTTTTTATCTTGCGCATTCCGCTGCGCCCGGTCGGGAACAAGGCCGCGTGCCAACCGAAAATTCTTTCTTCGGTAAGAGGAGTTGCGTAGTGCTGTGTGGCATCGAGCATCATCTCGACGACGCCGTCGACGTTTCGGTCGGCGGGTCGCGTGCCCGCGGCTTCGAGACCCATGCGACGAGCGAGCGAAGACCGGACGCTCTCTGGATTTAGTTCTTCCCCTTCGATGGCAGAGGATTTGACTGTTTCTTCGGTCAGAGCCGCGAGCGTTGCTTCATTTTTGAGTTGGTAACCTAGGTCTTTCATCCGTCCCAATAGCAGCCCTTGTTCGTATCGCGTCGCGGACAAATGTGGAACGACAAGCTCCGCGTTCCAAGTGAACTTGGGCCAATCCTCGGACATATAGATGTAGTTCATATTCGACGCTTATTCTACGCACCATTCGACGCATCTGTCTATATTAATCTACGCACAAACTACGCACCATTCTACGCAGGCGTAACTTATTGCCCATCAATTAGATACGGAAAAAGGGCAATACGACTTCGATTGCTTCTACACGAATCCTCCTTGGGCTGTCACTCGCCAAAATTCTGATGTGGGCCGAAAATAGTTTGATTTTGCGATTTCCCCTCGCGAACATTTGAATACACGCGCGAATTGAACCAGAAATCGTTCCACTAGCACCTGAAGCCTATACATAAGGATAAGGACGGAGATGATCAAGCCTAACTTCCGCAGCGCGAGCGTCGGGATCAGGCCGCCCGAACATAACGATAGTGCAGCCCTCCGAGTCGAGGAAGATTCGCTCGTATCCGCATCAGCGGCTGGCTGGCAATGGCAAGAAAAGACCGGCTTGATCACGGTGATGCGCTAAGGCCCGCCGCACTTCTGGGGCATCTTTACTCGTACCTCATTGCCAGCGGTTTTGTCGTACCGATGCCTAGCATTTTTCCGCCACCAACAACGCGATAATTGCTCCTGCCACGGCACTTCTAAGGGATGGCTTTTCAATTGGTTATCGAAGACTCTGCTTGCTTTGTTCCTTACTGGATTTCGAAAAAAAAGAGGCTCGAGGACCTGCCAGTTTTGACAGTTCATCCCCGAGTCCGTCACTAGCATCATCGCGATGAGCGCTGGTTTGATTAGAGATGCGCCCACTCATGCAGCGCCAGACGCTCACCATTCCAGTTTGTGAAAACCGGCACTTGCGCCTCGCGGAGCGTACAAAATGCAAGAAGAGTTATTGCGATTTCGAGAAGTTTTTTCCGTGCTGCCGATTTCCCCCCCGCGAGTCTACACGCGACAGCTGTGCACTGTGGGCGTACTTATTATGGTTCTGACTATCAGTAATGGTTGCTCGTCAAGCGCTGAAAAGCCCGCTCCGCCGCCTCCCGGCGTCACGGTGACATCGGCAACTCAAAGGGACGTGCCCATCCACCAAGAATGGGTCGGAACCATGTCGGGCAATGTGGATGCCGACATCCGGCCCAAGGTGGAGGGCTTTTTGCTGAGCAGACTCTACACAGAGGGTTCGTACATAACAAAGGGCACTCCAATGTTCCAACTTGACGGACGCCAAGCGCAGGCGGCTGTCGAGCAGGCCGAGGGAAACCTCGCCCGAACCCGAGCTTCATTAGGACAGGCCCAGATTGATGTGCGTCGGTACACACCTTTGGTGGCTCAGAAGGCCGTAAGCCAAGCCGAACTAGATAAAGCATTGAGTTCAGAATCCGCAGCCAAGGCAGGGGTGGATGCGAATCAAGCGGCTGTAGACAATGCCAAGCTGAATCTGGGCTGGACAATCGTGACCTCGCCGATTTCCGGAATCGCGGGTGTCTCCAAAGTCCAAGTCGGCGACCTGATGACGCCGACCACAACCATGACGACCATATCGAGCGTGAATCCAATCTATGTCGACATTAACGTCGCTGAGCAGGACTACCTCCGGTTCGTCCGCGAAAAAACGGGTCGCAAAGCAGGCCAAGATTTCGAATTGATTCTAGGAGATGGAACGACTTACCCGCGCCGTGGTCATGCACTTTTTGTGAACCGCGAAGTAGATTCCCGAACCGGAACAATTCAGGTGCGAGGAGAGTTTCCCAATCCAGGCAATGTGTTGCGTCCGGGACAATATGCTCGCATTCGCGCTGTAACCGAGTTGCGCAAGAGTGCAGTCCTGATTCCGCAGCAGGCGGTTTCCGAACTCCAAGGAGTTTATCAGGTTGGAGTCATCACGTCGGACAACAAGGTCACGATCAAGGCCGTGAAACTCGGCCCGCAGTTCGGCAATATGTGGGTGGTCGAATCCGGTCTGCAAGCCGGGGACAATGTTGTCGTTGATGGACTGCAGCGTATCAAGACCGGCATGACTGTTGCCCCCACGCCATTTAAGGACACACAAGCCGCTTCGCCGAATGGTGGGATGTAGCTATGTCGAAATTCTTTATCGACCGGCCGATCGTCGCCATAGTCATTTCCATCCTCACCGTGGTCCTAGGCTTTGTGTCGATGGCGAAACTTCCCGTAGCTCAGCTCCCCGATATCGTGCCTCCGCAAATTAACGTGTTGGCCACCTATACCGGTGCGGACGCACTGACGATTGAGCAGTCTGTTGCCACTCCACTCGAACAACAAATGAACGGCGTGGACAACATGCTCTACATGATGTCCACGAATGCAAATGACGGAACGATGAACCTCAAGGTCACCTTTGATGTGGGCACTAACGTAGATATCGACCAAGTGAACACGCAAAACAGGGTCTCCCAAGCCAGTCCGAATTTGCCCACGTCGGTAAATCAGTACGGTGTGACTGTCAAGAAACTGATGGGACTTCCTCTGCTTGTGCT
>Ga0134121_10004323_pt1 | contig 11666 bp, 10 predicted proteins | sample KB301_FD_96463 | JGI IMG/M metagenome (GOLD analysis project Ga0134121, IMG submission 96463) | Terrestrial soil microbial communities without Nitrogen fertilizer from Kellogg Biological Station, Michigan, USA - KB3-0-1 | ecosystem: Environmental > Terrestrial > Soil > Unclassified ...
CCCAGCGACTCGAAGGCGTCCTCGTCGATGGCCACCACCACCACCTCGCCGGCGAAGCGCTGCCCCTGGAGATAGAGGAGGAGATCCACGCTCCGCGCCTGGAGCGCTTCGAGGTAGCCGAGCGACGAGGCGCCGGTGACGAGCAGGCTCGCCAGGACGCCCACCCCCCAGAGCTGGAGGATCCGGGTCTGACGCTCTCGCCACCACGCCGGGAGGCTTCGAATGAGGCCCATCATGACGCCGACCCATCATAAACGATGGGTGCGGGGAACGCGCTAGGCGGGCGCGGCCTCGATGGCGGAAATGCGGCGATAGCTCACCCCGACCTTGTGGCTGTCCCCATCCAGGACGAGGAGGCCGTTCTCCGTGATCTGGGCGAGCGTGCCCACGATGGGCTCGGGGGCGTTCCGGACCGAGATGGCGACGCGGCGGCCCAGAAGGGGCTGGGCCTCGGTCGCCCACACCGTGTGGAGCTGCTCCACCGCGCCGGGCAGCATGTCGGTCTCGCGGATGGGCTCGATCTCGCGGATGGCGCCGAACACCGGCATGTGGAACTCCGCCGCCGGCTCGGTGTGCCCGTGCGGGGCGGCCTCCTGGCGCTCCTGCGCCGCGCGCAGGATCTCGGCCATCCGGCTCGTCATGGCTCGGAAGAGGTAGAAGCCGATGAGGATGGCCCCCACCGCGAGGGCCAGATTGACGAGGACCAGGGGCCGGCGGAGCGCGCCCAGGATGTAGAGGGTGTCGACGTACAGGAGCATCGGCAGCACGGTCACGAAGGCGAACACCACCGCCGCGGCGCGCTGGAGGGTGTAGGAACGAGCCCTGGGCTCCGCCGGCTCCATGCCCCGATGCTAACTCTCTGCCTCGAAAGTTCGCATCGTTTTTGACTGTCTCGACGGGCGCGGGGGTCCGGGAGGGGCCCCGGAGGGCATGCTAGTATCCCCGGGGAGGTGCCGGTGGGACTCTCGCGTCGTGAGCTGCGCGCGCTGCGCGGCTTCGTGTTCGACCTCGACGGCTGCGTCTGGACGGGTGACGTGCTCGTGCCGGGGGCGGCCGAGGTGCTGGCGCTCCTCCGCGAGCAGGGGCGCGGCGTGTCCTTCCTCACCAACAACTCGGCCGCGCGCTCCGCCACCATGCAGGCCAAGCTCGAGCGCCTGGGCGTCCAGGCCGCGCTCCTCGAGGTGCTCACCCCGCTCGAGATCCTGGGCGAGGTGATCAAGACGCGCTGGGGGCCTTCCCGGGTGCTGGTCATCGGCACCGAGCTGCTCGGGAGCACGCTGGCCGAGTCCGGCCATACTTTGGTGCCGGCCGAGCGCTTCCGCGAGGCCCAGGTGGTGGTGGTGGGACGCGACCCGGGCTTCACCTATGATCGCCTCACCGCCGCCGCGCGCGCCATCGACGGCGGCGCCCACTTCCTCACGCCCAACCTCGACCCGCGCCTGCCGCTCGAGGACGGCGACTTCCTGCCGGGCTGCGGCGCGGTGGTGGAGGCGGTGGCGGCGGCGGCGGGGGTGCGGCCCATGGTGGTGGGCAAGCCCGAGCCGCCGCTCTTCGAGCTGGCGCTCTCGCGCATGGGGGTGACCGCCGACACCGCGGCCATGGTGGGCGACAGCGTGGACTCCGACATCCGCGGCGCCCGGCGCGTGGGCATGACCGCGATCCTCTTCGCCCCCGCGGGCGGACCGGATGGCGTGGCCCATTTCATGGTCAAGTCGATGGCCCAGCTTCGCCGTCTGCTGGCCGAGAAATAGGCGGCGGCATGCGCGTGCTCCTCCACTCGGGCGGTCCTCTCGGGACCGAGGGGCGACGCATCCTGAGCGACTTTCTCGGTCCCGCCCGCCGCGTCGGCTTCATCACCGCGGCCAACCTGCACGACGAGCGCGCGTACTTCGAGCGCGTGCGCGGCATGCTCGCCCCTCCGCCTCCCGAAGGGGCGGGCCTGGAGCTGGTGCATATCCGGTGGAACGCGCGCCCGCTACCCGCGCTGGCGGGGGTCGAGGCGCTGTTCATGGGCGGGGGCAATACCTACGCGCTCCTCCTGCGCCTGCGCCGCTCGGGGCTCCTCGCCGCCATTCGCCGGCGGGTGCGCGCGGGCCTGCCGTACGTGGGCGCCAGCGCGGGGTCCAATGTGGCGGGGCCGACCATCCTGACCACCAATGACTGGAACGTGGTGGGCATCCCGCGCTTCGAGGCGCTCGGCCTCGTCGGCTTCAACATCAACCCGCACTACAAGGAAGCCGATCCCCTGATGGCGGCGGGGAGCGAGACGCGCGACGACCGCATCCGCGAGTACCACGTGGTCAATCGGAATCCCGTGGTGGGTCTCGAGGAGGGCGCGCTGGTGCGCGTCGAGGGCAATCGCGCCACCGCGCTCGGCACCACACGGGTGAAGCTGTTCCGGCGCGGCGCCGCGCCGGTCTGGTTCGCGCCGGGCGACCGGCTGCCCGTCCGCTAGGCTTTGACCTTCTTCCGGTAATAGAGGTTCAGCATCTCCACGAAGAGCGAGAAGGCCATGGCCACGTAGATGTAGCCCTTGTTCACGTGGGTGCCCATGCCCTCCGCCACCAGCATCACCCCGATGAGGAGCAGGAAGGCCAGGGCGAGGATCTTCACGCTGGGGTGCCGCTCCACGAAGGCCCCGATGGGCGCCGCCGACACCAGCATGACGAGCATGGCCAGCACCATGGCGATCACCATCACCGGAATGTGATTGGCCATGCCGACCGCGGTGATGACGGAGTCCAGCGAGAAGACGATGTCGAGGACCAGGATCTGCGCGAGCACCCAGGTGAACTGCGCGCGCCCCTTTCCGGCGGCGGCCTTGTGGTGCTCGACCTCCATCTTGTCGTAGATCTCCCAGGTGGCCTTGAAGATGAGGAAGAGGCCGCCGCCGATCAGGATGAGATCGCGGCCGGAGATCTCCTGGCCCAGCACCGAGAAGAGCGGGGCCGTCAGCCCCATGATCCAGGAGATGGTGAGGAGCAGTCCGATCCGGATCACCAGGGCCAGGGTGAGGCCCAGCCGGCGGGCGAGGGTCTGCTGGGCCGCGGGCAGCCGGCCGACGAGGATGGCGATGAAGACCACGTTGTCGATGCCCAGCACGATCTCCATCGCGGTGAGCGTGACGAGGGAGACGAGGGCGTCGCCGGAGAAGAGAACGCTCAGGTCCATGGGGCCTAGACCTTGGTCAGAACCTCGCGCGCGAAGAGCTCGAGCGCGCCGATGTCCTCCTGGTCGAGCATCTGCAGCAGCACGCGCTGCATGCCGGCGCCGTCCCAGCGCCGGAGGTCCTCGATGACCTGCGCGGGCGGGCCGGCGAGGAAGCCGGCGGCGCGCCAGGCGGCCTGCCCGTCGGGGAGGGCGGGGAAGACCGCGCGCGCCTTCGCCACGCGACGATCCACCTCCGCCGAGTCGCGCCCGATGGCGAGGGGGATCATCAGCGAGCGGGCGATGGTCTCGGGATCTCGCTTCACCGCCCGGCAGTGCTCGGCCAGCACCTGACGCTTGGCGCGATAGCCCTCCACGTCGAGGCGGGTGACGTTCCACTCGTCCGCGACCTCCGCCACGATGCGGAGCGTGCGCTTCTCGCCGCGCCCGCCCACGACGAGGCGGAGCCGCCCCTTGGGCGGCCGCGGATGGCTCTCCGCTTTCTTGAGCGGGTAGTAGGGCTGGTCCAGGGTGACGGGCTCGGGCGCCTCCAGCGCGCGGATGACGCGCGCCCCGCACTCGAGCCGGTCCATGCGCTCCTTGAGCGGCGGGAACGGCACGCCGTACATGCTGTGCTCGTGCTCGTTCCAGCCGGCCCCGATCCCGAGGTCGAAGCGGCCGCCGGACAGCGCGTCGATGGCGGCGGCCGTCTTGGCGAGAATGGCGGGATGGTAGAAGGTCAACGGCGACACCATGGGGCCGAAGCGGATGCGCCGGGTGCGGGTGGCCAGCGCGGTGAGCGAGGCCCACGTCTCCAGCGACGGGCGCCTGGACTCGCCGCCCAGCCCGGTGAGGTGGTCGGAGCGGCAGAGCGACTCGTAGCCGAGATCCTCCGCCGCCTGCGCGAGACGCCACCAGCGCTCCCAGGTGAGCCCTTCCTGCCCCTCGATCATGATGCCGACCCGCATGACAGTCCTCCTCGACGTGGTGAAGTCCTGACAGCTTACATCGGGTCGGCGTCGGAGGTAGACTCAATGGCGCCATGGCCGCGGACGGGTCGAAGCGCCTCCTCCTTCTCATCCCCACCAGCACCTATCGCACCGAGGACTTCATGGAGGCGGCCGGCCGCCTCGACGTGGATCTGGTGGTGGCCTCCGAGAAGCCGAACGTCATGGCGGGCGAGTTCCCGGACCATCTCCTCACCTTGCCGTTCGACGATCCCGAGGCGGCCGCCCGCGCGGTGGCCGAGTACGCGCGCGCGCGGCCCATTCACGCGGTGGTGCCGGTGGACGACGGCACCACCCTCGTGGGCGCGGCCATCGCGGAGCGCCTCGGCCTCCGCTGCAACTCCACCGGCGCGGTGGCGACCGCGCGCAACAAGCGGCGGCTCCGCGAGCGGCTGGCCGCGGCGGGTGTGCCCGGCCCGGCCTTCACCGTCTTCGCGGTCACGGATGATGCGCGGGCGGCGGCCGGTCGCGTGCGCTATCCCTGCGTGCTCAAGCCCCTCGTGCTCTCGGCGAGCCGCGGGGTGATCCGCGCGGACGACGCGGACGGCTTCGTGGCGGCCTTTGCGCGCGTGGTCGCCCTCCTGGCCGATCCGGAGGTGCGGGCGCTGGGCGAGGGGACCGAGGAGATCCTCGTGGAGGAGTTCGTCCCCGGCGTCGAGGTGGCGCTGGAGGGCCTGCTCACCGAGAGCGCGCTCACCGTGCTGGCGCTCTTCGACAAGCCCGACCCGCTCGACGGGCCCTTCTTCGAGGAGACCATCTACGTGACGCCGTCGCGGCTGCCCGAGGCCACGCAGCGGTCCATCGCCGACGTCACCGCGCAGGCGGCGCGCGCGCTCGGCCTCACTGACGGGCCCATTCACGCGGAGCTGCGCTTGCGCCCCGCCCCTCCCGCTCCCACCGCGGCTCCCGTGCCGGTGGTCCTCGAGCTGGCCGCGCGCTCGATCGGCGGACTCTGCTCGCGCACGCTGCGCTTCGGCACCGGGCTCACCCTGGAGGACATCATCCTCCGCCGCGCGCTGGACCTGCCCATCGCGTCGCTCGAGCGCGAGCGCGCCGCCGCCGGCGTGATGATGATTCCCATCCCGCGCGCCGGCGTGCTGGAGAAGGTGACCGGGCTCGAGACGGCCGCCGCGCTGCCGCTCGTGGAGGACGTGACCATCAGCGCGCATCCCGGCGAGACCCTGGTCCCGCTGCCCGAGGGCCATCGCTATCTCGGCTTCATCTTCGCGCGGGGGGCGACCCCGGCGGCGACGGAGCAGGCCCTGCGCGCGGCCCACGCCCAACTTTCGTTTTCGATACGCGAGTCCGCACCGACGACATGAAGACTTGCAGACGGAGAGGCATCTCTCATCTTCTCGTTCTGGCCAGCGTGGTCGGATTTGTAGGGTGTGCGGCGCTGCGGCCGGTCACCGAGGGCCAGAATGGCCCACTGAAGTGGTGGGTGACAAACACGGCGGCCGACCAGCCGCGGGTCGGGTTCGATAGATATCAGTTTGTTCTCAACATGAAGAATGTGTCTTCGAGTGTGATCACGATCCAAACGATCGAGGGGATCGTCAGTGCCCCTGGGGAAGGAATGGCAAGGGCTACCGAGACGGTGTCGTGGAAGCTCGATCCGGACCGGGAGATCCGTCGGCGGTATAACTCGACGCGGAGTTGCCACCCGAGTTCTTGTATGGGTGGGGGCGCAGCCTACGCGCCGATCTGGCAGTTCACATTGAAGGGTGTGGACGAGAGTGGGCGTCCGATCACGTCCTCATTTGAGATTCGTCTCCCTGCGGAGCCCAAGCCATGACCACAACCGATTCCGCTGGCCGCGGCATGCGCCCCGACGATCTCACCCGTATCCGCTTCGTGTCCGATCCGCGGATCTCGCCCGACGGCCGCCGGGTGGCCTACGTGGTGACCACGCTCTCCGAGGAGAAGGACGAGTATCTGTCGAATATCTGGTTGGTGGACGCGGACGGCGGCGCGCCCCGCCGCTTCACCGCCGGGCCCGGCCGCGACACCGCGCCGCGCTGGTCCCCGGACGGCTCGCGCCTGGCCTTCATCTCGGAGCGGGAGCCCGGCAAGAAAGGCCAGCTCCTCGTCATGCCCGCCGACGGCGGCGAGCCGGTCGCGCTCACCGATCTCAAGAACGGGGTGAGCGGGCCCGAGTGGTCGCCGGACGGCGCCCGGCTCGCCTTCGTCTCCCGAGTGGGCGGCTGGCCGGAGCCGGAGAGCGAGGCGGAGCGCCGGAAGTCCAAGCCCGCGCGGATCATCACCACGCTCAAGTACCGCTTCAACGGCGAGGGCTGGATCTACGACCGGCGGCCGCACGTGTTCACGGTGACGGCCGCGGGCGGGGTCGCTCCGGTGCAGCTCACCGACGGCGACTGGGGGGATGCGCAGCCCGCCTGGTCGCCCGACGGCCGCTGGATCGCCTTCGCGTCGGCCCGGCATGCCGAGCGTGATCTGGACGACGCGTCGGATATCTGGATCGTGGCCGCCGGGGGCGGCGAGCCGCGGCGAATCACGGACACGCTCGGACCCGCCATGCTCCCCGCATTCGCGCCGGACGGGCGCACCCTCGCCTATCTCGGCCGGCGCCACCGCGCGGAGTTCGGCCGGAACTGGCGCGTCCTGACGGTGCCGGCGGACGGCGGCGAGCCACGGAGCCTCACCGACGCCCTCGACCGCTCCGCGGCCGCGCTGGAGCGGCGACCCCTCTGGTCGCCCGACGGCCGCTGGATCACCTTCGCCGCGGAGGATCACGGCGCGCTCTCGCTCTACCGGGTGCGCCGCGGGCCGGATGGCGCGGCGGCGGGGGCCCCGACCGCCATCGTGGCCGGCGAGCGCGTGGTGAACGGCGTCTCCCTTTCCGGTGACGGGCAGCGCCTAGCCTTCAGCGCCACCGATGCGACCACGCCCACCGAGATATTCGTCTGCGGCGCGGACGGCGGTGGCGAGCGACGGCTCACCGACGAGAACCGTGAGTGGCGGGCGTCGGTGACCCTGCCCGGCCCCGAGCGCTTCCACTTCGAGAGGGCGGGGTTCACCGTGGATGGCTGGCTGATGAAGCCGGTGGGTTTCACGGAGGGCGGGCGGTACCCCGCGCTGCTGAACATCCACGGCGGCCCGCACGCGCAGTACGGCATGGGCTTCTTCGACGAGTTCCAGGTCCAGGCCGCCGCGGGCTTCGGCGTGGTCTATCTCAACCCGCGCGGCAGCCAGGGATACGGCGAGGCCTTCACGCAGGCGGTGGTGGGCGACTGGGGCGGCGGCGACCACGCGGACGTGATGGCGGGGCTCGACGAGGCGCTGCGACGCGCGCCATGGATCGATCCCGAGCGCCTGGGCGTGCTGGGCGGCAGCTACGGCGGCTTCCTCACCTCCTGGGCGGTGGGCCACACCGACCGCTTCAAGGCCGCCTGCTCCGAGCGCGCGGTGAACTGCCACACGAGCATGTTCGGCACCAGCGACATCGGGCACATCTTCAACGTATCCGAGGTGGGCGGGCTGCCCTGGGAGGCGCCCGAGGTGTACGCGGAGCGCTCGCCCCTCACCTATGCGAAGAACGTGACCACTCCGCTCCTGATCATTCACTCGGAGGAGGACCTGCGGTGCCCGATCGAGCAGGGTGAGCAGCTCTTCGTGGCGCTCAAGAAGCAGGGGAAGGAGGCCGTCTTCGTGCGCTTCCCCGACGAGAACCACGAGCTGTCCCGCTCGGGCAAGCCGCGTCACCGCCTCGAGCGCTTCCGCATCATCCTCGACTGGTTCGTCCCCCGGCTCAAGGCGGAGCGGACCGATGGGGCTTGAGGGGCGGCGCGCGCTCGTCACGGGGGCGCAGCAGGGCATCGGCCGCGCGGCGGCGGTGGCCCTGGCGCAGGCCGGCGCGGACGTGGCGCTGAACTATCTCGACGACCTCGGCGCCGCCGAGAAGGTGGCGCGGGAGATTCGTGCCCTCGGCCGCCGCGCCCTCGTGCTGCCCGGCGACGTCTCGAAGGCGGATGATGTGACGGCGCTGGTGGCGGCGGCCACGCGCGAGTGGGGCGTCCCCGACGTGCTCGTCAACAATGCCGGCGTGTTCCCGCGCTCGCCCTTTCTCGAGCTCGCCGAGCGCGAGTGGGACCTCGTGCTCGACGTGAACCTCAAGGGCAGCTTCCTCTGCGCGCAGGCGGTGGCGCGCGGCCTGGTGGCCGAGGGCCGCCCCGGGAGCATCATCAATCTCGCCTCGCAGGCCATCCGGGGCGCGCCGCTGGGCGTGCACTACACCGCCAGCAAGGGCGGGGTGGTGGCGATGACGCGCGCCATGGCGCTGGCGCTCGCCCCCCACCGGATCCGCGTGAACGCGGTGGCGCCGGGCCTCACCGATACCGCGCAGCCGCGCTACGAGCACAGCGAGGCGACCATGGCCGAGCTGGGGCGGGCGGTGCCGCTGGGCCACATGGCGCAGCCCGCCGACATCGCGGAGGTCATCGCCTTCCTGGCGGGGGACGCGTCCCGGCACATCACCGGCGAGACCATCCACGTCAACGGCGGGAGCTACATGGCGTAGTCCCGCCGCTACACTGGCGGGGCCTATAGGTGATCGACCGCAAATCCCCCTGAGCCCGCGCGTTACCGGGTTACTCTGTGGGTTACCAATCCTTCCCGCTCAAGCAGGCCTCCGAGGCAGATAGAGGACGACGGTGACCAAAGTCGCACGTGCGCGATGATCCCCACCGAGCCCATCGGCAGCATCCCGCGATCCCCGGAGCTCATCGAGGCCTTTACCCGGAAGGGGCCGGAGGATCCCAGCCTCGACCCGCTCTACGAGGAGGCGGTCCGGGACACCGTGCGGCGGTTCGAGGCGACGGGGTCCCCGGTGATCACCGACGGGGAGCAGCGGAAGTATCACAATTTCTGGACGTATTCGGTGCACGGCCTGCCCAATACCATGCCCGACGGCTTCCAGATTCCCTTCGCGGCGGGGCATGTCCGGCGCATGCCCCGACTCACCCATGGCCCCTTTCGCTACCGGCGCTACGCGGACAGCTTTCTCGAGGTCGCGCAGCGCCACGCGACGGTGCCGGTGAAGCAAGCGGTCATCTCACCGTCTGCGCTGAGCCTCATGTATCCCGCCGAGGGCATCCCGGGCTATCCGCGCGAGCAGTTCATCCAGGACTTGCTCCGCGAGCACGAGCTCGAGGTCCGACGCTGCCTGGAGCGGGGCGCCCACGCGGTGCAGATCGACTTCACCGAGGGCCGCCTCTCGATGAAGGTGGACCCCACCGGCCATCTGCTCAACAGCTTCATCGACCTGAACAATCTCGCCCTCTCGCGCTTCTCCGCGGAGGAGCGCCGGCGGATCGGGGTGCACACCTGCCCGGGCGGCGACCGGGATTCCACGCACAGCGCCGACGTGGACTACGAGGAGCTCCTGCCCAGCCTGTTCGAGCTGAAGGCGGGGTGCTTCTACGTCGCGCTGGCGAACGAGCGGGACCCCCGGCGCGTGCTCCAGATCATCCGCGACCACCTGAAGAGGGACCAGCGGATCTTCGTGGGCGTGGTGGCGCCGATCGATCCCCGCGTCGAGACGCCGGAGGAGGTCCGCGACCGGGTCCTCGAGGCCGCCCGCTACCTCCCGGTGGACCGGCTGGGCACCACCGACGATTGTGGCTTTTCCCCCTTCAGCGACGATACCTCCACCACCCGCGACACCGCCTTCGCCAAGATCCGCGCGCGTGTCCTCGGCACCGCCCTCGCCGCCAAGGCCCTCGGCGTCTGATGATCGACCGCGAGCCCGACGACGAGGAGCGGCTCCTGCGAGCGGTGGCGATCCAGAACGCCAACGCCATCCTGGTGGCGCGGCGGCGCGCCGAGCAGGATCTCCTCGAGGCCAAGGAAGCGCTGGAGAGCAAGACCGCCGCGCTGGCCCACTCGCTGTCGATGGTGCGCGCGACCCTCGAGGCCTCCACCGATGGCATTCTCGTCACGGACGAGCACGGCCGCGTCACCGACTTCAACGAGCAGTACCTCGCCATGTGGAAGCTGTCCCGTGAATCGGTGGCGTCGGGCCGGCACCAGCGCATCCTGGAGGCCTTGGCCCCGCAGCTCATTGATGCGCGGGCGTGCATCGCGCGCGTGCACGAGATCTACGCCTCCGCCGGCGAGGAGACCTTCGAGGTGCTGGAGCTCGCGGACGGACGGGTCATCGAGCGCTTTTCGCGGATCCAGGTGGTGGATGGGCGCAACGTGGGGCGGGTGTGGAGCTTCCGCGACATCACGTTGAACCGGCGCGCCGAGGAGGCCCTGCGGGAGGAGACCCGCATATTGGAGCTGCTCAACCGGACGGGCGCCTTGCTCTCCTCGAACCTGGATCTGCACGGAGTGGTCCAGGCGGTCACCGACGCCGCCACCGAGCTGAGCGGCGCGCGCTTCGGCGCCTTCTTCTACAACGTCTCGGAAGAAGGCGATTCCTACATGCTCTACACGCTTTCCGGGGCGCGCCGAGAGGATTTCGAGCAGTTCGGGCAGCCGCGGGCGACGGCGCTCTTCGGGCCGACCTTCCGCGGCGAAGGGCCCATCCGGTGCGCCGACGTGCTGGCCGACCCGCGGTACGGGACCATGCCGCCGCATCACGGAATGCCGGCCGGCCATCTCCCCGTGCGCAGCTATCTGGCGGTGCCGGTGGTCTCCCGCGCGGGCGGGGTCGTGGGCGGCCTGTTCTTCGGCCATCCCGAGCCCGGGGTCTTCACCGAGCGCGCCGAGCGGATCGTGCTCGGCGTGGCCGCGCAGGCCGCCATCGCGATCGACAATGCCCGGATGTACGAGGCGGCCCAGACGGCGGCCGAGGAGCGCAAGCATCTGCTCGAGAGCGAGCGCGCGGCCCGGCGGGACGCCGAGCGCGGGAGCGCGATGAAGGACGAGTTCCTGGCCACCCTCTCGCACGAGCTGCGAACGCCCCTCAATGCCATCCTCGGGTGGTCCCAGATGCTCCGGCTCCCGAGCATGAGCGAGAAGGACCTGCAGCGGGGACTCGAGATCATCGAGCGCAACACGCGGGTCCAGGCCCAGCTCATCGAGGACCTGCTCGACATGAGCCGCATCACCTCCGGCAAGCTTCGCCTCGACATCCAGCCGGTGACGCCGGCGGTGGTCGTGGACGCGGCGCTGGAGACGGTGCGCGCGGGGGCCGAAGCGAAGGGGATCCGGCTGACCTCGGTGCTGGACTCGTCGGCGGGGCCCATCATGGGGGATCCCAATCGACTCCAGCAGGTGGTCTGGAACCTGCTCTCCAATGCCATCAAGTTCACCGGAAAGAACGGCCGGGTGCAGGTGCGGCTGCAGCGCGTGAATTCCCACGTCGAGATCAGCGTGACCGACACCGGCATGGGTATCGCGCCCGAGTTCCTGCCGCACGTGTTCGACCGCTTCCGCCAGGCCGACGCCTCGACCACGCGGCGCGAAGGCGGGCTCGGCCTCGGCCTTGCGATCGTCCGCCACCTCGTCCAGCAGCACGGGGGCACGGTCGAGGTCGAAAGCGCGGGG